>Ga0210391_10000738_pt1 | contig 32123 bp, 23 predicted proteins | sample IncBWC12OmetaG_FD_160573 | JGI IMG/M metagenome (GOLD analysis project Ga0210391, IMG submission 160573) | Forest soil microbial communities from Barre Woods Harvard Forest LTER site, Petersham, Massachusetts, United States - Inc-BW-C-12-O ... | reverse complement strand
CCCTGCATCAGCAGCGCGTAGCTGTTGCCCGGGTCGAGCGTGAGCATGCGCTGCAGAACTTCCTCGGCGCCACTCAGCGATCCCTTGGAGCGCAAGGTCTCGGCGGCGGCGGAGAAAATCTTCCACGCCTCTTCCTTCTTGCCAAGGCGGACGTAAACTTCGGCCAAACGGACCCGCATGCTGGTATTTTCCGGATCCATTTCCAGAATCTTCTGGAAGATACGAACAGCGTTGTCCAGTTCGCCGGACTTTAGAAACTCCTCGGCAACTTGCAGGTACTGGGCTCGAGCATCATTGAAGAGTCCCTGCTGGGTGTAGAGTTCGGCCAGCTTCAGAACACTCTCGAGCGAAGGCTTGAGCTTGCTGATCTTCTTGTACATCGCGATTGCCTTAACCGTGAAACCCTGGTTGGCATAGGCATCGCCTACAGTTTTGAAGCAGTCGGTAGCTTTGTCGGCCTCGCCGAGTCGCGAGTAGAGATCGCCGATGGTGTTGGTGACCGTGAGATCTTTGGGGTCAGCTTTAGTGACTTTTTCGTACTCAGAGATGGCGTTCTGTATCTTGCCCTGCTGGACATACTTCTCCGCAGCGCTGAGTACTTTCTGTTTGTTGAACCCGAAACCGAACGCCATAAGGATCCGAACTCCAGCCCTGGTCTGACCAAAAACGTCTGAAAAAAGACGACTGACAAAAAACGCCTGTGAAACCTGATTACGGCTCCCGGGAAGTGCTGTCCCGGGTCGAACGTCGCGGTGGCCAAACTCCTGTAAAAGACATGGCCGTTCGGACAAGGGCAATTGTACGGCTGGAGGGGTGGAATCGCATGGTTACCAAGGGTTACCAAAAGGGAGTGTACGAACGGGTTACCAAGGGAATCAGCTGCAGATATCAAGATTTAGCCCTTACTTGCCCTACCAGAGCGTGCGGTAAAGAGGCGCGCTTCAGCCTCGCCACAGATTAGTCACAATGGATTCAGCTCCTAAACGCTGAGGCATACAACCCGGATCGAATCATAGTACAAATTCACTATGGGGCAATCCCGGACAACCGTGTACCCTCCCCATACGAAATCCCATGAACTGCCGCACTAAGGACGGGCACAGCCATGACATGGATTCGAACCATCCCACTCTCCGAAGCCGATGACAAACTGCGCAAAGCCATCGAAGGGCAGCGCTCGCTGTACCCCAAGGAGTATGCCGATCCCGTCCATCCGGATGAATCGGGAGGATCATCCATCGTCGGTTCGCACACCCTGATTCCGGACGCGCTCTACCACTCGTTCGCTACCTTTGGCGCGCTGATGTCGCCCGACCTGCCACTAAGCCGCCGTCAGCACGAAATGATTACCACCATGGTCTCGGTGACCAACCGGTGCAAGTATTGAATCGAATCGCACGCAGAGTTTCTGCGTAGGATCACGTTGGATAAGGAATTCGTCGAAGCACTCGAAAAGGACTACACCACCGCTCCCATCACTCCGCAGGAGCGTGTGATGCTCGACTATGTAGTCAAGCTGACCAAAGACGCGACCAGGGTTTGGAAGGACGATATCGAGGGTCTGCGAGCCGCAGGCTTCGACGATCGCGGGATTTTGCAAATCACGCTGATCGCCTCTTGGTTCAACTACATCAATCGCGTAGCCGATGCGCTGGGGGTGGGGCGGGAGTAGCTGCTCAGCGTGGATTTATTGTCACCTTCTTGTCAAACGAATCCAAAAGAGACCAAAGTCTCTTCCCCAACCATCTGCCTTCTGCTAAAGTCCCCGGCATTTGGGGAACGCCACGTGGAGTAATGCGTCCGTTCATCTAACGAGCCATCGGTTCGCGTGTCCGTGCCCGACTCTGTTCGCGAGGTGCGTTGATGAAAGGTAAAACACTTTTGCTTCTGTTTTCGGCCACCCTCGTGGGATGTGCTGTAACTCCAACCGCAGCGTTCGGACAGGATGCAGCCAGACTGAAAGCCTACACAACCGTAATAAAACGGGCGCCGGGTTCGCATCAAACAGCCGCACAGACCCCAGGCAGCCCTCAGCTTCCGCAATGGAATTACACCGTTACCTCGACTCGAGACGGCAACACTTACAGCGGAGTAATGGTGGGCCGGAATGCCCTGGAGATAAATTTTGGCGGATTGGGTGAAGTTGCCAAGGTCCCGACTCGGATCGTTCCAATTGTAATTACTACCAATCTGGTCGGCACCAGCATTGCCAGTGACGGCGAGATTTCCACTACCCCCGGCATTACCGTGCTAGATCCCACCGCGGCGAATCCCTCTTGCCTGACGCCGCCGAACGACGTTCCCGTAACTCTGTATCAGCAATCGCCGATCATCCAGCCGACGAGCTTTGAAATGGGCGGCACGTTCATTGGCAACACCCAATATGAGGACGCCTTTCAGCGGGCAAACTTCTGGGCCAATACTCAGCATACGAATTACCATATGCTGCTCGACCCGGTTACCACTACCAATGCTGTTCACATCAACGTACCAAAAGCCTTCGGCTTGGCATTAGCTACCAGTTCACTCGGCCCACCGGATTTCTGTGCGCCACTGGGGATCGTCGACATCGGCTGGTTTGACAACCTGCTGACCACCAAGATCATTCCTTCGCTGTCGTCGCAAGGCGTAAATCCCGGATCGCTCCCAATTCTCCTGCTCGCCAACGTAGTCCTCGCATCGCCGGTAACCGATATTTTTAGCTGCTGCGTTCTGGGATATCACAGCTTCGAAGGCGCCAACCAAACTTATGGGGTCATGGATTTCGACACGACCGGCGTCTTCGGGCCGACAATTTTCGACACATCCATCGCCGGTCACGAGGTCGGCGAGTGGATGAATGACCCCTACGGGGATAACCCGGTGCCACCTTGGGGACATATCGGACAACAACCCGGCTGCCAGGATAATCTTGAGGTCGGAGATCCACTCACCGGCACCGATTTCCCCCCGGTGACCATGCCCAACGGCTACACCTACCATCTGCAGGAACTAGTCTTCTTCTCCTGGTTCTATGGAGCGCCTTCCATTGGAGTCAATGGTTGGTTCTCCGACAACGACACCTTCACCTCCGATGCAGGGCCGCCTTGCATGTGAGCTTGACTGAAAACATGGGGGGCGGGCAATCGTGAGTTGGCCTGATTAGCCCGCCCCATCCCTCGGGAAAGTCTTCCCCATTCCAGCAAAACAGCTCCAGGAGCCCTCCTCCAACATTCCACACCCTAGTCCGTGTCCCCGCTCCGCTAAACTGGCGGGAGCATACTGGTCCATGGCTGAATCGTTGACAGAGTTTTTCTTGACGAACTTTGAAGCGCACAGCGGCGAGTGCGCCTATGGCCGCCGTCGTGGCTATCGCATGGAGTGGTGGTCGTACGCCGAGGTGAGCGATACAGCACTTTGTTTCGCTCGCGAGTTGCGGGCTCGCAACATCGGCAAGGGCGATCGAGTCATGTTGTGGGGAGAAAATTCCGCCGAGTGGGTCGCGGCATTTTTTGGATGCGCGGTCGCGGGTGCAGCAGTTGTCCCAATGGACAATGGTGCGTCCGCTGATTTCGCAACGCAGGTCTACCAGCAAGTTGAAGCGAAGCTGCTGGTCTGCTCACGGAAACACGCCGAACTTTCCAGCTCTGGGCAGTTTGGATCATCCACCATGATTTTTGAAGATCTGACGCAAACCTTGAGCCATCATTCCACTGCTCCAGTCCCCGACGTGGCGATCGGTTGCGATGACATACTGCAGGTTGTTTTCACCTCAGGCACCACGGCTGAACCCAAGGGCGTTGTCATCACGCACGGAAATGTTCTGGCGAATCTCACGCCTCTGGAAACCGAGATGAAGAAGTATTTGAAGTATGAGCGGTGGGTGCATCCGGTGAGGTTCTTGAACCTGCTGCCGCTGAGCCACGTCTTCGGACAATTCCTGGGAATGTTTTTGCCGCCGCTGCTGGGCGGGACGGTGATTTTTCAGGAAGAATTGAAGCCGTCAGAAATTGTCAGCACGATCAAACGCGAGCGAGTGTCTGTGTTGGTGAGTGTGCCGCGAGTCTTGCAGTCGCTGACGCAGAAGATTGAACGCGATCTCGAAGATGATGGCTGTCTTGAGCATTTTCGGCGACGATTCCGCGCCGCCGAGGGACAGCGCTTCCTCCGCCGCTGGTGGACATTTCGTTCAATCCACCGGCAGTTTGGTTGGAAGTTCTGGGCGTTTATTTCCGGAGGCGCTGCGCTCGACAGCGAGACGGAAGAATTTTGGGGCCGGCTAGGCTACGCCGCGATTCAGGGATATGGACTAACGGAGACGACGTCTCTGATCAGTGTGAATCATCCCTTCAAGTTAGGAAAACGCTCGATTGGGAAAGTGTTGCCGGGGCGCGAAATAAAGCTGGCTGAAGATGGCGAGATTCTGATCCGCGGCGGAGGCGTGGCCGCAGGCTATTGGGAGGCTGGCCAACTGCCAAAAGTCGCGAGACTTACAGATGACAACGAGGGTTGGTACAGCACGGGAGACGTGGGCGCGCTCGATGAAGCCGGAAACCTTTACTTCAAGGGACGCAAGAAGGAGGTCATCGTCACGCCCGGGGGGCTAAATATTTATCCCGAAGACTTAGAGGCGGCATTGCGGCAGCAGCCCGCAGTGAAAGATTGTGTGGTGGTTGGGATTGAGCGCGGTGGAAATGCGGAACCCTGCGCGGTATTGATACTGCGCGATGGCGCCGATGCGAACGAGGTAATCGAGAGTGGGAACCAGTCGCTGACAGAATTCCAGCGCCTGCGGATGTGGGTCGAATGGCCGCAAGAAGATTTCCCGCGCACGTCCACGCAAAAGCCGCGACGGAACTTGATCACCGAATTTGCAACCCGGCAGCTTCAGCATGCTGGCAAGGACGATGTAAGGAATGACAGTGCTGTTGCGGAATTGATCGAGGGCATCACTGGGCGAGGAGCGAGCAGCTTCGATTCCTCAGCAAGTCTCGATTCGGATTTCGGGCTTAGCTCATTGGATCGTGTCGAACTGATTAGCGCATTGGAAGACCGGTATCAGGTTGATCTCAGCGAAGCAAACCTGGGCGCGGCATGCACGTTAGGCGATGTGGAGAAGATGTTGCGTGGCAAGGCCGGGAAGCGCCGGCGGTATCACTATCCGAGCTGGGTTTTACGATGGCCGTCGACTTGGGTGCGATGGCTCGCGCACTATTTATTAATGCGGCCAGCCATGATGCTGCTGGGCTGGCCTCGTATTCAAGGCCGCGAGAATCTGCACGGATGGAATGGTCCTCTGCTGGTCGTTTGCAATCATATCTCCGACGTGGATGTGGGGTTTGTACAAACTGCATTACCCGCGCGATTGCGGCACCGGATTGCAACTGCAACGGGCGGCGAGGCATTGGAAGCATTGCGGACGCCGACTCCGGGTAGAGGATTCTTCCGGAGAGTTTACGATCGCGCGCAATGGATACTAGGTGTCTCACTTCTGAACTTGTTTCCGCTGCCACGCGAGGCCGGCTTCCGGCAGAGTTTCGCTTACGCGGGTCAGGCCGTCGATCTCGGATACAGCGTACTGGTCTTTCCTGAAGGACGACATACAGTGGACGGAAAGATGAATCCATTTCGCGCGGGAATTGGGCTCTTGGCTAAGAATTTAGACATTCCGGTTTTGCCGATGAGGATTGTTGGATTGTATGAAGTAAAGCAAGCCGGCAGAAAGTTCGCGGGACCCTGGAAAATCTCCGTACAGATTGGGCAGCCGATAAAGTTTGCGGCCAGTTCCGCACCAGAAGAGATTGCGAGGGAGTTGCAATGTGCAGTGGAAGATTTGTGAGACCGTGGTTAGTGATTCGTGGTTTGAGCAGTGGAGTCCACCCAATTAACGGCCTGTGCGGGGAAGAAAAAAGCGCCGGAATCCGTTCGTGGATTCCGGCGCCTGCTTGCAATTCGCGCTGCTGGTTTCTAACCGGCGCGCGATATTAGTTACTGAAGGGTAACTTTCACCCTCGCCGACGGAATTCCATTGGCGATGACAACGAGTGCGGTAACACCCGTTTCGGCGGCCGCTGGAACGTCGAAAGTGGTAGATACGGTTGTGCTGCCAGTCGCAATCCCCATGGTGCTGTGGTCATGCGTGCGGGCGTAGAAAACGTGCTTCGTGGCTTGGTTCGTGAGCTGCACAATCGGGTAATTGGTAGCCATTTGAGCATCGTCTCCGTAAGCCGTGCCGGCGGTGAGACCGTTGAACTGGGTACCTGATATCACATAGGAGCTGCCACGCGTCAGAGTCTTGGGAACTGACGTGACGGTAGGGGCCCAGCTAGCGGTGATGGTGCCCTTGGACTCATAAAGCTCCATATCCTTGGTCGCGCCATCGGCTGAATCCCACAGAATCTGGCCGGTGGGAAGGAGCAACTGGCGCGCCTGCCAGGATTCCAGCTTTGTACCCGAAGTGGTGGATGAAACCGCAGTGAACGTGTTTCCCGGGTAGCTGAATTCGTAGAAGGTACCGGTGCCGCTGAAGACTCCGGGGCTGGTGTAGACGAGGATGTTGCCATCGGGAAGGATCGAAGCATTGCCGTCCGCGATGTCGTCAGAGTTGGGAAATTGCGGACCCTTAGTCCACGTCCCGGTCGTACTGCTGTAGATGGACGTGTTGGTGGTTGCTCCGAAGGCAACAACGCTGCCGTCAGGACGCTGCATCAGAGGACCCATCTCAGGCACGATACCAAGGCCACCGCTGTTCGGCAGCGCAACGATCGTGCTGCCCGCGCTTGTCCAAGCGTTGGACGTGGGATTGAAGAGCTCAGAATTCGTTCCGTCTTCGCAATCGACAGTCAACACGTTACCGTCGGGCAAAAGCGCGAAGCCTTCTTCGGAAAAACCATCGGCCTTGCCGGTGCCAATGGCCGTCCAGGTCAAAGTCGTAGCGTTAAACTCGACCTGCAATTTCGAGGGTTGTCCTCCCTGACCCATCATGAAGGTTTCGTCGGGAAGAATAATTGCCGGCGAGTCGCCAATCGTCTTCCATCCCGTGGGAGGATTTACCGGAGTCCACACATTGGTAGTGGGATCGTAAATACTGCCCAAGTTGGTTTCGTCCTGCTGAAGGTTGTTGTACTCTCCGCCTTCCACCAACACCCGACCGTCAGCCATCACGGCGGCGGCGAAGTAAAGCGGCGCGTACCCTGATTGCATCGAGGCGAGAGCAGACCAGGTTCCGTTCACATAGCTTCCTGTGATGTCAGGAGTAAGACGCCACCATTTGTTGCTGTTGTATTGATGCACCATGACCGTTCCGTCCGTGAGCAACAGCGCTGTATCGGGGAGGAAAGTCGGTGGATTCTTAAGCTTCAGCCACTTCGAAGTAATAGGTGCCTGGGCACTGGCCAGAGCAGACGATGCCAGTAGGGTAAGCGCGATTGCGAGAATACGGAGGAGCTTCATGTTTGTCCCTTTCGTGTCCTGATCTTTTGGTCAGTCTTGCAAGGTGAGTTCTGACGCGGTGTTTCCACAGTGCAACGCTGCGACGGAGTTGACTTGAGGTTCGGCCTGGAATCTCAAGGCCGCAGGATTATAACCCGCTTAGGAAGATTCCGATCCATTTCTTAGAAAGATTTGACAATTATTCTTCGCAGCTCTGGGAATGTATGCAATATCTTGCATACGGCTAACAACGCATAGAGAAAAAATGCTCAAGCTTCATTGCAAAGCTAGAAGACTTGGACTCCATAAGTGGGTCCGAATTATCTACTCTTCGTCCATGTTGCCTTCGTCGGTATGCGGATTCACTTCGAGCTTCACCTCCGGCAGCTTCGCGTTGCGGAGTGAATGATTGAGAGCTGGAAGATCAGTGGTCTTGATCGCGTTCCAACGGTCCATCACACTCGCTGCATCGCGCTCGGCAGAAGCAACGGCAGCCGACTGAGAAGTGGTGGGTTCGGCATCGGCTTGCCACACTTGACCGTATAAAGTGTAGAGTTGGCCATTCACACGCGTGAGGGTCGCTTCGTCGGAGACCGACGCCACGAAACCGGGCGCCGCTCCAAGAATGGCAGTGAGACTGTTCTGAAAAGCCCGCACGGAATCATGCGCCGGGCCGCTGGCTTGCTCGCTCAGTTTCTGTAACGAGTCGCGAATCGATCCCGCCTGCAACGCCGCTTGAGAAGTCTCGCTGAGTAACGAAGCCAAGCGGGTTTCAACCTGGAATTTCTTCTCGAGGCTGGCTGGCGAGGTGGTCACACGAGGATCCATCTTGACGATAAAAGGCGCAGTATAGCTTTTTCCGCTTACGGTGAGGCGCGCAGTATAAGCGCCCGGCAAGGCTGTGGAGCCGAGTGGGTACCGTGGCGTATCCTCTGGAATCGCCGCAATGGGATATTCGTGCCGCATGGCATCCGGCGCGGGATAGTGCAGATCCCAAACCCAACGGTGCATGCCCGCGGAAGATGACAGCGCGCGAAAATTACGCAGCCAGTAAAGCGGGATCAGCTGTTTCTTCAGATCTGCTTCGGTGACATCGGGCCTATCCGCGCTGGAAAATCGGCGAACCAGTTGACCGCGAGCGTCGAGGATTTCGAGGGTCACGACATCCGAAGCCTCTTTCGCCAGATAGTAATCGATGATCGCCCCGTCGGGTGGATTCGCGGCAGCGGGCTCATCAGGAGGCAACGGCGTGTCGGTATTCGTGTCGCGCTGAATGCGATAGGCGGGCGCTGGCGTGAACAGACGGGCCTCGGTGACAGCGGGACCCGCTACTTCGCGCAAGAGCGAAATGTCGTCGAGAATCCAGAACGAGCGGCCATGCGTCGCAACGATGAGGTCGTCGTCGTGAATCCAGAGATCGCGCATGGAAGTGTGCGGCAGATTCAGCTGCAGCGATTGCCAGCGATCACCGTCGTCGAAGGAAACCCAGACTGAATTCTCTGTGCCAGCGAACAAAAGGCCCTTGCGCACTGGATCTTCGCGTACCGTGTCTACCGGGCCGATGTCAGGAAGTCCGGCTGTGATCAGCTTCCACGTTTTCCCTCCGTCGTGAGTACGATAAATAAAAGGTCGCTCGTCATTGATGCGGAAGCGGCTTACGGAAACGTAAGCGGAGTCGTCATCGAAATGAGATGCGCTGATTTGCGTGACTTTGCTCCAGGAGGTGAGTTCCGGCGGAGTGATGTTGTTCCAGTTTTTTCCGCCGTCTCGCGTAAGCCAGATCAGGCCATCGTCCGTGCCAGCCCAAAGCGTATCGATATTCTTGAAGGAGGGAGCCAGCGCATAAATGACTCCTCGCTGTTTTTCAGCGCCTTTCGGGATCAGTTTTCCCGCGCTGGCTGGAACTTCTGGATTCTCGCGAGCGAGATCTGCGCTGATGATCCGCCAGGAGTTTCCGCCATCGGTAGTTTTGAAGAGAACATTGCTGACATAGTAAAGGACGTGCGGATCAAGGGGCGAGAATATCATCGGCTCGGTGCGATCGGTACGGTACTTCGAGCTGCGAAGCGGGATTGGCGTGATGTTCTGCACCTCACCGGTCGACCAATGAAACTTTGAAACCTCGCTTCTGCCAGCACCATAGATTACGTCGGGATCGAGCGGATCGGGCGCGATGTAGCCGTATTCGATGACACCAACCGGATGCCAGTCGCGGAAGGTGATGGCGCCATCGTTGCCGCGGGTTGAGATGCAAACGGAGCCGCTCTCCTGCTGGCCTCCGCAAACACGATACGGAAATGTCGGAGTGTCGATCGCGTGATAAAGCTGTGCCGTTGGCTGGTTGTACCACGAACTCCAGGAAGCTCCGCCATTGACGGTTACAATCGCGCCCTGGTCGCTGACGAGGAGAATAATGTTTGGGTCGTTCGGGTTGATCCAAAGATTCTGGTAGTCGTCGCCGCCGGGTGCGCCGCGAAATCCGGACCAGGTTTTCCCACCATCCTCAGATCGCATGGTTACAGTGCTGGCGCAGTAAACGACGTCTGCGTTCTTGGCATCGACCCGCGGAACTGCGAGGTCGCCTCCACCGATTCGCCCCGAAGGACGCGGATCATCGGTTGGTTTGGTCCAGCTTTCTCCGGCGTCGTCGGATCGGTAGAAAGCGAGCGGGCCCGAAGCAATAGCGACCGTAGCATAGATGCGCCGGGGATTGCTGGGAGCGATTGCGAGGTTGATCTGAGAGAGATCTTTGGGAAGACCGTTGGTGAGAGGATGCCAAGTATTTCCGCCGTCCGTGGACTTGAACAATCCGCCGCTGGCTCCGTTGATTGTGTTGTTATCCTCCCACGGGCCTTCGCGCGCTTCCCACATTGCGGCATAGATTACATCGGGGTTCAGGGGATCGATTTCTACATCGGAGGCTCCGGTATTCTCGTCTTTGTAAATCGACTTTTGCCACGTCTGGCCGCCATCGGTAGAACGAAAAAGGCCACGCTCTTCATTAGGACCGTAGGGGTGGCCGAGCACGGCTGCAAACACTCGATTAGGATCGCGGGGATCGATGGCAAGAGCGGGAATCTGAAAGCCATCGCGCAAACCGAGATGTGTCCAGGTCTTTCCGGCATCCGTCGATTTGTAGATTCCGTTGCCCACGGAGAGGTCGGGGCGATGTAAACCTTCGCCGCTTCCGACATAAATAATGTTGAGATTCGAAGGAGCTACCGCGATGGCGCCAATCGATTGCGTGGACTCGTGATCAAAAATCGGCGTCCAGGTGCGGCCATAGTCATCCGATTTCCACACACCACCGTTGACCTGGCCCACATAAAAAACATTCGGTTGGCTTGGCACGCCGGTGGCCGCGCGGGTGCGTCCGCCGCGAAACGGGCCGATCATTCTCCAATGCAACTCTTGATATGCATTTTCGGGAATTTGTTGCGCGGCGCCGAATGCGGCAAAGAGAAAAACGGTAGAGCAAAGGAGCAGGCATTCGACTACTCTAGATCTGATCAATGGGCCCCCTAAAAACGCCGTAAGACCAAACTTAAAGAGAATAAACTAAAAAGTTGCAGTCGTGGACGGTGATCTTTTAGCGCTGGTCCTCGGCGTGTCGAGTTTAATGTGATCGCAAATTCACGGTGAACGCATCTATGCCATTGCCAAAACAATTCTATTGCGTTTTGTTTCGGGACTCATCCGGCAACTATCGTTTCAGCCGTACTCGTCAGCTTTTCTATTTTGCAGCGCAGGTTTGCGTAATCGTTGTGCTCGCCTCCCTTGCCCTCGGGCAAGAAGCGCCAACCGGGCAAGGCACTCGACCGGGCGGGCAAGGGCTCGCGCCGATCCTGAGTTACATATCCACTAGCTGGGATACGCTCACGCGATCGATGACCGAATGCAAAAGTGTGGTTGACCCAAAGGTGAGCGTGGCTGCGGTTGTGTACTTGCCTGCGGGTATGGCTGAACCCGCTGCCGTGCAAAAGCTATCGAGCGACTGCAAAGTAGAAATCAGGCATCTGCCTGTAGAAATTCACCGCCTGGGCGAAATCGACACAAATAAACTTCAGCCTCCGGGATTGCTCTACCTCGAAAACAAATATGTGGTTCCCGGCGGACGATTCAACGAAATGTATGGCTGGGATAGCTATTTCATCATTCGTGGCCTGCTGCTCGCCGGGAGAGTCGAGTTGGCACGAGGGATGGTCGACAATTTTTTCTTTGAAGTTGAGCACTATGGGGCCATGCTCAACGCCAACCGTACCTATTACCTGACCCGTTCCCAGCCGCCTTTCCTGAGTTCGATGTTCGTTGAAGTGTATGACGCACTGCTGAAATCAGGACATGCCGATCCAGCGTGGCTCGAAAAGGCCTACGCCGATCTCGAGAAGGATTACGAGAATTGGAACCGCGATCCGCATCTGGCCGGTGACACCGGCTTGTCGCGTTACTACGATTTTGGCGAGGGGCCACCTCAGGAAGCGCTGCAGGATGAAACTGGATTCCACAAGAAAGTCGCGACCTATTTTTTCTTTCATTCTCGACAAGCTGACGATTACATCGTGGAGAACACTGGTAGCGATACGCAACCCTCTGCCCTCCCTGCCTACACCCTGCAGGTTTGCGATGCCACACCGCCGACCGCAGGTGAGCAGTGCGAAAAGCCGCAGGAATTCAAGCTGAGCGCTGACTATTACAAAGGCGACCGATCTATGCGGGAATCAGGCTTCGACGTAAGTTTCCGCTTCGGACCATTTGGCGCGGCCACGCATCACTATGCTCCGGTGTGTCTGAACAGTCTGCTTTACAAGACGGAAAAAGATCTGGAGCAGATCAGCCGTTGGCGCGGCCATGCGGCAGATGCAGAAACGTGGAGCAAACGGGCGCAGGAACGTAAGGATCGAATCACTCGCTATCTTTGGGATGACAAGTCGGGATTTTTCCTCGATCTAAATCTGCAGACAGGTCAGAAATCAGCTTATCGATATGTGACGACTCTCTATCCTCTATGGGCTGGTTTGGCGACCCCGGAACAAGCGAAGGCTCTGGCAAAGAATATTTCAACGTTTGAAAGGCCTGGCGGTTTGGCGATGAGTGGGGAGGACACGGGCGCGCAGTGGGATCTTCCGTATGGCTGGGGAAATATTCAAATGCTCGCAGTAAGTGGGTTGCGACGTTACGGCTTCGATGCCGATGCAGATCGAATTTCGTATGAATTTTTGTCGACGGTGGCGGAAAACTTCCGTCGCGACGGAAACATTCGGGAAAAATATAACGTGGTCACTCGATCTTCCGAAGCTCGCGTGGAACTTGGTTATCGAATGAATGTCGTCGGCTTCGGCTGGACGAATGCGGCGTTTCTGGAATTGCTCGGGGGCTTACCCAAAGCAACCGTGGAGAAACTGGAAAAAGAGCAGAACCAGCCGCTATCACCGATCGCAAAGTAGGAGTTCGATCTTGCGCCTAGCCGATCTCAGCTAAGCTTTGGCTTATATCTCCCGCCTTCGGGCTAGGAGTTGCCCCGGACTGGCTGGCGACCCAGGCTCCAACACGATTCGCGGTCTCGTTGATTTCCGACAGCGCTGTTCCGCGAAGATACCCGTGCACCAAAGCCGCAGTGAAGGCGTCGCCAGCGCCGACCGTGTCCTGAACCTTCACATTGAACCCAGTGTGCTCACTGCATTCATCAGCAGAAACGAGAAGGCTGCCGCCATTTCCGCGCGTTACGCAAACCAGTTTCAGGTCATACAAAGAACCCAAATGGCGGGCCGAGTCCTTGTCGCGGCGATGCTCTAAGTTTAAAAGCTGCATGATTCGTGGCAGCTCATCTTGGTTCAGCTTGATCACATTCGACAGCTTCATCGATTCGGAAAGGATTTGTTTTGAATAAAAGTTCTGTCTGAGGTTGACGTCGAAAACTCGCAGAGCATTCGGCTTTACGGCCAGCACAAAGGCAAGAATGGTAGAGCGGCTGCGCCCCGAACGCTGACCGAGCGATCCGAAGCATACAGCATCCGCTTGCTGCGCCAGCTTCTGCCATTGCGGCGTCCAATCAAGAAAATCCCAAGCGACCGACAGCGAGATTTCAAAGCGCGGCTGGCCCGCAGTGTCCACTTCAACCTTCACGGTTCCGGTGGGATGATCTTCATCGCGCTGAATGAATTCGGTTGGAAGACTGAGTTCGCCGAGGCAGTGAATGGCTTCCTCACCCAGAGCATCCTGGCCCAGGCGGCTGGCTGGAATTCCTTGATCTCCGAGCAATGAGGTAATGTACGCAAAGTTCGCGGGCGCGCCGCCGAGTTGCTTTCCAGCTGGAAAAAGATCCCAAAGCAATTCGCCCAAGCCAATCACCATGTGTCTCTTGCTTAGCACAGACTTCGCCCCACTGCAGCGGGTGGTTGCGCGAAACAAAAAACAGGCAGAGAATCGAGGGGCACGTACGAAGATCGAGACATAAAAGTCCTGCAACAGTACGCAACGATCACATCGCGATGATCCGTTCCACAATGATCCATTCCGTTTATTCGAAGAGCTTCATAAAGCCGTTGGTGCTACTTCTGGCGCTGGCATCACAGAATAGCGCAAACCTGCCATTCGGAGCGTGGAAGCGTGTTTCCGAGACTCCCGTCATCTCGCCGCAAGGCGATGGATGGGAATCAGCCGGCACCTTTAATCCTTCTGTGATTCTCCGCGATGGCAAGATTATGATGCTCTATCGAGCCCAGGATAAAAGCGGCACATCTCGTCTTGGGTACGCCGAGAGTACGGATGGGATTCACTTTACGCGCCGGAGCGAGCCAGTATTTTCGCCGGAAAAAGATTACGAAAAAGATGGAGGCGTGGAAGACCCACGCCTGGTTCAGTTCGGCGATACGTACTATCTGACCTACACTGGATATAACAAGAGAGATGCACAGCTTTGTTTGGCGACTTCGAAGGATCTCATCCACTGGGATCGACAAGGCATAATTCTTCCTGCCTACAAGGGACGCTGGAATGTTCGCTGGACGAAGTCGGGGGCGATTGTGCCGGAGAAAATTGCCGGCAAGTACTGGATGTATTTTTTGGGAACGGCCGCAGATAACAATGACCAGATGGGGCTGGCCTCTTCGTCCGATCTCTTGCATTGGACGGAGGCAACCGATGCTCCGGTTTTGCCGGTGCGTGCGGGAAAATTCGATTCTCGCGTGGCTGAGCCGGGGCCTGCACCAATCGTCACATCGAAGGGAATCGTGCTGATCTACAACGGGGCGGACGACAAACTTGTGTATCGCACGGGCGTAGCAGTGTTCGACCGAAACGACCCACGCAAAGTAATTTCGCGAACCGATGATCCTGTGTTTTGGCCCGAAAGAGAATGGGAAAAGGTAGGCCAGGTGCCGAATGTGGTGTTCGTGGAAGGCATGCTGCGGCAAAACAACCGGTTTCTGTTTTACTACGGAGGTGCGGATAAGTACATTGGTGTGGCAGAAGCTCCCGCGCTCCCTTAGAGAAGTTCGACCGCCTATTTTAGTATGGAGGGTCCGGAATGAAGAAGATGGTTTTATGGATGTTCGTTGGCATTTTTTTAATGGGATCGATTGCTGCCGCTCAAACCGCAACCCATGCCGTGGATGAGCAAGGTCATCAATGGTGGCAGCACGCGGTGTTTTACGAGATCTATCCGCGCAGTTTTGCCGACAGTAACAATGACGGCGTCGGCGATCTCAAAGGGATCACGTCAAAGCTGGATTATTTGAAGGATCTCGGCGTTGACGCGATCTGGATCTCGCCTTGCTTCCCTTCCCCGCAAGTCGACTTCGGCTACGACGTTTCCGACTACGAAAATATCGACCCCATGTACGGTACGCTGGCAGATTTCGACGTGCTGGCGAGCGAAGCAAAAAAACGGGGCATTCATATCATCCTCGACTTTGTGGTCAATCACACCTCCGATCAGCACCCTTGGTTTTTGGACTCGAAGTCGTCGCGCGCCTCCGCAAAACGCGATTGGTATATCTGGCGGGATGGGAAAGGGCCGGGACAGCCGCCGAATAATTGGGCCTCTACTTTTGGCGGATCGGCGTGGAAATTCGACCCAACAACCAATCAGTACTACTACCACTATTTTTACGCCGAACAACCGGACTTGAACTGGCGCAACCCTGCGGTGCAGGACACAATGTTCGATGTGACCTGGTGGTGGTATAAGCGCGGCGTGTCCGGATTCCGGCTGGATGCGGTGGATACGCTGTTTGAAGATCCCAATCTTAAAGACAATCCTATCTCTCGTCCTGGCAAGAACGCGTTCGGTGATCCGATCGAAGAGCACAAGTACAACACGAAACTTCCCGAAGTGCATGACGTGCTCCGCGGGCTGCGCAAAGTGGCGGACGAACACAATGCCGTGCTGATTGGCGAAACCTGGACGGCCGATGTCGCAGAACTGAATCGCTACTACGGTGAGGGCAACAACGAACTGCAGCTGCCCATGGATTTTCTCTTCACAACGGTGAACAAACTGTCGCCCACGGAATTCCGCAAGCAGATTGCCGAAGTGGATGCGGCCTCCGGATGGCCAACATTTGTGATCAGCAATCACGACATCGTGCGATCGTACGATCGTTACGGCGATGGCAAGCACAACGACGAGATCGCGAAGCTGATGGCGGCGCTTTACCTGACGCTGCGCGGAACGCCCATCATGTATTACGGCGAAGAGATCGGAATGAAGACGACTCCGCCGACGCGTAAAGAAGATGTGAAAGATCCCATCGGGCGTACCGGATGGCCGAAAGAAAAAGGTCGCGATGGCGAACGCACCCCGATGCAATGGGACAGCAGCGAAAACGCTGGCTTTTCTAAGGGTAGTCCCTGGCTTCCGGTTCCTCCGACGTACAAAACGCACAACGTCGCGGATGAATCGAAAGATCCGAACTCAGTGCTGGAATTTTACAAGCAGGTGCTTAAACTGCGGCACACAAGTCCGGCTCTGTTGGATGGAAAATATATCGCCCTTAACGAGAGTGATCCGAACATATTGTCCTATGCTCGAATTTATAAAGACCACGGCGTAGTTGTGACGCTGAACATGTCGGGCACGGCACAGAAGATCAATCTCGATTTGAAGGGCAACGGGTTTTCCTCAACAAAGAGTCTGTTGGCTACAGGTAAATCAACCGCCAAGGGCAATGAGGTCACTCTCGAACCCTTTGGAGTTTTCATCGGCGAGCTTGCGAAATGAGCTTGAATCAAGAGTGAGCTTCGTTCTGCCCGACGTGCTCCCACGATTTGGCACGGGAGATGGCCTCATTCCAACGGTGGCGCAGGGCGGTCGCGTGGGAACGTGGCAGCCGGGGTTCAAAGCGGCATTCTTCCCTTGGCAAATCCGAAATCGCCTGCATTTCTTTCCAGAAGCCGGTGCCTAAGCCAGCCAGAAAGGCTGCGCCCAGCGCAGTCGTTTCGGTCATTGCAGGACGCATCACCGGCATGCCGAGAATGTCTGCCTGAAATTGCATGAGGCTATCGTTGCCAGCCGCGCCGCCATCCACGCGCAATTCCCGGAGTGGTGTACCAGCGTCGGTTTGCATCGCATCCATCAGGTCGGCAACCTGGTACGCGATACTCTCCAGTGCAGCCCGCGCGATGTGACCTGCGTTGCTGCCCCGCGTCAGGCCAAAAATTGCGCCGCGAGCATAGGAATCCCAATGCGGCGCGCCCAGTCCAACGAATGCAGGGACAAAATAAACGCCGCCATTGTCGGCGACGGAATTTGCCAGCGGCTCTACTTCCGAAGATGAGTGAATAATCCCCAAACCGTCGCGCAGCCACTGGACGACAGCACCTCCTACGAAAACGCTGCCTTCGAGCGCATAGTGTGTTTCCTTGCCGATCTTCCACGCCACAGTGGTGAGCAAGCGATGCTTGGAAGCGACGGCGCGGTTGCCTGTGCTCTGCAGCATGAAGCAACCTGTGCCATAGGTATTTTTCGTGAGGCCGGGTTTGGTGCACCGTTGTCCAAAGAGCGCGGCCTGCTGATCGCCGGCGATACCGGCAATCGAAATGCCGTTGAGACCGGCAACGGCGGTTACCTCTCCGTAAACTTCGCTCGATGAGTGGACCGCCGGCATCATCGAAGCAGGAACGCGGAAGAGATCGAGAAGCTCCTGATCCCAACTTCCAGTATGAAGATTGAAAAGCATGGTGCGCGATGCATTGCTCGCATCCGTGATATGCAGGCGACCGCCAGTCAGCTTCCAAATCAACCAGGAATCTACGGTGCCAAAAGCCAAACGGCCGGCATCAGCGAGTTGGCGGGCGTTTGGCACATGTTCAAGAATCCAGGAAATCTTGCTGCCGGAAAAGTACGCGTCGATGAGCAAACCTGTGCGCTGTTGAATAAAAGTCTCACGACCCTGCGCCTTCAGCTCCTCGCAAAAAGCGGAGGTGCGGCGGTCCTGCCAAACGATGGCATTGCAAACGGGGTTGCCGGTGGTTCGATCCCAGACAACCGTAGTTTCGCGTTGGTTGGTAATGCCGATGGCAGCTACATCGCTTGGCTGGGCGCCCGCTTTGGCCAAGGCTTCCAGCGTGACAGCGATTTGAGTCGCCGCGATCTCTTCGGGATTGTGTTCGACCCATCCCGGCTGAGGAAAAATCTGCGTGAACTCGCACTGAGCCACGGAATGTACGTTGCCGTGATTGTCAAACAACAGAGCTCGGGAACTCGTCGTGCCTTGATCGAGAGCGAGAACGAAACGCAAGAGACCTCCTGCTTTCTTCCGTCCTCCGCCTAGGAGGACGGCTGGGAAGCTCGCAGAAATCTTCGAATGCCGTAATCGTATACCGCGGCACCTACCAGACCTCCCAGCAGCGGCGCAAACACAGGAACCCACCAAACACTGGGACCGTCCGTCAATCCGTTATTCTTGAATCCAGCCACGACAGTGAAAAGGCGTGGGCCAAAATCACGCGCCGGATTAATTGCATAACCATGCATGCCTCCGAAGCTCATGCCGATAGCGACCACTACCAAGCCAATCATCAGCGGCGCGAGGTTGGCTCCGGGAGGGACGTTCAGTTCGTCGGTGATGGCCAATACAAGAAGCAGAAGCAAAGCGGTTCCGATCACCTGATCTAGAAATCCCGCTTGCGGCAACGCAGGAAAAGCAGGAAAGGTTGTAAATACCCCCGCAGTTTTTTCTAGTTGAGGGTCGGTCTGCTGGAACGCGGGCAGATAATTTCGATAAACCAGTGCGGCAGCCAGGAACGCGCCTGTCGTCTGCGCGACGGAGTAAGGCAAAACCTTTCTCCAGGGAAAGCCGCGAAACACGGCCAGAGTCAGAGTGACCGCTGGATTAAGATGGCCGCCAGAAACCTTCCCTGCAACGTAGATCCCCATCATCACCGCTAGCCCCCAACCTAGAGTGATGTTGGTATAGCCGCCGTGCACGGTTCCGGCTGAAGCGCCCGGAGGAAACAGAACCACCATCGCGACCACTCCCGTACCAAAGAGCATGAGAACGAAAGTTCCGAGAAACTCGGCGATCAACTCGGCAGCCAGCGTGGGCTTATTTGTCATCTGGGGTCTTGATCCTGACTGACTCGAGCGTTTCGAGCCGCGAGTAGTCTAGCAAGCTTCAGGCTTTAGTCCAGCTTTCAATTTTTGTGGCGCACCCTTGCTCACCCAACGGATGTGCGGCGCAGTTATCAACGAATGTAACGTCAAGTGCATAATCATCCGTTTTTGCCCTTGACAGCTGGGACCCGGCCTGTAAGATAGGAGAATATTTATTCATCATGGTGAATAAATATTCATAATGAATAAAGCCCTGCGACAGAGAGCCGTTTTGGAAGCGCTGAGACAGGGGCCGGTTGCCAACCAGGAAGATTTGCAGCGGGCATTGCGCAAGCGGGGATTCAAAGTGGGTCAGGCGACGTTGTCGCGAGACATTCACGACCTGAACCTGAGCAAGACTGCAACCGGGTATGCACTACCTCAAGGTGAGGGTACTTCGGGCCTGGCGTTGCCTCCGGTGCAGCGACTGGTTCGCGAGTTCGTGTTAGATGTACGCCCGGCGCAGAACCTGCTAGTGGTGAAGACAATCATCGGTAGCGCTCAACCAGTGGCCGCAGCGCTGGATGAACAGGAATGGGAGGGCGTGTTGGGAACCATTGGCGGTGACGACACAATCCTGATCGTTTGCCCCGACAAGGAAGCTGCCCGGAAGGTTGCAGTTCGGATCGAGGAGATGCTCGGCTGATGTCGGCAAAACTTAAAAACGCGGTGCTCGGAGCCAGCGGATATTCCGGACTGGAGCTGACGCGCATTCTCGAGCGCCATCCCCGATTGTCGAAACCCCTACTGATGCGGCGTGAGAGCAACGGTGACGGCGCGAAGGATCTGGCAGAGGTGTTTCCGGAGTTGTCCGGTAACGGCGGTTATCCGCTGCAACCGCTCTCATGGCCGGAACTGAAGCGCCAGGGTGTAGAGCTGCTTTTCCTGGCTACGCCGCATGAAGCATCGCGTTCGCTTGTACCTGAGGCAATCGCGCAAGGATTGCGCGTAATCGATCTGAGCGGCGCGTGGCGGCTGAAGCAGGAACAGCATCGTGCGATCTACTCGTTTCAGGATGCCGATGAAGCTACTGCCGCGGAATTGACGGCGATGGCAGTGTATGGCTTGCCGGAGTTAAACGCGGATCGCATCGCGGCGGCGCAATTGGTCGCGAATCCGGGTTGCTACGCGACTTCGGTCATCCTGGCTCTCATGCCGTTGCTAGGGGCCGGACTCATCGACCGAAAGCGCGGAATTATCTCGGACTCGAAATCTGGAGTTTCGGGCGCGGGCAAAGCGTCGACCTCGCGCACACATTTTATTTCGGTGTCCGACAATTTTTCCGCTTACTCGGTTTTCAATCACCGGCATCTAGGCGAGATGGTAGAGCAGTTGAATCTGAACGACGCGGATCTGACGTTCACTCCGCATCTGTTGCCCATTCCGCGCGGAATTCTGTCGACCATTTATGTGCATCTGAACCGGCCGACGAAGGCGGCGGAAGTGGAGACCTGCCTGCGCGATTCTTATTCAGGCAAGCACTGGGTAAGAGTGTTTGCGACACCCAAGCTGCCTGAGGTGCAGTTTTCGTTGCACACCAACTACTGCGATCTTGGCTTTTGCCTGGCGAACGATGGTCAACGACTGATCCTGGTTTCCTGCGTGGATAACCTGATGAAGGGCGCGGCTGGCCAGGCCGTGCAGAACATGAACCTCATGTATGGATGGGAAGAGCGGGAGGGGCTGCAATGACAATCGTGGTGAAAATCGGCGGTTCGGCGATCGAAGATGCTTCTACGTTGCGCAAGTGCGCGCGGTCGATTGCGGAACTCGCGCAGGATGGGCATCGCGTGGTGGTGGTGCATGGGGGCGGAAGCGCGCTGACCAAGATGCTCGAGCGGTTGGGAAAAAAGAGCGAGTTTGTAAACGGACTGCGCGTCACCGATGCGGAGACTCGAGACGTGGCTCTGATGGTTTTGGGCGGGATTATTAACAAGAAATTGGTGGCGGCCATTCAATCCGCGGGCATGCCGGCGATTGGATTTTGTGGCGGCGATGGCATGACGTTCCGTGCACGCAGAAAATATGTCCATGGTCGCGACTTGGGATTTGTCGGCGAGATTTGTTTTGCAGAGCCCTGCTGGATCGAAGCGCTGTGGCAGCAGGGAGGAATTCCGGTGCTGGCTTCGCTGGCTTTGGGCGCCGACGGCGAATACTACAACGTGAACGCCGATGAAATGGCGGCTTCGTGTGCCGCAGCGTGCCACGCAAACACGCTCATCTTTCTCACCGATGTGCCCGGAGTAAGAGACGCCGCGGGCAGCGTGATGCCGTGGCTGAGCACGAAGCAGGCGGCCGAATTGGCGGCTGGTTCGGTAATCAGCGGCGGCATGTTGCCCAAGCTGCAAGCCTGCGGGCAGGCGCTGAAGCAAGGGGTGGGCCGAGTGAGAATTTTGCCGGCTACAGAAGCCGAAGTATTGCCGCAGTTCTACATGACCAAATTGTCGTGCGGCACGGAGGTCACCTATTCATGAGTCAGTCAACTGCTGCACGTTACAAATCAAAACCGGCAGGCGCGCAGGTCCAGAAGAAGGAGTCAACATTGAATAGTCATGTACAAGGCAGAATCGCAGCGGCTCCCGAAAGAGTTCCGCAGGTATTTTGGTGCCCCGATCTGGTCTCGACTCGCGATCTAGGTCCTGCCGGCGTCGAGTCCGTGCTGAATCTGGCGGGAGTGATGAAATCGCGTCCCGCAGATTTTCACCGGGCGCTTGCTGGCCGGCAAATGGTGATGTTTTTCGAAAAGCCGTCGTTGCGGACCCGATTGACGTTCGAGGCAGGAATGGCAAGCCTCGGCGGCACGACGATGTTCGTCGACCAGACTCACGAACGAATCGACGCGCGTGAAACATTGAGCGATGTGGCGCACAACCTTGAGCGCTGGGTCGATTTGATTGTGTTGCGCACATTTTCGCAGCGAACCGTCGACGGCATGGCGCGGCACGCCTCTGTCCCCGTGATCAACGCGCTCAGCGATCTCGAGCATCCTTGCCAAGCGCTTGCCGATTACCTCACGTTGGTGGAGCGCTTCGGAGATGTGAAGAACCGTTGTGTAGCGTATGTCGGCGATGGAAACAATGTGGCGCACTCGCTGTTGCTGACATGCGCGTGCTTAGGATCGTCGATCCACGTTGCTACGCCGCCGGGATATGCGCCCAATCCGCAGATTGTCGCGGATGCGCGCGAGATAGCTACGGAAACCGGCGCCGAAATTCAACTGCTGACCGACCCACATGAGGCGGTTGCCGGAGCCGACGCGATTTATACTGACGCCTGGGCCAGCATGGGGCAGGAGAGTGAGGCGGAACACCGCGCGCAGATTTTTCCTCCGTACCAGGTGAATCCGGAACTCATGGCGGAAGCGGCGTCCCATGCGGTGTTTATGCACTGTTTGCCGGCGCACCGCGGGCTTGAAGTAGCGGATGCGGTGATGGATTCGCCGCAGTCAGTCGTTTTTGAGCAGGCGGAGAACCGCCTGCACGTTCAAAAAGCGATTCTTTATTTATTGCTGGGCGGCGGCGATCGCCTTCCCGCGAGGAGTGCTCATGCCTGAAAAAGTCGTTCTCGCTTATTCCGGAGGACTCGATACCTCCATCATTATTCCGTGGCTCAAAGAGAATCACGACTATAGCGTAATCGCGATGGTTGCCGACGTTGGTCAGGGCGATGACATCGAGGCGGTGGTCGAGAAGGCTTATGCCACAGGCGCGAGCAAGGTTATCGTCGAAGATCTGCGCGAAGAATTTTTGATGGGATATGTTTTCCCTGCGCTGAGGGCCGGCGCAGTCTACGAACATAAATATTTGCTTGGCACATCGCTGGCGCGCCCTGTCATTGCGAAGCATCAGGTCGAGGTTGCGTTGCGCGAAGGCGCAACGGCCGTGGCGCATGGCTGCACAGGAAAAGGAAACGATCAGGTTCGCTTCGAGTTAACGTATCAGGCGCTTGCTCCGGAGTTGAAAGTGATTGCACCGTGGCGGGAGTGGACGCTGAAATCGCGCGAAGACTGTCTTGATTACGCTGAAAAACACGGCATCCCGGTGGCCGCGAGCCGCGAGAAAATTCACAGCCGCGACCGAAATCTGTGGCACTTGAGCCATGAAGGCGGGGAACTCGAAGATGCTGGGAACGCACCCCTACCGACAACGTGGCAAATTACTCGCTCACCCGAAGAGGCGCCGGATAAGAACGAACAAGTGACCATCGGCTTCGAGAAAGGAACGCCGGTCAGCGTCGGCGGCATGAAGCTCGATCCGGTTTCGCTGGTCGAATTGTTAAACGAAATCGGTGCACGCAATGCCATCGGCCGCGTGGATGTGGTGGAGAACCGTTTTGTGGGAATCAAGTCGCGCGGCTGTTACGAAACCCCCGGCGGCACCTTGCTGATTGCCGCGCACCGCGAACTGGAAGCGCTCTGCCTAGAACGCGAAGTCGCGCACTTCAAACAGCATGTTGGGTTGAAGTATGCGGAGCTGGTGTATTTTGGGTTGTGGTTTACGCCCCTGCGCGAGGCGCTCGACGCCTTCGTCTCCAGCACGCAGGCAGAGATGACGGGCAGCGTGACCCTGTCTCTCTACAAAGGAAATATTTCGGTAGTAAGCCGCCAGTCCGAGCATTCCCTCTATCGCACCGATCTTTCCTCGTTCACTATGGGTGATGGTTATGATCAGAAGGACGCGGAGGGATTCATTCGGATCCTCGGCTTGCCTTCGCGCACGCGGGCGCGCACGCGCCTGGAGATTGTGCGATGAAGATGTGGTCGGGCCGGTTCCGGCAGCCGCTGGATCCGCAATTCGAAAAATGGCAGCGCTCGTTTGACTTCGATCTCCGCCTGCTGAGTTACGAGCTTGCAGCGAGCGCGGCTCATGCGCGCGCGCTGAAAAACGCCGGAGTTTTATCTGCGGAAGAACTGATCAGCGTTCTCGAAGGACTTCAGCAGATCGGCGCGATGATTGCCCATGTCTCGCAAAAACAGCGAGACATGGGGCACCCCACGCCTACGGAACTGATTGAGGATGCCGAAGCCGAGGATGTTCATCACTTTGTTGAAAAGCAACTGGTGGCGCGAATCGGTGACGTGGGGTACAAACTGCACAGCGGGCGCAGCCGCAACGAGCAGATCGCTACTGACTTACGCCTATATGTGCGCGCCTCCATCGATGAGTTGCGCAAGGAACTAGCCGAGGTTTGCGCGGCGTTCATCGACCGCGCCGAAAAGGCCGGCGGCGCAATGATGCCGGCGTACACGCATTTGCAACACGCTGAGCTGGCGCTGATAGCACATTGGCTGCTGGCGTATGTCGAAATGTTTTTGCGGGACGCTGACCGACTTGCCGATTGCCGCCGACGCTTGAATTTGTGTCCCCTGGGGTCGGGCGCGGTTGCAGGCGCGACTTTGCCGCTCGATCGCGCATTCATGGCGAAGGAGCTCGACTTCTCCGCTCCAACAGCAAACAGCATTGACGCCACTAGCGACCGCGATTTCGTTCTTGAGTTCGTCAATACCCTGTCGCTCCTGGCGCTGCACTTGAGCCGATGGGCCGAGGAGATGATTATTTTCTCCTCGCAGGAATTCGGCTTTGTGCACTTGCCCGAGGCTTACTCGACCGGCAGCAGCGCTATGCCTCAAAAGAAAAATCCCGATCTTCTGGAGTTGGTGAGGGGCAAAACCGGCCGCGTTGTCGGGGCTGCGACGGCACTCATCGTCACTTTGAAAGGCTTGCCTCTTGCTTACAACAAAGATTTGCAAGAAACGCAGGAGCCGCTTTTCGATGCTGCCGATACCGCGCTCGCGCTCTTGCCGCTCGTGGCGGGCTGGATGAAAGCCGTCGAGTTCGACCACGAGCGCATGAATGAAGCATCTCAGTCGGGATTCATGAATGCCTGGGCTGCAGCGACTTATCTGGTCAATCGCGGAGTTCCTTCACGGCTCGCGCACGAAGCGGTCGGCAAAGCGGTGAAGTTATGCCTGGAAAAACGATGCGAGCTTCAAGATCTCGCGCTCGATGAGTTGCGTGCTCTGAATCCGGCATTCCGCGAGGATTTTTACGAATGCCTGAAACCGGCTTCGGTATTGGCAATTCATGATGTTGTAGGCGGTACTGCGCCAGTTCGCGTGCGGCAGGCGGTTGCGGCGGCGAAGGACAAAATCCAATCCTTGCGCGAGGAGGTCAAGATTCATGCGCACGCGTAAAGCTATTTTGCCGGATGCCAAGCGCATCCACGAGTTGATTTCGGCTTATTCCGGCGACGGCACCCTGCTGCCGCGCACGCTGGCGGAGATTTGCGAGAATGTACGAGACTTTGTGGTCCTCGAAAGCGAAGGCCGGATTATTGGATGCGGAGCGCTGCATCTCTACGGCACGCACCTGGCCGAGATTCGTTCAATCACTGTGGGTCCGTGGGCGCAGGGGCAAGGTGGAGGCAGCCGGTTGATGAAGGCTTTGATGGCCGAAGCGAAACGTCATCGCGTAGATTGCATTTGCCTTTTTACACGGGCTCCTGAATTTTTTGCGCGCCAAGGATTCCAGATGGCGCGCCGCGAAGATCTGCCCGACAAAATTCACAAAGACTGCCACGTTTGTCCCAGGTACTACAACTGTGACGAAGTCGCCATGGTGCGCGGCAAGCTTCCGACATTCGCGATCCTGCCCGAGCCTGCAAACTGGCTAGTGAAGATTCAGGCCTAGTCTCTGTCGATATACGGATCCTTCGTGGCCCGCGAAGCCGGGGGGGACCACCCCATCCGGATCGCAGTCCGGATTCTGAACGCTAGGGTCTGTCTATGTCGCCGGCCGACGGCATTACAGAAAATAAAGGTTGGACGTGAATCCCAGGTTGCTCGACCCGCAGTGCTATCATGCAAAAACGATTAAGATTGATGGGAACCGAGCAAAGGACAATTCACGATGGCAATGACCACTCCGAGCACGTCCACGACGACCGTCTCTGAGACAAATACTTCTTACACCGCGCCGCTCGCAATTGTTACCACGCTGTTCTTCATGTGGGGCTTCCTAACTTGTCTCAACGACATTCTTGTGCCTCACCTGAAATCGATTTTCGACTTGAATTACGCGCAGGTCATGCTGGTTCAATTCGCCTTCTTTGGGGCCTACTTTCTGTTCTCCATTCCCTCGGCGAAGATCATCGATTCAATGGGTTATCAGCGGTCGATGGTGGCGGGCCTGCTGACCATGGGAATCGGCGCGTTTCTGTTTGTGCCGGCCGCCAGCGCTCCGTCATTCGCTCTGTTCCTGGTCGCACTGATTGTGCTGGCTGCCGGCATCACCTGTTTGCAGGTTGCGGCCAATCCTTACGTTACGGTGCTGGGTAAGCCTGCGACCGCTTCGAGCCGCCTGAATCTCACGCAGGCATTCAATTCCCTCGGAACTTTTCTCGCGCCTTTTTTCGGTGGACTGCTGATTCTGAGCGCGGCTCCGAAAGCCATGAACGAAATTCGCGCCATGGCTCCCGATGCGCTGCAGGCTTATCGCTTGCACGAAGCCGCAACCGTCAAGACGCCTTATGTCGGCCTGGGTATTGCTCTCGTGGTTCTTGCCGTGGCAATCGGCAGCTTTCACCTGCCCAAAATTCCGCAGGCCCAACATAAGGTCGGGGAAAAAGTAAACGACTCGATCTGGAGACATCCGAATTTAATTTTTGGCGCGATTGCCATTTTTGTTTACGTAGGCGCCGAAGTCGCGATTGGAAGTTTTCTGGTGAACTATTTCACCCAGCCGGAGATCGGCGGACTCACCGAAAGGGTCGCTGCCAGCTTCGTGTCCTTTTACTGGGGCGGAGCCATGGTGGGGCGCTTCATCGGATCCGGGCTGCTGCAAAAAATGAAAACCGGGCAATTGTTGGGCATTTGCGCTGTATGCGCTGCGGCACTCGTTGCGATCTCCATGCTCAGCACGGGCCACTTTGCCATGTACAGCATCATCCTTGTGGGCTTTTTTAATTCCATCATGTTCCCTAGCATTTTCACGCTTGGCGTGGCGGAACTTGGCCCGCTCACCGGCGATGGTTCCGGAATCATGATCATGGCGATTGTTGGCGGAGCGATTATCCCGCTGGCGCAAGGAGCAATTGCCGACAGGATCGGCATCCATCACGCCTTCTTCTTGCCGGTCATCTGCTATCTCTACATTCTCTTCTTCGCACTCAGCGGTTCGAAGCCGAACAGCGAACGACACGCCCGCGCATAGTCCACGAGTGTGGACGCTCCGCTGCACGGATGATGCTCGGATCTTTGAAGCGAATGGGAGACACGAACGCATGCCCGTTGGGTTACCCCAACGCGGCAAGGATCATGTCGATCTGAACAGCAGCTCTACTACGCAGGAACCTGCACAGAGATTAGCTCGGGATTGCAGCGGGAATTCTGCATGGTTTTGACGGCGTCTTCGGCAGTGAGCCTTCCCATGGCGAGAGCAAGCTTCAGGTTGGTCGTGGTCTGAATGGGGGTGCGGTCGATCCGCAGGACGTATTCCGCAGCGCGCGCACCGCCACGGTTCACCTTCACAAGAAACTTGGTATTTTTCATAGGCTGTCCTTTTGGCTCAGAATGACTAGCGTAGAAAACGAACGAAATCGCATGGCGCAAAAATCCCCGGCGGATTCATTCTCTGCGTCACAGGCTTCAGATGGGCTGACTTGCTTGCGAAAACCTGAAAGAGTAACAAAAAGATTAATAAGAGGAGATGTATGTTTACTCAATGACAATAGTAGGCCTCTTCGACCGTATTGTCAACCTGACGCCCTCAAATCGCGCTCTGGAAGCGATTTTCAGTGTGTGAGCTTCGGCTTGAGGCCTACGGTTGCAAAACCTGGCCAGCTTGCGGATGAACCTGCTCATCTTCGATTTGGCTTGCGTCCCAGCCACCGCCGAGGGCTTTCACCAGGTAGACCGCGCTCACCATTTGCTGACCAAGCAATTGCGTCTCCAGTCGCTGGCTGCTCAACAGAGTTGTCTGTGCCGTGATGACGTCCAGGTAAGTGGTGACCCCGCCGACATAACGATTGTTGGCGATCGCCAGGGCGCGGCGAGCGTCTTCCACCGCTGCACCTTGCGTGGAAAGAGCCTGCGCAAGCGTGCTCAAATTGCTGATACCATCCTCGGCCTGCTGAAACGCCGTGAGCACAGCCTGTCGGTAATTGGCCACCGACTGATCATAGGCAGCGCGAGCCGCAGCAAGATTTGCGCGGTTTCGTCCGCCCTGCAAGATCGGTTGCAGAGCATCCGCGCCCAACGACCAGAAAAGACTTGGCGCATTTAACAGCGGGCCGAGTTCAACGCTTTGCCATCCGCCGGAACCACTCAACGTAATGTGCGGATAGAATGCGCTGCGGGCGATGCCGACCTCAGCGTTTTCGTAAGCCATCATGCGTTCGGCGGTTGAAATGTCTGGGCGGCGCTCCAATACATCGGAAGGCACTCCCAAAGGAATGGGCGGTGGTGTGGCCCGCAATGGCTCAACCGGCACGTTGAGGCTCGACGCCGACTGCCCCACCAGCACGGCGATGGCGTGCTCGTACTGCGCGCGCGACTGCTTCACCAGCGCCAGTTGAGACAATGTGGAGTCAAGCAGGGCGGCCTGTTGCGCAACTTCCAATCCACTGGCGACTCCGCCTTCATGGCGGTTGTTCACCAGATCGAGACCTTTCCGTTGGTAGCCCACCGACTCTTGCACTACGTCAAACTCGGCATCGAGTTCGCGCAGGGTGAAGTAGTCGGCAGCGAGTTCCGCAGTCAGCACCAATTGCACGTTCTGCAGATCGGCGGCCGTCGACTGCAGAGAAGCATTGGCGGCTTCGACGTTGTGCCGCACGCGTCCGAAAAGATCGACCTCGTAATTCAGCGAGAACGGGATCGTAAATACACTTTGCGTGTAGGGCTGAATCGGCTGAGCAACACCGTTCACGATGGTCGGTCCGGCTCCGTTCAACGGACGATTGGCTGAACCACGCTCACGGTAAGCACTGGGATCGGCGGAAAGCTGCGGAAACATGTCTGCAGTCGCTACGCGAGCCAGAGAACGAGCCTGCGTGAGACGGTCGCGCGCGGCTTCCAAAGACTGATTAGCCTGCAGCAATTGCTGTTCATAGGCATCGAGTGCCGGATCACGGAAAACCTGCCACCATGCGCCTTTGGGAATTGAATCTTTAGGAGCCGCCCGCTCCCATGGCGGCTGCGTCTTCCACGCATCCGGCGCCGGTGTTGGAGTCGCGGGCCTGCTGTAACGCGGACCAACCGTGCATCCGGTGGTAAAAGCGAGCAGCAGCAAGGCGAACGGAATCGCGGATCTCTTCACTCCCCGCCTCTTTTTTGCTGCGGCTTTTTCTCGCTCTGCTGTGCCTGGCTTGGCTGTTGATCCGGCGATGTTTGCGCCACTTTAACTTGCTGGCCCTCTTCGAGTGAGTCTGAGGGGTTCACCACGACTTGTTCGGACGGAGAAACTCCGCCGAGAATTTCCAATGTGGCGCCATAATCGCGTCCAATGTTGATGGGGCGCAACTGCACCTTGTTGTCGGAACCGATCACCGCCAACCGCGGGCCTTCGGAGCGAAACAACATCGCATTGACGGGAACCGTGACCTTGTTCACGCCCGAGCCTACGGCAAAGTGAACTTCCCCGAAGGAACCGGGCAGCAGGCGCCCGTCCTTGTTGGGAACATCGACCTCGGTCAGCAGAGTCCGCGTAGTCGGATCGATGGATTCGGCCGTGCGTGCTACGGTCGCGACAAATTTCTGCCCGGGAAACTCCTGTAAGGTGACGGCAGTCTTTGCGCCAACTTTTATGAACGGCGCGTAGGCCTGCGGAACGCTGGTGAACACGCGCAGCGGATCGACCCGCGCAATATCAAATAGCTCGCGGCCCGCAGCGCCGGCTCCCGCGTTAATCAACGCACCGGGATCGACGTTGCGGCGAGTCAACACGCCTGTGAATGGCGCGTAAACATCTTTGAAGCCCTCAAGCTGTTCCAGGCGGCGAACGTTTGCGTCGGCCGCGGCCAGGTTCGCCTGCGCCTGCTTGTATCCACTGGTCTGCTGATCCGCTTCCTGCGCAGAGACGGAATCGGTTTTGCGCAGGTTCTCCCAACGGTCGGCGCTGATCTTGGCCAATTCCAACTGCGCCACGATTTGCTGCCGAGTGGCGCGCGTCTGATCCAACTCCTGATCGACTTCGGGAGTATCAATCTTCGCCAGCAACTCGCCTTTGTTAATCCGGCTTCCGATATCTTTGTACCAGCGCACCAGATATCCGCTGGTGCGGGCATAAATCGGAGACTCCTCGTAAGCTTGCAGAGAGCCGGGTAGTACCAGATCCTCATCGGGCTTTTCCGACTGCGGGTAAATTACAGCGACAGTGGGCACGGTCTCTCGCTCCGTCTCATTTGCCAGCGCACGTTCGTGGCTTGCGTGACTCCAGAGGGTGAGGCCACCCGCAAGCAGCAGGATCAGCAACGCCAGAGCAACCAGCGTCAAGGCCTTGCGCGGAGGCGCCGGTGGAACCTCAGGCGGCTTCTGGATCCCTACATGTTGATGCTTCGACTGCTGCTGGATCGCTTCGATCTCTTCGTCGCGCTGTGCCTGCACGCCGACAGCATAATGCTCTTCACTCTGACTCGGCTGCGTGTCGCGCGATTTTTGTCCTGATTTGTTCTCTGCACTCATGCTGAACCCCGATTCCTCCGAAAACTACTTATGCCTGTTACAGGTTACTTTGTTCCAGACGCGCGCGCCGTGCTTCGCGCCGGCTATGGAACATGGCGAATACACTCGGGACAAAAAATAAAGTTGCGACCGTGGCAAACAGCAGACCACCGATCACAGCCCGGCCCAGCGGAGCGTTTTGCTCTCCACCTTCACCGAAGCCGAGCGCCATCGGAACCATGCCGATGATCATGGCCAGCGCGGTCATCAATACCGGCCGCATGCGAGTGTATCCGGCCGCAACGGCAGCCTGCACCGCCGGAATCCCTTCATCGAGTTGCTCGCGCGCGAAGCTGACCATCAAGATCGAGTTGGCCGTGGCCACGCCCATGCACATCACCGCTCCAGTCAGCGAAGGCACACTCAACGTCGTACGCGTCAACAACAAAAACCAGCAGATGCCCGCGAGCGCGCCCGGAAGGGCTGCGATGATGATGAACGGGTCGAGCCACGATTGAAAGTTAATAACAATCAATAAATAGACGAGCAGAATCGCACCGGCCAACCCCACGGCGAGCCCGAAGAACGACGAACGCATGGTGGCGACCTGTCCCCTCACGACGATGTGAGTGCCGCGCGGCAGCTTGTCCTCGAACGTCTTGAGCACTTTGTCAGTGTCGGTAGCCACCGCGCCCAGATCACGATCCTGGGTGCTCGCGTAAACGTCCACCACCGGCTGCACGTTGTAATGGTTCACCGTCGCCGCCCTTGCCGCCGGGGACACCTGGACGAGGTTACTCAGCAACTGCGGCCCTTGCTGCGAGGTCACCGGTATGGTCATCAAGTCCTGCATACTGAGGATGCGGTATTGCGGCGATTGCACTGCAACCTGATAGGTAACGGCGTTTCGTGGATTAAGCCAGAAATTTGGCGCAGTCTGAAAGCTTCCGCTCAGCGAAACCAGCACGCTCTGCGCCACATCGCGCGCGCTTAGTCCGACCTGCGTGACCCGCGTGCGGTCGATATCGAGATGCAACGTGGGCAAGGACAGCAACTGCTGCACATGGACATCGGCAGCCCCCGGAATGTGCCGCATCTTGTTCGCAATCTGCTGGGCAATCTCGTAACTGGCACCCATGTCCGTTCCCACGATCTGCACATCGAGAGGTGCGGGAAGACCGAAGTTCAGAATCTGAGTAACGATATCGGCGGGCTGGAAAAAAAACTCCACGCCGGGAAAGCGCCGCGGCAACGCCTCCCTTAGATGCCTTATGTGGTCCGCGGTGGGACTATGATGCTCGGGATCAAGCGCAATCAGAATTTCGGCGTCGCTCGTGCCGATCGTTCCGCTGGAACTGTAAGACTGGTTGATGCCGGAGTTCGGCAGGCCAATGTTGTCGAGAATGGTCTGCACCTCGCCGTGGGGAATTTCCTCTCGTAGTGCCGCTTCCACTTGATCGC
>Ga0210391_10000737_pt1 | contig 32232 bp, 24 predicted proteins | sample IncBWC12OmetaG_FD_160573 | JGI IMG/M metagenome (GOLD analysis project Ga0210391, IMG submission 160573) | Forest soil microbial communities from Barre Woods Harvard Forest LTER site, Petersham, Massachusetts, United States - Inc-BW-C-12-O ... | reverse complement strand
GTGGGTTTGGGGGGCTCTCCGGGCTGAGGAGGACCGGGGATGCTTATCTTTATCTGTTCGCGTGGGGTGTGGATCATTTTCATGTAACCGCCGGCTCGCCACGAGGCATTGGATGAACCGACGGCGTCAACGTCCCAGGTCATGCGCCAGTTGGTTGTGTTTTTGTCGGTGACGGCGGCTCCGCCTAAAGCGAATCCGTTTTGCGGCGGCATGCTGCCGGCGGCGATGTGAAAGGGGTGGTCGGTGAATAACTCATAGGCGCAGCCGGGAATGGCTTTGAAGCTGAAATCTTTGCAGGCATCGGTGACCCGTTCACTTTCGCGGCGAGGATCAGCTTCCAGTCGGCCTTCCTGAGCGACGGCCATCGAGGACGCGAACGAGAGCAGAAGTATCACCACGCGGCAACGCATACTAGCTCCTGCAAAAGGAGATTCGAGATTAGGTCTTGGGCCCGTTCTTCTTATTGCTTTTCTTCTTTCCACTGCCCGCGCTTTTCGTTTTTCTGGCGGGCTTTTCCGCCGCGGCGGCGATGGCGATTCCGCGTCTGCGCAGGGCTGCCGCGGCTTCGTGCGCTTCGTGGATCGCGGTTGTCACCTGGCGGATATACTCGGCGGCCTCGCCTTCGGTTTTGATTGCGTTGATGTAAATGTCGGTTTGGTGACGGAGGGGGAGATTGTTTTCGGCGTCGTGCAAATGCTGAATTTGCGCTTTCAGCAGCGCATTCACGGGACGAGTGGGGTCCATCGCGCTTCTCAGATCGGGCCGAGGTACGTGGATGAGGGTCATTGGGTTAGTCCTTAGTCGTTTCTTCGTTCGGTAGTTTGAGTCCTCTCCTCGGTCATTTCGTCTGCGCGGCGGCTTTGGCCACGGTTTTCCTACACGTCGAAGTCAGGGCAGTCGGTGCGCATGGCCGCTAGCGAGAGCAAGTTGCGCGTAGGGTCGACGGGCGCTACGTTTGGCTCGATGAACACATCGGCTGTGGTTTCTCGCGGAGAGCGGGGCGAGTAATCGCCTAGAAAAAACTTGGTGACGGTTGCGGGAATCGAGGCGTGGTCGAAAATGCGGCCGTCTACCACAGAGCCTTTTGGAATCCACGGTGAAATTAAAATTGCGGGGACGCGGACGCCCAGGCGATCGAAGGCGAAGGGCTGTCCGGTTCCTGTGTCATTCGCGGAGGCGGTGAATTGGTCGGGCGTGCAGGCGGGAGGGACGACATGGTCGTAGATGCCTCCGTGCTCGTCGTAGACGACCAGGAGCGCGGTGCTCTGCCATAGGCTCGCATTCTGCTTGATCGCGTTGTAGACGGACGCTATGAATAACTCGCCGGCCTGAATGTTATGGTCTGGGTGCTGATCGCTGGCCACCGCTTCTCCGGTGTCGGTATCGTGATCGTTGTAATTGGGCTCGATGAAGGAGTAGTCGGGGAGATTGCCGCCGCTACAGTCATTCAGGAATTGGTCGTAAGTGCCGAATAACTGAGGCTCGCTCTGGAGTAAGTTGGCGACCTCCATGGTGGAGCTGGTGGTGTCGTAGTAATAGAGCTTGGCAGTGTGCTTTGGATTAGCATTGATCAGGCGGTCATACATATCTTTGAAAGGCTCGTTCACATAGAGGATGTCCATGTCGACTCGGCCGAACGAGGTGCCGTAATGGGCGAAGGCACGATTGCAAATGGTTGGGCCGGGAATGGAGGCGAACCAGCGGTTGAAGACGGCGAACTCCAGCGCCAGCGTGGTCAGCACGGGTAACTGATTCTGGGCGAAGTAATACATGATTTTCTGAGAATGGCCCACATCCTCCTGCTGGTTGAAGTAACTCTTGATAAAGCCCTGCATGTTTGCCACGCGGCTCGTACTTGTATCTCCTCCGAAGATTTGCAAATCGACAGCGGGAAAATGATGGTCGGGATCGGGATCTAACTGGCCTTGAAACTGAGCCAGAGGCTGCGGATTGACTAATGCCCCGGTGGTGTCAGGGTTACTAAGTTGCGCGGTGATGCCATCGATGCGGGGGTCGACAGCGGTGAGAGATCCGAGCATGTGATCGAAGGAGCGGTTCTCCATCATCAGCACTACGATGTGTTTAAGATTGTCTAACCCTGGCGGCATGGATCTCCTCGCGCTTTTTTCCTCGAACTGCCTCCCTCGACTGATGCCACTGCGAACTCTGCTTACGCCTTTTGGCCGGCGGCAGGCGCGGGTTGCGGGGAAGGCGTGGCGCTTTTGTTTTTGGTGAAGGCCCCGATCAAACTTTCTAGAAACGTGAAGAACACGTCTACGGCGTAACCCACGAGGAAGGCAATGGCCAGGGGCGGAATGGTCGCTCCTTGGGTGATGTTGAAGTTATTGAACAGACCGACTACGGCACCACCTATGGCGGCGATGAGAAAACGGGCGGAATTAGCGACCGTGGGCATGAAGGTACGAACGGCCATTTGCTGTTCGAAGGTTCGTAGCAGATAGGCACAGGTACCTAGCAATGCATAGAGAACGGGCAGAATGCAGGTGGCAATCGCGCCATAGTAAACGGAGACGAGATCGAGTGTGTCTTGCGCGAAGAGGCGGTCATCCTGGTAGGTGGAGGTCAACGTATCCAGAGTTTCGGGCATGTTGGGCACACCGAGAGGAAGTTGAAACAGATCCTTGAGCTTTAATTGGTTATCAGCGTTTTCTTTCGCGGATTTCTTGGGATCCCAGCGTAAGCCAATGTAAGGATCTCGCGCGGACTCTAGTACAAACGCATTTAATTGACGGGTGCGGGCGTCGATGCCACGGAGGGTGGAGGCATAGAGCTGGAGTTGAGAAATGACCTCGGCCTCGCTAAGGCTTGCGGGAAGCGGTTTGTCGGGAGTTCCGCCCTTCGGAGCATCCTTCGTTCCGAGTTCAGCTCTGAGCTTTACGGCCAGGTCATTGGCGGTAGTAATGTCGCCGCGAATGGCCGTTGAGATCGCGGAAGACACAAAGCTGGCGATCGAAAAGGGAACGATAACGACGGCAAGGAGGATGGCGACGATCCAGTAAGTGCGAACGGTGGGCTCAGTGTCATTGGCATACGCCTTAAGGCTTTCAGCGCTGATGGGGCGGAGCCGGGCAGAAAGCGTGGTGAGCGCCGCCAGCAGATTGGCGATTGTTCCTTCGGTCCATCCGCTACAGCTGGCCGCCCTCGCCTCGAGAACATAATCGCGGGTTGCGGTGTCGATATCGACGCCGGTCTCAGCCGCATACTTCAGGAGTCGCTCGGCATCGTCGAGCGCCTCACGAACATAGAGCGGAGGATCGAGGTACGGGGGCGCAGTTTGGTTGGCGGCGCGGACCTGCGCGGAATCATCGGGCTGGCCCGGATCCTCCGGTGTTTTGGCGCCCGGGGCCGGAGATGCTATGGCTGCTGGCTCTACGGAATAAAGTATGCGACTGTCGGAAGGTTGAGCCATGTGAACACCACCATAGGCAGACTTTCACTTTGCCTTGCACATTAGAACGAGAATCGGGATGTTTTCCCTTCAGGCCGTCTTTGGCTCGTTGTTATCCCGGCAGTCTCGCTGCATAGAGAACACGGGTAATTGCAGGCGAAAACGGCAGAAAATCATGCGATGAATGGTTACCTACCAGATTGTCCTATGGAGTCCCCCATTCGTGCCATTCTCGTCCAGGCGGCGAGAACGTAGAGTAGTCCTTGAGCAGACTTCGGGGGAGGGCTGTTCGACGGGCGTCCGCTGACTCTAACCGAGTCCGGACGCTTTCGTTTTTTGGATGTAATTTAACCGTCTGTGGCAGACATGTCGATTTCTGTTGCCTCAGAGCCTCCGCGAGAATTATTCCTTCGCCTTTCTCGGCTTTGGTTTCATCCTCTCCCACTCTTGATTCGTCAGTTGCCTGCCTAGAGCGGTGAACTCGCCTGCGCCTTGGAGCCATTCGCCGCCATCCATGGTGACGACTTCTCCGTTGATATAGCCGGAGCCGTCGCTGATGAGAAATGCGGCGAGGTTGGCGAACTCCTCAGTGGTGCCAAAGCGTCCGAGAGGATTGCGTTTCTTTGCTTCCCCGGCCAGTTCCGGGCGCGGGAGCAGCCGCGAGAATGCGCCTTCGGTGGGGATGGGGCCGGGGGCGATGGCATTCATGCGAATACCGCGATCGCCCCACTCGACGGCGAGACTTCTGGTGAGGGCCTGCACGCCGGACTTGGCGACGGCTGAGGGCACGACGTAAGCAGAGCCGGTAGTGGTGTAGGTAGTGGTTATATTGAGAACGACGCCTTTGTGGCTCGCCGCGAGCCAGCGGCGGCCACATGCCATGGTTGTGTGCAACGTGCCTAGGAGGACGATGCCGATTACGGATTGAAATGCGCCGAGGGATAGTTCTTCGGTGCGCGCCAGAAAATTTCCGGCGGCGTTGTTCATGAGCACATCGAGTGGGGCATCGGCCCAGATCTTCTCGATCATCTGTTCGACGGCAGCAGAATCGCGCACATCGCAAGGATGGGAATGGATCTGGCCCCCGGTGCTCTGGCGCAATTCTTGCTCGGCTGCGGCAAGAACCTCCTGGCGGCGGCCGCAGATGTAGACTTCGGCTCCTAGTTCCAGAAAACGCTGCGCGGCGGCTTTGCCGAGACCGGTGCCGCCGCCGGTGATCAGGATGCGTTTCGCTTGGAGCAGATTTTTTTCGAACATTTGGCCCCCGGTGGATTGAAACCACGATTGTAAAGGAGGATTGATTGCGCAATTGATCGCGTCGGGCTTAGGCCTTACTCCTGATCGGAACCGAGTCTTGCCGCAGCCCAGCGGGCATGTTCTGCCACAACCGCGTCCGCATCGTCGCTCAATTTCTTGAGCAGGGGAATAAATTTTTTGTCGCCGCTGTTGCCCATGGCTATTGCGGCATTTCGTCGCAGACCGGAAAGCTTGGCGCGGCGGAGGGGTGATCCGCGAAAGACTTCACGAAATTCTTCCGGCTGCATTTCGGCTAGCCAGTCGAGCGCGGGGTTGACGAGTCCTTCGCGCGGCTGGAACTCGGGCGCGGATGTCACGGGCGCTTTGCGGTTCCAGGGGCAGACGTCCTGGCAGATATCGCATCCGAATACGTGGCGGCCCATGCCGACGCGCAGTTCGTTGGGAATCTCGCCGCGCTTTTCTATAGTTAGGTAGGAGATGCAGAGGCGGGCGTCTAATTCGCCGGGCGCAGTAATCGCCTGGGTTGGGCAGGCGACGATGCAGCGCGTACAGGTTCCGCAACGATCGGGCGCGGGCAGGTCGGCGGTGAGGTTATCGTTTGCAAAATCAAGTGAAGCAAGGATCACGCCGAGAAATAACCACGATCCTAATCTCTGGTTAATGATGCAGGTATTTTTGCCGATCCATCCGATGCCCGCGTATTTGGCATAGACGCGCTCGACGAGCGGGCCGGTGTCGACATAAGAACGGAGGTGCAAATTGCCAGTCGCCAGCTGCTGGTTGTCAGCGGCCAATCGGCGCAACTCATCCTCTACTCGCTTCAGGCGGCGGAGGATGGAGTTGTGATAATCCTCGCGAGACCAGGCATACCGCGAGATCCATCCCCGGCTGGCGTCTTCGGGGTGCGTGGATTCGGTCGAGTAGGGATGAGCGGTGTTGTAGTTGATGGCGCAGACGATTACGCTGCGCGCCCAGGGCGCTACGCGGGTGAGCGCGGAGCGCTTGAGTTCTCCGGCGTCGTCGCGAGCTTCCATATATTTCATGTCGCCATGCTGGCCGTCGGCGATCCACGCGGGAAAGACTTGTAACTCGTCGAAGTCGCCGACCGGGGCGATGCCGCAAAGATCGAATCCAACCGCGCGGGCGGATTGCTTGATGCGAGTTGAGAGGTCGGTCAGCAAGTGGGTCGGCCCTGGCGATCAGTTCAGGCGGACGAGAAAACACATCCTCCAAGAGGGCTACCACTGCGGAATTGCGAGTGAAACGCGGTGGCAGCAACCAGGATTTCAGGCTGTCATCCATGAACCTAACTATCAGTATAATGCGCAAACCGGAGATCTAGATCGGGAGTACCGAGGGCAACGTATGAGAGCAAATCTCCGGCGATCCTTGTTTTGTCTCCTCTCTGTGTGCTCTGCGGTGGGTTTCGCGGCTCGCTCCGCTCGGGCAGACGCAGAGGCTGGCCAGATGAGCGCGCCCACGCAGAACAGTGCAGCGCAGAGCGTCGATGCGCAGAGCAGTGCGTCAGAAGACTCGAATATTTAAGTAGAAAATTGGTCTAAGCCCAAGCCCGGGTGGCTGTATGTGTTAGATCCCAAACCGGATGCGGGCGCCCCGGGAACGTCCAAGTTATCGATCCCGAGACCGACAAAGTGATGGGCAGCATTCCGACTGGCGACAATGCGGATTTTGCGCTCGCGCCAGATGGAAGCCGCCTCTATATTGCGTCGATAACGGAAGGTGATTCAAGCGAACTCGCGGAATCGATACCGCCCGAGGCGTAGTTCTCCAGAGGGGCACGATTGAGAACCGCGAAGTGGCGAGTGTGCTCCCGGCATTCTCAGCCATGGCGGTTTCGGGCGATGGGTTGGCGCTACGAATCCTGCTAGACACGCCCAAATTGGCAGACGCGGATTCATTAAAACCAGGATGCCCTTCTGGAGCGCCGTGATTGGGAATGACGGCAAGGTGCTCTATGCGATGGCTCCGCTAAAGCACAGCATTTTGGTGATAGACACGGCGAAGATGCGTGAGGTTCGCATCCTCAAAGTTGGCGGAACACCTAGGCTCGCTCTAGTCGCACCCTGAGCTCGTGAATCGCGAGGCCAATCGCGGTCTTGACTGTGGGTATCGGTTGCCTGCGAAAAAGGGTTTTAGTTTTTGCGCGCGCGGGCGACAGCGGCTTTTTTGGTGGCGGGGATGAAGTGCTCGACCCGGTCGCGGCCGTTTCCTTTGGCGGCATAAAGGCCGGCGTCAGCCTGATTCAACAGTGCTTCCAGATCATTTTTTCCGTCGTTGGCGGAGATGGCGACTCCCATGCTCATGGTGATGAGTTTCTGGTCTCCCGAACAAGCCACCGGCGCGCTGGCAATGATTTCGCGCAGCTCATTGGCGCGCTGCATGGCGTTCGGCAAATCGCAGTTGGGCAGAACCATGAGAAATTCTTCTCCGCCATAGCGGCCCACGCCGTCGTAAACGCGAAGTTGTTCGCGCAGGCGGCGTCCGACTTCGCGCAGCGCTTCATCGCCGAAGAGATGACCGAGCGTGTCGTTTACATTTTTGAAATGATCGATGTCGCCGAGAATCACGCCCACGGGCGAGTGTTCGCGGCGCGCTCGCTCCAGCTCGCGGCCCAGCATGGCGACAATCTCCCCTCGATTCATTAAACCGGTGAGGCTGTCGTGAGTGGCGGCGTGGCGCATGGACTCGCGGGCGGAGACCAGTTCTTCTTGTAGATCGAGAATGCGCTTGCCGACCAGAAGGCGCGCCTTTAATTCCATGTCGTCGAAGGGCTTGACCAGATAATCGTCGGCGCCCGCTTTCATGGCCTCGAGCATATTCTGGCGGCCTTCTTTGCTGGTCAGCAGAATGACGTAGACATAGGGGCCGGACGACCTGGCGTCGCGGATGCGCCGACAAAGCTCGATGCCATCGATATCGGGGAGTACCCAGTCCAGGAGAGCGAGTTTCGGAGAGTCCGGCTGCTCGAGAATTTGCCATGCGGCGGAGCCGGTCTCGGCCAAAGTTACGCCGAAACCCCAGCCACGCAGCTGGTCGCCGATCAATTTGCGATAGACGGCCGAATCATCGACCACCAACGCCTGCATGAGGCTAAAACCTCCGACCTCTGCTGCGCGAAAGAACGATGGATCGCTCAATCACACCTCCATGGCGGATCGGTTGCTGGGATCGCGATTCTTTCATCATAAGCCAACCGGTGCCAATAAGGCGGACAATTAGCGTGCGCGTGCATTCAATGGTACGGCCGGAACAATCGGCTGGGAAAGGCAAAGGCTTTAACTGGGGCTTGGCGTCGGGGAACGATGCGGGACAACGATGCGGGTTGACCGATTCTTGGCCAGCGGCCTAACATAGCGCCGACGGCACTGAGGCCTCCGGAATGATCGGCCAGACAGTCTCCCACTATCGCATTGTGGGCAAGCTCGGCGGTGGTGGCATGGGTGTGGTGTATGAGGCGGAAGACACGCGCCTCGCGCGCCACGTTGCGCTCAAGTTCATTCCTGAGGAAATGGTGCACGACCGCAAGTCCCTCGACCGCTTTATGCGGGAGGCTCGCGCCGCTTCGCAGTTGAACCATCCTGGCATCTGCACCATCCACGACATCGATGACAACGGCGGGCATCCCTTCATTGTGATGGAGAAGCTGGAAGGGGTAAGCCTGAAGGAACGGATACGGGGCAAGTCGATGGAGGTGGATGAGGTTCTCGATATCAGCATTCAGGTGGCGGACGCGTTGGCGGCTTCGCATGCGAAAGGAATCATTCATCGCGATATCAAGCCGGCAAATATTTTTGTGTCGCAAAGCGGGCAAACCAAGATTCTCGATTTTGGATTGGCAAAGTCGGCGCGCGATCCGGGGTCGAGCGAGGCGGCGCTGGAGGATTCGCTAACAGCAATGGGCGTGATTCCGGGGACGGCGGTTTATATGTCGCCGGAACAGGCGCGCGGTGAAGACCTGGATCCGCGGAGCGATCTGTTTTCGTTGGGCGTCGTGCTGTATGAAATGTCGACTGGCAAGAAGCCTTTTGCCACTGGCAATGTGATCACCACGCTGGATGCCGTGCTGAACCAGAAGCCGGTTTCCCCGCTAAGTCTCAATCCCGCGCTACCCCAGGATCTGGAAGGCATTATTGGCCGCGCGATGGAGAAAGATCGCGGGCATCGCTACCCGAATGCGCTGGCGATGAAGGGCGACCTGCAATCGCTGCGTCGGGAAACAGAATCGGGGATGACCAAGAGTGGGATGCGGCGGCCAGTTTTGCCGTATCGCATCGCCACGAGCACGTTTCAGGCGACGAGTAAATTTTCAACCTATCTTCTGTTAGGTGTCAGTGCGCTGTTGGTTACGGTTTTGGCGGCGGTAGGAGCGGTGTGGTTCAAACAGCATCGGATGGAAGCGGCCGGCGCGCCGAAGAATACGATTGCGGTGCTGCCGTTGCAGAACATGAATGGGGATATCAGCGTGGAGTTTCTTCGCTTCGCACTGGCTGACGAAATTGCCAATACGCTTACGTACACACGAACGCTGGATGTTCGGCCGTCGGCGATCACGCGCAAGTTTGTGGGGAATGATGTTGATCCGCAGCAAGCGGGCAAGGAAGTGCACGTTGCCAACGTTCTTACGGGACATTTTCTGAAGCAGGGCGACCGGCTGATGATTACGCTGGAAGCGATTCAGGTCGAGGGAAACAAGCTGGTATGGCAGACCAACATGACCGCGCCCGCTCAGGATTTGATTGCCTTGCAGTCACAGATGGCGGCGCGGATACGGCAGGAGTTGCTGCCGGCGATTGGCGTGGCCGGCGGATTTCTTGACACCGGGACGCGCCCGAAAAATGCCGAGGCTTACGACTTGTATCTACATAGTCTGGCGCTGCCGCATGATGCGGGACCAAATAAGGATGCGATTGCGGTGCTGGAGCATGTGGTGGAAGTGGATCCGACTTATGCGCCAGCGTGGGAGCAGTTGGGTTTGCGTTGTTACTATGACGCGGATTATTCGGATGGCGGAGAGCCAATGTTCCAGCGCTCAAACAAAGCTTATGAACGCGCGATCGAGCTGGATCCGAATCGCGTGTTTGCGGCGGGACAACTGATTACGAATCATGTGGAGCGCGGTGAACTGGGCAAGGCGTATCAGTCGGCCCAGGCTCTGGTGAAGCGGCGTCCGGAGAGCGCGCAGGCTCACTTTACGATGAGCTTTGTGTATCGCTACGCGGGAATGCTGGAGCAGGCGACGAGTGAATGCAACACGGCGCTGGCCCTTGACCCGGGCAACTACGCGTTTCGGTCGTGCGCGTGGGCGTTCATGGAGTTGGGAAAGACGGACCGGGCGCGGGACTTTGTGCGGCTGGATGCGGGATCGGAATGGGCCGCGTATGTGACGCCGTCGCTTCTGTTGCGCGAGGGCAAGGTGCAGGAGGCGCGCGAGACGGTGAAGCGGATGCCGACTACGCCGCGCTATCATCGTGATCTGATGGAGGCTTGTCTTGGCCTGCGTCCGGCGTCGGAACTGGACCGGATGGCGCAGGAAGCGGAAACAAATTTGCCGACCGAGCCTGATCCGGAGACGTGGTATTACCAGGGATCGATCTTTGCGTACTGCGGAAAGAGGCAGGCGGCGCTGCATCTGCTGCAAAGCGCAGTCGAGCAGAATTATTGCGCGCACGAAAACTTGCTCGCCGATCCATTACTCAGCAAGCTTCGAACAGATACAGCGTTTGACAAAGTGTTGACCGCGGCGGGCGCCTGCCAGGAAGCGGTGCAATCTTACTCGGACGCGCCGGCTCAATAGAGATAACTGGATGAAATGTTAGAAGGGCAGCGGCGAAGCTGATACAATCCCGCTTGTCAAAAATGGTTTTCTCCGGGTTACTTACTCCCCGCAAGAAATCTCCCTATGAGGATTCGCATGATTTTTATCCGGCGGTTGTGTGTGTTCGCGATTGTCAGTTTTGTTATCGGCTGCGCTTGCGTCATGGCGGCCCAGGAAGCGCAGGAAGGGCGACTGCTGCGCTTTCCGGACATATATAAAGACAAAATCGCATTTATGTATGGCGGCGACCTTTGGATCGCGTCGAGCGCGGGGGGCGGGGCGCGCCGGGTAACTTCCCATCCTGGGCGCGAACTGTTTCCGAAATTTTCGCCGGACGGAAAGTGGTTGGCATTCACGGGGCAATATGATGGCAACTTTAACGTGTATGTGATGCCCTCGGACGGCGGACAGCCGAAGCAGTTGACTTACTATCAGGGAGCGGCGCAACCACTCAGCGATCGCATGGGCGTACTGAACGAAGTGATTGCTTGGACGCCGGATAGTAAGAACGTTGTTTTTCTTTCGCGGCGATACGCTGCGAATGGGTGGGCGAAGCGGCCAACCATGGTGAGCCTTGACGGCGGCTGGCCTCAGCCGATGCCGATGGATGATGGCGGATTGCTCTCATTCTCGGCGGATGGGACCAAGATCGCTTACAACCGGATCTTTCGCAATTTCCGGCAATGGAAGCGGTATACGGGAGGGATGGCGCAGGACATTACGATTTACGACGTTAAGAATAATGTCGTCGATGGGGTTGTTCCGCATACGGAGTATACGGACACATTCCCGATGTGGAAGGGCAACACGATTTATTTTACTTCCGATCGCGGGGCAGAGCATAAGCTCAATCTCTACAGTTATGACTTGGAGGGTAAGCAGGTCGAGCAACTTACTAAGTTCGACGACTTTGATGTCATGTGGCCCAGCATGGGGTCGGACGCGATTATTTTTGAAAACGGCGGCTATCTCTATACCTTCGATCTGCAAACCCGGCAGCCTAAGAAGCTGACTATTTACGTGAATGGCGAACGCCATCAGGCGATGAAACATTGGGTGAACGCCAGCCGGCATATTACGGACTTCCATATTGCGCCGGACGGGAAACGCGCCGTGTTTGCGGCGCGCGGCGAGGTATTTACGGTTCCGGCGAAGGAAGGAAGTATCCGCAATCTAACGAATTCGCCGGGAGTGCGCGAGCAGAAAGTGGCGTGGTCACCGAATGGGAAGTGGATCGCGTATGTGTCGGATCGGACTGGAGAAGATGAAATTTATATCACACCTCAGGACGGGCTGGGGCCCGAGGAGGAGATCACGAGCGGCCATAAGGGATTTATGCTCACGCCGGCGTGGTCTCCGGATAGTTCGAAGATTGCCTGGGCCGACCAGACATTGAAACTTTGGTATGTTGATATCAAAGAGAAAAAGCCGGTGCGGGTGGATAGCGCCAAGTTTTTCGAAATACAGAATTACAACTGGTCTCCGGATAGCAAGTGGCTGGCTTACGACAAGAATTTGGATACGGGGTTCGCGGTTGTATATCTGTATAGCTTGGCCGATCGCAAGATAACCCCTATAACTTCGACACTGGAAAATAGCTATGCGGCGGTGTTTGATCCCGACAAGCGCTACTTATATTTCCTGTCCGACCGGGATTATAACGAGGTGCTGGGTAGCATCGACATTGAGTTCGCGAATCCGAAGACGACTCGCGTTTATGTTGTCACACTGACAGCGGACGAGCCTTCGCCATTTCCGGCTTTAAGCGACGAGGTGAACGTGAAGAGCGAAGAGCCGGCGGCGAGTGTGCCGGTGCCCGAGTCAAACAAGAAAAACCCGAAGCAACCGCCAGATAAGAAGAAGGAGACGGAAGCGAAGACTGAGGAGAAGACGGTAGAAACCGCAACTAAAGAGCCTCCGAAGGTGTTTCGGATTGATCTGGAGGGGATTGAGAACCGCATTGTGGCGCTGGCGGTTCCGCCGTCGCGGATTGGGAGCTTTGACGCCTCGAAGGATGGAATCTATTACTCGACTTCGCCGATTCAGGGGCTGTCAGGGCCGCTAGCCGGGGAGAATCCGGCGATTCATGTTTACGATTTGAAGGAGCATAAGGACAAGGTGCTGCTGGAGGGTGCCGACCGGTTTGCGCTTTCTGGCGATGGCTCGAAGCTGTTGTACCGGGCGGAGGGCGATGGGCCGAGTGGGATTATCGACGCCAAGCCTCCGGATTCGCCGCATAAAGTGGGCGATGGAGCGCTCAAATTGGATGGGATGCGTGCAGAGGCCGATCCGCCCCAGGAGTGGAAGGAAATCTACAACGAAGTGTGGCGGCAGGAGCGCGATTACTTTTTCGAAGCATCGATGAATGGAGTGGATTGGCCGAAGATCAGGGATAAGTACGCACAGTTACTACCTTATGTGGCCGACCGTTACTCGCTGACTTATATCATGGCGGAGATGATTGGTGAGTTATCGAACTCGCATACGTATGTTGGGGGCGGAGATTATCCTGACTTACCTCCGGTGAATGTCGGACAGCTTGGTGCGGACTATGAAGTCGATGCGGTGAGTGGGATTTATCGCATCAAAAAAATATATCCGGGCGAAAACTGGGACGCGCATATACGCTCTCCGCTGACGGAGCCCGGCGTGAATGTGAAGGAAGGCGAGTACATAGTTGCGATTAATGGGCGCGCTTTGCGGGCGCCGCAGACGCCGGATGAGTTACTCACAAATGCGGCCAATGAAGTGGTCACGCTTACAATCAACACGAAGCCGAGCGCAGACGGGGCGCGTAACGTCGTGGTGAAGCCGATTGCCGACGAACACAGCCTGCGGCAGTTGAATATGGTCGAGACGAATCGCAAGAAGGTGGACGCGGCCAGCGGCGGGCGCATCGGCTATGTTTATCTGCCGGATATGGGCGAGGCAGGACTGAACGCTTTCGTCGAGCAGTACTTTCCGCAGATTCGGAAGGAAGGCATTATTTTCGACGTGCGTTACAACGGCGGCGGATTTGTGGATGAGCTGATTTTCGAACGCTTGCGCAGGGTGCTGGCGGCAATGGGTGCGGCGCGCAACTTTGAATCGGGCACGACGCCGTCCAATGTTTTCTATGGGTATATGGCGTGCGTGACCAACCATATGGCGGCATCGGATGGAGATATTTTCAGTTACATGTTCAAGCATTATCAACTCGGACCGCTGATCGGCTCGCGGACATGGGGCGGAGTGCGCGGGATTCGCGGGGAGGTGCCGCTCATGGATGGCGGCTATATCACGCGGCCGGAATTCTCCATGTATGGGCTGGACAGCCAGTGGCTGATCGAGAACCATGGCGTGGAACCGGACGTGCCGGTGGACAATCCTCCGGATTTGGTGGTGAAGGGACAGGACCCGCAACTGGAGAAGGCGATTGAGATGTTGATGGAGCAGATCAAGGCGCATCCGAAGAAACTGCCGCTGCGGCCACCGGATTTGCCGGCTTATCCGGAGGGACCGGGACTGTAACCGCGAGCGGAAAAGTATGATGAGGCAAACGGTCCTCGTGTTTGCGATGGTGGCCGCGGTTAGCGTGACCGTAGCAGCGGGACAAACTCAATCGGTCACGCGATTTGACGGCAGCACGATTACGGCAACGGAAATCGATGCTACGGTAACGCGGTTGATGAAGGCCGCGGAAGTTCCGGGCGTGGGGATAGCGATCTTCGATGGGGGAAAGATCGCCTACCTGAAAGCGTATGGAGAAAGGGACAAAGAGAGGAATCTGCCGCTGACGGCGGATTCGGTGATGTACGCCGCATCGTTTTCTAAAGTAGCGTTCGCATACCTGGCAATGCAACTGGTGGACGACGGCACGCTGATTCTGGACAAGCCTGTCTATCAGTACCTGCCGAAGCCGCTGCCGGAATATTCCAAGTATTCGGATCTGGTGGGTGACCCGCGGTATAAGCGCATTACGGCGCGAATGCTGCTCAGCCACACGGCTGGTTTTGCCAATTTTCGCTGGGTTGAGGACGACCGGAAGCTGAGAATCCATTTTGAGCCAGGATCGCGCTTCGCGTATTCGGGCGAGGGGATCGATCTGTTGCAACTGGTGGTGGAGACGATCACGAAAAAACCATTGGATGAACTGATGCGGAAACGTGTCTTTCAGCCGTTGGGAATGGCGCGGACTGGCATGCTATGGCAAGAGAACTTCGAAAGCGACTATGCGAACGGCTATGACGAGCACGGGCGGTCGCTCGGCCCGGACAAACGAAATAAGGCGGAAGCTGCTGGCTCGATGGTCACGACGGTTGCCGATTTTGCGCGGCTTATGCAGGCAGTGATGGAGGGGATGTTAGTGCGCAGTACGACTCGGGACGAGATGCTGAGTCCGCAGATTCAGATCGTGTCGAAGCACGAGTTTCCGACGCTTAGCGACGAAGCGACGGAGGAGAATAAGGCGATCCGGTTGAGTTATGGACTGGGCTGGGGGCTTTATTGGACTCCTTATGGGAAAGCGTTTTTCAAGGAGGGACATGACGTGGGCTGGCGGAATTACACGGTGTGCCTGGATAAGGAGAAAACTGGCATCGTCATCATGACGAACAGCGGAAACGGGGAAGGGATTTTCAAAGAGCTGCTGGAGACGTTGCTGAAAGACACCTTCACGCCGATTGAATGGGAAGGCTACGAAGCTTACGACAAACTGCCTCCGCGAGGAGCGCTCAAGGAACACCCGTGAGCGGTGGCGAACCCTAGTGTAACCCGCTTCTCCGATTAGCTCTTGCAACCGACCGGTCGGTTTGTTAGCATTTGAGCTTAAGTTCTAGTGCATCAAGGGCGTAGTGGGCCTTCGGCCGCGTGAGGAACTTCGCTTTGCGAAATTCTGACTACCCTCAAGATGACAACGCAGATCTATCCCATTCGCTCCGGCTGGCGGTGTAGATTTGTGTCACGAAGACAGGTTTCGCGATATTAGGAGTCAGCATGACGGATCAAGAAAGCGCGCCAATTTCGGGCACGCTAAAGGCCGGGAAAAAGACGATGACGGGCGCGGGCATTCTTTGGGAATGTCTGGAGCGAGAAGGTGTGCGGGTAGTGTTTGGGTACCCGGGCGGAGCGATTCTGCCAGCGTATGATGCGCTGAAGCACAGCAAGATTCATCATGTGCTGGTGCGGCATGAGCAGGGAGCGACGCATATGGCGGATGGCTATGCGCGAGCGAGCGGAGAAGTGGGAGTAGCGATCGCGACGTCGGGGCCGGGAGCGACGAACATGGTAACGGGGATCGCTACGGCGATGCTCGATTCGATTCCGATCGTTTGTATCACGGGGCAGGTGGGAAGCAAGCTGATTGGGTCGGATGCGTTTCAAGAGACGGATATTACGGGCGTGACGCTGCCGATCACGAAACACAATTATCTGGTGACGCACGCGGGCGAAGTGGCGCAGACGATTCGCGAGGCGTTTTATGTGGCGAAGTCAGGGCGGCCGGGGCCGGTGCTAGTCGACATCACTAAAGACGCGCAGCAGGGGACGTGCGAGTTTGATTGGGAGGCGGCGAAGCCGCAACTGCCGGGGTATCGACCGGATCTGTCGCCGGCTCCGCGCGAGTACGCGCAGGCGCTTGAGTTGATCCACAACTCGAAGCGGCCGCTGATTCTGGCGGGGCACGGCATCATTGTTTCGGGGGCAATGCGCGAGGTGCGGGATTTTGCCGAGCGGGCGGGAATCCCGGTGGCGATGACGTTGCTGGGGCTGGGGGCGTTTCCGGCGTCGCATCCGCTGAATCTGGGGATGATGGGCATGCACGGGGAAGCTTGGGTTAATCACACGATTCAGGAAGCGGACCTGCTGCTGGCGTTCGGCATGCGCTTTGATGATCGCGTCACCGGCAATCTGAAAACCTACGCAACCAACGCTAAGAAGATTCACATTGAGATCGATCCGGCGGAGATTAACAAGAACGTGAAGGTCGATGTCCCGCTGGTCGGCGATTTGCGGGAAGTGTTGCTCGAACTGATGCCGAAGGTAGAATCCATTGATCGTAGTGAATGGCTGGATTCGATTGACAAACTGAAGGGCGATGCGGCGGTGCGTGACATTCAGAATTTGCCGGACAGCGGGCACCTTTACGCGGCGCACGTGATCAACGATCTGTGGCGGCAGACGCGGGACGCCAAGACGATTGTGGTCACGGATGTGGGACAGCACCAGATGTGGGAGGCGCAATATTACAAGCATGAGCATCCCCGGACGCTGATTACTTCAGGCGGGCTGGGCACGATGGGTTTTGCGTTGCCGGCAGCGATTGGGGCGAAGGTCGCTTGCCCGGAGGCGGAGGTCTGGGTGGTGGTGGGGGATGGCGGATTCCAGATGACCATGTGCGAGCTGGCGACTCTGGTACAGGAGAATCTGAAGATCCATATCGCGATTATTAATAATGGGTTCTTGGGGATGGTGCGGCAGTGGCAGGAATTTTTCTATGACCGTAATTATGCGGCAACGCCATTGCTGAATCCGGATTTTGCGAGGCTGGCGGATGCTTATGGGATTCGGAGCATGACCATCTCGGAGCGGTCGGAGGTGGTGCCGGCGGTAGAGGCGGCGCGCGCGCACGAGGGGCCGGTGCTGATCAATTTTAAGGTGGAGCAGGAAGACACGGTGTATCCGATGGTGGCGGCGGGCGCGGCGCTGCACGATATGATCCGGCGGCCGAGTCCGATTGTGGAGACGGCGGAGGATGAGTAAACGTGCTCTTAGCTTTTGGCTATTTGGCTTCACGCTAAGAGGCCGAGAGCTAAAAGCCAACAGCCAACGACGGTCATAAAACTATGCTGAATACCTTCATGGTGTATGTCGAGAACAAGCCCGGAGTGCTTACCCGGGTTGCTTCGTTGTTTCGGCGGCGGGCTTTCAATATCGACTCGCTGACGGTGGGGCGGACGGAGAAGCCTGAAGTGTCCCGCATGACCATCACGGTCGATGCCGATCATGACCAGGCGCGGCGCATCGAAGCGAATCTATACAAACTCGTAAATGTGTTGTTGGTCGAAAACATTACCAATCAGCCGGCGATTGTGCGGGATCTGGCCATGATCCGCGTCGCGGCAGCACACGACGCGCGATCGCACGTACTGCAACTCGCTAGCGTGTTTCGGGCGCGGGTAGTTGATGTGGCTCCGGAATCGTTAACGATTGAGATCACCGGGGCGGAAGACAAGATCGACGGCCTGCTCGAATTGCTGCGTCCTTATGGAATCATGGAGATGGTGCGGACCGGAATTGTCGCCATGCGGCGTGGAAGCAAGTCGGGCGAGGCGATGGCGCTAACGGAATATCCGTCGGCGGAAACCGACGCGGCGAATGATGATGTTTCTTACTCCGTGTAGGTGAGCTTGTTTATTCTAAAGCGCCGGGTGAGTGGGCGCGTTAAAGTTGGATTCTAAGATCGGCATTTTGGCATTTTGAACTTGCTCGCAGTGGCCGAGCTCGTTCCGGCGGGGCGGGTGACGGTGCCTGCCCCTACGAAAACCTCGCGCTGTCCGAGTGCTCTTTCCCAAAGACAATGCAGAACCTGCCCACCGGGTGTGGTGTGCGTATACGTCCTTCCGAAAGTGACCTAGTGAGCTATTGCTCCGTCGTGCGGCCGGACCGCTCGCCTGCCTCGTCCATTTCGGCGATCTTCTATGCCGCGCGCGCTATCTGGGATACGGCTACGACGAGATTATGGGCATTGATCTTGGTGGCGACGCAGCATGGCAAATCCTGCTAGCCGACTATCCGGCGCTGGAAAATATGGACGTGGTTCGTTTTACGCTCGACATCGACGGGGCGATGGATCAGATCGTAGCCACGGTCGATTCAGCCATTGGAAACAAGAAGGTCGCCGCTCCCGCTGCGATTTGAGTTCGCTTTGTGCTTTGATTGGCTCAAGGCTAACCGATTCAGCTCCGGGCTGAAGCCAAAATGAAAAACGTTCTGAGCGATGAAGCTCAGAACGTCTCTGGCAGCCCTCCCCCAGAACTGCCAAACTACTCGTTCATCCTATGTCCGCTTGGCCGCACTGTAAATGTCACTTACGTAATGGGAGGCTTGCCAATGAGTACCACAGTTCACTGTTCGAAAGTAACATTACTGGGGGGAGTTACTACGATTGTAACCGGTCTAGAATGGCTATATTACTTGATTTCCCAGGTCTTTCCATCATCCACGCTTATCCAGATTTCGTGGTTGCCGCTCGAAAGGACGATCTTGGCTGGACCTTGAGTGACGTTGCTTCCTAAGTTGTTGCTAGCGAGATTAGAGCTGCCTAAATCGATGCGATTTATGTCGGAAGCGAGTTGGCGGCCATTCGATGAAGGGCGCACCTGAACCCAAGTCATACCGCCGTCTACGGAATGGTAGATCGTACCGCCCTGGCCGCCCGTCCATATCTCGTTGCCGCGGGATGCGTAGCAGAGTAGTGGATGATCGGCGCGCAAATTGTCTTGCCAAGTCTGGCCGCTGTCCTCGGACCGTCGCAGGACACCGGAGTTGATCGCCCAGGCGAAATCGTTTTGCGCAACATCATGTTGCGCGAAGCCCGTTGCTGACTTTTGGCTTGCGGCAATTTCCAGCTTGGCGGCCGACGCCCTTGCCCGAGCTCGTAAGGCCGGGGCCAGCGCCGAATCTGTTTCCTTTTGCTGATCGGCATCGCTTGGTGCCAATTCGTTCATCTGAGTTGTGCCGGGCGCGGCGGGCTTGGCCTTCTCGATCGCGGGCGCGTCGCTGTTCGCCATCAATGCGGGGTTGGCGGGGGATGAAGAAAGTTCGCTCGCGGCCGAGACCGCGGTGGTCGCAGTTGCCGATCGATTGGTTTCTGCCGCTGTTTCCTGGCCTGCGGAATTATCCAAGGCCAGCGCTGTTGATCCCGGCGAGTTAGCCAGCCCGCCAGGTTGCCGCGGAGACTTGTTATTGCGAGCTAGCAGCATGGCGTGCTCTGCCGGATGCGGCGCGAGGGATTGTTGCACCGTAAACCTGGGATCCGCAGCTTTCTTGGATTGTGGCGTCACGGTTATTAAGTTCGCTTCGTCGGGATTCGAGGCGACGGCTCCATGGTCGGTAGTCGATGATGCGGCGGCGGGCGGAGGTAACTTAGTGGGCGCGATCCGCTGACTTGCCGAGGGCTGATTCGATTGGTTCAGCTTTCCGGGGCGCAGTAGAAACACGGAGCCAACCACCACGACGCCCGCCGCGAGCGCAGCCCAGCGTAGACTTGGCCAGGCAAAGACCCTGCGGGGTGCTGGTTTTGACGGGTGCGGGGCCGGGGCTTGAATCGCGCCGCTCTCTGGGGAAATTGGAATGGCTACGACATTTTCAGCCGGAAGAGCCAATGCCACCGTGTCGCGGCAGTCTACGCAAAGCACCAGATGCTCGAGGACGCCGTCGCGCTCTGCCAGCGAGAGCGATTGCTCGGCAAAAGCAGTCAGGAGGTCCGGGTCTGGGTGATTTGGCTCAGCCGCGTTTGTGGCCGGCAAACCCTGATCGAGGGCAGCGGCCCGGAGGCGATCGTGTACGATTTTTGGTACTTCAGTCATTTATAGCCAATTCGCTTTCTTCAGTCAGCGCTTTCTCCCGGCCCTTGAACGGGGACTTTTCCGCTACTACCGGGGAACGTTTTCGCAGAGGAATCTTGCGTCAAACGGGAGCGCAAATCCAGCTGCAAATCCCGCACGTCGGCTTCCAGAGCTTCAGCGGCCCGGGCGTGGCTCATTCCCCGCATTCGAAGGCCTGCCAAAATGCGCTTCCGGAGGGCGGTTGCGAGGCGGTCGAGGCGGCGGCTGACGCTTGATTCGTGCAATCCGAGAGTGCGCGCGATCTCGGCCAGCGTGCGGCCATCGAGATAATACGATGCCAGCGTGAAGCGGTCTTCCGCCGAAAGCTCCGCTAGAGCCTCGTCGGTGGCCGATTCCAGGTGCTGATCGGAAGCGCCGCCGGAGACTCGAGCCGAAGTACGCTCCGGATTCGCGGGGGCCGCAAACTGCACACCTTCTTCTATTTGCTCTTCGAGACTGACGGTGCGTTTCTGTTTGCGATAGCGATTGATGAACTCCTGCGCCATCACGGTACGCAGCCAGCCTTCGAGCGAGCCTCGGCCGGTATAGGAGACGAGTTTGGAATTACGGACTCCGTCGCGAACATTGACGCCGTATAGATCGGCAAAGAGCGAATCAGCCAGTTCGGCGGCGTGCGCGCTATCGCGCGTAATGTGTAGCGCCATGCTGTGCAATTTCTGGCGATAGCGGCTGATGAAGTCGTGCCACGCTCGCTCATTGCCAGCGGCGCAGGCGCGGGCGAGAGCTAGTTCCTCGAGACGAAGGGCGGAGCAGAAATCGGCGTGCTGCCCGGCGCTTGAAGCCGGATTCGAAGAAATATGTTTGTGCAGGATCTCATCGATGATCGCGGTAAACTGCTCCGCACTCAATCCATAGGCGGCGGCTCCGCTGCGCTCGTATAGTGCGGACGCTATCGACGGTGCGTTATCGGATTGCGCGGGATTGGGCATGGGGCGAGTACCAGATGATGCTAGCAATTTTTTAGACGCAAGGAATTAGAAATCGTACGTTCTTCGATCAGCGAGCAGAGAAAGACACTCCTGGAAGACTCGCGGTTGAACTCCCCGGCACGCTCCGTCTTGGCGTGCCGGGGCGACGGCAGCGCGGAGAAATCGCGCGGACGCGGGAGCCGACGTGTCTTCACTGGTTTGTTGCTACGGGGAGGCCCAGTTATGCGGCTTGTCGTCGTGGTTGCAGGAATCGCTCTCTTAGTAGTAGTTGCCGCGGTGATTGTTCCGTGCCCTTTGCAAGCTGGTGAAGCGCCGCCAGCGTCTGGTTACTCTCTCCTAAGCCCGTTGCGCAGCGGGAATCTAACAGTGTTTCCGGTGCTGGCCAATAAGTCATACGATACAGCCGAGTTTCTCACCTTGGATGAAGGCCTGCGCACCGGCGATGTGGTGGTCACGGAAGCGGGGCAGGCCCGCGGTCTCATCCGGCGCCAGCCGGGCGATCCGGCGGTCATTCATCCCGTACGGAGGCTGCGCGATGCGGAAGTCAATCGTCTTGTGCTGGTTAATAACTCGAGGCGGCCGTTGTTACTGCTTGCGGGTGAGATAGTAACTGGCGGCAAGCAGGATCGAGTTATAGGCAAAGACCGGATTGTTCCCGCAGAAAGCGATCCGGTCGACCTGAGTGTTTTTTGTGTGGAGCCAGGACGCTGGGTGGCGGCGAATGGAAAGAATGAATTTGGCAACGTGCCCGGCGTAGAGAGTGGCTTGCTCGCGTCTCCTGTGGTGCGCAGCAAGGCGATGGCAGCGAAAGATCAACAACAGGTGTGGGACAGCGTGCGAACTTCGCAGCAAGCGATGGCGTTGGCGGTTGAGGCTCCGAGCGCTGCATCCGCCGTGACTTCGACCTCGTCGTATGCTCGGGTTATGAACAATGATGAAGTGCAAAAGAAAGTGGATGCCGTAGCGGAGCCGGTGCAGCGCAACTATGAAAGTGTGATCCGGCAGCTGCGCGATAAGAATGCAGTGGGGGTGGTGGTCGCCGTGAATGGAGAAATTGTCTGGGCCGACATTTTCGCGAGTACGCAATTACTGCAAAAGTATTGGCCGAAGCTGGTGCGCTCTTATGCGACCGAGGCAGTGGTGACGCGGGCTAAAGCTGGCGAGACTAGCCTCAAAGATGCGGAAAGATTTCTCGACGATATGCAAGGTCGGCACGAAACGGCGGAGACCGAGCCCGGCCTTTATCGTCAAGCGGAGATCACGGGTGAGGGCTTTAAAGTATTTGAGTTGAGGTCGCTGCTACCGAAAACGGGATTCACGGTGCACGTGGCCAAGATGACAGACTAAAACAACAGATGAGCGGCTCTAGGCTTCGATGCTGGCCAATCCTTTGCGCACCACGTCATTTGCGTCGTTGGCGAGATTGAGGGCGGGTAATTCTTTGCCGGTAAACCAGCGCACGTCGGCGGCGTCGCTTCCCGCTTTGAGTTTACCTCCGACCGGACGGCACAGGAAATCGATCAGGACGTAGTGATAGCGCACGCGACCGTCCTCGCCTCGGATGACGCGTTCGTACACACCGAGCATCTCGCTTGGCTCGACTAGCAATCCGGTTTCTTCGTGGGCCTCGCGGGCTGCGGCTTCGCGCAGGGTCTCACCACTCTAAGACGCCGCCGGGTAAGGACCATTCGCCGAGCAGCGGCGCGGTTCCGCGGCGAATCAAGAGGACGTGATTTTCGTCAGTGCGATGGTCGACGATCACGGCGCCGACTCCGACAAGCGGAGACTCGGGATATTCACGTTTCATTCTGCGGGCTTTAATGTATCGCTTCAATCATTGCCTGGCGATTATTTTGCGCTCACCTGATACTGCTCGATTTTACCGTCGGGCATAATCCGTTCCCAGACCGCGACTGTCTTTTTGGCGAAGTCAACTTCGTACGCGCGGAAGGTCATTCCTCCGCGATCCTGCGTGAAGGTTTGCGTAAACGCGGTGGGCGAGCCGAGTGGGCCGAGGCTGGCGGCAAAATCTTTGACCGCCTGATCGGTGAAATAACTGTTGCAGTTGTCGGTGAATAATGCGCGATTGATTTTGCCCTGCTGCAACACCGCGAAGATTGCGCTGGATTGCTCTTCTTGCTTGCCGGTGTCGCTCTCGCGGAAAAGAAGGCCTCCGATTTTGCGGGCTATGTCGCCCGAAACGCCGGCCGAGTCTTCGTTGGTCAATACAACGATGGCCATTTTTGCGTCTGGAAGAACGATGTTGGTCGCGGTGAATCCGGAGACCGCGCCGCCGTGCTCGATGGCGCGCTGGCCAAATTCTCTGCGCACCGAAACGCCGAGGCCATAGCCAGTCCCGAGGCCGTTCTGGAGTACGATTTCTTTTTCCATTTCGGCGTAAGAAGCGGGGCGGAGGACGGTCTGGTTGATCATGCTGATATCCCATTTGGCGAGATCTTCGGCGGGCATGGCGAGTTCGCCGGCTGCGAAGAGCCAGCCCCTGCCTTCTTTCGGAGCCAGGCGCTGCGGCCCGAGGGCATAGCGGAGATAGCCGGTCGCGTCGGTTTCGGGGAGGCGATTCTGATCGATGTTCATGACACTCTTCATGCCGAGCGGGGCGAAGATGTGCTCGCCCAAAAATTGCAGGAGCGGCTGGCCGCTGGCCTTCTCGATGATTAATCCGGCAATGACGAAATTGGTATTGCTGTATTGCCAGTCCGTGCCGGGATCGAAATCGAGCGGCTTGCGCGCCCAGACGTCGAGAATTTTGTCGGCGGTGATGGATTGGAGCATGAATGGGGGAACGTAATCTTGCGGCCAGTAATCCTGATAGCCGGAGGTGTGCGAGAGCAATTCGCGAATGGTGATTTCGTTGCCGCGGGTGAGGTTGGGCACGAAGCGCGAGACGGGATCGTCGAGCGAGAGCTTGCCTTGCTCGGCCAATAGGAGCACGGCGGCTGCGGTGAATTGCTTGCTGATGGAGCCGATGCTGTAGCGCATCGATGGCTGGGCGGGCGCGCGCGGATCGATGCGGGCATCGCCGTAGGCCTGGAGGTAGGTGGTTGCCGCGCCTTGCACGATGGCGATGGAGGCGCTGGGAACTCCGGTGGCGGTTAGGGTCTGGCGGACGATGTCGTCAATTTTTTCGCGGGGCGGAGTGGGCGGGGCTTGGGCGGGGAGAAGCGTGGCGGCTGACAGAATAAAGATAAGAACGGAGCATCGTTTATATCGCGGCGAGCGATTCATGCATTACTCCTCAAGAAACCGGAACAGTATACGGCCTAGCGTCAATTCGGCGAGTGACGATCAGTACCGGGCGCGTTCGCGCACTTGCGGATTTACAATAGGCGGCATGTCGCTTGAGGAATACAAACGGAAACGGCGGTTTGAGGCGACGCCCGAGCCTCCGCCAAAAGTAGAAAAAAAATCGCAGCATCGCTTTGTAGTGCAGCGCCACGATGCCACACGGCTGCATTACGATTTTCGGCTGGAGATGGAAGGCGTGCTCAAGTCGTGGGCGGTGCCGAAGGGACCGTCGCTTGATCCTGCGGACAAGCGATTGGCGATGCAAGTGGAGGATCATCCCGTTTCCTATTTCGATTTTGAAGGGACCATACCCGAGGGGAACTACGGCGCGGGCACGGTGATGGTTTGGGATGTGGGCACGTGGGAGCCGCTGTCGCCGGTAGCGGTCGACGGCGAATACCTTCCCGGTACAGAGAAAGAAGCGGCGGCGATGCTCGAGAATGGCGACCTGAAGTTTCGCCTGCACGGGAAGCGGCTGGTGGGCGATTTTGCGCTGGTGCACATGAAAGCGCGGCGACCGGGGAGCAAAGGCAACGAGTGGTTGCTGATCAAGAAGAAAGACGATCATGTGGTTGGGGGATTCGACATTGATGCCTACCAGACTTCTGTCCTCACGAATCGTACGATGGCGGAAATCGCGGGCGATGCGCGATCGGCGGAGTGGACGAGCAGCCGTCCGGCGTCGCGCGGGAAGTTGAAGGCGGCCTGGCTGGCGGATGCGATTGCGCGTGCGGATTCTAAGCGGAAGGTTTTGACCGCGGAGAGCGCCGAGCGTGCTGAGAAAAAAAAAAGCAAAGACCCAGCGCAGGCCGCGCAGAAAGTAGTCCGCGCGGGAACGCCGTCGCGCACACCGCACCGAAGGTTGCTGAGGCTAGATCAAGATACAAGAAAAGCTCTGCGAGCTCCGCGTCCTCTGCGGTACAAGCGCTCGTGGGCGCTGAGAAAAAGCCTATGCCTACGATAATTCATCCGATGCTGGCGACGACGGTCGAGGAGGCGTTCGACAATCCGGAGTGGTTGTTTGAAATTAAATGGGATGGATACCGGGCGGTCGCGTTTATGCGAGGTGGGCAGGTGCGGCTGGTTTCGCGCACTCAGAACGATCTCACGTCGCAGTTTCGCGACCTCAGCCGCTTGCCGGAATTCGTAAAAGCGGACAGCGCCATTCTTGACGGCGAGATTGTCGCGCTCGATGAAGAGGGACGGCCTTCGTTCAGCCTGATGCAGCAGCGCACCGGCTTTCAGCCGGGCAAGCGGCGGCTGCCTGGGCGCGAAGGAGTGCGGGTTGTCTATTATGCGTTCGATCTGCTGTATCTTGATGGTGTCGATTTGCGGCGGGTTCCGCTGGAGCGACGCAAGCAGTTGCTGCAGGAAATCATTAAGAAGAGCGAGGTTATTCATTTTTCCGATCACTATCCGGAAAAAGGTCTGGAACTGCTTGGAGCGGCGAGGCAGCGCGAACTGGAAGGCATTGTCGCGAAGAAACGTAATGGCATTTACGAAGAGAAGCGGTCGCGCGATTGGCTAAAGATCAAAATCACGCAGCGGCAGGAGTGCGTGATTGGCGGGTACACTCCGCCGGAAGGCAGCCGGGAATATTTTGGCGCGCTGGTGCTGGGGCTTTATGACGCGCAGGGGCGGTTGATTCACGTGGGGCAGGTGGGGACGGGCTTCGATCACGGCACGCTGAAGGCGATGTTTGGGCGGATGCAGCCGCTGAAGACGAAAGAGAATCCGTTTTATGGCGAGATTGGGGGGCTGAAGAAGGTGCAGTTTGTGCGGCCATCGCTCGTGGCGGAGATCAAGTTTGTGGAGTGGACGCATGAAACGGCGGAGGGCGGGGCGAAGCTGCGGGCTCCGGTGTTTATGGGGCTCCGGGAGGATAAGACGGCAGAGGAATGCCGGTTGGTGGAGGCGGTGGCAAGCTAGCTACGAGTTTCTCATCCCGAACCAAGGGAGGGATCTGCATTGGGGCGCGGGAAACTGCAGATCCCTCCCTTCGTTCGGGATGACAAGCATGTTATTGCAATCCTATCTTAGAAGGCGCTGCCGCCACCTCCGCCGAAGCCGCCTCCGGAGAAGCCTCCGCCCGAGAAGCCGCCTCCGCTGCTGAATCCCGACCCGCTCGAACTTGATCTCGGTGCCGAGGTAAACACCTGGTGCATGTCCGTTGCCATGCTGTGCATGGAACTGGAAAAGAAAAGCGGGCTGAAGCCGACGTATCCGTTCGGCGAGACGTACCAACTCGGTGGGTCCTTGATAATTCCGTCGAAGGCTTGCGCCCAGTGGTGCTCGACGCCGAGCGCCATGGCGTAAGGAAGAAACTTTTCAAAAGTGTCGGGCGGCATGCGCTTGATGCGGTCGGCGTCGACGCGGTTCATGAACTCCTGAAAACCTAGAACGGCAATTCTGGTGCGCGCGCCGGCGACAGTTTTTGCGGTCATCTGGCGCGCGAACAGCCACCAGATCACGGCTGAGACTAGAACGCTGCCCATCACGAGTGGAATGGAATAGAAAAGATTCATCCAACCCATTACCTGCACAGCTACTACCAGAATCGCGATCGCGATGCCGGCGGCGATGCTGTATCCATTGGCGGATTCGGGATCGAGCGCGTAGATGCCTTTGCTTTTTAGGGCGGACATGATGTCCTGGCGAACGATTGGAATCACAGCGTAGAAGCGATTCTTGAGATCGGAAAGACGGGTTTCGTTGCCGCTCACAAAAATGTTTTCCAGCATCACGCGTTCGTGCGGCGTTAGATCTGTGCTCCACTGCTCGCGCGGCTTTAATAAGTGGAACAAATAATCTTTGTGATGGAAAACCAAAAAGGTGTCGACTTTTTCTTCGATCTTGATGTAGCCGCGCACGGCGAGGTCGACGATGGTGCTGGTGATGTCGCGAGGATGGATGGCGTCGTCGAGCAGAGTTCCGGCTTCGGCGGGACACATGCCCTTCGGCGGCTCGTATTGCGGGGCGACCGAAACGCCGGGATCGGGATCGCGTCCGACGGAATAGCAGAGGGCAAACATCACAGCGCAGGTAAAGAGCGGAAGACACAGGATGGGATTGCCGCCCAGAAACCAGAAAAACTTGGTGAGAGCGGACGGAGGTTTGAGAATTCCTTGGGGGATGTAAACGTCGATGGTGAGGCCGCCGCGCATGGGGAGCGCGCTGGTAGTTTCGGAGACGACGTCGGCTCCTTTGACTTCGGCGGTGGCTTCGCTCTGCTTCGAACCGTAGGCGCCGGTGAAGGCCTGGGCGCGCAGGCCGTCGGCGGCATTTTCGGGGAGGGTCACGAAAGCGGAAGCATGGTCGATCGGGACGGGCCAATCATTGCCCGTCACGTTCCAGTAGAACTCATCGTAGTTATCGAAGAAGCGGACGGCATTGCGAACGGAGTAATCGATGTTGACGACGCGCGTGGTGTCAACGGCTCCGGGAATGTAGATCTTCAGATCGCGATAATTGCCGGATTTAGTGGAGTCGTATTTCAGCTTGTTTCCGTTTTCGTCGGTGACGCTCATGACGTCCAGGAAGAGGGTGTAATTGGTGCCCTGCGGGCCGGGATATTCGACGGGGATGGTGCGGTGAATGCCGTGCCACTGGCCGACGAAGGTGAGTGTGATTTTTTCGCTAACTAGAGTCTTGCCGTCAGGAGCGATGGAGATGGTGTCGTTGAAATCGGATACGCGCCAGTTGTGCGGTTGGGCGGAGGCGGAAGCGGCTAGCGCGAAGAGCAAGATTAAAAAGACGAGCCAGCGATTTGTATTCGATCGGAGAGCACTTAGAACGTAGTTCATAGTTGGATGGATGGAAGCAGCTGGGTCGTCGCTGCGGAACCTGAATCACCCCAATCTTCGCAAAGATCTAGAACTTCACCGCTACTGGCTCGCGATCGGCGGCAGCGGCTTCGAAGAATTGCTTCTGCTGGAAGCCGAACATCCCGGCCAGAATGTTGGTCGGAAAAGACTGAATCTTGGTGTTGAGATCGCGCACGACGGCGTTGTAGTAGCGCCGGGCGTTTTGAATCGCGTCCTCGATCTCGCTCAGGGAATTCTGGAGTTGTGTGAATTCCTGCGAGGCCTGAAGCTGCGGATAATTTTCGGCCACCGCGAACAGGCTTTTGAGTGCGCCGGAGAGCTGATTTTCGGCGGCTGCCTTGTCGACCGGGCCGGTGGCCTGCATGGCCATGGAACGGAATTTGGCAATATCTTCAAAGGTGCTCTTCTCGTGGGCAGCATAGCCTTTTACGGTTTCGACGAGATTCGGAATCAGGTCGTGGCGGCGCTTGAGCTGAACGTCGATGTCGGACCAGGCCGATTCGGAGCGCACGCGCAACTGCACGAGGCTGTTGTACATCACGACCAGGAAGATACCCAACAGAACTATGACGGCAAAGAAGGCCACGATCATGTGTGTTCTCCTGGAGGTGGATTTAAGGCGACGGTAACAGCAAAGTTTCGAAGAAGCAAGGTTTCAAAGTTTCAGGTTTCAAAGTTTCCGAAAACGGAACCATACTCTGAAAAGGTTGAAACCTTCCCTTATTGCTTCGGAGCGTAGTAACCGCGCCGGGCACGAACTTGCAGATCTTTCTTCAGGGCGGTGATTTCGATGGAGCGGTAGCGTCCATCGGCGTCGAAGTCGGAGGGTTTATAGGAGACGGCGTACTGACTTCGGAGTTCGTCCTCGATAGAAGCGAAGGAGTGCGTGATGTCTTTCATCTTGTATGGGAAGAAAGCGCGGCCGCCGGTAGCGGAAGCGAGATCCTCGAGAACCTTGTCGCCACGCAGAATCAGGCCGCTGTCGTCGGTGGAGATGGCGTAAATGAGAACCTCGGCGCGCTGCGCCATTTCGATGGCCTGGGCTCGGGTGTGTTCGCTCTGATTGTCTTCGCCGTCACTGACCACGATGATGGCTTTGCGAACGGGATGATCGAATTGTTCGAGGAGCAACTTATCCCGGCACGCCTTGTAAACGGCGTCATAGAGTGCGGTACCGCCGCCATTGCTCAGGCGTTCGACCCCGGCAGACAGTAAGGGGAGCTTGTCGGTGAAATCCTGAGTGAGGCGACTGTCTTTATTGAAGCCAACGATGAATGCACGGTCGTATCCGGGACGGATGAGGTGCTGCAAGAATCCGATGGCGGCGTCTTTCTCGAATCCGAAGCGGCCCTGGACGGAGCCGCTGACGTCCATCAGCAGGCCGAGTTCGATGGGCAGATCGGTCTCGCGGCGGAAGTTGAGGATCGATTGCACGGGCTTGTGATCGTCGAGAATGGAGAAGTCGTCCTCGTTGAGATTGCGGACGAATTTGCCGTGGCGATCGGTGGCGATAAAGAGCACGTTGACTTCGTCGACGCGTGCTTTGATGGTCAGTATGGGTTCGCTCGCGTCGTCGCTAGCCGTGGAAAGAGTGGAAGAGTCGACAGCAGGTGTCGAAGCGGCAATGACGTAAGGGCTGTTTTGCGCGAATCCGTCAATAAACGGAACTACAACAGAAGTGATCGCCAGCGAGATGATTGCGAATGCGCGGGCTGGAAGTCGGAATTGGTTGCTTTTTGTCATGCCCTTATTAGTTTATCTCGCGACTTTGTTTTTCCTGGCCCGCGCGGCGACTCTTAATTGAACGCACGTCTATCCGTTGCCCTTCCAAATACTTCGATGCACGCCAGGGGCCGAAAATTGATCCCCAAATGACTCTAAGCTGGGTTCGGGTGGACCACCAAGTTACAAAAGGAGTACGCAGAGGGTGCTCGCTTTAACCGTAGGCTGGTCAATGAGTTGGACGTTGCGAATGAAAACGGGCCAGAGACGCGGGCGGGGCGCGAATCCGCCGCCGCGTGCCCCTGGGGTTCTCGGACAATTTTCCGATGAATAATTCTTAGGATATTTTTCATGATTGGTCACGGTCCGTGCAAAAAATTCGGCAGCCTGTCGCCGCGGCTGGACCTGCACTTTGGAACGGAAACGGTGCTGCCGACGCCGTGGCGAGGGTGGTAATCTGAAAACCGAATTTGGTTGTGAAAACAACGACGGTTCTGCGAGTTGGAGTCGCGATATGTATTTTGAACAATTTTATTTGACTTGCCTCGCCCATGCGTCGTACCTGATTGGGTCGGAGGGCGAGGCCGCGGTAGTGGATCCGCAGCGGGATGTGGACATTTATCTCAAGGCGGCCGATGAGCAGAATCTCAAAATCACGCATATTTTTGAAACTCATTTGCACGCCGATTTTGTTTCTGGACATAAGGAACTGGCGTCACGGACGGGCGCGAAGATCTATATCGGGACGCGGGCAGACGCTGCGTTTCCCCATGTGCCGCTGACGGATGGTTTTGAACTCCAGATGGGAGCGGTAAGGATTCGCGCCCTGGAGACTCCGGGGCACACATCCGAGAGTGTCTGCCTAGTGATCACAGACGGAGATAAATCAGTGCAGCCTTGCGCTGTGCTGACCGGCGATACGTTGTTTATCGGCGATGTTGGGCGTCCGGATCTTTCGCGCACACACACGCCGCGCGAGTTGGCGGGATTGCTTTATGACAGCCTGCATCAAAAGCTAATGGCGCTGCCGGATGCGGTGATGGTATATCCGGCGCATGGAGCGGGCTCGCTTTGTGGGCGCGCGATGCGGGCGGAGCGCTCTTCGACGATTGGGACGGAGCGGCTTACGAATTATGCGTTGCAGATTCGAAGCCGGGAAGAATTCGTCGCGCAACTGACGGCGAATCTTCCGACGCGTCCTGAATATTTTCTTGAAGATGCCGAGATCAATCGCTCGGGCGCAGCGACATTGACGGAGTTGCCGCCGCTTCCGAAACTTTCTCCATCCGAATTGCGGGCGCTCTTAGATCGCGATTCCGATACCAATGTGCTGGACGTTCGCGGGGGCGATCTCTTTGCGGCCGGACATGTGCCGGGATCGATCAACATCGCGCTGGCCGGGCAGTTTGCTTCGTGGGCTGGGGGAATTTTGGGCATTCACTCTAAGCCCGTTCTGATCGGCGATAACGATACGCAGATTAAGGAAGCGCGGCTGCGCTTGGCTCGCGTGGGTATTGAAGATGTGCGAGGTTATCTGGACGGCGGCGTTGCGGCGTGGGGGAAGGCCGGGTTTCCGGTGGCGAAGACGGCGCAGATTTCCGCCGAGGGATTGAATCAAGAATTGCGCGAGGGAAGCTGGCGCGCGCCGGATGTGCTTGACGTGCGGCGCGAAGGGGAATGGCAGGCGGGGCACATCGCAGACGCGTCGTGCTGCCCGCTGGATACTTTTCCGCAGAGCTTGCCCGCAGTCGATCGGGAGCGACCGGTTGCGGTTCATTGCAAGAGCGGATATCGCAGCATTATCGCGTGTAGTTTGCTCGAGCGCGCGGGGCATCGCAACCTGGTCAATGTGGTCGGAGGGTTCGACGCGTGGCATGCTGCAGGACTTCCGGAAGTTGCGGAACGGCTTGCCGGGGCCTAATGCGGCGGTCGGCGTTCAGTCGTCAGTTTTCACTAAACCCCTCTATTTTGTCGAACGTCTTATTCCAGCGTGGCGGCGTGGGCCCTCGCTAGAAGCACTTCGCGGCGGACCGGCACCTGCGGCAGAGCGGCCATCAGGCGGCGGGTATAGTCGTGGGCGGGTGCGGTGAAGATCTGTTCGGTTGGACCACTCTCCACAATTTCGCCTTCGTGCAGGATGGCGATGCGCTGGCAGATTCCGGCGACCGAAGGTAGATCATGCGAGATGTAAAGAATCGACATTCCGATCTCGCGATTCAGGCGCGCAAATAATTCCATAATTTCGGACTGCGTGATGACGTCGAGTGCGCTGGTCGCTTCGTCGGCGATCAAAAGCGCGGGACGGTGCATGATCGCCATCGCGATCAGCACGCGTTGCGCTTGG
>Ga0210391_10000736_pt1 | contig 32264 bp, 28 predicted proteins | sample IncBWC12OmetaG_FD_160573 | JGI IMG/M metagenome (GOLD analysis project Ga0210391, IMG submission 160573) | Forest soil microbial communities from Barre Woods Harvard Forest LTER site, Petersham, Massachusetts, United States - Inc-BW-C-12-O ... | reverse complement strand
ATTGGGCTGATTGCGCAAGGATAAGGGCGCGCGATCTCCAGGCAGGCATCCAACATTTTTGCACCGTACGCGAAATAGCGTAAGGCTGAAAAGTTCAGGGGGTGCGGCTGCGTTTCTTTCTTAAAGAAATTACCGCGATTGCGACCGCTGCTGGCCGCAGACTCGTCATCTGGACAGTTCGCCCTTACCGACCTGGAAATCGATGACAACATTCGGATTTCAGGGTTTGTCCATTATTAACAAATTGTCGATATAATTCGTCTTCTTCTTGACAGTCAGTTGATCCTTAGGCATTCTTGATAACGTCACTAAACTTCACGTATGGGGGTAAAACTTACGGTGTTCGTGCAAGGATTAACATCCAACCACAAAGAGATTCTAATCAATCCGGAACAGGTGCTCTATGTCTGCGCGGTGGGCAGTAAGAAATCCGCCGTAGTTCTGGCGCACCATCCCGGTCGCTTAATCGTTGACCAGGATCCAGCGAGGGTCAAACAACTATTCGACGAGTTTCTTAAAGGTTTCGTCGACGCCGACAGACTGAACTAAGCTGTTCGCGCAAAGGGGAACCAAACAGGGGGGTAGATAGAATCGATGGCACGCATCAGACAGCGCAGTTTCGGACAAGTCATTCGGGAACGTAGAAGGCAACTCGACCTGACCCAGGCGGATACTGCCCGTGGCATCAAGACCTCTACGCCATACGTCGGACACCTGGAATCCAACAAACGACATCCTTCCGATAAGACTATCGCGCGCCTGGCGGAAGTGCTCGGACTCGATCGCCGTGAACTGTTTTTTCTCGCCAATCCTCGCGCACTCGCGCTGCTGAGTCCCGAGACTAAGTCGACGATTGATTCTGCTTGGGATGATTTCAGGAAGAACGAGCACCTGCGGCGTGTTCACAACATAGCGAGCGACGAGATGAAGATGTTGTCGCAAGTCTCGCTACTCGGTGGTGAGCCTTCGGCGCACGACTTCATCTATATTCTTAATACCGTGCGCCACGCAGTCGGAAGGTAGGCGCCTCAGAGCCAGCGAGGTCCCGCGATTCGAAGATCGCCGCCCTCCATCGCCAGCGCCGCCACCCAGCCTCGCGCGGGCTCGAACGCGCGCATCGACCATCCGCCCGATTCGTCGCCGCGCAGAATCTTGGCCTCTTCGCCCGGCCTCAGCGACACGTCGAAACTGTTGAGCTCGATCGACAATCCCTGGCCGCGCGCCTTGATATAAGCCTCCTTGCGCGTCCAGCAATTGAAGAACGCCTGCGCCTGATGCTCGCGGGGCAGCGCGCGCAATGCGTGCACTTCCGAGGCTGAAAAAAAATTCTCGGCGATCGACTCGCTCGCGACATCGGCGCGAATCTGCTCGATGTCCACGCCCACCTCGCGCTCGAGCGCGAACGCGTATATGGCAAGATCCTCCGAATGCGACAGGTTGAAGCGCAGGTCGCACGCGGCGAATCCCGCTGCGAGCGCGGGCTTGCCCCATTCGTTGTATTCGAAGCGAATCGCGGCCGGCGGTTGCGCCAGGTAGCCGGCGATCAGGTCGCGCAGCATCGCGCGCCCCGCGATGAAGCGATTGCGATGCACGTCCAGGTAAAATCGATCGGCGCGCGCCGTCTCATCCGGATTCAGAATCGTGCGCATGCGAGCAAGGCGCTCGGGCGTCCGGTCAAGGCGGGCGAACCACAGATGAACTTCGCCGCGTTCGAGTTTTACTGCGTCTGGCGAACGGTCCATGCTGCCGACGATTATACCGGCATCGATCGCGCGTACCGCTATCCTGTCGCCGCCATTTTCGACTCGCCCACCGCCTCGCAGGCCGATTTCATCAAGGCGTCGAGCTTTGCCGCCATCGTGTCGACCCCAGGTTCGACCAGTAATGCCAGGTGGTCGCCCGGAATCTCACAGATTTCGAGGCCATCGCCGACCACTTCGCGCCAGCCGTAGTCATCGAACCGGAACCGCCCTTCCCGGCTGACGGTTTGCTTGAACAGCACGACGCGACCCGGATACGGCGGCGGCACGTAACGCCGCTTTGCGAGGACCATCGCCATCACCAAATCGGCCGGCCGCTTGGGCGCCAGGGGCTCGCGCAAAATACCCGCGCGGCTCGCAAGTTTCCATCCGCGGAACTTCAAGCGAAGCGCAAGGCGGCTCAGGACATCGCCGAGCGCGGCCGGCACCGACCCAATTCCGGCGCTTCGAATCGCGCTCAGATGGATGCGCAGCGCCTCCGCAATTTGTACGAACCGCGACTGCCGCTCCTGCGAGGGGCAGCTGGTATCGATCATCGCGACCAGGCCAACTTCGTGCCCAGCAACGACGAGTTGATGCGCGACTTCGTACGCCAGCGCTCCCTCGGCGCTGAAACCAATCACGAAAATGGGCTCGCCTTTGTTCAAAGTCAGGATCGACTTCACCTGCAGTGCGGCAAGTTGCTTGAGGTCGTACGGCAGACGCATTCGAAGTTCTTCCGGTATCGAAAGACCAATCATCGGGCGCTGGGTTCCGAGTTTGAGCGCGAGATATTTGAAGACGGGGAAATTTCCGACCACGAACATCGGCGGCAACGAGCCCAGCGGTTGAATCGGCTCGATCCCCGAGACTTCGGGATCTTTCGTGATTCCCACGATACGCGCCGCGACGCTCTCGATAGTCGGCGCCGGGAACATCGCCGCGAGCGGAATGCGCCGATTGAATTCCTGCTCGATTCGAGCGAGCAGTTTCGCGGCGAGCAGCGAGTGACCGCCGACCGCAAAGAAATCATCGTGGACTCCAATCGGTCGAGTATCGAGCAGCTCCTGCCAGATAGCCTGCAGGCGCCGTTCAACGTCATTGCGCGGTGTGACAAATTGCCGATGGTCGACGATCGCAATCCCGTCGAGCGGTGGAAGATTCGCCCGATCGATTTTCCCGTTGCGCGTGAGCGGCAACGTCTCCAACATTGCAAAGGCGCTCGGCACCATGTACTCGGGCAACTTTTCATTCAGGTAACGGCGCAATTCGTTAGCGCTCGGCGATGATCCCGTTCGCGCGGCGATGTATCCCACCAGCCTCCTGTCGCCGCCGTGCTCCTGCGCTACCACTGCGGCCTCGCGAATGGCAGGATGCTGCCCCAACGCGGATTCTATCTCGCCCAATTCAATTCGATAGCCGCGAATTTTAACCTGGGCATCGATTCGCCCTTTGTATTCGATATTCCCGTCGGCGAGGTATCTCCCGGTGTCGCCGGTCCGGAACAGCCGCGACGATTCTGAACGAAATGGATTGCGCACGAACTTCTCGGCCGTCATCTCTGCTCGATTCAAATAGCCGCGCGCCACACCCGCTCCGCCGACGTACATCTCCCCGGTCACGCCCACCGGCACTGGATTCAAATGCTTGTCCAAGATGTAGATCTGCAAGTCTGGTATTCGCCGACCGATGACGCTGCCGTGTCCAGCGGCAATGTCCGAGCTTCGAAGCGGAAAATACGTAACGTGAACCGTGGTTTCGGTGATGCCGTACATGTTGACCAGCCGCGGTTTGACGTCGCCGTGTCGTTCAAACCATGGCTTCAGAGTTCCGAAATCGAGTGCTTCACCGCCAAAGATTATTGTTCGAAGCGCCAGGTCCGGGTCGTGATTTGAAAGTCGATCGCGTTCTATCAGCTGCACGAATGCCGATGGCGTCTGATTCAGAATCGTTACCTGCTCCCGCCTCAGCAGCTCATAAAGCGCTCCTGGCGAGCGACTGGTGAGAAATGGAACGACCACGAGCCGTCCGCCGTAGAGCAATGCGCCCCAGATTTCCCACACCGAGAAATCAAACGCGTAGGAATGGAACAACGTCCATACGTCGCTCGAGTTGAACCCGAACCACGATTCAGTCGCGGCGAACAGCCGGCTGACGTTGCGATGCGTGACCTCAACGCCTTTCGGCGTTCCCGTCGAGCCCGAAGTGTAGATGACGTACGCATTGTCGTCGGGCGTCACCGGCACCTGCGGATTTCTCGCCTCGCTGGCGATCCGCGCGTCGAGCTCCTCAAGCCGGACGACACGTACGCTGCTCTCAGTAAATTTTCCCGCGAGCCTGCTGGTCGTCACCAACACGCGCGCGCCCGAGTCCTCGAGCATGAAGTCGAGCCGTTGGCGCGGGAAGGCGGGATCGAGCGGTACGTATGCCGCGCCCGCCTTGAGAATGCCGAGCAGCCCCACGACCATCTCCAGCGATCGCTCAACACAGATCGCGACGAGCGTTCCGGCCGGCACTCCGACCTTCATCAGGTGATGCGCCAGCCGGTTGGCCCGCTCGTTGAACTCGCGATAGGTAAGCTGCTCGCCTTCAAATGTAACGGCGATTGCGTCCGGCGTGCGCTCGACCTGCGCCTCGAACAGCCGATGAACGCATTCATGCTGATATTCGCGACCCGTGTCGTTCCATTCGACAATCAACTGGTTGCGCTCGGCGCTGGACAACATCGGGAGCCGCGAGATGTGCGTGTCCGGCTCGGCGGCGATACCGCCGAGCAGAGTCTGGAAGTGCCCGGCCATTCGCACGATCGTCTCGCAGTCGAAAAGGTCCCGATTGTAAATGAGCTTGCAGAACAGACTGCGCGACTTCTCGGTAACCTCAAGACTCAAATCGAACTGCGCGACGCCCGGATCGAAGTCGATCTCCTCGACCTGCAGACCGTCGAGCCGCGTATCTTCGAGTGGATAGTTGCGCACCTGGAACGTGACCTGCACGATTGGCGGGTAGCTCAGGTTGCGCTCCGGATGCAGCGACTCGACAACAGAGTCGAACGGCAGATCCTGATGCGCGTACGCCTCGAACGCACGGTCGCGTGTTCTTCCGATCAGTTCGCGGAACGACGGATCGTCCGCCAGATCGCCGCGCATCGCCAGCATGTTCACGAACAGGCCAATCAATCCCTCGGTCTCGACGCGCGTCCGCCCCGCGACCGGCGTGCCGACGACGATGTCGTCGATTCCGGTGTAACGATGGAGCATCGTTTGAAACGCGGCGAGCAACGTCATGAACAACGTGGCGCGCTCGCCGCGGGCAATCTCCTTCAGACGATCGGTCACCTCGCTAAAGATGACGAACGATTCGGCCGCGCCCGAAAATGTCTGTCGCGGCGGGCGCGGGCGATCGCCTGGCAGCGCGAGCAGCGGCGGCGCACCGGCCAGCCGCTCGTGCCACCATTCGAGCAATTCCGGCGTCGCCGATCCGTGCGTTGTCCGCGATTGCCACCGGGCGAAGTCGACATACTGAACCGCAAGCGGTTTGAGCACCTGAGTTTCCGCGCCAGCAGCGTTGTTCGTCAGCTCTGACGCATAGAATGCGGACAACTCGCGCATCAACACCCCCGCCGACCATCCGTCCGACGCGATATGATGCATGGTCAGAACCAGCAAGTGATCGTCTTCGGCGAGCCTTATCAGCAATGGACGCAGCGTCGGATCGAGCGCCAGGTCAAATTTGAGATTCGACGCTTCGGTCGCCGCTGCGAGCGCGACGTCGAGTCGATTGCTCTCGGACATTTCGCTCAAATCGAGATGCGCAATCACGATTGGCGCCGACTGTCCAACGATCTGCACCGGATCGCCATCGCGGCTTTGGAATGTCGTGCGCAAGACGGCGTGCCGCGCGACGATTCGATCGAATGCGCGTTCCAGCGCGCGCGAGTCGAGCGCTCCGCGAATCCGGTAGAGGTTAGTGCGATTGTAGGCGGTCGAATTCTCCTCGAGTTCGGCGAGAAACCACATTCGCCGCTGCGCTGAAGAGAGCGGCAAATCGCCGCTCATCGACCCAGCAACGATCGGATCGTTCGCATGGAAACGGTCTTCGCCGCCGCGATCGATCAACTCGGCAAGTCCCGCGATAGTCGGATGTTCGAAGAATGCGAGTATTGAGACAGGTGCGCCGGTCGTGTCGCGGATTCGTGCGATGATCAGCGCCGCCATCATCGAGTCGCCGCCGAGCGCGAGAAAATCGTCGTTCACCCCGATTCGTTCGATTCCCAGCAATTGCTCCCAGATGTCGGTCAGCGTCCGCTCGGTCGCCGTGCGCGGCGCCGCATACTCGTTCGGCCCCTTCGCGGAGATCGAGGTGGTCTCCAACTTATCGAGCCCAAGCTGAGCGGCGAGTCCAATTCGCTGCAGCTTCCCGGTCGGCCCCTTCGGCAGTTCATCCAGGAAGACGATGCGACGCGGCACCTTGTATTGCGCGATCCGATCGGCAGCATGGTTCCTGATCTCGATTTCATTCGCCACGTGCCCGGGGCGAAGCACGACCGCGGCTGCCACATCTTCGCCGAGGCGATTGTCCGGGATCGCGAAGGCAACCGCATTGGCGACCGCGGGATGAGTGCCGAGGACCTCGTCGATTTCGCGCGGCGATATTTTCTGGCCGCCGCGATTGATGATCTCCTTGAGACGACCGGTAATGAACACGTACCCATCGCGATCGATCTTCCCGTTGTCGCCGGTGCGGAACCATCCGTTGATGAACGACGTGCGATTGGCGTCCGGATTATTTGCGTAGCCCGCCGTCACTCCCGCGCCGCGCACAACGATTTCACCGATTTCTTCGGGAGCTAAGAGATTTCCATCGCCATCCATCACCGCGACATCCGTGCCCGATGCGCGCCCGACCGAGCCCGGTTTGCGCGCGGCCGGCGGCGCGGGATTCGTCGAGATCTGATGCGACGCCTCGGTCATTCCGTACGCTTCGAGCACCGGCACGCGAAAAGTCTGCTCCATCTCCGCCATCAACTTGGGCGGCAGTGGCGCCGAGCACGATCGGATGAAGCGAAGCTTGGTGTTTGCCACTCGCGCAGGATTCTCGATCGCCCGCGCGAGCACCGCCTGATGCATCGTCGGCACGGCGGTGTACCACGTGGGCGCAAATTCATCGCACCAATCGAGAAAGCGCGGGGCCTGGAACCCGGGCGCGCATACGATGCTTCCGCCGGACACCATCGTGCTGAGCAGCGCGCCAATGAGGCCATGGATATGAAACAGCGGCATCACGTTCAGGCACCGATCCGACGCATCGATTCCCAGCGACGCCGCGATACTCCCTGCTGAAGCCGTCAGATTCGCGTGCCTGAGCGGCACCATCTTCGGGCGCGCTGTCGTGCCCGAGGTGTGAAGGACGAGCGCCTCATCGCCTTCCTCTCCGTATGTAGGCGCCGATGACGAATCCGACTGCGGGAGATCGAGCGTGAAAATTCCCGCCGCATCATCGGTCGCAGGTTTGAGTCGAATGACCCGGATGCCCAGCGACTTGGCGACCTCGACCGCCGGCGAATCCGTCCCTTCCTCGACGATCAACGCCCGCGGCGCGAGGTCCGACAGGTAAAACTCGAACTCACGTTCCCGGTACAGCGGATTGAGCGGGGCGCACGACGCGCCCATCGCGATCGCAAGAAAGCAGACCGCCATCTCAGGCCCATTGGGCAGCACGACGGCGACCCGGTCGCCGCGCGAAATTCCCGCGCCGTTCAGGTCGGCAATGACGCGGTCACAGTGACTGAGCAGTCGCGCATAGGTTAGCGGCTTTCGTCCAAGCGAAAGGACCGCAAAACTATCCGGATACCGCTGAGACTGCTCGCCCAGTGCCAGCCTGATTTTCATGGCATCGTCTTAACGAACTAATGCTCTTTTAGCCAATTTTCTTAACGTAAATCCAACCGTAGAGAGCGCGCCGTGAAGTGAGTTTCCCAATCATTTAGCGCATTCGTCGCTCGCGTAGATACCGTCAAAACGTGCACAGTGCACCGATTCGTCGGTTATTTTTACTGGATCAGTAAATTTTGCGATCACTACGGATCACAAGTTCCGAATAATCATCTTCGATATCACGCACGCAATTCCGTCGCCACTAACTAATTCATGCGCCACAAAGTGGGCGGCGACGTATAATCGTCCTGCGTGAAAGTCCGAATCGTAAAGCGAACCTCAGTCGTGTCGCTGCCAATCGCGGAAGCCTTTCAGCTTTTCTCCGATCCGCGCACGGCCGAGTTGGTGATGCCCCCGAATATGCGTTTTCGACTCACGAACGAGGTGCCCGAACGCATCAAGGCCGGGACCATCATTCAGTATCGATTCTACTTCTACTTTATCCCGATCCGATGGCGGCTGCGCGTCGAGTCGGTCGAGCCGCCCAACTCATTCGCCTATGTACAGCAGCTGGGACCGTTCGCGCATTGGCGGCATCTCGAAACGTTTTCAACCTCGGGCGACAAGGCCACGCAGGTGCGCGACCGGTTCGAGTTCGTGCCGCCGTTCGGCCGCTTCGGAGAGTTCGTCTACCAGACTTTTTTGAAGGTGAAGATTACCCAACTTTTCGAATATCGCTCGCATCAGATGGATCGCGTGAGTCGCGGCGCGCCTCTGTACGCCGGCGTCCCAGCCAATCCGGAACCCACACCCGAACCGCAGCCCCGGTGAGTCGCGTGCTGTTTCAGTGCGAGAGGTGCGAAATGCGAACTGCCGCAATCGCCGGATCGAAGACGCCGCCCTTCCTCGCATACGCTTCGTAAATAGAAACATCTTCGCCGCCGTACCGGATCGGAACCTGGTTGTCGAGATACAGCGCCGCAAACTGCGATTGGTTGTACAGGTCTTGATAGTAGTCGCTGACCTGCCTGAAGCCCGTCTCGCGCATCGAGGGCTTTTGTTTCAAGAGAGGATAGCTGGTGATGATCAAGTCGGGCTTCACGTGGTCCAGCGAATAATCGTAATCCCATCGGTTATGCCCGGGTTCTCCGCAATGCGCCCTGGTGCGAGCGATGTACAAGTCGTTCTTTCCCAGCATGTCGTGAAAGCGAATTGACGGATTGAAATACGGAATCGTCCCGGCGAGGAAGATTCCGACCGTGGGGTTCTTCCCTGCCGAGAGATCGCGCAAGGCCAGCGCCGTGTTCAGCGCGTATCGATTGAGATTCTTCTGCGACGGCACATCGACCAGCGCCTCATCGCCAAAGTCCAGCACGACGAGACCAATCACCGCCACAGCGGCGGCTCTAATCAGAAATTTTCTCCTCGTATCCGCGCCGATCCGGATTCTCGACAATGCGTCTGCGGCGAGAACCGTCGCTGTCGGCAGAATTGGAAGAAGGAATCGAGCATGCGCGAAATGATCGCCGCCTACTGAGACAACGTAGACCAAGTAGGTGCCCGCGAGTGCGGCGAGCAGCGCTGCTGCGGGCCTTTGCAGACGGCTCGCTCCGAATATGCCACCGGCAATTACTGCGGCATTGAACGGATATCGAAATATCGACATAAGCACGTACTCGATTCCCGGCCCGACGCTCAGGATTCCCGCCGACCGCTTCAGTGTTGCGGTATTGGGAATCCACGATCCGTAATAGCCGCGCTGGAAAATTCCGAGCGCCAACGCGGGAACTGCGGCGACCATCACCGCCGCAATGACACTCCATCGTTCATCGCTCTTCGCCGTCCACGCCCAGTAAACGGCCAACGCGGCGAGGAGCAAGCCTGCATCAGGCCGGAAGAGCACCGTCAGACCTGCGACAATCAACGACCGCCACGCATCGATCGCTCGCGGGTTCTCATCCAGCACCGGATCCAGCGCAATCGCCCATCCGAGCGTGATTGCCGACGTCTCCCAACCCGATATCGCCCAACAGATCGCGCACGACGAGGCGAGGTACGCGGCAGCGGCGCCTATCCCCCAGTCCGGCCCGGTACTCTCGCTGACGCGCCACCAGATATAGACCGCCGTCAGCAGATCGATCGCGGCCGACGCGAGCTGCATCGGCAGTGAGGCAAGCCTGCCGGGTACTCCGGTCCAATGCACGACCACCATGATCAGTGTCCACGCAGGATTGGTGAATCCCTGCACGCGCTCGCCCGGGTTCCACACCAGACCCAGCCCCGACGCGAGGTTGCGCGCGAACCGCATCGAAATCATGCCGTCGTCGGGAAGCACGAAGTACCGCGTGCCGGCAATCTCGTTGGAGGTCTTCAGGACGAGGTAAATTAGAATCGATCCGAACAAGAACAGAATCGACAGCAAGCACCATCGCCAGAACAACGGCGCCGGTATCGAATCCTCGAGCCTCGGAGATTTCAACTCAGCTTCTGACGCAAGACTGCGACTCGGAGTTTTCATCGCGCGCAACGAATTCCGGTTCGCATAATAGCATTCACGCCGATCGAAACCTCTGGCGCAGGTTGTTCACTCGCCCTGCCAGATCAGTTTTGGATTCGTGAGTTCCAGTGTGCCGGGACCGCCGAGTTCGCGCCCATACCCTGACGCCTTGAAGCCTCCAAAGGGAGCGCGAGGATCGGAGCGGGTGAAATCATTGATGAATACCATTCCAGACTCGATTTCGCCGGCAACTCGGCGGGCCCTCCCGAGGTCACGGCTCCAGACCGCAGCGCTGAGACCGTAGTCAGTGATATTGGCGAGCCGAATCGCCTCGTCCTCGGTCTTGAAAGGGAAAATCATAGACACGGGACCAAAGAATTCTTCCTTCGCTATCGGCGCCTCGGGCGGCAGCCCCACCAGCACGGTCGGCGGATAGAAGTTGCCGGGACCGGCGGGGATCTCGCCGCCAGTGAGAATGCGTGCTCCCGCCTTTACCGCGTCGAGCACTTGGCGATGGAGGTTCTTGCGGAGATCGGCACGCGCGAGCGGCCCCAGCTTGACGCCGTCCTTCATCGGATCTCCGATCGGAAGCGCCTTGGACTCTTTCACAAACGCCTTGGTGAACTCGTCGAACAGCGACTCCGCCACCAGGAACCGTTTGGCGCAAATGCAACCCTCGCTGTTGTTGAAGTAGCGCGATGCCGCACCAACCTGCACGGCCTTCGCCAGATCGGCGTCCTCCAGCACGATGAATGGATCGGAACCGCCGAGCTCCAGCACCACTTTCTTGCCGACGCGGGCCGCCTCCTCCGCAACGGCGCGGCCGGCGCGCACGCTGCCCGTGACGGTAGCAGCCCGCACTCGTGAATCGGCGATGACGGCGGCACACGCCTCAACCTGGATTGCGAGGTTGACGTAGAGTCCTTCGGGGCCACCGGCTTCGCGCACCAGGATCTCCAACGCCTCGGCGCATCCTTGGACTGTTTCGGCGTGTTTGACGATCGCGGTATTACCGACAATTGCTGCTGTGTTGAAGAACCTCAGCACTTGCCAGAAGGGCAGGTTCCACGGCATCACGGCGAATATCGGCCCCACCGATTCATAGATGATCTGCGCCGGCATGCCGGCGACGGGTTGTGGCTTGAGATAAGCCTCTCCCGTTTCGGCGAGATGGCGCGCGGCCCAGGCGCATTTCTTGATCTCACCTATGGACTCCGCCAGCGGCTTGCCCATCTCGGTAGTGATCAGACGGCCGTAAGTCTCGGCCCGCTCCTCCAGCAACTTGGCCAGCCGCGTGAGGAAGGCGATTCGCCGTTGTACTGAAGTGCGGGACCAGTGCCGCCAGCCGTCCCAAGCGCGCTGCAGGCGGATGTCGGTCTCCCGCTTATCGTGCTCCTGATAGACGCCAAGCAGTTCACCCGTCGCCGGATTGTGTGATTCGAAGTTCATAGAAGCCTCCTGCACACTTCTTGTCGCATATAAGTTCCAGCCAAAATATCAGCTGCGATCGGCGAGATTGCCTTGCGCCTCCAGCGACACGTCGTTCCACTTTTCCCAAGTCGCGATGCGCTCCGCATATTCGCTCTTGACCATCGGCAGTCCTGCGTCGCCGAAGAACACACGCAGCGGCGGCTCGGCGGCATCGACGATTCGAAACAGCGCGGATGCAGTCGCCTTGGGATCGCCGGGCACGGATGCGGTGCGGATTTTGCCGAGCGCGGCGCGCGCGGCGTCATAAGCCGGCAGTTGCCGAGCGCGATGCGCCGACGCCGTGCCCCATTCGGTCGCGAAACCGCCGGGCTCGACGATAGTGACTTTTATACCTAGATCTTTCACCTCGGCTGCCAGCGCCTGGCTGAAGCCCTCGAGGCCCCATTTTGAGGCGTGATAGAGCCCTACAGTCGGCACCGCAAAAATACCGCCGACGGAGGAGATCTGGATAATGTGCCCAGAATGCTGCGCCCGCATGATGGGAAGGACGGCCTGGGTCACCCACAGCGCGCCAAACAAGTTGGTCTCGATCTGCGCGCGAGCCTCTTGCTCGCTGACCTCCTCGATTGCGCCGAACAGACCGTAACCGGCGTTGTTGATCGCGACATCGATGCGCCCGAACCGCTGGTGCGCTTGCTTAACCGCGGCATCGACCGCCCCTTTGTCCCCGACGTCGAGCGTGAGAGGCAGAAGCCGGTCGCCGTATTTCACCTTCAACTTATCGAGCGAGCCGATGTTGCGGGCCGCGGCGGCCACGCTGTCGCCGCGCGCCAGTGCAGCTTCCGTCCAGACGTAGCCAAAGCCTTTGGATGCGCCTGTGATGAACCAGGCTTTGTCAGAAGTGGATTGGGGCATGGAATTTTGTCCTCCGAAACGTTATCTTGAAACAAGCGGAGGCTGCTCCGCTTCACAACGTTATATACGGAGGATCCTCCGCTTACAAGAGGCCGTCTTGTCCAAGTCCGATACAATTGCCCGCTCACCACGCGCCGACGCGCAAAGGAATCGTGAGCGCCTGCTCGCAACGGCCTTGAAAATGTTCTCCTCCTCGGAGGGGGAAGTAACGCTCTCGGCCGTGGCAGAGCGGGCTGGCGTCGGTATCGGCACGTTGTATCGCCATTTTCCCACTCGCGATGCCTTGGTCGAGGCGGTCTACCGCCATGAGGTTGAACGGCTGAGTGATGCGGCGCCGGCTCTGCTGAAAAAGATGCCGGCGGAAAAGGCGTTGGAGCAATGGTTGGCGCGCTATGCGGCCTTGATCGCGGCCAAGCATGGGCTCAAGGAAGCGGTGCGATCGATCTTCGAGGCGGGCAGCGACACCTATGCCTACTCGCGCGATCGTATGACCACCGCGGTGACCCTGTTGCTCGATGCTGCCGCGAAGAGCGGCGCAATCCGCAGCGATTTCGATCCGGAGGATGTGCTGTTGGCGGTCGCGGCGAGCACGTGGGCTTTCGTCAACGACGGCGACTGGAAAGAACGCGCGCTGCGCATGCTCCGCCTGGTGATGGACGGCCTGCGCTACAAGCCCGCTGATTATTCCGTTAGGACATGACCCGGGGTGCCGGCTCACTGCGGAGCGCAGGCATATTCTCAGTAAACTGCAGGATATGGTCGCTGGCGTGAAATCTCGACCTCGGAGTACGATTTTTCCATCTTCGGGCCCCCGAATTTTCCATGGCTCTACCAGAATCTCGGTTGCTCGATCTCTCGGGTTTGATCGAGGCGAAGGCACTCCCACATTTAGAACTGAGTGGTTCCGCAAAGCCGCGCCAGCGAGCTTTGGGCTACCCACGTCGAACATATCGCCGCGAAAACGAACCGATAACAGGAGTACCAAAAAATGAGTGCGCCAAAAATGTTCGCACACCACTGGATCGGTGGAGAGTGGGTGGATTCACAGAAGCGAATGGAGAGCATCAATCCCGCCAACGGCGAGACGATCGGGACCTATCCCTAAGCGGGGGAGGCGGAGGCGACGCGTGCGATCGCAGCCGCGCTCAAAGCCTTTAGAGAGACAGACTGGCGCAAAAACCGTCCTCTCAGAGCGAAGGTGCTCAACGATATGGCCGACCGCTTCGAAGCGCGGGCGGAAGATTGGGTCGAGATCCTCACCCTCGAGAATGGAAAGGTCAAACCTGAAGCCCAGTTCGAGCTTTCGATGGTGCCTTCCAGGCTCCGGTTCAATGCCGCGTTGGCCCTCGCGGATTTCGGGCGTGCAATGGAGACCTCGCCGGGACGCTATGCGACCAGGCTGCGCGAGGCGGCAGGCGTGGCCGGCATCATTGCGCCGTGGAACTCGCCGGTCGTGCTGTTCGTCCGATCGTTGGCGCCGGCGCTTGCGGCGGGCTGCACCACCGTCGGCAGCTTCCCGGGTTTACCGCGCAGACGAACGCGCGGATGTGTGAGGTCTTAAGCGAGGTGGCGAGTCTTCCGAGGGGGGTGGTGAACATCTGCACCGAGGTCGACGCCAGCGCCGCGCGAACGATGATCGACTCTCCTGATGTGCCTGTCGTTAGCTTTACCGGCAGTTCCGGGACCGGGCGGGCAATCATGGCGGCCTGCGCCAAGAACATGAAGCGCTTCGGCGGCGAACTCGGCGGCAAGACACCGGTTTTGCTGTTCGACGATGCGACCTGGACAAAGCGCTGTCCAAAGTCGAGAAGGCGCTCACCGTCTTCGCCGGACAGTTCTGCATGACCGGCAGCCGGCTCCTCGTTCACCGGCCAATCCTGGACGCTGTCCGTAAACGGCTCGCGGCGCGGCTCGAAGCCGTCAAGGTCGGTCCTGCCTCAGATCCGTCGAGCGATATGGGGCCGATGATCAATATCGCCAATGTCAAACGCGTTGACGGTGTGGTCGGGGCTGCAATCGCCGCTGGCGCCAAGGTCGTTGTGCGAGGCGGGCCGTTCAAGGACGGGCCGTTGGCGAAGGGCGCGTTCTACCGGCCCGCGCTCCTCGAGATCAGCGACCATTCGATGTCGATTGCACAGGAGGAGGTGTTCGGGCCGGTGCTCGTTATGCAGGCCTTCGACACCGAAGAAGAAGCTGTCGCCCTCGCCAACGACTCTCAGTACGGCCTCGCCGCGTCGATCTGAACCAAGGACGTCGACCGCCCGCTCCGGATAGCGCGACAGATAGAGGCTGGCACGGTCTGGATCAATAACTGGGCGATCACCTACGCCGAGATCGAAGAGGGCGGCTACAAGCAGAGCGGCCTGGGCCGACTGGACGGTGTGTCCCCAGTGGACGACTTCGTCGAGTATCGGACAATCATCCACGAAATCGATTTGGAAGCGAGCCACTAGTGATCGCCGCTTCACCAGGGCACTCATCACTGCCGAAACTCAATCGCACGAAATGATCTGCGGAGTGAATCATGGCCACCGTCCGGGAAGCTGTCTATCAATTGCTCCGGCAACATGGGCTCACCACAATCTTTGGCAATCCCGGCTCCAACGAGCTCCCGTTTCTCGCGGATTTCCCCTCTGACTTTCGCTACTTTCTGGCACTTCATGAAGGGGTCGCTATCGGCATGGCGGACGGCTATGCGCAAGCGACTGGAACACCGGCCCTTGTGAACCTGCATGCAGCTGCTGGCACCGGCAATGCGATGGGATCACTGGCGAATGCACAAGCATCTCATTCCCCGTTGATCGTCACTGCCGGACAACAGGTCCGCAGTACAGTCGGCGTCGAGCCCCTCCTCACCAACGTCGACGCAGGGCAGCTACCGCGTCCGCTGGTTAAGTGGAGCTATGAACCCGCGAGCGCGCAAGATGTTCCGAGGGCATTTGCGCAAGCCCTGTCCACAGCGATGTTGCCGCCTCGCGGTCCCGTTTATCTTTCGATTCCTTACGATGACTGGACTGCCAGTGTTCCAGAAGGCCTTGAGGTAATTCTCGCCCGCAAGGTCTCCGGGGAAAGCGCTCTGCCTGATGCCGTGATCGCCACTTTGCTTCGGCGGTTGGCCAGTGCGCGCAGCCCCCTGCTGGTGTTGGGTGCAGAGGTTGATGCGGCGGCCGGGCAAGGGGATGCGGTCTTGCTGGCCGAAAAGCAGAACCTTCCGGTCTGGATTGCGCCCTCCCCCGGGCGGTGTCCGGTTCCGACCGAGCATCCTAATTTCCGAGGTGTACTCACGGCCGGCGTAGCTTCGCTTGCACGTGAACTGCACGAACACGATCTAGTCCTGGTCATTGGCGCGCCGGTCTTCCGATATCACCAGTTCGAGCCGGGGCAGTTTCTGGGGAGAAGGGACGACATTGCTCCATCTGACATCGGATCCGGCGGAAGCTGCGCGAGCGCCGATTGGAGAGGCGTTCGTTGCAGGCATCGGCCAAACGCTGCATCTGATCGCGGAGCGGAGTGCAAAAACGGAGCGGCCAGCAGTAAAGGCTCGTGCAAGGATCGAGTCTGCTCCCGTGAATAAGGGAATCCTCGAGAGTGTCTCTGATTTGATCGCAGAGGTAGCGCCACCCGATGCCGTCTACGTGGATGAATCGCCGTCGACGACGGATGCTTTGTGGCAGCGTCTGCCGATGGAAGCCCCTTCAAGCTATTTTTTTCCCGGAAGCTGGCGGCCCTGGTTTCGGCCTTCCGGCCGCTCTAGGAGTGCAGCTTGCTCTGCCCCAGCGGCGTGTTATCGCAGTTATTGGAGATGGCTCGGCGAACTACGCCATCACAGGACTGTGGACGGCCGCACAGCATCGCATTCCCGTAATTTTCATCATTCTTAAAAACGGCGTTTATGGCGCGCTGGAATGGTTCGCCAAGATCCTGCATGCCGAGAACGTCCCCGAACTTCGCGTCCCGGCGATTGATTTCTGTTCCATAGCCAAAGGATATGGGAGTCGATGCACATCGGGCGAACACTATCGAAGAGCTTCGTTCGGTATTAGAGACGGCGCTGAAGCAAACTAGCCCCGTACTGATTGAAGTGGAAACTCTCTTCCGGATCTGAGGGAGCGCTTGTTTGAGGGAGCGGTGCCCGACGCTCGACGGATTCAGGCCGTCGTGAGCTGCCGGTCCGAAATCTTCGACGCGCCGACGTCGGTCACGCCCTGCCAGAAGCGCCGCAGCGTTATCCCATGAATGCGCGCGAACGATTCGAGCGCCGCCAGTTGTTCTGCCGACAACGTCTCCTGCGCAACGACGATTTCGTCGAAAGGCGTGCGCGCCATGATTGCGTCCAGGTCTGCGAGCGACCCCAGCACCGGATAGCCATGGAACCGCTTGCCGTGTTTGAAGCCGTCGTCGTCCACCAGTCCCAACAGTTCCACGCCTGCTCCGGTCGTCGAGTGAAGATGCTGAACGGCGGCAGCCCCGCGCGCATCGGCGCCTACTATCACCAGCCGCCGTGCCGCATGCGCCAGGAACCGTCCGATGCGCTCGAAGACGTGGAACGACCAGCGGGTGGCGACCAGGAAATTAAACAGCAGCAGCAGGAACATTACCGCCGTCGCGCGTGTCATCGTGATCGGCAGGAACGCCGCCGATAGTTTTACTGCCAGTCCGGCGATCGTCGCGGCGAGCACGAATCGCACGCCTTCCGCCAGTCCGGTGTAGCGCCAGATTCCGCGATAGATGCCCGACACCATGAACGAGGCGACGCCAATCGCCACTATCCACGGCAAGCCGTGCAGCATCTGGTCGACCTGCGTGATGCTCAGATTGAAGTCGTAGCGCAGGAGCATGGCGCCAAAGTACGCCGCCGACACCAGCGCCATATCGAGGATGAACTCGACGAATCGGCGCTTGTAGCCAAAGCTCAGGATTACGCGCGCGATCGCAGGCAGGTGCTCGATTTGGCCGGGCGCCTCGCTGTCGAACGATCGATCCATCAGGAACAACGCCACCAGCGCGAAGAATAGCGTCATGAACGGAATCAGCAGCACGGCGTCGTAGCCCGGCACAAGGCTGAGCGCGATTGCACAACCGCCCGCTATCACCTGGATGCCGATTAGCGCGGCCGCTGCGCGCGCGCTCGACATGCCGAGCCGCGTCAGCCGATGGTGCGAATGGTCGAGGCCGCGCCGCGAAATCGGGTTCCCGCGCGCCAGCCGCGTCACTGTGACCGTCACGATGTCGAGCAGCGGAACCATCAGGGCCAGCAATGGCGTCGCCAGGCGCGCCGGCAGCGAGCCCTCGCCAAAATGGCTGCCCTGGATGGCCAGGATTCCCAACACAAGGCCAATCGCGAGCGCGCCTTCATCGCCCATGAAAACGGAAGCCGGCGGAAAGTTGAACACCATGAATCCGGCCAACGATCCGGCAATCGCGAGCGCCGCGATCATCGTGCCAGCGTGCTGATGCAGTCCGGCGACCGTCGCGATACTCAAGGCAGCGACAATTCCGACGCCGGCAGCAAGGCCGTCGATTCCATCGATCAGATTGAACGCGTTAGTCGCGGTGACCAGCCAGAAAATCGTCAGCGCGATGTTCAGTGGGTCGTAGGGGAAGAAGTCGAGATGGGGTCCCCACCACACGAGCACGCAGATCGCGGCAAGCTCGAGCAGCAGTTTATTGCGCGGCCTGAGATCGACGATGTCGTCGAGCAGCCCGACGAGGCACATCGCGAGTGCGAATCCCGTGAGCCAGGGGATACTATGATAGGGCAAGCCGGAAACGATTCCGACGAATCCGATCGCCGCGACGAAGGCGACCATCACCGCCAGGCCGCCCAACAACGCGGTCGGCTTCGCATGCGGACGGTCGCTCGACGGATGAGCCACGATTCCGAAGTGGAGCGACGCCGCTTTGGCCAGCGGCATCATCGCCATGACGAGCAAAAACGCAACCGTCGGCGTGAGTGCTATTACAAATCCACTGGCCACGCTTGTTCTCTACGTCAGCTAGCTTGCGTTGGCTTCCAGGCGAGGAATCTCCTGCGCCTGTCGGAGACAAATATACGTCACCACTGCAGATTACCGCCCATTTTAGGTTAAGGCCAAACTTTTCGATTACGGAGATCCGAATCGGTGACAATCGGAGCGACGCTGAGGAACCCAATGCCTCGGTCAGGCGACCATCGCACAGGGACCCAGCTAACGTCAAGGCAAGCTATGTTGATTTATCGGGCGGCTACGTGATTCGAAAATCACGACGAATTGCGGCTATGAAATCCTTATACTCATTGCAATAAAATCCTACTTTCAGACGAATAGCGCTACTACTGCTTCATGACCATAACGTTGCCGTCCTTGTCCAGCGACACGCAATCCACCTGCTGCCCCGCGTAGAACGCCCCACAGATCGATTTGTCCACGCCCGGACATTTGTAGAGATTCGGCGCCGTCTGCTGGCATTGCGACACGTCGAAATGCATCGCGGTCTGCAGCTTGTTCTCCTGCGCCTGCGACGGCGAAAAGATATAGCACCCCGACAACGCGAGCATCGCCGCCGCCACCGACAACACCGCTCCTGCCACCCTTACCGCACTTCTGCACATAGACTTCCTCCATTCGCATTGATCGTTGCGTCCTACATTTTGGCAAGGTTTTATAACTAAGCAAGCCGCCTCACAAAATCGCAAATCGTGATTACTTTAGTCGTCAGGAGTAAATACGATGCGTTCATCTCTGAAACCCGTTTCGGATGGCGCCGCTCTCGACAGCAGCCGTCCGTTTTCTCACGATTCGTCTGACGACCAGCTGTTCGACGCCTACTCGCGCGCCGTGACGAGCGCCGCCGAGTCCGTCAGCCCGGCGGTCGTGAATATAGAAGTCGCGCATGCCACCGGACCGCGCGCCAATCCTCGCAATCCGGACGCGCCCGCCGGCAGCGGCTCAGGCTTCATCGTCGCGCCCGACGGCTACATCGTAACCAACAGCCATGTGGTGCATCGCGCGTCGCGAATCTCCGTCACGCTGTCCGATGGCCGCAAATCCGAGGCCGAATTGATCGGCGACGATCCCGAGACCGACCTCGCCGTGATTCGAATCAGCGGTTCGAACCTGGCCTCCGTGCCGCTCGGCGACTCGCAGGCGATTCGGGTTGGCCAGCTCGCGATCGCCATTGGAAATCCGTACGGCTTCCAATGCACCGTGACCGCGGGCGTGGTCAGTGCGCTTGGACGGTCGCTCCGCGCCGGCTCGGGCCGCTTGATCGACAACGTGATCCAGACCGATGCAGCACTCAATCCCGGCAACTCGGGTGGACCGCTGGTCAACTCGCGCGGCGAGGTCATCGGCGTCAACACGGCGATTATTCTGCCCGCGCAGGGCATCTGCTTCGCCATCGCGATCAACAGTGCCAAGCTGGTCGCCGGCCATCTCATCAAGGACGGCAAGATAAGCCGCGGCTATATCGGAATCGCCGGCCACAACGTCGAGCTGCCGCGCCGCTTCGTGCGCTTCTACCGGCTGCCCGCGGAAACTGCGGTGCGCGTCGCGTCGGTCGAGGCCAACAGTCCTGCCGCACTCGGTGGGATCAAGGAAGGCGACCAGATCGTGCGGCTCGGCGATTCGCCCATCGCCGGCATCGACGACTTGCAGCGGTATCTGACGATGAGCCAGGTCGGCGTTCGCACTCCGGTCACGCTGATTCGCGGCACCGAGCAACTGACGGTGGAAATCGTGCCGACCGAAGCGCCGCCAAGATCACGCGACTAGTTCTGTCGCTTGCGGCGCGACGGCACGGGCGCTACAAGGAAAATCTCTGCCACCAGCGAGGTTCTCCAATGAGCACAAAACAGCGCTACGCGATGCCCGTGGATGCGACCGAATGGGCGGTGCCGGGCAAGTTCGACACCGTCTTCAAGTGGGAATACCAGGACGGCAGCGACGCGCTGCGCAAGCTCTACGAGAAGGGCAAGAATCTCCAGTGGAACACGACCACGCGCATCGACTGGTCGCAGGACCTCGATCCTGAGAATCCGCAGGAGCTGCCCGACGAGTCGATCTCGATTTTCGGCTCCGACCTGTGGAACCGCCTGAACCGGCCGGAGCGCGCCAAGCTCCGCCGCCACATGCAAGCGTGGTCGGTGTCGCAATTTCTGCACGGCGAGCAAGGCGCGCTCATCTGCACGGCGAAAATCGTCCAGCAGGTGCCCAACGTCGATGCGAAATTTTACGCTGCGACCCAGGTGATGGACGAGGCGCGCCACGTCGAGACCTACTCGCGCCTGCTGCACGAAAAGTTCGACCTCGCCTATCCGATCACGCCGCCGCTCAAGCGGCTGCTCAACGACGTGCTCAGCGATTCGCGATGGGACATGACCTACCTCGGGATGCAGGTGATGATCGAGGGACTCGCGCTCGCCGCTTTTGCCGGTATCCGCGACACGGCGAAAAATTCGCTGGCCGCCGCCGTCAACGCTTACGTGATGCAGGATGAAGCGCGCCACGTCGCTTTCGGGCGGCTCGCATTGCGCGACTATTATCCGCAGCTCACCCAAGCCGAGCGCGACCAGCGCGAAGAATTCGTGGTCGAGGCCTCGTACCTGATGCGCGACCGCTTCCGCTCTGAGGAAGTGTGGGAAACGCTGGGACTGCCGGTCGAGCAGTGCGTCGAGTACGTCGATTCGTCGCCCGACATGCGCGAGTTCCAGTCGCGGTTGTTCTCGCGAATCGTCCCGACCATCAAGAATATCGGCCTGTGGGGTCCGAAGATTCGCCGAGCCTATTCAAACATGGGCGTGATGGCCTACGCCGATCTCGATAGCGAACAACTAATGGCAAACGACGAAAAAGTTGCGCAGGAGTTCGACGCCCGAATGGGCCGCACAGCCACCGCGTAGTCAAATACGAACCTTTCGTGGTTCCAGATCGTTCCAAAAAAGTTCCCCACGGGACATTTTTGGCATTGCACTACGCAATGATTCAGTTCTGGTCCGTCGCTTGCTTCAAACTCCGCGATGTTCGATCGACGGCCGGAGTGCGTGCAGGTTTTGCAGCAAACTGACGAGAGTTTGCGTGCTATAAAGCTTCACCTCATCAACTATCAGCTACAAGTTCTCCTGATCTCAGTCAGGAACCCTGTAGTAACTTCCTACACAGCCGACCACCCGCGAGAAATGAACCCCCTTTCGGACGCTGCTTTCCTGCGGAAGCGTTAACCTCGTCGAGCCCCGAACGCACCGATCATCGAGCCTGCTATAATCTGACTGTGCTCGACGTAATCTTCGCGCCTGCGCTCGCTCACGAGGAGCTCCTCGGCCTCGAGCTACACTTGCTCGACGCGATAGCCGCGCGTGACACCGAGCCGGTTCTGCTCATCTACGCGTCGCCGGGCCGCTCCATCTCGATTGGCCGCTATCATCTATACAGCGGACCGCCTGAGCGCGACGGCATCAATGTCGTCCGTCGCCTGACTGGCGGGCGCGTCGTCGGTGCGGGACAAGCATGGCTGGGGTTGGCGCTCATTCTTCCGACGCGCACCGCGCTGCTGAAGGAAGACACGGCGCGCTTGAAGCCCGATCAGATAATGAATCGCTACGCACGCGGCGTTCTCACTGCGATGCGCGCGCTGGGCATCGATTGTTTCTACCCTGGCCGCGACGCGATAACCTTCGAGCAGCGGGAGATTGCGATGTGTACGTTCGAGACCAACGCCGCGGGCGCGCTACTGTTCGAGGCGTCGATTGCGCAGAATCGCGGGATGGAAGAACTGGTGCACGATTTGGAACGGATCGATCCCGACGGCACGCTCTCGTGCCGCATGTATGACGCCGGATCGGCCACCAAACTGGTGCGCGAGCTTGCCCGCGACATTTCATTCGACGAGCTGGCCATCGCGATCGCATCCGGCTACCAAAGCTCGCTCGGTGAAACCCGGCGCCGCGAGCTGACCGCGATCGAAACTACCCAGGCGCAGCATCGCGGTCGCGCTCTCGCCAACTCGGACTGGCTTTGCCGGTCCGTTATAGGATCAGCGCCCACGCTCATGAATCGAATCGCATCGCAACTCGGCGCAATCGAAGCGGCGGTCGCGCTCAACCCCGATAAAACCATCGAAGACGTGCTCTTAAGCGGGGACTTCATCGCGAATTCGCCGGCAATCGTCGAACTCGAAGGCGAACTTCGCGGCCGTACAGTAGACCTGCCTTCGATCTCGCAAGCGGTCACAAAAACATTCGGCCACAACGAAAACTACTTTCTCGGCGCCGGCGAACTCTCCAATCTCGTGCGCCTGATCGCGGGTGTGAATTGAATAGCAACGACGAAAGCGCGGTCGAGAACCTGATTCGCGAACTCGGCGACGCGCACAAAACCGTTCAACGCCGCGCGATCGATGAGCTGGTGGCGCTCGCGGCCGCGGGCAACCCGCTCGTCGCTGAAAAACTTCGTGGCTCAATCGTCGACGCCGATAGCCGCGTGCGATGGGCCGCCGCTTACGCGCTCGGACAGATTGGCGCGGGCGCGTTCGCGATGGATTCCGCGGACGCCTTGTGCGAGGCGATGGCCGACGACGACGGCGACATCCGCTGGGCCGCCACCAACCTGATGGTCCAGCTCGGGCGCGACAATCTATCGGAGATTGGTGCGCGGCTGCTCGAGCTTGCGGCCGCAGGCGATCGAAACGCGCGCAAGATGGCGCTGTACTGCATTCGCGACCTCGAGCTCTCCGGGCCCGAACTGCTCGCCGTCCTCGAGCGCGCGGTACACGACTCGGATGTTCACGTACGACTGGCCGCGCTGTCGGTGCTGTCGCGAATTCGTGACGCGTCAGGTCACGCAGTGCGCATCATGTTGGAATGTTTGAAGGCCGACCCTGATGCGGGCGTGCGCCGTGCCGCCGCCTCTGCCCTCGGCAATATTCGAAGCGCCGATGCCGACGCGATCACCGCACTCACCTCGGCGGCGGCCGACCTCGCCGATGAGTCGCTCGCGCGGGCTGCACGCGGCGCGCTCGATCGTTTGGAGAAACGCTCATGACAACAACCGAACCGACCCCGACCTCGACCCCGGCAAATGATCCCGCCATTCGATTCGCCGAACCTGCGGTGTGGGAGTTTGTCGCCGGCGCGCGCGTCGCACATCTGGCGACCGCCGACGGCGGCGGCGCTCCGCACAACGTGCCGTTCTGCTATTGGTTCGACGGCGAGCGCCTCTACTTCGCGATCGACGAGAAACCAAAGCGTCAAAAAGGCCTGGCGCTCAAGCGAATGCGTAACATCTCCGAAAATCCGCGCGTCGCAGTCGTGATCGATCACTATGAAGAAGACTGGCCGCAGCTGGCGTACGTGTTGATTCGCGGAGTCGCGCGCGTGGTCGAGGACCCGGAAGAATACCTCGGCGCGATGCGTCATTTGCGCGACAAGTATCTGCAGTATCGCGCGATGAATTTGACGCCGGACGATAATCCGATTGTGAAGATCGAGCCGGTCAGCGTGCACGTTTGGGGCGCGCGCTTCAAAGCTGATTGATGACGGCGCGCCTCGACGAAATCGCTCGCGCGCTCCGCGACGCGCAACTCGACGGATGGCTCTTCTACGATTTCCGCATGAGCGACCCGCTTGCGTATCGAATCCTCGGCCTCTCCGGCGACGGTATCGCGACCCGTCGATGGTTCTGCTTTGTCCCGGCCCACGGCCAGCCGCGCGCAATAGTGTCCGCCGTCGAAGCGCATCGGCTCGACGCGCTCGCCTCCGAAAAGATCGTCTATCGCTCGCACGATGAAATGCTGGAAGCTTTGCGCACGGCGCTCGGCGGCGCGCGCCGAATCGCGATGGACTATTCGCCCGGGTGCGCGATTCCGTACGTCTCGCGCGTCGACGCGGGCACGGTCGAAATCGTCCGCGCGATGGGAATCGAGGTGGTCACGGCCGCCGATCTGATTCAGCATTTCGAGGCAACCTTGACGCGCGAGCAGCTTGCCAGCCATCACCGCGCCGCTCGCTCGCTTCGATCGATCGTCGATGAAACATTCGCAAAGATCGGCGATCTGATTTCAGCGGGACGACCCATCAGCGAAGTCTCGGTGCAGGAATCGGTGATGGCGCGATTCGCCGCGCACGGACTCGTCACTCAAGCGCCGCCGATTGTCGCGGTCAACGAACATAGCGCCGACCCGCACTACGGACCGAGCGCCGCGCACGACCGCGCGATCCGCCCTGGCGATTTTATCCTGCTCGACTTGTGGGCCAAGGAGTCGGCGCCCGACAGTATCTACGCCGACTTCACCTGGGTCGCGTTCGCCGGCGACAGGATTCCCCCCGAACACGCGCGAGTGTTCGAGATTGTGGCGCAGGCGCGCAACGCAGCCGTCGATCTCGTGCAGCGCCGGGTCGCCGCGGGCGAGCCGGTCAGTGGCCGTGAAGCCGATCGCGCGGCGCGTTCAGTAATCGAGGCCGCCAGCTTCGGCGACGCATTTGTGCATCGCACGGGCCATTCGATCGGCCGCGAAGTTCATGGCACCGGCGCGAACCTGGACTCGCTCGAAACGCTGGACGACCGCACGCTGGTGGACCGTACCTGTTTTTCGGTCGAGCCGGGCATTTATCTGCCGGGCAAATTCGGCGTGCGCAGCGAACTCGACATGACGATCGAGAACGGACGCGCGTTGGTGAGCGGCGAGCCGCGCCAGAGCGAGATAGCCGCAATCCTGGCGGCGCCCACTTCCAAGCGCAAACCGGGCGTGGCAACTTAGCCCGATCATGATTCGCGCCGTGATATTCGATCTCGACGGAACGCTCGTCGACACCGAGCCTCTGCATTTCGCGGCGTTCAACCAAGTGCTGCGTCCCGACGGAATCGAAATTCCGCTCGACGAATATTCGGCGCGGCTGATCGGACTCAACGATCGCGATTGCTTCGCGACCGTGCTGCGCGAGAATCGCAAGGACGCTAGCAACGAGCACGTCGCCGAACTGATCGCGCGCAAGACCGTCGTGTACCAGGCGATGGTTGCCGAGCGCGACGTGCTTTATCCGGGCGCCGCGAAATTCGTGCGCGATTGCGCACAACGGTTCCCGCTGATGATCGCAACCGGCACGCTGCGCGCTGAGGCCGAGGCGATTCTGCGCCGCGCCGGACTGCGCGAATTGTTTCTGGACATTATCGCGGCCGAGGACGTCGAGCGCGGCAAGCCCGAGCCCGACGGTTTTATCGCGGCGCTCGGCCGTATCGGATATTTGTTGCGACAGCGCGATCCAGTGCTGGCCGACGAATGCCTGGTGATCGAAGACACGCAGGCTGGAATCGAAGCCGGTCATCGCGCGGGAATGAAAGTGCTCGCGCTATGTCAAACGGCGCCAGCGAGCGATCTCGCAGCGGCGGACGTCGTGCGCAAATCGATTTCCGATCTGGATCTCGACGGCGTGCTCCACGCGCTTAGAAGTCCACGCGCTTAGAGGACGAAGATGGCGGCGAAGCTCTACCAGTTTCTCGGCAGTCCGTTCTGCGCCAAGGTGCGCAAGCTGCTCGCGTTCAAGGGCGTCGATTTCGAAGTGGTCGAGGTCGACTACCTCGAGCGCAAAGAACTGCTGCTCGCGTCGGGACAGATCACGGTGCCGGCGGTCACGCTCGACAGCGGCGAGACGATCGTCGACTCCGCGCGAATCGCGACGCGGCTCGAAGAGCTTTATCCCGAGCCGACGATTTTCCCCGCCGGCTGGCGCGGTATGCATATCGTGCTCGCCAACTATATCGACAACCAGCTCGAAGACTCGGTCTATCGCGTCGCGCTGGCCGACGAGCTCGCGCATCACAGCCGGCAGGGCGCCGATCGCGCCGCGCTCTGGCGGCTGATCCGCGAGCGCAAGTACGGCGCCGGTTTCGTCGATCAGGTGATCGCCGATCATGCAGCCAACTGGGAACGCGCACGCGCCGCGCTGGCGCCGTTCGAGGACCAGCTCGCGAGCCTGCCGTTTCTGACTGGCAGAATCGGGCTCGCGGATTTTGCGCTATATGGGCAGTTGTTTTACCTGGCGTTCACCGGCGAGTTGAAAATTCCGGCCGACATGAAAAATCTGCGCGCGTTTTTCGGCCGCGTCGATCGGATCACTTCAATTGTCGAGGAGTCGAACGGCTAGACTGTCAGACGATTTCGCCGATTGCCGTCGTCAAGAAGTGGCTGAAAAGCGCGCCGGTCGAGTCGAGCGCCACATCATATAGTGACGCGGTTCGGCCGGGCACGAACACCTGATGCCCCTCGTCGGTCAGCGCGTACACGACGCAGAGCATAAACGCCAGCCACGGCCGCTGCGCCATCGGGCCGCGGACCAACAGCCAGAACAGTATGCCGTACTCGGTGAAATGCGCGGCCTTGCGCACCAGCATGTGGCATACGTCGACCGAAGCGGCGCTGATTCCCGGAATCATCCAGCGCAACAGCGGGTCGATTACCTTGCTGGTGTTGGCGGCGGAGAAGGTCGCGGTCGAGAGCGTGAAGATTAATCCGCCCCACAAGATAACCGGGATCCATTCGCCGAGTGGAGCGAGCTGCGGGGGCTCGGCCGACAGAGCTTTCGCTGCCGGCATCAGTTGGCCGCCATTTTCGCAACAGCCGTGCCGTCGAAAGTCGCGCAATAATTTCGGGTGGAACGCTTTTTCATGAAGCTAGGAAACATGTCAGACTTATCAATCATAGCCGGCCGATACTAGTATGGCGGCGCGCTTCGCAATCCTGAAAGGAGCCGCAACATGGACAACCTGCTGACCATTCAACGAGCCCAGCCGGCGCCCCCGTGCACAGTTGTGATTTTCGGAGCGTCGGGCGATCTGGCCAAGCGCAAGCTGATTCCAGCACTGTACAATCTGCTCGCATGCGGCCAGGGCATGCTGCCGCCGCAAAGCGCCGTGCTGGGATTCGCGCGGCGCGAGATGTCGCTCGACGATTTCCGCAAAAGCGCGCACGATTGGACGACGAAGTTTTCGCGGCTCAAGGTGGACGAGGCTTGCTGGGCGACCTTCGCCGACGGCCTCGACTATCTGTCGGGGCTCGACCGTCCCGACGGTTTCGTAAAACTTAAAGCAAAGCTTGAAGCTATCGAGAAGGCGCGCGGACTGCCGCCCAATCGCGTTTACTACCTTGCGATTCCGCCCGAAGCGATCGGTGAGTGTGTCGAAGGGCTGACAAAGGCCGGTCTGATCGCGACGCCGACTGCGCCGAACTTCACTCGTGTCGTAGTCGAAAAGCCGATTGGCCACGATTTGCCGAGCGCGCTCGAAGTCAATCGCACGCTGGTGAAGTATCTCGACGAGCAGCAGATTTTCCGCATCGACCATTACCTCGGCAAGGAAACGGTGCAAAACCTGCTGGCGCTGCGCTTCTCGAATGATATTTTCGAGCGGCTGTGGGGCGCGCGCAACGTCGATCACGTGCAGATCACGGTGGCGGAGGCGGAAGGCGTCGGCACGCGCGCGATGTACTACGATCATTCGGGCGCGCTGCGCGACATGGTGCAGAATCACATCCTGCAGGTACTATCGCTGCTCACGATGGAGGCGCCAGTGTCGCTCGATTCGTCGGCGATTCGCGACGCCAAGCTGAACGTGTTGCGCACGCTGCGACCGATTAAGAAGGAAGACGCGCGCGCGAACACGGTGCGGGCGCGCTATGCGGCGGGCGTCGATGCGGACGGCAAGCCGGTGCGCTCCTACATGGACGAGCAGGGTATCGCGGACAATTCGCGCACCGAGACCTTCGTCGCGCTGAAGACCTACCTCGACAACTGGCGATGGTCGGGAGTGCCGTTTTTTATTCGCACCGGCAAGCGGATGAAAGCGCGCGCGAGCTCGATTTACGTGCAGTTCAAGGACGTGCCGCAGATTCTGTTCAATCGCGACTCGAAGGTTCCGCCCAACGCGCTCATAATTAGGATTCAGCCGGACGAGGGCTTTTCGTTCGACGTGATGACCAAGCGGCCGGGGCTCGACCTGGTGCTGCAGCCGGTGCGGATGAATCTTAGCTACAACGCTGCTTTCGGCGACGCGTCGTCGCCCGAGGGCTACGAACGGCTGCTACTCGACGTGATGGACGGCGACCACACGCTGTTCATCAGCGCGCAGTTCGTCGAGAAGTCGTGGGAGTTCGTTCAGGGAGTTCTCGATGCGTGGACCGACCCGGTGCGCGTCCCGATCGTCGAGTACCCGGCCGGAAGCTGGGGTCCGAAAGAGGCCGACCAGTTGATCCGCTTCGCCGGCAGACAATGGCATGAGCCCTAGAGGATAATTTCGATGGCGACCGACGCTAACGTTTGCTGCAGCGGCGAAATCTCCGCGATTGAAATTCCGATTGCGTGCGACCTCGGCGCGATCTCGGCGGCCGATCGCCCGCGCTATAACGAGTTGCTCGCGATGCTTCGCCCGGCGGCGGTTGGCAAGCGCGAGCTGCCCGACGGTATCGCGATTCAAATTTCGACTGAGCGCATGGCGCTGGCGCAGATCGCCGAGTGGATATCCTTTGAGCGCAAATGCTGTCCGTTCCTGGAGTTCAGAATCGACGTCGCGCCCAAGTCGGGTCCCGTGCGGGTAAGCCTGACAGGCCGCGCCGGCGTCAAGGAATTTCTGGCCCAGGCATTCGCGCGCTAGCCTGACACGTTCTTAGGTGGGGACTCCTTCGATCACGCTCACGCGGGCCTGCGTCGGAACAATTCGGTTGAGTTTGAATCCCGCGCCGGCGAGGAGCGACTGGAATTCGGCTTCCGATCGCTGACGCCCACCGGTGGCGACGAGCATGTTGACGTCGTTGGCCGCGGCGCCGCGGCTCTCCATCGAGCCGTCGATTCGCGGCGGGTACACACCTTCCACGATCAGCAGTTTCGCGCCGCGGTCCATCGCACGATGACAACATCTGAGAATTGCGGTTGCCTTCTCGTCATTCCAATCGTGGATGACGTGCTTCAGCAGGTAAGCATCGGCGCCGGCCGGAACTTCCTGGAAGAAGTCTCCGCCGACAGCCTCGCAGCGGGTGCTGATTCCAGCGGCGGCGATTTTTTCTTTGGCACGTTCTGCCGTGGGCGGCTGGTCGAAGACGATTCCTTTGAGCTGCGGATTCGCGTTCAAGATGCCGATCAGAATCGCACCATTGCCTCCTCCCACGTCGACGACGCTCCGAAACGGCGAGAAGTCGTATGCCGCGGCGACTGCGGCCGCCGTTATCGGCGCCATCGCAGCCATCGCCGCGTCGAATCGAGCCGCAGCCTCGGGGTCTCGTGCGAAGGCCGCGAAGGCGTCGAGGTCGGGCGAATTTTTGCGAAAGGCGGGCTCCCCGGTTCGAACGCAGTATTCAAGTTCTTTCCACGCGTCGAAAACGATCGGTCCGGTAAAGAGCATCACACTCGCGCGCATCGAAACCGGAACGTCACTACGAAGATGCTGCCCGACCGGGGTCAGCGCAAACTGGCCGTCAGGCTGCTCTTCGAAAACACCGACGCTTGCGAGCAAACGCATCACGCGTCGGATCGAGTGCGGGTCAGTCTCGGTGGCTTGTGCCAGTTCCTGATGGGTTCGTGGCTCGTCCCTCAGCAGGTCGGCGATTCCCATGCTTGCTGCCAGGTAGAGAGCGCGAGAAAAGTAGTGGCCGATTCCAATCTGATAGAGAACTACCGGCGGCGGCAGCGCCGCCGACTGCGTGATTTTTTCATCCGGCATGGCAAATCTCCTTCTATCGTAGAGTGAACCGACGACAGCGGGGAAAAGTTACGCTCGAGGTGTTACTCGCATATCGGTCTTAGCTGGCCGTCCAGCAGGGTCAATCTCTGCTGGCATAGCAACCCCTCCTCGGCTAACATCTCTCGCCGCACCTTTGACGAAAACGCCATTCCACACGAGGACTCGGAGAGTTACTTGGCCGACAACAACAAGGTCGTAATTATCGGCGCGAACGGGACGATGGGAGCCGGCGCCGGAACCGTCTTCGCCGGCGCGGGGTACAGCGTCACGATGCTGGCGCGCTCGCCGGGCAAAGCGAAAGAAGGATTGACGGACGCGCAGAACGATGCGCGCGCGGAAGCGATCGCCGAGCGCATCTCGCTCGGCGCATACGACAGCGACCTCGCGCGTGCGGTCGGTGAGGCGGCGATCGTGTTCGAGTCGCTGGCCGAAGACCTTCCGCTGAAAAAAGAATTCTTCGAGCTGATCGACCAGAACCGCCGGCCCGAGGCGATCATCGCGACCGGATCGTCGGGACTGTCGATCGCCGAGATGGCGCGCGGACGCAGCGATTCGTTTCGCCGCAATTTCCTCGGCGTGCATCTGTTCAATCCGCCGCACGTGATCGTCGGCACCGAAGTCATTCCGGGTCCCGACACCGATCCTGCGGTGGTCAAGAACGTCGTGGCGATGCTGACCAAACGGCTCGGCCGCAAGGTGATCGTTACCAAAGACATGCCGGCGTTCGTCGGCAACCGGGTCGGCTTCAAGGTGTTGAACGAGACTGCGCAACTCGCGGCCGAGCACGGCGTCGCTTACATCGATTATTTGATCGGGCCGCATACCGGGCGCGCCATGGCGCCGCTCGCGACCGTCGATTTGGTCGGATGGGACGTGCACAAAGCGATCGTCGACAACGTGTACGCGAATTGTAAGGACGAGGCGCACGATGCTTTCGCGATGCCGGCGTATATGAATACGGCACTCGCCAACGGATGCCTGGGAGACAAGACGCCTGAGCGTGGCGGGTTCTATCGCCGCGCGGGCAAGGAAGTCTCGGTGCTCAACCCGAAGACGGGCGGCCACGACAAACTGGAGAAGCCGGCGCCGATCAAGTTCGTCGAAAAGATGAAGGGGTTGCATCGGGTGGGGCGTTACGCCGAGGCGTTGAAGGTTCTCGCCGAGGCCAAGGGCGCCGACGCCGATCTGTGCCGCGGCGTCGTGCTCGGGTACGTCAGCTATGCACTCAATCGCGTCGGCGAAGTGGCGGCCAGCGCGGCCGATGTGGACACCATAATGTCGTACGGCTTCAACTGGGCGCCGCCGACAGCGATTGTCGATTTGCTCGGGGCGAAAAATACCGTGGCGATGCTGCAGAAGCTCAAGCTGCCGGTGCCGGCGGTGGTCGATCAAGCGGCGTCGCGCGATGCTAAAATGTTCGGCGGCGGCCTGCTCGAATACGGCCGGACTTTTGTTGGATAATTCCGGTATGATGATTAGATTCATCGTTGTATGCTTTGGGTATGATTACGCTCGCAATCAATAGGAGGGCGCGATGACGAAACCAGCGCCGGTATATGTTTTGGGCGGAGCGCAAACCGACTTTGCCCGCAATTGGTCCAAGGAAGGAAAGCATTTCGTCGCGATGATGCGCGAGGCCACGCTGGGCGCGCTCGAAGCGACCAAGATCGAACCCCGCGAAGTTGAGACGGCGCATGTCGGTAACTTCGCCGCCGAGCTCTACGCCAAGCAGGGACACATCGGCGCATTCTTCCTCGAGATCGATCCGACTTTTTCGGGACTGCCGACCAGCCGCCATGAAGCGGCGTGTGCCTCGGGCTCGATCGCACTGATCGCGGCGTCGGCGGAGATCGAAGCGGCGCGCTACGACCTCGCGTGCGTGTGCGGCGTCGAGCAGATGAAGACCGTCGATTCCACTACCGGCGGCGACTACTTGGGCACCGCGGCGTGGTACGAGCGCGAGGCCAAGGGCATCGAGTTTCCATTTCCGAAGCTTTTCGGCCGTCTCGGCGACGAGTACGACAAGCGCTACGGCCTGAAGGACGAGCACCTCGCGCACATCTCGGCGGTGAATTATTCCAACGCCAAGCGCAATCCCAACGCGCAGACC
>Ga0210391_10000734_pt1 | contig 32342 bp, 27 predicted proteins | sample IncBWC12OmetaG_FD_160573 | JGI IMG/M metagenome (GOLD analysis project Ga0210391, IMG submission 160573) | Forest soil microbial communities from Barre Woods Harvard Forest LTER site, Petersham, Massachusetts, United States - Inc-BW-C-12-O ... | reverse complement strand
GCCTCCCCAAGGTCGCGTTGCGGGCGCCGGTTTCCTTAAGATCCGCGGCGAGCCGCCTGACATCGAGGTAGGTCAGGGTGTAGCGCTCCACATCCAGCACCGGCGAGGAAAATCCCGCACGCACCAGAGCATCGCCGAGGTCGTGCATATCGATGAATTGGTTGACGTGGGTGCCCGAGTCCACCTCCCGCCAAGCGCTGCGCAACTCACGCAGGGTGTCCGGCCCGAAGGTCGTGAAGCAGAGGAGTCCGGAAGGCGCGAGTACTCGGCGGAACTCCGCGAACGCAGGATCCGGATCGCACCACTGCAACATGAGATTGCTGAAAATCAAGTCGACGCTGGCGTCGGCGAGGGGGAGCCGCTCGGCAGCCGCCTGCACGCGGGCAAAGCGGCGCAGCCACGACTGCCGGCGCCCGGCGGCCTGCAACATGCGCCGCGAGAAGTCCAGGGCTACTACCAACGCCGCGGGGTAGCGGCGCTTGAGGGCGCGGGAAGCGTGGCCCGTTGCCGCGCCCGCGTCCAGCACGACCCGGGGCGTCAACGTCGTCAAATCGAGGCGCGCCAAGAGATTCTCGCGCACCTCGGCGTGCAGAACGGCCGCGGCATCGAACGTGGATGCCGCGCGATCGAAGGAGCGCCGCACGCGGGAGGCGTCGAGCGCGTAGGCTGCGATGTCGTCCCGCGCGGCGCCCGGCCCGGATTTATCCGGCGCGTTCACATCGCGCGCAACGCCGGCGGGCCGCCCGCCGCCTCGGCGGCTATTTTCAGCCGCCGGAAGAGCTGCCGATCATGCGCAGTGTCCGGATTGCCCGTGGTCAGGAGCTTCTCGCCGTAGAAGATGGAATTGGCGCCCGCCAGGAAGCACAGCGCCTGCAGCTCATCGCTCATCTCGCCGCGTCCCGCCGACAATCGCACGTGACAGCGCGGCATGAGAATGCGCGCGACGGCGATGGTACGGACGAAATCAAAAGAATCCAACGGCGCTGCATCGGCCAGGGGTGTACCGGGGACTCTCACCAACCGGTTGATGGGAACGCTTTGCGGGTGCTCCGGCAGAGTGGCGAGAATGTGCAGGAGTTCGGCGCGGTCCTGCGGCTCCTCGCCCATGCCGACGATACCGCCGCAGCACACGTTCATCCCGGCGCTGCGTACGGCGTGCAGCGTGTCGAGCCGATCCTGGTAGGTGCGCGTGCCGATGATTTTTTCATAATACCTGGGCGAGGTATCGAGGTTGTGATTGTAATAGTCGAGGCCGGCGTCCTTGAGTTCCTGCGCTTGGTTCGGAGTCACCATCCCCAAGGTCGCGCAGGTCTCGAGCCCTAAGGACTTCACTTCACGGATCATCGCGAGCACCTTGCGCAGATCCTTCTGCTTGGGCGATCGGTAGGCCGCACCCATGCAGAAACGGGTAGCGCCCGAGTCCCTGGCCGAGCGCGCGCGAGAGGTAACTTCCTCGAGCTCGAGGAGTTCCGTTGCCTGCAAACCCGTATCGAAGCGCACGCTCTGCGGGCAGTAGGCGCAATCCTCGGGACAAGCCCCGGTTTTGATGCTCAGCAGGGTGCTGATCTGCACAGTGTTCGGCACAAAAAAGCGCCGATGCACGGTTTGCGCTCTGAACACCAAATCCATGAACGGCAGCGCGAAGAGCTCCTGAACTTCCGCGAGCGTCCAATCGTTGCGTACGGTCATAAATCTCTCGTTTCCTCGTCGCCAAATCGCCGGCGCCAGTATTCGGCGGCAGGCAGCCTTAGTCAACCAAGAAGCCCCCGCGAGGTTGACGAGCGGACGACGCTCAAGCGCCCGCGAATAAATACGCGAGCATGAGCCCTATGAAAACCGCCATCCCGAAATAGTTGTTGTTGAGGAAGGCGCGAAGGCAGGCGTCGCGATCGCGCGCGCGGATCAGCCACAGCTGGTAGATGAAAAAAATCGCGCCGCCCAACAGTCCCAGGTAGTACCAGTAGGTCATGTGCAGCGCGTTGCCGACCAGCGCCAGTGTGGCCAGGGTCATGACCTGAAGCAGGGCGATGATGTGGCGGTCCGAGTCGCCGAACAGAATGGCGGTGGAACGCACGCCGATCTTCAGATCGTCATCGCGGTCCACCATGGCGTACATGGTGTCGTAGACGGTGACCCACAGCACATTCGCGAGCAACAAGAGATACGCGACTCGCGGCACCTGTTCGAGCTGTGCGTCGAATGCCATGGGTATCCCCCAGCCGAAGGTGAGGCCCAGGTACATCTGCGGTACGGCCAGAAAGCGCTTGACGAAGGGATAGCTGATCGCCAGAAACCCGCCGATCGACGCCAGCAGCAACGTTGAGCGGTTCAATTGCAGCGCCAGCACCAGGGCCGTCATGGACAGTACCGCAAACAGCACCAGAGCCTCGAGCGTGGAGATACGCCCGGCCGCCAAGGGCCGATCGCGGGTGCGCGCCACGTGCGGGTCGAAGCTGCGGTCCGCATAGTCGTTGATGGCGCAGCCGGCGGAGCGCATGAGCACGGTCCCAACCACGAAAATCGTAAAAATGCGCGGGTCCGGCCTCCCTCTGCCTGAGATCCACAGCGCCCACAAGGTCGGCCAGAGCAGCAGCCAGATCCCGATCGGGCGATCGAGGCGCATGAGCCGGGCGTAATCCATGAGCCCATCGAGGATTCTCGGCAGTTCGTGGGTGGTCCACGGATGGAACCGCACACGGTAGGCCATCCATCGCCAACGTTCGGCGATCCTCTCGATCAGCTCGACTCCTGAGCGCGGCAGCTGCTGCACGAGAGGGCAGCCTTACACGCGGCCCACGGCCGGCAGGAAGAGCTCGTGCATCAGCAACGGCGCGCCGCGCAGCGACACTCGCGAGCGGCGCCCCCAAAGGCCGGCCGGCTTGATCTCGGCGTCGCGCAGCGCGCGCGCCGTCACGGGTTGCGACACCTGCAGCCAGGCGTACTCGTAGGGGCTGCGCTCCACTCCCGACAAGTCGTTCAAGGTCTCGCCCAACGCGGTGTCGCCGAGTTCCGCGAGCCAGGAATGCGCGCACAGCGTCGAGTCGGGAATCACCGTCTGCGCGAACACCCAAACGTTGCCGCGGTGGGACATCTCCACGTCTCTGAAGAGGCCGGCATTGTCCTGGATGCGCAGCGCCGCCCGGTGCGCATCGGTGAGCAAACCGGTCCACTGATCGATGAGCTGCAGCGAGAAATGCTCGCCGCACACGGCCTTCATGCGCAGAGAGACCAGGCCCTTGCCGATCAACCAAGGGCGGGCTTGGTGGTCCATGCTCAGTTGCCCCAGGCGCTCCGCGGGCAGCCATTGAATCGGATCGACGGTGCGGGTTTGTTCCAGAGTCATGGGGCATTCTAACCGACGCGGCCGTATTGCTCCGCATGCCCCACCCAGCGGCGGATGAGCGGGGCCACGTGCAGCGGCCACTCGCGCAGCAAGGACTCCGCGGCGATCTGCACCCGGGGCAGCAAATCGGCGTCGCGTAACAAATCGGCAACACGCATCTGCGCGAGGCCGGTTTGGCGGGTTCCGAGCAGCTCACCCGGCCCGCGCAACTCCAGATCGCGCCGCGCGACCTCGAACCCGTCGTTGGTGTCGCGCATCACGGCCAGCCGCTCTCGCGCCAGCGGCGACAATGGCGCGCGGTACAGCAATAGGCAGGAACTGGCATGCTCGCCGCGGCCCACGCGGCCGCGCAGCTGGTGCAGCTGCGCCAACCCCAGCCGCTCGGCATTCTCGATGACCATGAGCGTGGCGTTCGGCACGTCGACTCCGACCTCGATCACCGTGGTCGCGACCAGGAGCTGAATTTTTCCGTCCTTGAAGCGCCGCATGGCGCTCTCCTTGGCGCGGGGAGGCATACGGCCATGCACCAGCCCAACGGAGAGCTCGGGCAGAGCGGCGGCCAATGCGGCGGCCGTCTCTTCCGCGGCCTGGTACGGCATTTCTTCGGATTCGTCGATCAGCGGACAGACCCAGTAGGCCTGCCGTCCGGCAAGACAGGCGGTTCGAATCCGCTGCACCACCTCGTCGCGGCGCGCATCGTTGAGGACCACGGTCTTCACCGGCGTGCGCCCGGGCGGCAGCTCATCGATCACGGAAACATCGAGGTCGGCATAGGCGGTCATCGCCAGAGTACGGGGAATGGGGGTCGCAGTCATGATCAATTGATGCGGCTGATGGCCGCCGAACGCGCCCTTCTCGCGCAGGCTCAGGCGTTGATGCACGCCGAAGCGATGCTGTTCATCGACGATGACCAGCGCGAGCGCGGAGAATTCGACGCTCTCCTGAAACAGCGCATGGGTGCCGACGACGATGGGAGCATGCCCCTCGCGAATGCCTTCGAGGGCGGCATCGCGCGCCTTGCCGCTCTGCCGGCCGGTCAGCAGCGCCACGGCGACCCCCAAGGGCTCGAACCAGCGTCGAAAATTCTGCGCATGCTGGTCGGCCAGCAATTCGGTCGGCGCCATCAGCGCCGCTTGCCGGCCGGCTTGGACGGCCTGCGTCGCGGCCAGTGCGGCGACCAAGGTCTTGCCGCATCCGACGTCGCCCTGCACCAGACGCAGCATGGGTTTGTCGATCCGAAGGTCGGACTCGATCTCGGACAGCGCCCGCTGCTGTGCCTTGGTCAGCCGAAACGGCAGCTTTGCCAGCAGGCTCGCCTTCAGGGTTCCATTCGATGCGAGGGACCAGCCGGGATCGCTTTGTATGCGCTGCCGTAACAGCTTGAGCGACAACTGGTGCGCGAGCAGTTCCTCGAAGGCCAGCCGGCGCTGCGCCGGGTGCCGTCCGCTCAGCAACAAATCCACCGGAGCGTCCGCGGGCGGACGGTGCACGTACAGCAGCGCTTCGCGCAAGCTGGGCAAGTGCGAGTCGGCCAGAATGGCGGTGGGCAGCCAATCCTCGATGTCGCCTACACCCGTCGCATCGAGCGCCAAGCCCACCAGCATGCGCAAGCGTCCCTGGGTTACGCCCTCGGTCAGCGGGTAAATCGGCGTCAGATGATCCGGAGGCGCCGCGGCGGCATGGGGATCAATCCGCCGATATTCCGGGTGCACGATTTCCAGTCCCATGGGACCGCGCCTTGCCTCGCCGAAGCAGCGAATGCGCACGCCGCGCGTGAGGCCGTTTTGCTGCTGGGCCGTGAAGTAGAAAAAGCGCAGCGTCAGAAATCCGGAACCGTCCGCGATCCGGCACAGCATCTGCCGCCGCCCGCGAAACACCACCTCGGTGAGCTGAACCTCACCCTCCACCGCGGCGCGCTGACCGGCGCGCAGCTCGCCCAAGGGAACCACCCGAGTCCGGTCCTCGTAGCGCAGCGGCAATAAAAAGAGGAGATCCTCAGTGGTTTCGACCCCCAGAGCGCGCAGCCTTTGGCTAAGCGCCTCGCCGACGCCGCGCAGCACCGTGACCGGCTTCGCTGCGGTCACGTCGCCCGCTCTAGAGAGCGACAATGCACTCCACTTCGACCTGCGCTCCGCGCGGCAGCGAAGCCACGCCGACGGCGGCGCGCGCAGGATAGGGTTCGCGAAAATATTCGGCCATGATCTTGTTGACCAGGCCGAAGTGCGACAGGTCGGTCAGGAACACCGTCGCCTTGACCACGTCGTCCAAGCTTGCACCGGCCGCCAGCACGATGGCCTTCAAGTTGTCGAATACCCGGCGTGTCTGCGCTTCGATATCGCCTTTCACCAATTCCTTGGTCGCGGGATCGAGCGGAATTTGGCCGGACACCCAGATGGTGTTGCCCACGCGCACGGCCTGCGAATAAGTTCCGATGGCGGCCGGCGCGTCGGCCGTCGAGATGATCTGTTTGCTCATTAGTTTCAAGCCAAGGTGTAGTTTCAAGCCAATGTGCGAAAGACGCGTTGCACGTCCGGCATGCGCCTGATGGTTTTGATGACCTGCGCCAGGTGTTTGCGGTCGCGCACCTGGAGCTGAAATTTGAGGGAGGAGCTGCTCACGTCGCGTTCTTCCAGAGATACCTGATCGATGTTGGTTTCGGTTCCCGCGATGCTGGAGGCCACGGCCGCCAGCACGCCCACCCGGTTGTTGATTTCAAGCTGGATCTCGCAGCTGAACAAGCGGCCTTCCGTCGCCTCCCAAGCCACCGACAGCCATTTCTCCGGTTGCTTGCGGTACTCGGCGAGGTTACCGCAATTCTGGCGGTGAATCATCACGCCGCGCCCGGCGCTCAAGTAAGCCATGATGGGATCGTTCGGGATGGGGAAGCAGCAGCGCGCGTAGGTGACCAAGAGCCCCTCGGTGCCCGCGATCATCAAGGGGCCGCCGTGATTCCCGGTGTGCTCGCCGCCGTCGTGCGAGGGTTGCAAGCGGCGCGCGACCAAGGGTGCGAGACGCTCGCCCAGGCCGATCTTCTCGTACAGCTCGTCGGCGTCCTTCAGATTCAGCTCCTTGGCCACGGCGGCCACGTCCGCCGCCGGAACCTTCTTCAAATTGAGCGAAAATTCTTCGAGCGCGAGTCCGAGCAGACGCCGGCCGAGCTCCAAGGCCTCGCCGCGCTTGAGATTCTTGAGGTAGGCCCTGACCGCCGCGCGCGCCTTCGCCGTCACCAAGAAGCTCGACCAGGAAGGATTCGGCGTCGCGCCCTTGGCGGTGATGATCTCCACGGTCTGCCCATTGCGCAACGGGGTGCGCAACGGGACCAGGCGCCGATCGACCTTGGCCGCGACGCAGCGGTTGCCGACGTCGGTGTGGATGGCGTAGGCGAAATCGACCGCGGTGGCGCCGCTCGGCAGGCGCAGGATCTTTCCCTTCGGGGTGAACACGTACACCTTGTCCGGGAACAAATCGACCTTGACGCTCTCCAGGAATTCTTCGGAGCTGCCGCCTTCCTGAATCTGCACCAGGCTCGCCAGCCACTCGCGCGCCCGGTCGTGCTCGATGCCGCCGAAGGTGTCTCCGCCGGATTTGTACTTCCAATGCGCTGCGATTCCGGATTCCGCCACGCGATGCATTTGCTCCGAGCGAATCTGAACTTCGATGGGCACGCCGTTGGGTCCGAACAAGGTCGTGTGCAGCGATTGGTAGCCGTTGACCCGCGGGATGGCGATGTAATCCTTGAAGCGCCCCGGCATGGGCTTGTAGACGCCGTGCACCAGCCCCAGGGTGCGGTAGCAGGTGTCGGCGCTGTCGACGATGATGCGGAAGCCGTACACGTCGACCATCTCGTTGAGCGAGATTTTCTTGTTCTGCATCTTCTTGTAGATGCTGTACAAATGCTTCTCGCGGCCTTCCACGGCTCCGGTCACTTGCGCCTTCTTGAGCGTGGCTTTGAAGGTCTCGGCGATCTTGCCGATGAATTCCTTCTGATTGCCGCGCGCCCGCTTCAATTCCCGCTCGAGCACTTTGTAGCGGTAGGGGTACAGGGCGCGGAAGCCCAGGTCTTCGAGCTCGAGCTTCACCGCATAGAGCCCCAGGCGCTCGGCGATCGGCGCGTAGATCTCCAGGGTTTCGCGCGCGCTGCGGCGGCGCTTGACCGGCGGCATCACTCCCAGGGTGCGCATGTTGTGCATGCGGTCGGCGAGCTTGACCATGATCACGCGGATATCGCGCACCATCGCCAGCAGCATCTTGCGGAAGCTCTCGGCCTGAGCCTCCTGGCGATTCTTGAACTGAATCTGGTCCAGCTTGCTCACGCCGTCGACCAGCTCGGCCACGACCTGGCCGAAGATCGACGCTATCTCGGCCTTGGCGGTCGGCGTGTCTTCGATGACGTCGTGCAGGATGGCCGCGACCAGGGTGTCGGCGTCCAGGCGCAGGTCGGCGAGAATATCGGCCACCGCCACCGGGTGGGTGATGTAGGGTTCGCCCGAGACGCGCTTCTGCCCGCGGTGCTTCTCGGCGCCGAATTCATAGGCTTCGCGCACCCGCTCCACCTGGGCGGGCGACAAGTAGGCTTCGAGTTTGTCTAAGAGCTGACTGATCCCGGTGGATCGTCTTCCACCGGGTAAGAAACCAAGTATGGAAGACGCATAGTCCATCGGCCGGCAGCTCTTGTCTGGCCGGTCTTAACTAGTCCCCTAGGCCGAGCTGCGGCGCACGGAAGTCCGAGGGCATGTCGAGCTCGCTCACCGGCGCTTGAACCGGCTCTTCGGGCTCTTCCAACATCTCGAGCGTAATGTTTCCGGCGGCAATCTCGCGCAGCGCGACCACGGTCGGTTTATCGTTCTCCCATTCCACGGTGGCTTCCGCACCGTTTGCCAGGCGGCGGGCGCGCTTCGCGGCCAACAGCACCAGATTGAACAGGTTGGGTTCGTTTTGCAGACAGTCTTCGACAGTGATACGCGCCATACTAAGGTTCCGTTAAAGGGATTCTAAGGATAGCAGATACCCCCTTAATCGGCCTAATTCCACAGCGCGACTAAGGCTTCCCCGCAGTCCCGACCGCCAGCAATTCCGCCGCCAGACGCACCACTTCGGGGCGATTTGCGATCAAGCGGCCGCCTCGATCCTTTGTAATGTCCAGCAGATCGCCAAGCGCCTGCTCGAAGCGGTCGTTGATGACGACGTGGTCGAACTCGGTCCAATGCCCGATATCTTCTGCCGCGTCCCGCAGCCGCCGCTCGATCACGGCCTCGGAATCGGTGCTGCGGTCCTTGAGCCGCTGCTCGAGCGCGCCGCGCGACGGCGGGAGAATGAAGATGCTGCGCGCCTCCGGCAGCCGTGCGCGCACCTGCCGCGCGCCCTGCCAGTCGATCTCCAGCAGCAGTTGCTCGCCGTTGCCCAAGGATTCCTGGACGGACCGCAGACCCGTCCCATAGCAGTTGTCGAACACCCGCGCATGCTCGAGAAACTCATCGTGGGCGACCATCTCGTCGAAGCGTTCCATGGACACGAAATGGTAGTCGCGCCCGGGGATCTCCTTGGGTCGCGGCTTGCGCGTGGTATAGGACACGGAGAAGCGAATTCGCGGCTCGCGCTCCATCAACGCCTTGACCAGGCTGGTCTTGCCCGCGCCGGACGGTGCGGAAACGACATAAAGTCGGCCGCGCTCCATCAGCTGCTACCGACGCGTTGCACTCGCTCGCGCGACGTGCATTTATCATATTGATTTATCACAATGTTCCTAATGCAGATCGGCCATCAGCTACAAATAGCCGAGCACCTGCCTGGAGCTGGCGGTTTCGCGACGCCAGTCCGTGTATCGTGTTGGCGTGATGATGCAGGATAACCGCCCGGCGGCTAATCGGCCACATTGTGGTTCATGGTTTCGCCACGATACTGCGCCGGTATTCTTGGGTTGGGTGCGCGCCATATCAGGGAGGGATTCGACGTGATTTTACCGAAAGGTTTGCGCTGCTGCGTCGCTGCCGCGATTCTTGCATTGTCGGGCTGCGTTGCATCGACGGTGCTCGTGAAGAATAACCAAGTTTCCGCGGATGTCAGCGCCAAGGGGTTCAAGAGTTACACGGAAGTGCTGTTTATTCCGCCGAAGGAGGATCCTCGGGACGTCGTGCCTCGCGCGGTCTCTGAGTTACAAGCCCTCGGATACAAGGTGACGGTGGTCGACCCCCTGAAGGGCTTGGAGATCTCCCAAGGCACGGGGTTTCTGATCGGGTCCGACGGCTACGTCCTGACCTGTGCCCACGTCTTGGGCGATAAAAAAGAAGCCACCATCACGCTGGACGGCACTCGACTGCACGCTGATGTCATCGGATCCGATGCCAAGGCTGATCTTGCGCTCCTGAAGCTAAGAGACAAGCTTCCCGAGTCGGCCACCGTGCTCACTTTCAGGGATCGGACGCACGCCTACAGCATGGGTGAGGATGTTTTTACGATCGGCTATCCACTCAGTCGACTACTCGGGAACAGCGCCCGCATGACCAAAGGGCTGCTGAGTGCCACGACCGGCTTGCGGGACGATCCGAATCAAATACAAGTCTCCGCCGAGATTCAGCCTGGCAACAGCGGCGGTCCTTTGCTCGATCATGACGGCCATATCCTTGGCGTCGTCCAACAAACAATGAATCCCTGGCGGGTGGCGCAAGCGACCGGGGGCGCTCTCCCGCAAAACATCAACTTTGCGATCAAGAATGATCCGATACTCGACTTCCTAAAACTGGCCAACCCGGATATGTCCGCAAAACTTCGCTTCGACCAAGCGAGCAGCTTGGAGAAGGCTGTTCATGCGGTTGCCAAAGTGCAAGCCGGGATCGTCGATGACACCAATAACGGCGATAAAATGGTCGTGCGGCTCTTTTATGCCGGCAGGTGGGATATGTGGTATCGGTTCACCAAATTTGTGGTCGCCGCCTTCGACTATGACAGCGGGGAGCCGCTGTTTGCCGCAGGCCAAGGTCACGACAACATGATCAGCAATGAAGATGTCGTCATCAAAGATACCTTTGCCGAGTTCCGAAAGGCCGTCGCTGCGAAGTGATAGGTTAAGTGGACCTTACTCCACGTTTTGCACCTGCTCGCGCATCTGCTCGATCAGCACCTTCATATCGACCGCCGCGCGAGTGGTTTCGATGTCCTGAGACTTCGAGGAGAGGGTGTTGGCTTCGCGGTTCAGTTCCTGCATCAGAAAATCCAGGCGCCGCCCGGCAGGCTCCTGGTCGTCGAAGGTCTTGCGGACTTCCGCCACGTGACCGCGCAGCCGGTCGATCTCCTCGTCGACGTCCAGCCGCTGGGCCAATATCGCGAGTTCCTGCTCGAGCCTATCGTGGTCCAGGTCGGCGACCAGTTGCGCGACGCGCTCCAGCAGCCTCGCGCGCATGCGCGCCCGCACCTCCGGCAGCCGATCGGCGACCCGAGCGGCGAATTCGACCAGTCCGCCGCAGCGCTGCTCCAGGGCGTCGCGCAGGCGGCCTCCCTCGCTGTCGCGAAAGCGCGCAAGTTCCGCCAGTGCCTCGGCGAGCAGCGCTTGGGCGGCGGCGACCATGGGCGCGTGATCGCGAGTAGCGTCCCGGATCACTCCGGGCCAGCGCAAGAGATCGAGGGCATTGATGCGCGCCGCAGGGCCGGCTTGCGCGGCGATCGCCTTCGCCCGCTCGTTCAGGGAGGCGAGCAATTCGGCGTCGACCTCGAGCGCGCCGGCGACGACGGCAGGGCGAAAATGCAGGGAGCATTCGACCTTGCCGCGGCGGGCGGAGGCGGCCACACTTTGGCGGAATTCCGCCTCTCCGACCCGGAACTCCTCGGGCAGGCGAAAGCTCATTTCCAGAAAGCGGTGGTTGACCGTCTTCAGTTCCCAGGCCAATAACCCCTGTGGGAACTGGCGCTCGCGTCGCGCAAAGCCGGTCATGCTACGAATCATAGGGGTCTGCGCTAGAATCGGCCATAATCCTTGAGTTGAAGTTTATCAGAAGCCTAGGAGCTGTCATTGCAGATCGAGACCGCGGATGTCAGCCTCATCGGCCACCGCGAGGAAAATCAGGACCGAGTTGCAGTGGCGGCCGCCGATAACGCGGTGCTGTTGGTCGTGATCGACGGCATGGGCGGTCACGCGGAAGGCGCGCGCGCCGCGGAGACTGCTTTGGCGACGCTGCTGGAAGCTTTCTGGCAAACGCCGCATCCCATCTTCGATCCCCTCGGATTCCTGCATTTGTCGCTGGGCCGCGCGCACGAGGAAGTCGTGAAGCTCGGCGTGGGCCTGAGCGTCGAGGCGCGCCCGCGCGCAACCTGCGCACTGTGCCTGGTGCAGGACTCCGCCGCCTATTGGGCGCATGTCGGCGACAGCCGCGTCTATCAATTGCGCCAGGCGCAGGTTCTGGAGCGCACACGCGATCACAGCCACGTCGAAGTGCTGCTGCGCGAGGGTCTGATCACCGAGGCGGAAGTGCACGGCCATCCCATGCGCAATTATGTCGAGTGCTGTCTCGGCGGCGATGCGGCCCTGCCCGAGATGACCATATCGACGCGCCGCAAGCTCAAAGCGGGCGATGTGCTGCTGCTCTGTACCGACGGCATGTGGGCTAATTTGAGAGATCAGGATTTCGTGCGCTTCGCGCAGACTGCCGCCAAACCCCTGCGCGAATCCCTGACCGATCTCGGTACGCAGGCCGTGGAGGCTTCCGCACCCTACAGCGACAATACCAGTGCGGCGGCGCTGCGCTGGCGGGCAGCGTGAGTATCCGGCCGAGCGGCCGGGCAGCCGACGAGTTGCGCGAAGTGATCTTCGAACGCGGCTTCACCAAGCACGCGGAAGGCTCGGTGTTGGTGGGATTCGGAGCGACCCGAGTGCTGTGCACCGCCAGCATCGAAGACAGCGTACCGGCATTTCTGCGCGGCCAGGGTCAGGGCTGGGTGACCGCCGAGTACGGCATGCTGCCAAGGGCGACGCATACGCGCTCGGCGCGCGAGGCGGCCCGCGGCAAACAATCGGGCCGCACCCAGGAGATTCAGCGGCTCATCGGCCGGGCACTGCGGGCGGTCGTCGATCTCAAGGCCCTGGGCGAACGCACCGTGACCATCGACTGCGATGTGCTGCAGGCGGACGGCGGTACCCGGACGGCGGCCATCACCGGCGGCTTCGTGGCGCTGGCGGATGCCGTCGACACCCTCCTCAAGAGGCGGGCCATCAGCTCGAATCCGCTGCACGGGCAGGTGGCCGCCGTGTCTGTCGGTATTTACCGAGGCACGCCGATGCTCGACTTGGATTACGCCGAGGACTCCAGTGCGGAGACCGACATGAACGTGGTCATGAACTCGGGCGGCGCCTTCGTCGAGGTGCAGGGCACCGCCGAAGGACATGCGTTTCGCCGCCACGAACTCGACCAACTGTTGGACCTCGCGGCCACAGGCATTGCCCGCCTGCATGCCGCGCAGCTCGCCGCCCGTGCCGCATAAGTCCCTGGTCGTCGCCACCAGCAATCCGGGCAAGCTGCAAGAATTTCGCGCCCTACTGGCCGGTCTGCCCTTCCATCTCTGCAGCCTCGGTGAATTGGGCATCGCCCCGCCCGAGGAGTCCGGCGCGAGCTTTCTCGAAAACGCCCTGTTGAAGGCGAGGCATGCCGCCGCGGCAGGAAACGCCGCGGCAATCGCGGACGACTCCGGGCTCGAAGTCGACGCCCTGGGCGGCGCCCCGGGGATTTATTCCGCCCGATACGCGGGGCCGAACGCCGACGATGCCCTCAACAACGCGAAACTCCTGAATGCTCTTCAGGGCGTACCCCGTGAGCGGCGCCGAGCGCGCTATCGTTGCGCCTTGGTATTCGTGGACGGTCCCGGGGACCCGGCGCCGTTGATCGCCGAGGGCGTGTGGGAGGGGCTCATCCTCGAATCGCCGCAAGGCTCCGGCGGCTTCGGCTACGACCCCTACTTCTGGCTTCCGGATCTTGAGCTGACCGCGGCGCAGCTCGATGCGGCGGACAAGAATCGGCGCAGTCACCGCGGAATCGCGTTGCGCTCCTTGGCCAAGCAATTGGCGGCGGGCGAGAAATTAGCGGCGCACGAGCCGGGGCGCGAGCAACCGGGACTCGAGGTGCGGCCGGCCGGCCGCGCGGTGCCACATTGAGCCAGCCGGCGCTCTCCTTGTACGTGCACATGCCCTGGTGCGTGCGCAAGTGCCCGTACTGCGACTTCAACTCGCATCAGCTGAAGTCGGCCACCCCCGACGGCTCGTACATCGATGCGCTGATCCGCGATTTCGATATGGAGTTGCCGCGGGCGGAGGGCCGCCGCATCGGCACGGTATTCTTCGGCGGCGGCACCCCAAGCCTGTTCCAGCCCGAGGACTTCAGCCGTCTGCTGCACGCGCTGCGGCAGCGAATGGCGTTCGCCGACGATGTCGAGATCACGCTGGAAGCCAATCCCGGGACCATCGAGCGCGGCCGATTCAGCGGCTACCGGGACGCCGGAATCAATCGAGTGTCCTTGGGGGCGCAGACGTTCGCACCGCGCGCGCTCGAGCTCCTGGGCCGCATTCACTCGGCGGAGGATACACACTGCGCGGTCGATGAATTGCGCGCGGCCAAGCTCGACAACTTCAATCTGGACTTGATGTACGCCCTCCCGGAGCAAACCCTGGAAGAAGCCGTCCAGGATGTGCGAATCGCCTGCGCGCTGGCACCGGCGCATATCTCTTATTACCAGCTCACGCTCGAGCCCGGGACCGTCTTTCATGCCCGGCCGCCGAAACTGCCGGATGAGGAGGCCGCTTGGGCGATTCAAACCGCGGGTCAGGCGCTCCTGGCCGACGCCGGGTATGTGCAGTACGAGGTATCGGCGTACGCGCAGCCTGGGAGGCGCTGTCGGCACAATTTGAATTACTGGCTATTCGGCGACTACCTGGGGCTGGGCGCCGGCGCGCATGGAAAACTCAGCCTGGAACTCCCGCAGCGTATTTTGCGCACTGTCAAACCGAAGCAGCCGCGCGAGTATCAGGATCAGGTTCGCCGCTTAGATGTAGGCGAGGGAGGTGTCGGGGCCGGAGTGGCCATCGGCGAGAGTTCGTTCATTGCCCCGGCCGATCTGCCATTCGAGTTCATGCTGAACGCCCTGCGGCTCAATGAAGGCTTCTCCGTCGGCGACTATCGGCGGCGAACCGGACTCGAAATGAACTCAGTGGCGCCCCGGCTGGCCGATGCGGAAGAGCGCGGTCTTCTGGAAAGCCGGGAGGACGGCTGGCGACCGACGGAACTGGGGCGCCGCTTCCTAAATGATCTGCAGGCGAGTTTTCTCGCCTAAGCTTATGCACACGGGGGCACGGGCCTCGCACAAAGGGGTACCTACAGCACATTGCACTCAACGTAGTTCAGGTGCATGCTGTAATTCGTTGATTTTAAAATAAAAAGCTACTTGTCTATTTTTTGACCAAGTTAACAATTACTCGAAATTCCGCCGTCTGAATCGGGAGACCGACGACTCATCCACAGACTTATCCACAGTTATTGTGGACAAGCGTGCAAGAGGTTGTCGCACAAGCATTTATGTCCGAGATATTGTGGCAACGGACCCCATCGGATATATTGATCGGCCCGGTTGCAAGAGCAGCCTTAGGGGGAAATCAAGGCGTGGCGATGCGCAACGGACTGCTCGTCGATTCTGCCGCTACCGACACTCGAGGTTCCCATGAAAGCCGGCATTCATCCAGAATACAAATTGATCAACGTCACCTGCACCTGCGGCAACACGTTCGAGACTCGCTCGACCATCGGCCAGGATTTGCAGGTGGAAGTCTGCTCCAACTGCCACCCGTTCTATACCGGCAAGCAGAAAATCGTGGATACCGGCGGCCGCGTCGATAAATTCCGCAAGAAGTATGCGGTAGCTGCCAAAGCTTAAGAGTCGCGGGTTTATCTTCGTCGATCATGCGCGCTCGAGGCTCACCGCCTTGAGCGCAGCGTTTGCGCGCACGTCATCAAATCAAAAGTGCTCCCTTGATTCCGATGTACGGCCGTGCAAGGCTGCGCAACACTGAAACGTACCCAAACACCCCGTCGGAAAGGCGCATGAGCACGAAATACGAACTCAAGAATCTGGCGACCGGCAAGACGAGCGCCTTGAACGCCGTCTCGGGAACGATCGGACCCGAAGCCCTGGATATTTCCAACCTGGTCAAGGAGCAAGGCATATTCACCTTCGATCCGGGGTTCATGGCGACGGCAAGCACCGAAAGTAAGATCACCTACATCGACGGCGACGCCGGCACGCTGTTGTACCGTGGTTATCCCGTGGAGCAACTCGCGGAGAAATCGTGCTTTCTCGAGGTCGCGAATCTGCTGATCAACGGCACTTTGCCGACCAAGTCGGAACTGAACGCTTTCCAGAATTCGATCACCCGGCACACCATGGTGAACGAGCAGTTGCTGCGGTTTTTCCAGGGTTTCCATCACGACGCGCATCCCATGGCGATGGTGTCCGCCGTGGTTGCATCGATGGCCGCGTTCTATCAGGACTCCACCGACATCGAGGATCCGCGGCAGCGCGAGATCTTCTCGCACCGGATCATTGCGAAGCTGCCGACCATCGCCGCCGCGGCCTACAAGCACACGCTCGGTCAGCCGTTCATCTACCCGCGCAACGATCTGCGCTACTGCGCCAACATGCTGAACATGTTCTTCGCAGTTCCCTGCGAGCCGTATGCCATCGACCCGGTCGCGGCCGAGGCGTTGGATTTGTTGTTCATCCTGCACGCGGATCACGAACAAAACGCCAGCACGTCGACGGTGCGCCTCGCGGGCAGCACCGGCGCGAACCCCTATGCCGCCATATCCGCCGGCGTGTCCGCTCTGTGGGGACCGGCGCACGGCGGCGCCAACGAAGCCGTGCTCGACATGCTGGACGGCATCGGTACGGTCGCCAACATCGACAAATTCCTGGCGCGGGTCAAGGATAAGAGCGATCACGTGCGGCTGATGGGATTCGGGCACCGTGTGTACAAGAACTTCGATCCGCGCGCCAAAATCATCCGCAGCATGTGCTACCGGGTTCTGGAGAAGCTCGGCAAGACCGATAATCCCCTGTTCGAGCTGTCGCTGAAATTGGAGGAAATCGCCCTCAAGGACGATTACTTCGTGTCGCGTAAGCTGTATCCGAACGTGGACTTCTACTCCGGCATCATCTACAGCGCGCTCGGCATTCCCCGCTCCATGTTCACGGTGATGTTCGCGATCGCGCGCACCGCCGGTTGGGTGGCGCAGTGGCAGGAAATGGTGTCCGATCCGCATATGAGAATCGGCCGGCCGCGGCAACTCTATACCGGACCCACCCAGCGAGATTACCTGTCCATAGATAAGCGCTGATCCATGGCGCTGCCCGCCTGTGCGACTATTGGCGTATTGGCGTTGCTGCTGGGCGGCGCCGCGGATGTCGCCCTGGGAGATGTCTGCCCGAATGCGCCTGAGCCCGTCGCCCTCGGCAGTGCGCAGTGGAACGGCTGGGGCCACGGTACCGACAATACAAGATACCAGCCCGAACCCGCGATTCGCGCGAGCGACGTGCCGAAACTCGCGCTCAAATGGGCCTTCGGCTATTCGAGCGGCACCGAATTCGGCCAGCCCACCGTCGTCGACGGACGCCTGTTCGTCACCAGTTCCACGGGACGCATCTACTCACTCGATGCCAAAACGGGCTGCACCTATTGGACCTATGACGCGGCGGCGGGCAGCCGGGCCGCGGTCATCATTGGCGAACTGGCGCGCGCAAGAGTTGCGGCGCTGCCGCGGCGTTTGAAGCGGACGCTGGCGCATCTCGATGTCATCAAGGCGCCGAGCGCCGCGTTCTTCGGCGACGATAGCGGAACGGTGTATGCACTGGACGCCCAGAAGGGAACTCTGCTGTGGAAGACCCAGGTGGAAACCCACCCGATGGCGCGCATCGTCGGCGCACCGACTCTGAACAACGACCGTCTGTATGTGGCTGTGTCCTCCACCGAGGACGCAGCAGCGGCCGATCCGGGTTACGGCTGCTGCACCTTTCGCGGCAGCGTGGCCGCGCTCGACATCGCCGGCGGCAGATTGGTGTGGAAGAGCTATACCGTGCTCGAGGCGCCGGTGCCGACCCGCAAGAACGGCGCCGGGGTGCAGGAATTCGGTCCGGCGGGGGCCGGCATTTCCTCGTCGCCGACCCTCGATACCCCGCGCAATGTGTTGTACGTCGCGACCGGCGGCTCGCCCACGGGCATCGAGCAGTCGCTCACGGACGCCGTCGTGGCGTTCAATCTGGACGACGGCAAGCTGCGCTGGGTCAAGCAGCTGAGCCGAACCGATGCCGGACCTTTCGGCAGCGGCTTTTCGAGCTCCCCGGTATTGCGGACACTGGCCACCGGCAATCAAGTACTCCTGGCGGGACAGAATTCGGGCGTCGTCTACGGCCTCGATCCCGATCATGGCGGCGATACCCTGTGGCAGACGAAGATCGGCGACGGCGGCGCGGGTGCCGCCGGCCTGGCCGGGGGCGGCGCATTCGGGGTCACGAGCGCGGTCGGGCCGCCCGGGGTCGAGGGCAGCGCCGGCGGGGTTGCCTGGGGCAGCGCCGCGGATCACCGCAATCTCTATGTCGCGACCACCGGCGGGCTGGTGCAGCCGCCGAACGCCTCGGGCAGTTTCACGGCGCTCGATTTGAAGACCGGCGCCGCCCGCTGGCACACGCCTTCGCCGCAGCCGGCGTGCGCGGGCAATCGCAACTGCTCGCATGGGCAATCGCAGGCGGTTACGGTCATGCCGGGGAGTGCGTTCTCCGGATCGATGGACGGTCATTTGCGCGCCTACTCGACCATCGACGGCAAGATCCTGTGGGATTACGACACGGCCAAGGATTTTCAAACCCGCAACGGCGTCAAGGCGAGCGGCGGCCCCTTGGACCATGGCGGCGCGACGATCGTGAACGGCGTCGTCTACGTCAATTCCGGCAACACTCTGCTCGCTTTCTCGGTCGACGGTAAATAGGGACACAAGTGAACATGAAAGGACGATACCTGCTCGGATTCTTATTGCTTTGCGGTTTTGCATCGGCCGCCGTGGCTGCGCCCGCCGACACGGCGCCGTCGATCGAGAATTCCGTGGTGAAGGTCTTTGCGACCATGCGCTATCCGGATCCGTTCAAACCATGGACCAAACAGGCGCCCACCGAGATCACCGCGTCGGGCGTGGTGATCGAAGGCAAGCGCATTCTGACCAATGCCCATGTGGTTCTGTACGCGAGCCAGGTGCAGGTGCAGGCGAATGCCCAGGGCGACAAGCTGCCGGCCACGGTGGTGGCCGTTGCGCCCGGTATCGACCTGGCGGTATTGCAGCTCGACGATGCGTCGTTCTTCGATACGCATCCGCCGGTGGCGCGCGCCGGCAAGCTGCCGCAGATCAAGGACGCGGTGTTGGCGTACGGATTTCCGACCGGCGGCAATTCCCTGTCCATCACCAAGGGCATCGTCTCGCGCATCGAGTTCGTGGCTTACAACTATCCGGTGTCCGGCCTGCGAATCCAGATCGACGCGGCCATCAACCCCGGCAACAGCGGCGGCCCGGCGATCGCCGGTGACAAGATGGTCGGTCTCGCATTCAGCAAGGCGGGCGGCGACACGCAGAACATCGGCTACATCATTCCCAACGAGGAAGTCGAACTGTTCCTGAAGGACATCGCCGACGGGCACTATCACGGCAAGCCGGCCATGTACGACGAATTGCAGACGCTGGAGAACCCGGCGCTGCGCGAATACCTGAAACTCGATAAGAGCGTCGAAGGGATGGTGGTTCATCGTCCGGACAAGACGGACGCCTCGTACCCGCTCAAGGAGTGGGATGTTCTGACCCGCATCGGCGACATTCCCATCGACAATCAGGGAATGATCAAACTGGACAAGGATGTGAGAGTCAGCTTCGCCTACCAGATCCAGCACCTGGCCAACAACGGCAAGGTGCCGATGACACTGGTTCGGGCCGGCAAGACCCTGCAGATCCAACTGCCGGTATCGGCGGAGCACCCGACTCTGCTCACCGACCTGCGCGGCAATTACCCGTCCTACTTCATCTACGGTCCGCTGGTGTTTTCGACGGCCACCTGGCAGTTCGTCGCCAACTTCGAGAAGAACGTGAACCTGATGCGGATGCTGGGCGCGGTGAAGAACCCGTTGGTCACCCGCGCCCTCGATCCACCGGATGCCGAGACGGAAGAATTGGTGGTCGTCTCATCGCCTTTCTTCCCGCACAAGCTGGCCAATGGCTATTCGAACGCCGCCGGGTCGGTGGTCCAGTCCATCAACGGTACGCATGTGCGCAGCCTCAAACATCTGGTCGCGCTGCTGCGCGACCTCAAGGATCCCTTCGTCACCATCGAATTCGATCAAAAGGGCAACGAAGCGCTGGTGTTCTCGCGCACCGCGATGCTGGCGGCCACCGACGAGATCCTGACCGACAACGGTGTGCGGGCGCAGGGCTCGCCGAACATGCTGGAAGTCTGGCAGGAGAAGACCGGTAAATGACGCCGCCGGCGATCCGCGCCGGCGGCAATCAGTCGGTCAGTGCACGGCGGATCAGTAGCGATACGTCGCGGTGATTCCGATGGTGCGCGGGCGCACCCCGCGGCCGAAGTAAAGGGTGTCGGTCGTCGGGCCCGTGGCTCCACCGGTGCCGGGGCCGAGCGAATACGGTGCAATGTCGCGTGATCCGAACATCAGCGGGTGCGCGTTCGTCAGATTGTCCGCATAGGCGGATAAATCCACGCCATTGAACCGTAATCCGGCGCGGGCCGACAGGTTGTTGAGCACCGGCAGTCCCGGCGTGGTGGTGTCGAACAGCGCGTTGTTCGAGTCCTGTCCCGGCAGAAGCGATCTCTGGGCGGTGGAATGCTGGTAGTCGAACCGCAGGTACGGCATGCGGCCGGACCATTCGGGGAAGTGATATTCCGTCGATGCCGTGAATGACCAAGGCGCACCCAGCAGCGCGTCGCCCTCGGTGGCGATCGGGCTGACGGGAGTGGTGCCCCCGGTGCAACCGATCGCCGAGCCGCCGTAGGTCAGCGTGCCGGCGCACGACGTCTTGGTCAACCTCGCGTCCGTATACGCCGCCGTCAAATCGAACGACAGGGTGTCGATGGGCTTATAGAGTATCTCGACATCCCCGCCCTCGCTCTTGGCCTTGCCCAGATTGGCAGTGAACTGTTCGCCGCAGGCCGGCAGATACACGTTCTGCTGAATGTTGCTCCAGTCGATGTAGAACACGCTGGCATTGATCTGCAGCCGATGATCCAGGAACGTGTTCTTGCTGCCGATCTCGTAGCTCCACAAGCTGTCCGAAGAAAACTCGGGGGGTACCTGAGTCAGACCGAGCGAGGTAAGGTTGCTCTGGCAGATACTGCCGACGCCTACGTTGGGACCGCCGGGGCGGAATCCCTTGGAGCCGCTGATGTATACCAGGTCGTCGCGATCGGGCTGCCACGACAGCACCGCCTTCGGGGTCACCGGTTTTTCGGTGGCGCTCGACTGGGTGATGATGGTGGTGCCGAGGAACGGTCCGGTCGCGTCGATCGAGCCATCGTAGTCGAGCTTCGAGACACGCAATCCCGCCGTTGCCTTCAACGTCTCCGTAAACTTAAAGGTGACTTCACCGAACAGCGCGATCTGCTTGTCGATGACCTTGTCGAGCGGGCCGGTGAATATTTGCCCGTTCGGGCAGGGCTGGGTCGGCGGGGCGCACACCGGGACTATCGGGTTGGGGCCGGAATACGCGATCACTTCCGAATTCAGTGTCGGATCGATGATGTTCTCCGGCACGTTCTCGCTGAGATGAGAATAAAAGAGTCCGCCGCTCCAGACGATGCGCGCGCTCGTGTCGGTCGAAGCCAGCCGGAACTCCTGATAGAAATTGCGCTGATCGTCCTGAAACGTGGCATAGCCGTTGTCGCCGGGCGACGGAAAGACATTGGCCAGCTCGCCGAAGGAATTCCAGGTGGCGCGCAGGTATTGCGTGTAGTCGGACGTCGCCCTTTGGTTGCGATCGTAAAACGACGTGTTGGAGAACAGCGATGCGAAGCCCAAATCCCACTTGATCTTGATGGCGCTCAGGGAGAAGGGGTCGCTGCTGGGGTTGGTGCCCGCATTGCCGTTGCGGTAGACACCCGCGCTCGGATCCGACAGTGCGATCCAGTAGGCCGAGGTGTCGTTGATCTGCAGGCGCTGGTAGTAGATCGACGGGGTGATCTCCAGAGTGTCGCTCACCTTCCACTTGACTGCGAGGCGCGCGGTGGTGGTTTCTGAAAAGTTGGCGTTCGACTGTGTGGTGTCGCCGTTGTAAACGGGCGTGGGCAGAGCCACCGTGTTATTGGGCGACAGCGTGTAGCCGACCCGGTCGACCCAACCGCCGTCGCGGCGGAACGAGACACTGGCGCGAAAGGCGAGCACATCGTCGATGATGGGCGCGCCGAAAGCGGCACCGCCTTCGTAGCTGGCGGCACCGCCATCGGTGTCTGCAGCGTCCGCCCGGGCGTAGCCGGTCGATTTGTTGAGGTCGGGTTCGGGCGCTATGAAGCGCACCACCCCACCTTCGGCGCCGGCACCGAACAGGGTGCCCTGCGGTCCGCGCAGCACCTCGACGCGATCGAGGTCAAAGAGCGCCGGGAAGGCGTTGATGGAGCCGAAACCGATGTGACGCGTCTGAATCGGCGAATCGTCGATATAGATGCCGGTGGTCGAGGTGCCGGCCGTCGAGTCGACGCCGCGAATGTTGATGTCGGAACCTTCGTCGTTGTAGTTGCCCGCCGAACTCATGCCATTGCGCTGAAAGTTGACGCCGGGCGACAGGCGTGACAGGTCGTCGATGTTCTTGAGCCCCTGCGCGTCGAGCTTCTCTTGGCTGAAGGCCAAAACGCTGACCGGAACGTCCTGCAAGCGCTCGCTGCGCCGGGTAGCTGTGACCACCACTTCTTCCAGTGCGCCGCTCGCCGTATCCGCATCTCCGGCCGCCGCCATGGAAATAGCCGGCCACGCCAGCGGGCCCATGACGGCCACGGGCCATAAGCATCGTTTGATTGCATCCCAACGCATTGCGCACCCCTTCAAATGTTGCCTTTTCCCCACAAAGCGAGACCAGATCTTGTTTTGGTTCTTCCGGCCGTCCGTGCGCTTGAGAAGCCGGTCTCGCCCGCCAGCTTAATACTTATATTAACGGCCGTTCAAGAATATTGAGCGTGGATAAACACGACGACGCGCGCAAGAGCGGGCGGGCGCCGAAGCGAGCCTTAATTCTTGGGCCGCGGGTTCAATTCGAGCCCACGAGCTCCGACACTTCCCGGGCGTCCGCCCGCTTCATGGGCTTGCCGTCGACGGGGGAGTAAGGCGACTGGCGGATTCCATCGATGGGGAACACGGTGGCATCGACGGTTCGCCCGTTGGCCTCAAAACGCAGGGCCGGATAGTTGATGCTGCGCTCGGCGTCCATCTTCACCCGCCGCTCGTAGAATTCATGCGGCACGCCGATTTCGAGCAGGTGCATGGCCACCGATTCGGCGGCGTCGGCGAACAGATGCAAATTGATGTCGCTGTAGTTGGTGGCGGTGCCCGTGAGCACCGACCCCACGAGCCGCGGCTGAAATTCCTCCAGCATGCGCATGGTGTCCAAGGCGATGCGGCGCTGTTCCTTCAAGGTGTGGTCGTGCGAATCGCGCCCGAATAGCCGCTGGTGTGCACGCAGCGCCGCTTCGATCTCGACGTTTTTCGGCAACACAGCAACGTCGTTCACCCCAAGGCGGTCCGCCGCCTTGCGTTTGGCCTGAAGAAAGTCGCCGATGCCGTGCTCGGCCATGATGCGCGCCGCCTCCTGCGCGAGAGCGTTGCGCAAATCCTCGGCACGCTGAGAATACTTCTTGGGCATGGTCTACTCTTGTGCGAGATTTCTCTTGTGCGAGCTTTCTAGAATAGCGGTTTATCGCCTTCGTTCGGGTTTTTATCCGGCCCTTCGTAGAGCTCGGACTTGGGCAGGCTGCCCTCGATGAACTTCTCCATGATGCCGTTGGGATTGTCCGAGCTCGCGAGCAGGCCCGTTTCGGGCGAAATGCGCGCCGCGACGATGCCATCCGGCACCGGAACCCCGTGCCTCGGCGCACCCGCCAGCGCCTCATGCATGAAATAGGTCCAGGCCGGGATGGCCGTACGACCCCCCTGCTCACCCTCACCCAGGGAGCGATCCTGATCGAAACCCACCCACACCGTCGTCATCAAATCACCGTTGAAACCGTTGAACCACGTATCGTGCGCATCGTTGGTGGTTCCGGTCTTGCCGGCAATGTCCTCGCGATTGAGCGATCGGGCCCGAACGCCCGTGCCCCTGCGGATGACGTCCGCCATCATGTCGGCGAGCAAATAGGCGATTTGAGGCCGGATGATCTGCGGCGCGAGGTTCTTTTCCGGAATCATGGTCTTGCCGTCGCGCGGCGACTCGTCGAGCGCGCTCAAGCGCGCGGCCGCCGCCGCGCCTCTCGGCGCCGTGGGATCCGTGATGCGGCCGCATTCGGGACAGGCGACGGCGGGATTGGCCTGGACGAGCACCTTGCCGGAGGAGTCCTCAACCCGGTCGATGTAGTAGGAGCTGACCTTGAAGCCACCGTTGGCGAAGGTCGAATACCCGATGGCCACCTGCAGCGGACTCAATTCCGCCGTGCCCAGCGCCAACGTCAAATCGTTCGGCAGCTGCGATTTGTCGAAACCGAACCGAGTCACGTAGTTCCACACATAGTCGCCGCCGATGGCGCGCATCAGGCGCACCGACACCAGATTTCGCGAATGCACCATGGCTTCGCGCAAGCGCATCGGTCCTGCGAAGTTGCCTTCGAATTCTTTCGGGCGCCAAGCCTGTTCCGTGCCGGTCTCATCGATGACCACCGGCGCATCCAAAACCACACTCGCCGGCGTATAGCCCTTGTCGAAAGCAGCGGCGTACACGAAGGGCTTGAAACCCGAGCCTGGTTGCCGCCTGGCCTGAGTCACCCGATTGAATTTGCTCTGAAAATAGTCGAAGCCGCCGACCAGGGCCGCCACGGCGCCGTCGCGCGGATCCACCGATACCAGGGCGCTTTGCGCCTCCGGCACCTGCACGAACAGCAGGGAATCGGCCGTCCTTCCCACCGTGTAGATCACGTCGCCCCGGGTCAGGATCTCGGCGGCCGAGGTCGGCGACCGGTCCACTTTCTCCTCGGGGAGTTCACGTCGCGCCCAGGTCAGCTTTTCCCAGGGCAGGGTCGCCTCCCCGATGTCCTTCACGTAGATCGTGGCGCTCTTTGCCTCGACCTTCTGCACGATGGCCGGCCGGAGGCCGCCGATGACGGGAAAGTCCTCGAGCTGGCCGTCCAGATCCGCACGGGTGGCGAGCTTCGAGAGATCGACCTTGGCGGTGGCGCCGCGATAGCCGTGGCGCCGGTCGTATTCCAATAGGCCCGTGCGCAGCGCCACCGTGGCCGCGGCCTGCAGGCGCGAATCGATGGTGGTGTAAACCTTGTAGCCGGCGGTATAGACCCCGTCGCCGTACTTGGCCTGCATTTCGTTGCGCACCATTTCGGCCACATACGGGGCTTCCGCCTCGATGGACGAGCCGTGCAGCCGCGACTCCATCGGGCTATTTTTCGCCTCGTCGTACTCGGCCTGGGTGATGTAGTTGAGTTCGAGCATCCTTCCCAACACATGCGCGCGACGCGTCTTGGCGGCGTCCGCGTTGGCGACGGGGTTGACCAGCGAGGGAGCGGTGGGAATCCCCGCCAAGGTGGCCATTTCAGCGACGCTCAGCTGGTCCAGGGTCTTGCCGAAATACACCTCGGCGGCGGCCCCGACCCCGTAGGCGCGCTGCCCGAGGAAGATCTTGTTGACGTACAGCGAGAAGATCTCTTCCTTGGTGAATTCGGCCTCCATCAGGAGCGAAATGTAGATTTCGCTCATTTTGCGTTTCATGTCGCGGCGCGGCGTGAGGAACATGTCCCGTGCCACTTGCATGGTGATGGTGCTCGCTCCCTGGCGAATGCCGCCGGCTTTGAGGTTGGCCATCGCGGCGCGCAAAATCCCTTCCCAATCAACACCATGGTGCCTAAAGAAGCGATCGTCCTCAGTGGCCAGGAAGGCCTGGATGAGGCGCTTGGGGAGCTGGTCGTAGCGCACCGGGATGCGGCGCTGCTCCCCGATGGCGGCGATCAATTTGCCGTCGCGGGTATAGACCCGCAGAGGTACCTGTAGTTGAACGTCCCGTAAGGAGTTGACGTCGGGGAGCGCGGGCCTCAAGTAGACATAAGCACAGACATTGGCGAACACAATGAGCGCAATTACGCCGACTAGTGCAGCACAAATGCGCGAGATGAGAACTAGGTAACGTTTGGCCACAGAAAACCGTTCTAACTTATTGCACCGGCGATATTGCACATGCATATTACCGCCGGACACATGGGCATACTCATCGAAAGATGAGGACGCAAAGCCACCGGTCCTCAAAGGCTTCGAGCCTCAAAGGACAGCGGGGTTGCCAGACCAAGCTTAACCAATCGCCCGCGTTCGGGCGCAGAGGTCTGATCGGATGAATCGACGCCTTCGTCAGCACTTGCGGATTCGCCGTAGATCCCACTTTAGGCAGCCGTCACGGCTCAAGCGCTCATTACCGTGAGTAGCTTCACGTTCTATTTAACAGTTTCTTGCTAAGTTTGCTTCGGCTAAGTTAATCTCGTGCACCAGTTTCGACCTCCAAGGTACTGACTGAAAAAGGAAAAACGCAGTGTGGTCCTTCGGTAAAAGATATCGTCCACTATTGGGACTTGACATAACCACCTCGTCGGTGAAGCTCATTGAGCTTTCGATGTCGGGTGGCCAGTACCGCGTTGAGTCCTACGCGGCTGAACCGACTCCGCACAACGCCATCAACGAGAAGGCCATCGTCGATGCGGAAGCGGTCGGTGAGGCGATTCGCCGCGCCGTGAAACGTTCCGGCGCCAAGAGCCGTCTTGCGGCCATCGCGATCAGCGGCGACGCCGCGATCACCAAAGTGATTCAGATGCCGAAGAATCTCGGCGAGAACGAACTCGAAGGTCAGGTCGAGATGCAGGCCGACCAATACATTCCGTTTCCCATGGAAGAAGTCAGTTACGACTATCAAGTCGTCGGACCGTCCGAGAAGGACCCGGAGATGATGGACGTACTCTTGGTCGCGACGCGCACCGAGAATGTGGAACAGCGCCAAGCGGCCGTGCAAGCGTCCGGACTCACGGCCCACCTCGTCGACGTCGAGGCGTTCGCCCTGGAAAATGCCTGTGCTCTGATGCGCCATCAAATGCCGGACGGCGGACTCGACCGCACCGTCGCGGTGGTGGATTTCGGCGCCAGCAGCACGACCTTCAGCGTACTGCGCGACATGCGCGTCGTGTATACGCGGGACTTCGCCTTCGGCGGGCAGCAGCTCACCGAAGAAATCATGCGCACCTACGGCCTCTCCATGGAAGAGGCCGGCCGCGCCAAGAAGGAAGGCGGCCTGCCGAGCAACTATCAGCCCGAAGTGCTCGATCCCTTCATCGACGACATGACCCAACAGGTCAGCCGCTCGCTGCAGTTCTATCTGGCGTCCGGCAGCGGCCGCTCGCAGCCCGATCAGATCTTGATTTGCGGCGGCTGCGCCAATATTCCCGGAGTCGCGGAAGTCATCTCGAGCCGGGTCGGTGTGCCGGCGGACAAGGGTGACCCGCTCGGCAACATGAAGGTGTCATCGAAAGCCAAGGCGCAAGCCGTCGGCCGCGATGCCACTGCGTTACTCACAGCCTGCGGCCTTGCGCTGCGAAGCTTCGATTAAAGAGCTGCCATGCCGCGTATCAATCTACTTCCCTGGCGCGAACAAGAACGCAAAGTCCGACGTCGCGAGTTCGGTGTCGCAGCGGGCGGCGCGGTATTCGCCGCCGTTATCTTTACCCTGGGCGGCAAGCTTCTGTACTCCCAATGGACCGACTCCCAGAACGAGAAGAACGCTCTGCTGAAAAAGGAGATCGTCAAGCTCGACGCCCAGATCGCCGACATCCAGGATCTCGAGAACCGCAAGCAGCGCCTGGTCGCGCGCATGGAAATCATCGAGAGACTGCAGCGCAAGCGCCCCGAGATCGTGCATCTGTTCGACGAAATCGTAAAGACGGTGCCGGAGGGCGTCTATCTCACGAACATCAAGCAGACCGGGAACAGGCTCGAGATTCACGGCGTCGCGCAGTCCAGCACGCGTGTCTCGACTTTCATGCGCAATATCGACGGGTCGGTGTGGATGGATAACCCGGTGCTGCTGGTGGTCGAATCCAGCAAGGACTCGTCCACGGGCGGCTCGAATTTCACCCTGACCAGCGACGTGGTCGGCGTGGATCTCGAGAACGGCGGTGAAACAACGGTCAAAAAGGTTGCCGCGAAATGAAGTTTTTCGATCAACTCCGTACTCTCGACCCGCGCGACGTCGGCCGATGGCCGCTGCCGGTGCGCGGCTTCTTCATCGCACTGATATTCGCTGTGGTCGCGGCCTTCGCCTGGTACATGTTCGTGTGGAACGACGATCGTCCCGTGTTGCTGAAAGCCGAGGCCGACGAACTGGACCTGCGTTCGCAATTCGAGAGCAAGCAGCAGCGCGCAGCCAACCTCGATGCCTACCGGGCGCAGCTGGCGGAAATGGAGCGCAGCTTTGGTGCCATGCTGCGGCAGTTGCCCGGCAAGACCGAAGTGCCGAATCTTCTGGTCGATATTTCCCAAACCGGCCTGGCCGCGGGTCTGCAGGAGAAACTCTTTCAACCCGGCAGCGAGAAGAGCAACGGCTTCTACGCGGAACTGCCGATCAAGATCAAACTGGTGGGCACCTACCACGACTTCGGCAATTTCGTCAGCGGCATCGCCGCCCTGCCGCGCATCGTGACGCTGCACGACATCCAGATCACACCGGTGGATGCCAAAGGCAGCTACGACACTCTGACCATGGACGTGACCGCCAAAACCTACCGCTACATCGAAGATGAGGGCGGCGCGCACCCGGCGGCGAAGAAAAAGACGGGAGGCGCGACGTGAGAAACTTGCGCAACGCGGGTGCGGTAATCGCCGTGCTCACAGGCCTGATCCTGGGCGGATGCTCGGGTGGGCAATCGGATCTGCAGAAATGGATAGCCGACACCAAGAAAAAGCCCGGCGGCCGCATTCAGGCGCTGCCGGAAGTTAAGCCCTACGAGACCTATGTCTACAGCGCCGGGAAGTTGCGCTCGCCGTTCCAGCCGCAGGGCTCGAGCAACAGCCAGGCGAACTTGCGGCCGAGTTCGCGGCGCAACCGCGAATTTCTGGAGAACTTTTCGCTCGACACGCTGAAGATGGTCGGCACCTTCAAGGTAGGCAGCAATTTCTACGGTCTGGTCCAGTCGAAAGACGGCCTGGTCCACAAGGTTCAGCCCGGCAACTACCTCGGGCAGAACGACGGCAAAGTGACGGAAATAACCGGCGGGAAAATTAGCCTCGTCGAAATCATACCGGATGGTCTCGGCGGCTATATCGAGCGACCGGCCTCATTGGCATTGTCCGATTGAGGCCACCAGGGAGAAGAGAGCATGATTAGAATCAAGACAAGAACGGCGATGATCGGCGCGATGGCGCTGCTCGCACTGGGCGCAATCAGCTTTACGGCGCGTGCCGATGATCCGCTCAAGCTCGAGTCGGTCGACGTTCAGACCGCGGGTCAGCAAGTGCTGCTGAAACTGCACCTGAGCGGCCCGGCTCCCCAGCCGCTGCCGTTCACCATCGACAAGCCGGCGCGCATTGCGTTCGACCTGCCCAACACCACTCTGGCGCTGACTACGCGCCGCTTCGACGTGCGCTCCGGCGGAGTCGATACGGTGCTTGCGGCCGAAGCCAACGGGCGCACGCGCCTGGTCGTCAACGTGGACTCCTTGATGCCGTACACGACCAAGGTCGACGGCAATGACATCACCGTCACTCTCGGCAATCAACCCGGAGCCGCAGCCGCCCAGACGGCGCAGGCGCGGGCGGGTTCCGGTCAGGGCGCATCGGCGGTCGAACGCACCATCCGCACCATCGATTTCCGCCGCGGCGCCGACGGCACCGGGCGGGTGATCGTGCAGCTGACGGATCCGCGCACCCCGGTCAACGTGCGCCAGGAAGGCAATCAGATCGTCGTCGATTTTGCCGGCACGTTGATGCCCAAAAACCTCATGCGGCGCTACGACGTCATGGACTTCGCGACGCCGGTGCAAACGGTCGACGCGCTGCGGGTGGAAGGCAGCTCGCGGCTGGTGATCAGCGCGCAGGGCGACTTCGAGCAGCTCGCCTATCAATCGGACAATCAGTACACCATCGAGATCAAACCTTCGCTGAAGCGCATCAACGCCGAGGAGAAGAAGGAATACACCGGCGAGCGCCTCACGTTGAATTTCCAGGACATCGACGTGCGTTCGGTGTTGCAGCTGCTGGCTGACACCAGCGGCCAGAACATCGTCGTCAGCGATTCGGTGACGGGCAATCTGACCCTGCGGCTGCAGAACGTCCCCTGGGATCAGGCGCTGGACATCGTGCTGCGCACCAAGGGCTTGGACAAGCGGCGCCAGGACAATGTCATCATCATCGGCCCGACGGCGGAACTGGCGTCGCGTGAAAAAGCCGAGCTCGCGGCGCGCAAGGAAGTGCAGGAACTGTCGCCGACGCGCACCGAATTCATGCAGGTCAACTATGCGAAGGTGACGGATCTGCAGAAGCTGATCAAGTCCACGAACGCCAAGGATTCCATGCTGTCGTCGCGCGGCAGCCTGTCGGTCGACGAGCGCACCAATACTTTGCTGGTGCAGGACACGGCGGACAAACTGGCCGATATCCGCCGACTGGTGCAAACCCTCGACGTTCCTGTCAAACAGGTGCTGATCGAGGCGCGCATCGTGATCGTGAGCGATACCTTCGAGCGCGATTTGGGTGCCCGTCTGGGCGTCACGGGCTTCACCACCACCAACGGCGGCCTGGTTTCGGTGTCGGGCACCAATGTGGGCACCGACTCCATGATCAGTTCGGCGTTTCCGCCGTCAACCACGTCACCGTCGGGATTCATAAACTTTCCCACGTTGGACAACCGCTACCAGGTCAATCTGCCCGCGGCGAATGTCAATGGCAGCATCGGCCTGTCGCTGCTCTCCGGCAAGCACCTGCTCGATCTGGAGCTGTCTGCGGCGCAGAACGAAGGCAAGAGCGAGACCATATCCTCGCCCCGCGTCATCACGGCGAACCAGAAGCAAGCCAGCATCATGCAGGGTGTCGAGATTCCGTATCAGGAATCGGCCTCGAGCGGAGCCACGACGACCCAGTTCAAGAACGCGGTGCTGTCTCTCAAGGTGACCCCGCTGATTACACCCGATAACCGCGTGATTCTCGACCTCGACATCTCCGACGACGCCGTCGGTCAGCAGGTGACGAGCGCCACCGGCGGCTCCGTCCCCTCGATCGACACCCGGGAGATCATCACCCAGGTGCTGGTCAACGACGGCCAGACCGTGGTGCTCGGCGGCATTCTCGATACCACCAAGTCCTTCGCGGCCAACAAGGTGCCGTTCTTCGCAGATATCCCCGTGCTCGGGAATCTGTTCAAGAGCACGATAAAAATCAACAACAAGACCGAATTGTTGATCTTCATCACCCCGAAGATATTGCGCGAAGGATCGAACCTGTACTGATCGCAGGCTATGCTGCGGCTGGAAAAACCGCCCCCGGGGCGGTTTTTCCATTTAATGAGCACGATTTCGCGCGAATTCCCTGCTTTCCGCGGGTCAAACCGTACAAAATGGAACGATGCTCGGCAAGGAAAACATCTTCCTCATCGGCCCCATGGGTTCAGGCAAGACCGCGGTCGGCCGGCATCTCGCGCGCATGCTGCACTTCACTTTCTACGACAGCGACGCGGACATCGAGGCGAGGACAGGCGTCGATATCGCGTTCATTTTCGAGAAGGAAGGCGAGCCCGGATTCAGGATTCGCGAGAAGGAATCCATCGATCGTCTGACGCTTCTCAAATCGGTGGTGCTGGCGACCGGGGGCGGCGCGGTGATCGAGGCGGACAATCGCCGGGTCCTCGCTGAGCGCGGCGTGGTCGTCTATCTCGCAACATCGATCGACCAGCAGCTCGAACGCACGCGGCACGCGCGGCACCGTCCTTTGCTGAATGACGTCGATCCCGAGCAAAAGCTCCAGGAGTTGATGCAGCGTCGCGCCCTCCTGTATGCCGAAATAGCCGATTTCACCGTATCCACGGACGGGCGGCGGGTGCAGCTGGTGGCCGAGGAGATTTACCACGAGCTTCGGCGGGCACCGGCTCGATAAGGTTCGTATAATCAACTCGTGCAAACGCTTCAGGTAGACGTCGGACACTCGCGCTATCCCATCGCCATAGGCTGTGGGTTGCTCGCCAATCGCGAGGTGCTGGACGCCCATATTCGCGCCCGCGACGCGCTGATCGTGACCAACACGACCGTCGCGCGCCTATACCTCGGCAAACTGACGGCGGGCCTTGCCGGAAGAAGGATCGGCGAATGCATATTGCCCGATGGGGAACAGCACAAAACGCTGCAAACCGCAGGGTGGGTGTTCGACGCGTTGATCGCAAAGAAAATGAATCGCGACGCGGCGGTGCTGGCCCTGGGGGGCGGCGTGGTCGGCGACATCGCGGGTTTCGCCGCGGCCTGCTATCAGCGCGGCATCGGTTACGTGCAGCTGCCGACGACGCTGCTTGCCCAGGTCGATTCATCGGTCGGCGGCAAGACCGGCGTCAACCATTCGGGCGGCAAGAATTTGATCGGCGCGTTCTACCAGCCTCTCGGCGTGATCACCGACATCGATACCCTGGCCACGCTCCCCGACCGGGAGCTGCGCGCCGGTCTCGCCGAAGTGATCAAGTACGGCTGCGTGTGGGATCCCCTGCTGTTCGAC
>Ga0210391_10000733_pt1 | contig 32345 bp, 31 predicted proteins | sample IncBWC12OmetaG_FD_160573 | JGI IMG/M metagenome (GOLD analysis project Ga0210391, IMG submission 160573) | Forest soil microbial communities from Barre Woods Harvard Forest LTER site, Petersham, Massachusetts, United States - Inc-BW-C-12-O ... | reverse complement strand
AGATAATTCGCCCAAATCCGGTGGGCTGCGCAGCCATTTGCACCTCATTCACGCCTGAAAACGCGTCGATTGTACTCTTTCATCCGCGCCGGGAAAATTGACAGAACTCGACCCCTCGGATATTCTCTTGAATTCGGAATTGAATACGAAGGAGTTATGAATGGCTCAGGGAGCAGCAGTAAAACATAAGAAGAAGACCAAGTCGGTATTGAAGAACATCCGCCAGTCCGCGCGCCGCGCGGCGGTGAATAAGATGAACCGCACGCGCGTGCGTTCATCGATCCGGCGGATGCGCGCCACGATCGCGTCGGGCGATCTAGCTGGAGCGGAGAAGTTGGCGTCGTCGACCTTCTCGGAATTGGACCGCGCGATCCGCAAGCGCACCCTTTCGGAAAACACCGCGAACCGCTACAAGTCGCGGCTTTCGCTGGCGATCAACGCGCTGAAGGCGAAGAAGAAGTAACAATTTCTAAACGGGATCGGTTTTTGAGGGCGCTCTGAATTTCAGGGCGCCCTTTTCGTTTGTAGAGCAGATGCGCCTCAGTAGGCTGCCGACTTCTTGCCCGGTGCGGACGCAAGCCGCGCCACGAGAAACTGCATGTAGGCCTGCGTATCCGGGTTGCGCGATTTCAACTGGCTGTCCGCCTCGCTAAGCGCCAGCAGGCCATCCAGCAAATCAGCCTTCGAAAAGCGATGCGCGTTCCGTACCGCTGCCTCGGCCGACGTGGGATTGATCTTCAGCACTCGCGCGGCGTTGAAGCCGTTCGTCGTCGGAGGCAGCGCGCGCGCCTCAATCATCTTCCGGTAGCTCCACGCCAGCGCGCCAATCATCGCCACCGGCTCGTCGCCACCCCGCAGCAGATTGCTCAGGAACGTGAGCGCTTCAGCGCGACGGCCCGTCGCGAGCATATCGGCCAATTCCCAGATCGTATTTTTCTGGTCGGTCACCGCGACTTTACGCACGTCTTCTTCGGTGATCGATGGTCGGCCCAGCGTGTAGGCCGCAAGCTTCTCGATTTCAAGCCGCATCCGCGCCGGTTCGCTATCGACCATTTCTGCAAGCACAGCCGCCGCGAGTGGCTCGATCTTTGTGCCAAGCTCCGTCGCCATGTTCACCGCCAGCGTCCGTGCCGCGGTGGCATCGAGCGTCAATTCGACGAGCAGAGCGTGTTCCGCGAGAATTTTGTAGAGCCGCTGGCGCCGGTCGAGCTTCGGAACTTCAAACAGCAGCACGGTAAACGGCGCCGGAGACCCCAGATACTTCGCCAGCGCTTTCAGCGTTTCCTGGCGCTCGTCGCCCTCCCCGCCCGCTTCCTCGTCCGCTTCATCTTCATCATCCGCGCCGGCCTTCAATCGAATCCCGATAGACTCCGCGCCGCCGGCAACGATCACCTGGCAGCTCGCGAGCATCGGCAAAGTCTCCGCGCGCTGAAACAGCTCGCCCCAGTCGCTGCCTTCCAGATCAACGCGGCTCAGAGCCCATCCACGCATCGCGTCGGGCACGTACGTCTCGATGATCTTGTTCCGGCACAAATCGCGCAGGTAGGGATCGGTGCCGATCAAAACAATTGCGCCCACAGGCTTCGCTTTCGCGAGCAGCGCGAACAAACGCTCTGCCGTCGCCTCAGGCACTAGAAATTCTCCGTCACGTTCGAAACCAGCTGCGCCGCAAAGTCGCGTGACATGCGTTCGATCGCCGGACCTTCTTCCTGAAAGAAGCTCTTCACGTCCGTCGAAATTTGATACTCGTCGCGAAACACCACATCGTCGTTGTGATACACGATTTTCTCACTCTTATTCTCCACCAGACTGACTTTGGTGTGGATTGTCACAACCATTGTCGTTACCTGGCCTGTAGCCGCGTCGAAAATCACCGGGCTCGATTCGATCGAGACGACTTCCCCGTGTAGCACCGCGTCCGCATTCTGAGGATCTTGCGTGATGTGGTATTTCGTGCGCTCGAGGAATTGCCGGATTACCGCCGCTGTGAAGCGCTGCTCGATGCGGTAGCTTGTCGTGTCGTTCTTGAAGGCGGGAATTGCGATCGTGTTCCAATCTTCGGGCAGGCTCGGCGAAGTTCCAGCGACGTGATAGCCACATCCGGCGAGTGAAATCAGGGCCAGCGCGCAGAGCGCAATCGCCGCGCGCACCGTAAACGATCGCCTACTGGATCTTCGGCTCCGCAACCAAAGCCTCCGCAATGCGGACCGCGTTTACCGCCGCCAGGCGCAAATTGTCCGCCACGGCCCAGATCCACACGGCATTCGCGACCGAGGGATCCGGCTCGATGCGCCCCACATGAATATCCGCCTCGCCCACGACGCTCACGTTTGACGGCGTCAGATCGCCCGCGCCAGCCACTCGCACTCCGAGTGGAACGAGTGCCGCCGAAAGCTGCTCGCCCGGCACAGGCGCGGCAAACTCGGCAAACGCACTGAAGGCGCAGCCGTAAAACACCGGCGCCTGCACGACTTGAATCGCCGGCGCTGCAGCGCGGCCCGTCAGACAGTGTGCCACGTTCCTTGCGATTGCCGTGCGCACATCCGCGAGCGAAGGCTTCGCATTTTCTCCGAAGTCCGCGAGCATGTTGAACGCAACCTGCGTGTCGAACACCGTTTGGTCGATGGGCCGAAACGAGAGCAAGTTCGTCGTCTGGCTTTCGAGTTCGTCCACGCCCGCCTGATCGCGCTCCGAAACTGGGAGATTCAACACAATCGCCACGCGCGCGGGCGAAAACTTCGCAAGACCTGCTGCGACCGTGCACGCAATGATCGTTCCCGGGCCCGGCGACGAGTACGCCATCGCCGCGCCTTTTCCCGTCGCTGAGGCCGAAGCTCCGGGCCGCGGCAGTAACACAGAATCGAGCGACGGAATCCACGACGTCGCTTTGCCCGCAGCGAGCAGCGCACCCGTCATATCGATCACGTTCGCTCCGGATCGCTGCGCCGGCTGCCAATTCTGTTCAGCGTCGCCAGTCGACCCAGCGAAAAACGCGAACTGCGCGCCTTCAAAGCTGTTCTCGTCGAGCGCGCGGATAAACGCCGGCTCGCCGCCCGCTTCCGTCAACGTGCCCGCTGCCACTGGCTCATCGAGCAGCACAATATCGCTCGCAGGGAAATTACGATCTTCGAGGACGAGCTTCAGCTCTTTGCCGCGAAGCGAACTCGCGCCGACAATAGCGACTCGCGGCGATTTTGATGCGCCGGTTGGCATGGTTTAGGCCGGCCGCGCCTTCAGGCGAGCCGTACGAATCAATTGCAGGATCGGGCCGTGGATGGTGTAAGCAGCGGTGATGATCAGCAAAGTTTGTCGCGAAAAATAAACGACCGCGCCGACGAGCAGCGCGAGAGCGATCACGGAAAGCGAAGGCTGTCGCTTCGTTAGCGGAATATCCTTGAAGCTGAAGAACCGAATCGTGCTGGACATCAAAGCGCCCAGCGCAACCATCAGGCCCAACAAAAACACGGAAAACGCCACGCTCTCCACCGGCTCGCCCTTGAAATAGTGAACGATCGCGGCGAGCATACCGGCCGCCGCAGGTGTTGGCATTCCGACGAAGTACCGGTTTCCGCCGGGCGCCATTCCTTGAATGTTGAATCGCGCCAGTCGCCACGCACAGCACGCCAGAAACGTGAACCCGATCAGCCAGCCGAGTTCCTTCAGGTGCAGCCACTCAGGCGCGAGTCCGGCCGTCACTCCGCGAATCGCCCATGCATACATCAAGAATGCAGGCGCAATTCCGAAGCTCACTACGTCCGCGAGAGAATCGAATTCCCTTCCGAACGCGCTCTCCGTGCCCATCATGCGCGCGACGCGGCCGTCCATCGAATCAAAGAGGTATGCAAAACCGATTGCGCACGCAGCGCGATCGAAATCCACGAAGCGGCCGTCGAGCGTCGCGAGGATCGCGTAATACCCGCACAGCATGTTGGCGACGGTGAAGGCGCTGGGAAGGATGTAAATCCCGCGACGGAGCTTGCGGCTGCGGTTGGGAGCGCGGCGGTCCTCTTCGGGCTCGGTGATGACCATCTCGTTCAGTTCCATCTTGCGAGTATGCTTTCGCCGCCCTTTACGGTGTCGCCGCGTTTAATTTGTAGTTCGGTGTCCATCGGCAGCCAGACATCCACGCGAGAGCCGAATCGAATCAGTCCCACGCGCTCGCCGATGGCGATATTTTCGCCTTCGGATTTCCAGCATATCACGCGGCGCGCGATGGCTCCGGCGATTTGTTTGAACACGACGGGCCCGCGATGCGCGTGCAAGTAAATAATGTTTTGTTCATTCTCCACGGACGCATCCGAGCGAAATGCCGCGTAAAATTTGCCCGGCCGGTATACCACGTCGGCCACGCGGGCCTCAACCGGCGAGCGCTGCACGTGCACATTGAAGATCGAAAGAAAAATGCTGATGCGGTGCCCCATCTGCGAGTCGAGCAGTTCGTCGACGACTTCGACGACTTTTCCATCCGCGGGTGAAACGATGACGTTCGGGTCTGCGGGAATTTTTCGCTGCGGATCGCGAAAGAAATAGCACACGAAGAGTCCGAGCACGACGAAGATCGCGCCCATCCACAGCAGCGCGGCCCATTTTGTAGCGAGGAGCAAAAGCAGTACGCCCACCGCGAGCAGCGGCAGGGCAAACTTGTAAGCGTCCTTCACCATATCTGAGTTTGATTTCCTTCGTTCGTGGAACGTTTGCGAGTGTGGTTCACTGCGCCTGCGTGCGCAATTCGGTTGCCGCCGAGATGCACTTATATTGTACGACAGAACAGCTCGTGTCGCGGGACAGCGCTAGTGCGGAAGGTTGCGGTATTGCGTTACAACCAGCATCTCCATTTGGTCTTTCAACCGGAGCTTGGTCTTCTTCAGAAGAACTTCCTGCTCCAGGTCTTCCTGTTTCCAGTACGTCTGCGTAATTAGCTTCTCGAGCAGCGATTCGCACCGCAGATGTTCTTCAGCGAGTCGCCGATATTCTTGATTTGTCTCGAGAAGCAGCTGGCGCACGTCGTTCGTCGTGGCTGGCATCGAATCCTCCGTAGGTCGGAATCGGGCCTGACGGGAGAGAAGTATCACAACCGAGTGTCGGAAATAAATAGTGTTTCTACCCGATGCCCGGTTTTAACGATTCAGCACGGCGTCGGCTGCGGTGGAGAGAATTTCCCAGATGCGTGGCAGCCAGTCGCGGTGTTCGGGCTTCATCAGCACCGAGCGCAGGCACAGGACTTTTCCTTTCGAATCGGCCCACGAAGGACGTGGACTGGCGTTCGCAAAAAATCGAGCGGGCAAATGGATCATCGCAATGTGAAGATTTTGCTTCGCGGCTTGATCGAAGACTCGCTGTGATAGCTCGCTGGTTTTCTCCGCGGTATCGGCGCGCGGTGCCCACACTACGATGTCTAGTTCGGGCGCGAACGGCGTCACCCACCGAGGATCACCAGCGATGAGGTCCGAGAACGCGACCGCTGCTTGGCGCGATGACTCCAGCATCTTCGCGAACTCCCCGCCCGGCGTTAGCGGAAGCAGCCGCTGCGTCGCCCAAAGCGCGACCGCTGCTGCGCCAGGCCGCGAACACTCTAAACTGATTTCTCCGAGATGCAGATCAGCCGCCGTGAAATACGTGTACGGCGACTCGTGCTTGTAGAGCGCTCCGACACTGGGATCGCGAAACAGCACGCATCCGCATCCATACGGCTGTAGTCCGTGCTTGTGGGGATCGATGACGATCGAATCCGCACGCGAAATCTGTTCGTATGCTGCGCGGGCTTCAGCGCCCAAATTTGCCGCGAGTTTAAAGTAGCCGCCGTACGCGCAATCAGCGTGCACGCGCACGCCGAATTTCTCGGCGAGCGCTAGAATCTCAGGAAGTGGGTCGACCGAACCGGTTCCTGTAGTCCCGATCGTCGCGACAATGCAGCCAACGTCGCCCGTTTCGAGCATCTTCGCAAGGGCGGCCGTATCTATCCGACCTCGCGAATCCGACAGCACCGCCGCGAAGGGCAGCTTCAATACCGACGTGATCCGCTCGTGCGTGTAGTGCGCCTGGTCCGACGCAACAATCTTCTTCCCCGGACACAACTGCCCCGCGACCCACAGCGCCTCGAGATTCGCCATCGTCCCGCCGCCGCACAAATGCCCGAGATGCTCTTTCCATCCAAACATCTGCGCAATCTCTGCGACGGCTTCCTTCTCCATCCCTGAGCTTGCGCGCCCGCCATCCATGGCGTGATTGTTCGGATTGATCCAGGTTGCGAGCGCATACGCTGCGCGCGCGATCGGATGCGGCGGCTTCAACATCTGCCCTGCGTACAAAGGATGAAAGTAGGGAAAGTTGTCCTGCATCCGCGCCGCAACTTCCTCCATCACCTCGAACTGCCGCGCGCTCGGCATAGCCGGCCGCGCCAGTGCCGGCAATTCCTCGAATCCGTTGTCGAGTTCCGGCAGCGCCTTTTTCAGAAGTTCGAGGCTGGCGTTTTCGAGAAGCATCGCGTTTCCCTTTCGTATGCGCACACAAGTGTCGCGCGCAAACCGACCGAGTGTACATGTTCGGAAATTTCGCGCCTAGCGGGAAGTCGATCTACGCCTGCGCAATAACGCACAGCGAGTCAGAGGGTGGCAGTCAAAAGCAGCGCATCGTCGACAGGGTTCGAATAATAACGGGGCCGCCGGCCGACGACGTGGAAGTCATGGCGGTGATAAAGCCTCAGCGCCACATCGTTTGCAGCGCGAACTTCAAGCATCGCCTGCGTTGCGCCGACCGACCGCGCCCACGCGAGCGCCCGATCGAACAGATCGCTCCCGACGCTGTGCTTCCTCGCTTCCGGCACCACGGCAAGATTCAAAATCTCTACTTCCGGCGGAATGTTGCGCGCGACGACGAATCCAACCACCTGTGGCTCGCGCGATCCGGTGTTCGCGATCCGTTCCGCCACCCAGCCGGCCATCTCGCCGGCTTCCACGCGCTCGTAGTCAATGCGGCTCCACTGCGCGATCTCGGGGCACGCCGCTTGTATGGCCAACACGGTGTCGACATCTCGAGGCTCAAGCTCGCGGACAGCCACCGTTCAGCGCCCCTTTGCGTCCACTTCGGCGTCGCTGCGCCGAACGTAGTTGGCATCGAGCGTAAGCGCATCCGAAAGCGTGCCCTGCTTCGCACGGACCACAGCAAGCTGACCGATCCATGGCGCCAACACATTCGACGCGCGAAAGACCTTCGTGCCCGCAGGCTCAACCAGTCGCGTCACAAGTTCCGGTTCTGTCGCCACCACGGCCACTTCACCATCCGACGCCCGTTCTTTCACAAGCTTCAGCAATTCATCGCCTCCCACGACACACTCGTCGCCTTCAAGCCGAAGCTCGCCGCCCGCGTCTGCACGATAAGATGCGCCATAGAACTGTCCGCGCCGCGCGTCCACTACGGACACCAGCCACGCCGCAGGGTATGCACACTGCGCCGCCACTGCCTCCAGCGCGCTCACACCAGCCACCGGCTTCCCGTACGCCTCCGACCATGCCTTAGCCGATGCCAAGCCCACGCGCAGCCCCGTGAACGAGCCCGGGCCGGCAGCAACAGCGAACAGCTCAAATTGATCCAGTTTCAGTCCCAATTCGGCGAGCAGGAACTCCAACTGGCGGAAAATTCGGGAGGAATAAGCCTCGTCGCCCCACGTGGAAACGACGCCAAGTACGGCCAAATCTCGCAAAACTGCGACGCTTCCGCCCCGCGAAGAGGTGTCCAGTGAGAGGGTTAACACCGCACCAGTATAGGGCAATTTAGGGGCCAAAGTTACTGAAAACATTCGGTTTCGCCTCGCCCGAACCCGCCGTTTTACGGCAGGATTTCCTTGACCTTTAGTTACCATGTGCCTAAACTTTCAATATGCTTTCCGCGGAGGGGAGTTCCACCTATGGAATTTAAGCTAGGCGAAAAAGTCGTGTACCCGAACCATGGTGTTGGGATCATCGAACAGATTAGCTATAGCTACCTGAACGGCCGCTCAGAGCGTTTTTACATGTTGAAGATTGCCTCCAGCGGGCTGAAAGTGTCGGTTCCGCAGGCAAACGTCGAATCCGTCGGTTTGCGGCCTGTAATCCGCACCCAGCAAGCCGGCGCCGTACTTTCGTTCCTCGAGAATGGCCGCTCCTCCTCTCACCACGACTGGAAGCACCGCTTCAAAGAAAATTCCGACAAGATGCGCACCGGATCGCTGATGGAAGTGGCGGCCGTGCTGAAGGGCCTTGTGGCTCTCAGCCGTACCAAGCCCCTCTCCTTCCGCGAAAAGAAGATGCTCGAGCGCGCGAAGTATCTGCTGGTCAGCGAGCTCGCCACCGTGCGCAATACGTCCGAGTCGGCCGTTGAAGCCAACCTGATCCGCGCCCTGGCAAAGGCCAAGCTGACGATGCCGGAATCGTCGCCTGTCGCCGAATAACGCTGAAACAAAAGCGGTAACTGTTCAAAAAGAACGGCGCTTCTGCGCCGTTCTTTTTTTTGCGTCCAGTCCACGTTAATAGGTCCCCGCAAACGAAAGTCGCGACTCGACTCGCCGATGTAGCTCTAGTACTGCTTGGCGCGCGGCGCTATTAAGCGTTCTGGAAACACTGGACTTCGAAGCCCCGCCACCAGCAAGCCACCGCCTTACAATTTATGATGATGAATTAGCTCCGCCGGAAGTTCGCGCGGCGAAGCTTTTGCCCCGTTCGTGGGGCCAAACGCAACCCAAGCCCGACGGATGGGCCACGAATGACGACAAAGACCACGGACCTGAAACCGCTCAGCGCGATTGTGAAGCCTGAGGAACGCGAACTTGCGCTGAAGCTCGAGGAGCACGCCGCGATTCAGGCCGAACTCGCCGACCGCGAACTCAAGGCCGAACACCTGCGCGCCGAACTGGGAGCCTTCGAGAGGCAGTATCTCCACCACGTTGGCTCGCTCTACGCAGAGCTTGACGAATTGAAAGCACAAATCGCCGCGCAGAAATCCGCCGCGAACCCGTCTGACGCTACCGCGAAAGCAGCAGCGGACGACGCTCGAGCCCGCGCCGAGGAAACCAAGGCCACCGCCGGCGAGAAGAGCGACGTTGCGCCGCGCAGCTTCGAAGCGACGCCCGAAATGAAGCGCCTCTATCGCGAAGTCGCCAAGCGCATTCATCCCGACCTTGCCTCGGAGTCTGATGATCGTTCGCGCCGCGAAGTCCTGATGGCCGAAGTGAACGACGCCTACGAATCGGGCGACGAAGCCAAGCTCACCAAAATTCTGACCGGCTATGAACACAGCCCCGAATCCGTGAAGGGCGACGGCGCCGGCGCGGATCTTGTTCGCGTGATCCGCCGCATCAGCCAAGCACGCGCGCGCGTCGTGGAAATCGACGCCGAAACCGAAGAGTTGCTGCGCTCCGACCTCTACCGCCTGAAGTCGCATCTCGACGAAGCGAAGGCGCTCGGCCGGGATGTCCTAAACGAAATGGCTGGCAAAGTAGCGGACCAAATCACTCGCGCCAAATTACAGTTGGAGAAGATGCCCGCCGCGCGATAACGTCGCGCCCGCCCAAATCCATGGAGACGATCGAAAAGCCGTCAGCGGGTCTCGTCGTTCGCAAGAGCGGTTCTCAAGCTCTCGCGATTCGCTCGGCCGCTCTCGTCAACCGTGGGTTGAAGGATCTTTCGCGCGAATCCAACTGGACTCGCAAGCCCGCCTTTGTCGGCAAAGCTTCCAAGGTTGCGATGTCATCGAACGGCTTGGTTTGTGCGATTTCCGCCGAGTCGCGCAACACTCCGCCGCGCGTTGTCGTACACGACCTGCACAACAGTTACGGCCAGCTCGCCCTTGCCGTTCCCGGCGAAACGCCCGCGATGGCCAAGCATTTGCCGGCGAGCTTCGCGTGGTCGCGCACAGGCCGCTTTCTCGCCGGAGCATGGGCAGCCTGGCAGCCCGCCGTCCACGTTTTCGACCTCGAAGGAAAAGAGTTCAGCGGCACGTTTGGAAAATTCCAGCAGCTTCCGTCGCACATCGCATGGTCGTCAGACTCGGAGCACATCGTCGCAGCTACCACCGGAAGCAAGCACGCGTCGCTCCACCTGTGGCGATCGGGCATCGGCGATGGCCCGCTTCAAGACGCGCCGCTCGGTCAAGCCGCAGTTCCGGATTGGCTTGAGCGACAAACCTACGAAGCGGAATTCGGAGAAGAAGGCGCATTCCACGGCTACGGTAAAGCGATCTTCAGCCCCGACGGCAAACAGGTCGCCAGCGTCGTCGAAATTCAGGGCGAGTGGGCCGACGATGCGATCCTGTTCGCGGAAGTTCCTTCGCTGAAGCGCTTGCAGTCGTTCCAGGCACAAGGACACGTCAGCGATCTCACCTGGCTCGCCGGCGGCGACGCGATCGTCTTTTGCGCCGCAGCCCAAGCCTACAAACTCGACCTCGCTTCCATGCAGTCCGAGCAACTTCCGTTTGACGCAGAAATCTGCGTCGCACATCCGTCGCTGCCCCTGCTCGCGTGCTACACGTCGTGGCAAAAAGAGTCAGCCAAGGGACATCTCTTTCTCGCCGATTTGCGCACGGGTTCCCGGTACGACGAATGTGAAGCCGACGGAGTGGTTGAAATTCGTTGGAGCGAGGATGGGTCGAAAGCCTACGCCGTCTCCAAAGACGGCATGGCATACATCTACGAGCCGGAATTGCTGTAATCCCTTCCGAAGTTAACGACTAGATTCGTAGATGCGAGCTGTGAGTGGCAGGTTCGGGTCGGCGTTTAGCGTCGAGTCCGCGTACATTCCCGCCGCGTAGCTCGGATAGCCGGCGGCGGCGATCATCGCCGCATTGTCCGTAGAAAGCGCGCGGCTCGGGAAAAACGCCTCCTTATCGGCTCGCTTCGCTTCTGCCTCGAAGCGCGTTCGCAATTCTCGATTCGCCGCCACTCCTCCAGTCACGAGGATCGACTTCGCGCCAGTTACCGCAGCCGCGGCAAGCGAGCGCGCTACAAGGTCCTCCACCACGGCATGCTGAAAACTCGCAATCAAGTCGAGCGTCGCTTGGCTGCACAGTCGCCTCAGTGCCGCTGCGCTCCGCTCTCCGTGCGCGAGCGTCTCGCGCCGCTTCTCAATTTCCGGATCGAGTTCACGATGCCGCTGCAAGTGGTACAGCACGGCCGTCTTGATACCACTGAAGCTGAAGTCATGCGCGTTGCCCGTCATCTTCGGGGTCCCGAAGCGGATCGCCTTCGGATCACCATGCACCGCGAGCTGATCGATAATCGGGCCGCCGGGATATCCCAGCGCGAGCATTCGCGCCACTTTGTCGTACGCTTCGCCCGCCGCGTCATCACGCGTCCCGCCAATGCGGGTATAGGTGAACGGCCGCGAGCCATCACCCGCCACGCGATACAGCATCGTGTGTCCGCCAGAAACGATCAGACACAGTGCCGGAAGCTCGGGAATTTTTGCGCCGGTCATGTGCGCCTCAAGAAATACGGCATGCACGTGCCCCGCCAAGTGATTCACACCGATCAGCGGCTTCCCCAGCGACATCGCCAAAACTTTTCCGTACGTCATACCCACGAGCAACGCGCCAACAAGCCCCGGCCCCTGCGTCACCGCTACCGCATCGAGATCCTTCAGCTCAATTCCCGCCTGCGAAACCGCCTCCCGCACCACCGGAACGATCTGCCGCAGATGCTCGCGCGACGCGAGCTCCGGCACCACTCCGCCATATTTGCGGTGAATGTCCACCTGCGAAGCGACCACGCTCGAAAGCACAATCTTCCCTCCGCGCACCACCGCCGCAGCGGTCTCGTCGCACGAAGACTCGATTCCAAGAATGTATGGCTCGACTGAGCTCAAAGAACACTCCAGCGCATCTGAGCGATAGGCGCCAAAATGCCTATGGTAGCATAGGCGTGCGGAGGGCCTTCCGGGCGCAGCGCTTCGCTGCATTTATAAATGCCCTCGTTGCCGTTTGAATCCGGCCCCGGCCTCCGTAGCGTAAATCCAAATTCAGGGCCCTGTTCCGCGTTCAGTCGCGAACGTCCGCCCGGAGATTACAGAAACGATGACTCAAAAACACGCGCGCGTACGCAAAGCGGTGCTTCCAGTAGCAGGACTCGGCACCCGCTTCTTGCCCGCCACGAAGGCCATCCCCAAGGAAATGCTTACGGTTGTCGATAAGCCGCTGATTCAGTACGCCGTCGAAGAATGCATGGCCGCCGGAATCGAGAGCCTCATATTCGTCACCGGCCGACGCAAGAGCGCCATCGAAGATCACTTCGATTTCGCGCCCGAGCTCGAATCGTTTCTTAAGGAACGCGGCAAATCCGAGCAAGCCGAAATGGTGCGCAACATCAGCGGCGACATGCACTTCAGCTATACGCGCCAGAACGAAGCGCTCGGTCTCGGCCACGCTGTGCTCACCGCGCGCGAACTCGTAGGCAACGAACCGTTCGCGGTGCTGCTTGGTGACGTAATTATGGAAAGCAAAATTCCTGCCACAAAGTCCCTCGTCGAAATCTTCGAGCAGACTGGCAAGGGCGCCATCACCGTGCAGGAAGTTCCGCGCGAACAGATCCACTTCTACGGCGTCGTCGATCCCGAGCCGGGCAACGATCCGAGATGGGGTGCCTCGCTTCTCCGCGTGAAGGACCTGGTCGAAAAGCCGAAAGCCGAAGATGCGCCGTCGAATCTCGGTGTCTCTGGCCGCTACGTGCTGCCCGCTGAAATCTTCGAGTACCTCGAACACACCAAGCCCGGCGCGGGCGGAGAAATTCAGCTCACCGATGCGCTTCGCTCACTCGCAAAAAAGGAAGGGCTTTGGGCGCACGTTCACGACGGAACGACGCACGATGCGGGCGACAAGATGGGTTTCCTGAAAGCCACTGTCGAACTGGGCCTGCAACACAAAAAGCTTGGACCCGAGTTCCGGAAATATTTGAAGGAACAGAAGTTCTAGCGGGGCGGCTGCGGCAAACTCCCAATTTCAACGGCGGACGAATCCAATCCGGATCGTCCGCCTTATTTTTTCTTCTTGCCCGACGATTTCTCGCTCGACGTCTTGGACGCGCTGTCTTTCGACTCGGACTTTGTCTCGGACTTCGAATCGGACTTCGAATCGCTTTTGGACTCGGCCGATTTCCCGTCGCCGCTCTTTGAATCCGACGACCCGCCATCCGATCCTGAGTTCTCGCTTGTCCCCGTGGCAGGGCTCTTGCCCTTATAGTCCGTCACATACCAGCCCGAACCCTTGAACTGAATGCCCGCAGCTGAAATCTGGCGCTCGGCCTTGGCTCCGCACTTCGGGCACTTCTTCACGGTCGCCGCCGAAAACGGCTCGATCTTCTCAAAATGGTGACCGCATTTCTCGCACTTGTATTCGTAGAGCGGCAAACGGAATAACCTCCTTGCTGCAAAGCTTCAAAAAATCATAGCACGGCTGCGGATTCGTATGCGAAGCGGCGAACCCCGCGCGTTCAGCAATTCGCCGTCGCCAAAAGCTCGGGAAGCCCTGTGCTACACTGGCCAACCAGACGACAATGCCGAAAACGAAAACTGCCGAGCCCGTGGCGGGCTGCCTATACATCGTTGCCACTCCCATCGGCAACCTCGAAGACATCACGCTTCGTGCCTTGCGGACTCTGAAAACTGTCGACCTGATCGCTTGCGAGGACACGCGCCAGACCGGCAAGCTCCTCTCGCATTTCGAAATTTCTACGCGCACCGTCAGCTATCACGAACACAACGAGATCACGCGTGCGCCTGAAATCATCATCGAGCTTGAGCAGGGCGCCCAGGTGGCGCTTGTAAGCGATGCCGGGACGCCAGCCATCTCCGATCCCGGTCACCGCCTGGTCAGCCTGTGCATCCGGCACGGGATCAAAGTTGTGCCGCTTCCCGGCGCGTCCGCGTTCGTCACCGTGCTCGCGGCTTCGGGCATGCCCATCGAGGAGTTCAGCTTTGTCGGATTTCTGCCTGCCCGTCCCACTGAACGCCGCAAAAAGCTTCGCACGCTCTCTGACGAGCCGCGCACGCTGGCGCTGTACGAAGCTCCGCACCGCCTTATCGACACTCTCGAAGACGCGCTCGACATCCTCGGCAATCGGCCCGGCGTAATCGCTCGCGAAGTCACCAAGATCTACGAGGAATTCACGCGAGGCCACTTGGAAGATTTGCTCGCTGCCGTCCGCTCTAAACCGCCGCGCGGCGAAATCACTCTTCTCATCGGCCAGTCGGACGGCGAAGCGCTGCACTCCGCCGAACAAGACGCTCACGCCAAAATGCCGTTGGCAACTCGCGTGGCCCAAATCATGAAGGAACGCAGCCTCGACAACAAAGCTGCGCTAAAGCACGTCGCGCGCGAACGCGGAATCACACGCCGCGAAGCCTACAAACAACTCCTGATTACTCGCGAGGAATAAGCCGCAGGCGAAGCGGCGCGGGAAGTTAGTCGCCCGAAGAGGAGATGGACTGCGCGAAAAACGCGTCCACCTTGTCCAGAATCTCCGGACCAGTTGTGGAGTGGTGGACCGCCTGCCGCAGTTCCCCGCCGTTTCGCACGCCGTGCGTGAACAAACTCGCAAACTGCTTCATCTTGCCGATCGCATCCGGCATCCCCGACTCAATCAGGTTCCGGAAATATCCCGCGAGCAGATGATACCGGTCGAGCTCGGTTGGCTCGGTGTAGGAACCCGTCGCGAGATAGTCCGCGATCTGGCGGAAGATCCACGGATTGAACGACGCCGCGCGGCCGATCATCACGGCGTCGCAGCCCGTCGTTTCAACCATCCGTACGGCGTCCTGTGGCACGCGAATGTCGCCGTTGCCGATCACCGGAATTTTCACCGCCGACTTCACGTCGCGAATCACGTTCCAATCCGCCGAGCCGGCGTAGCCCTGCATGCGGGTTCGCGGGTGCACGGCGACAGCCTCGATGCCGATGCGTTCCGCCATTCGCGCCACATCCACGGCGACGATGTGGTTTTCGTCCCAGCCTGACCGAATCTTGATCGTCAGCGGAATCTTTACAGCATCGCGCACCGCGCCAAACAACTTTTCCAGATGGGTGAGATCGCGCAACAACCCCGAGCCGCCGCACTTCACAACCTTCTTCACCGGGCAGCCCAGATTGATGTCAACCTGATCGAATCCCAGGTCTTCAGTGAGCGCCGCGGCCTTCGCCATCACCTGCGGCTCCGAACCGAAAATCTGCGCGGCGATCGGATGCTCGTCGCTGTCGAAGTAAAGATAGTGCAGTGTGCGCGCCGAGTTGCGCGTCAGCCCTTCGGCGCTGGTGAACTCAGTCATGATCAGCCCGCACGCGCCAAGCGAACGGATCACGCGGCGAAACACGGTGTCCGTCACGCCCGCCATCGGCGCAAGCACCGTCGCCGGACGGATCTCGATGTTCCGGATCTTCAGTTGAGTTGGAAAACTCGTTGCCATCTCAGTTCAAGTTTCCCGCACCGATCGTGCGCGCTAAATTGTTGGATTTCCCGAGCCGTCCGTCGTCGCGCGCCGCACCGGAAACGGAATGGGCACCTTTGTACTGATGGTTCGCAACGGCCGCGCCAGATGTGCCATCACCGCTTCGCGTGATCCGCCAAAGAAACTCTCCACTACTTGCCCGAGCGCCTGCGTCCGCGCGTCGTCTGCACTCAAATTCGGCACGTACTTGTACGCGCGTCCGACTTTCCGCCGCTCCACAACGCCCTTCCGCGCCAAGCGGTCCATGATGGTCATAATCGTCGTGTACGCGCGCGGCCGCCGCATCGCGAGCCCATCGCGAATCTCGCGCACTGTCGCCTCGCCCATAGGCCACAGCGTATTCATGCAGTCGAGTTCGAGCGGCGCAAGATCCAGCACCGAGCGCCGTGGCGACGGCACCTTCACCCGTTCATCGTGCATCGTGCGTGGCCTTCATCGCTTCCTCGCGTCCGCCGGTTTCTCCGGCGTGCCCAAGTATTGATCCGTGCGCAGAATTTCACGGCGTAACGCCGGATTCCGTTCGGTCCACTCGTCGTCGCCGGCCGGAGCTTCCAGCGAAGTTCGCATCGCCGCCATCTTCGAATCCATGTCGTCCATGAAATGCAGCGCGATCGCCTCGCGCGTTTGCGGAAGCGCAGGCGAACCAAACTCCAGCGATCCGTGATGGCTCAAGATCAAATGCTCTACCAGCGTCGCCAGCTCAGGCGGAAATCCCGGGATCGCCGCGATTTTTTCGCGCACACGCCGGGCACCGATGCTGATGTGCCCGAGCAGCCGTCCCTCGGTGGTGTACGAAATTCCGCGCTCGCAGCTCAACTCGTCGATCTTGCCGATGTCGTGCAGCACAATTCCCGCCAGCAGCACGTCGCCATCGAGTTCCGGGTAGTGTGCCGCCACCGCTCGCGATAGCCCGATCAGCCCGACAATGTGTTCGAGCAATCCGCCCGCGAAAGCGTGATGCATGGTCATCGCCGCCGGCGCGCGCTTCAGCTTCGGCGCAATCGCCGGATCGTCGATGAAACTTTCCAGCAGCCGCTTCAGCCACGGATTCTTCATGGCCGCCACGGCGCCCCGCAAGTCCGCATAAAGCTTCTCGACGTCAAAGCGCGTGTGCGCCAGATAGTCCGCCAGGTCGTACTCGCCGTCGCGCACCGAAACGATCTGTTCGATCGTCAATTCCTTCTGCGCGTTATAAAGCTTCACGCGCGCGCGCACCTGAACCACGTCGTCGCGCTCGAACGTCTTCACGATCGCGTCGAAGTTGTCCCACATTTTTCCGTTGATCGAGCCGGTGCGGTCGGTCAACGCCAGCTCCAGCCAGGATTTTCCAGTGCGGGGGGAACTGCGAACTTCCTTGTTGCGCACAAGGAACGTGCAGGTCAGCGCCTGCCCGTCCTGCAAATCACAAACGTAATGCGCCTTCATTATCCGTTCACTTTCGGGAACGGCACCTTCTTCTTGTCTTTCTTCTTCTTGTCGGCCGTGTCCGGCGTCGGTGCCACTTCCGTGATCACGCTCGCGCCCGGCACCGCCGCGGAATCCACATAACCCGGCTTCACCATCACGTAGCTTTCTTCGCGCAACTCCGCCAGATAGTCGCGCATCGCCGGCGTCATTCGCTCCATGTAAATCTTGTTCATGATTTCGTTTTCGACTTTATCCATCGGCTGCAAGCCGGCCTGGTAGTGCGCGTCCACTTTTAGGATTTCGAAGCCGGTCTTGGTCTGGATCACTTCGGTGTACTGCCCCTTTTCGAGCTTAAACACCACATTTTCTAGCGACGGCGCGAGCTCGCCTTTGCCGAACGTTCCCAACCCTCCCGCCTGATCCTTCGCCGTGCTTCCTTCCGAATAGCGCTTCGCCAGTTCGGAGAAGTCCTGGCCTTTGTCCAAGCGCGAACGCAGGTCTTCCGCCTTGCGCTGGATCGCGGCGATTTCTTCCGGGCTCTTCCCTTCCGTGCTCAAGAAGATTTCAGACAGGACCACCTGCTCCGGCCGCGTGAACTCGGACGGATGCGCGTCATAGTATTTCTTCACTTCATCGTTGGCGATGTTGATCCGCTGCCCGACTTCCTTCCGGATCACTTCTTGAGTCAGCAGGTTGTTGCGAATTTGGGTTTTGTAGTCTTCCCACGCCAGGCCGGACTTTTCGACCTCTTTCTCCAGGTCGTCGATCGACGCGATGTTGTTCTGCGCGCGCACCTGGTCGAGCTTCTTGATCACGTCGGTCTCGACGCTGATGCCCATGTCCTTCGCGCGCTGCACAAGTAGCGACTGGTCGATCAAGCCGCGCAGCAAATCCTTCGACTGATCCTTGTACTCGGCCTCGGTCTTGTCCGCCGGGCAGCCCTGGCAATCGTGCTGGATCTCGTCGCGCAGTTGCTGGTCGGCCTTCTGGTAGTCCGACGTCGTAATAATGTCGTTGTTCACACGCGCGATGATCTCTTCCACCACCGCGGCTTTTTCCTGAGCGCGAAGCGCCGGCGTCGCCACCGCAAAAAGCAGCGCTCCCGCCGAAAGAACTCGCAAACCATTCCGCAAATCTAGAATTTTCATCAGTTTCACCCGCTTTTTTAGTGTAGCTCTACGCTTGTAGTTGCTGCAATACGTTTCTAACTGCGCCCATCGGCCCGCCCTGGTAGCCCTTCCAATCGATCCAAAGCACGCCGGTTGGGTCGAGCCGCATTCCCTTTTTCTTTCGCAACAGTTTCACCAGCGTTTCCGGCCCCAGCGGCGTGTCTTCGTAGAATTTGATCGCCACCTGGTCGCCGCGCCGGTCTACCGTCGAAACAAACAGCTTCTCCGCCAGCGCCTTCAGCACAGCGTAGTCGAGCAGATTCTCCACCGACGGCGGCGGTGGCCCGAACCGGTCTTCCAGTTCGCGCCGCACCTCGGTGCGCTCCGCATCCGTCGTCACGCTCGAAATGCGCTTGTAGATCCTTAGACGCAGATTCTCGCTGTCGATGTATTCCGGCGGAATCCGAATCTCTTGTCCCAGGTTGAGCGTCGCGCGGCGTTCCGGCGCGACAGGCTGGCCCTTCCGCTCGGCAACGGCGCGTTCCATCATCTGGCAGTACATGTCGAAGCCAACGGCTTCGATATGCCCGTGTTGCTCTCGCCCGAGCAGGTTACCCGCGCCGCGCAGTTCCAAATCGAGCGCTGCGATTCGGAATCCCGCGCCCAAGTCGCTGAACTCTTTCAACGCCGCAAGCCTCTGGCGCGCGATAGAACTAAGTGGCGTATCCTGCGGCACTAGCAGATACGCATACGCGCGCAAGTTTGACCGGCCCACACGCCCGCGAAGCTGGTACAACTCCGAAAGCCCCATCCGGTCCGCTCGATTAATGATGATTGTGTTCGCCCGCGGGATATCCAACCCGTTCTCGACAATCGTCGTCGAGACGAGCACATCCGCCTCGTTGCGCACAAACTGCAGCATCACCTTTTCGAGTTCAGATTCCTTCATCTGTCCGTGGCCCACAATCACACGCGCCTTTGGCACGAGCCGCTTGATCATCGACGCAAGCGACACGATCGATTCGACACGGTTGTGCACGAAAAAGATCTGCCCCTCGCGCGCCATCTCTTCCTCGATCGCTCGCTGCACCAGCGCCTCGCTGAACGGTGCAACCGAAGTCTGAATCGCCAACCGATCCTTCGGCGGCGTTTCGATCAAACTCATGTCGCGCAGCCCTACGAGCGACATGTGCAGTGTTCGCGGAATCGGAGTCGCGGACATGGTCAGCACGTCCACGTTCTTGCGCATCTCTTTCAGCCGCTCTTTGTGCGCCACTCCAAAGCGCTGCTCTTCGTCCACCACCAGCAGCCCAAGATCTTGAAATTTCACGTCCTTTGAAAGCAGCCGGTGCGTGCCGATCAAAATGTCCACTTTGCCCGCTTCCACTTCTGCAACGACCTTCTTCTGCTCCTTCTCCGATCGAAACCGGCTGATCATTTCGATCTTCACGGGGAACGCCGCAAACCGCTGCTTGAACGTCTGAAAATGCTGAAACGCGAGCACCGTCGTCGGCGCGAGCACCGCAACCTGCTTTGAATCCGCGATCGCCTTGAACGCCGCGCGCATCGCCACTTCCGTCTTTCCGTATCCAACGTCGCCGCAAAGTAGCCGGTCCATCGGCAGCGTCGATTCCATGTCGCGCTTTACGTCCTCGATTGCGCGATGCTGGTCGGTGGTCTCTTCGAATTCGAACGCGTCGTCGAACTCTCGCGTGAAATTCGTCTCCACTGGAAACGCGTGTCCGACCGACAGCTTTCTCTCCGCATATAACGCCAGAAGCTGGTCTGCCATGTCAGCAACCGACTTCTTCACGCGCGTCTTGCGCGCTTCCCATACCGTGGTGCCCAGCCGGTCGAGCTGGGGTTCTACTCCGCCCAGCGACTGATACTTCTGTACCAGGTCGATCCGCGCCAGCGGTACGTACACCTTCGCGTCATCCGCGTAGCGCAGCAGCATGAACTCGCCGTTCGCGCCCTCCGTCGCGATCTGGCGCAGCCCTTCGAATTGCCCGATGCCGTGATCGACGTGAACCACGTAGTCGCCCGGTTTCAGGTCGCTGAAATCGCTGAAGAAGCTCGACGTCTTCGGCCGCGCGCGCGAACGCTGAGACGGCGCCGGCAGCGTCTCGAACAAATCCGCGTTGCCATACAGCGCAACTTTCGATTCATCGAAGATCACGCCTTCGGTGAGCGGCGCTTTCGTCAGCACGATCGCCGAACCCGGCGCGCCGCTCGACTCCGCCGCGAGCCGCGAAACCGTTGCGTTGTCTTCCATCTCGCCCATGCGGTACGGCACTTCAAACTCGTGGCAAATGTCCGCGAGGCGTTCCATCTCGCCGGTGCTCGCCGCGGAGACCATGATGTTTTCGCCCGCTGCGATTCGCGCGCGAGCTTCGGCGATAAAACCCGGCACGTTGCCGTGAAACTTCGTCGTCGGATGCGTCTGCAGTACGCGCTCTACCACCGTCGAATCAGCGCCCAACATTCCGAGCCGGTCGAGTACCAACCGCGGCGCCATCTCCAGCGCCAAACCCCACTCCTCATCGTCGAAAATGAAGTTGTTGGGCGGCTCGGCCAACGGATCTTGCGAAGATTCGAATCCTTCAGCGAGTTGCGTTCGGTATTTCGCGAGCGCCTCTGTGATTAACGATGGCTCGTCCATCACGATCACCGGATCGGCGTCCAGATCGAAGATCGTCCCGTTGCGTTCTTCGCGCAGCGCTTCACGGAACTCCCAGCCCGGGAAGAGTGCCAGCGGCGCTTCGCCGTCGTGTCCCTCATCGCTTGCAACGGAAGCCGCCCGCATTTTCGCGATCAGTTCTTCACGAAGCGGAAACTCGGTGAGCGGCATCAGCGTTGCCCGTTCAACGGGGCTCGTCGAACGCTGCGTGTTCGCGTCATAGGTGCGAATCGATTCGATCGTGTCGCCTAGCAACTCGACGCGCACCGGCTGCGTCGTCTCTGGCGAAAAAATGTCGATGATGCCGCCGCGCACGGCGTATTGCCCCGGCATCTCGCACGTCACTTGTTTGTCGTAGCCCGCGCTTGAAAGAAACTCGAGCAGCGCTTCGTGCTCGATGGTCTGGTCGCGTGCGATCGTCAGCGCGAGCTTTGAATAGAATTCGCGATCACGCATCCGCCACGCAGCAGCGTGAATCGGCGTGATCATCATGTCCGCATCGCCGGTCGCGAAACGCCACAGCGCGACGGCGCGATCTTCTGAAATTTCCGCGTGCGGTGATCGGTTTTCGTACGGAAGGACTTCGTGCGAAGGTAGGTGGACCACGCGCTGGCCGGGCTTTCCGGTCACGGCGCGGTAAAAATATCGCAGCGGCTCAACCATCGCCTCCGCGCGCTGGTTCGATTCCACCAGCATCACGATCGGCCGCCCCAGTTCCGCGAACGCCAGCGCCGCCGCCAGTGACTTCGCCGGATCGGTCAGCCCGGAAACGCGAACTTCGCCGCCCTTGCGCCGCAACGCGTCGAATGACTCTTCGAGCGCAGCATGGCGCGCAACGCGGCCCAGAAGCTCGCTGACCGGAGGCAGAATCATGCGTGAGATTGTTGAATTTTCTCGATCAACAGCGTGGTTGAAAATCCGGGTTCAATCGGAATTTGTGCCAGTTTCGAGTAGGCAGCCCAGTTAGGGTCCACGGGCAGCGAACCGGCCGGCGTTCGATCCCGGTTCGAAATTCCAAACGCAAACACATCCGGCTTGAGTTCACCCAATATCGCCGACAGGTCTCCCTCGACCACAGCGACTGAATCCACCGCAACAAGCGCCGCAGCCACTTCGGCCCGCTCGCTCGCCGGATTCACTGGACGTCCCGCCGAGCTGCCCGGCTTCGCACGCTCGCGAGCTGCGCGCACGCCTTCATCACCAATCACAATCACAATTAGCCGATCCGCCAGGGCGCGCGCTTGCTCGAAAAGCCGCACGTGCCCCGGATGCAGCAGATCGAAAGCTCCGCCGACGCACGCGACGCTCTCGCCGTTGCGTTTCCACGCCTGCCGTTGGAGAATCACTTCCTCGTGCGACACGACAGCCAATTCTTTTCGCCCCCGCTCTATCGTCGAGCCTGCGTAATACGCGAAAACCGCCGACCTACCATTCTAGCACGCGGCTCGCGCGCGATTTTCCGCGCCGCACGGAGCGTCGCGTGAGGCACTGGCGCGTCGTCCTCGCCGCCATCGGCGTCGTCCTCCTCATTGTCGGCGCCGTCTGGATTCGACGGGCCGAGCTACCGCACGAGAATTTCGTCATCAACACCGGCGATTGCCACATCCCGACCACACTCACCGACCCGGCGCCCGATGTCACACCTGCCGGTAGTGTGGTCCTGATCCACGGCCTCTCCGCCAATCGTAAATTGATGACCTATCTCGGCGAAGATTTCGCCGGCCACGGCTTCCGTACATTCGCCATCGATCTTCCCGGTCACGGAGACAACTCCGATCCCTTCACCATGTCGCGCGCGCAATTCTGCGCCACCATGGCCGTCGACTGGCTCACGCGCGAAGACAAGATCGATCCCGCGAAAACGACGATCGTCGGCCATTCACTGGGCGGCGCCATCGCGATTCGTATGGCCGACGTCGAACCCGTCGCCGCCACCATTGCGATCTCACCCGGCCCCACCGGGTCGCAAGCCCGCATGCCCGCGAATCTTCTCGTCTTCAGCGCCAGCGCCGATCTCGCTCCGCTCAAACGTGCAGCGGCCAAACTCTCCGAAGAGGCGCAAGGCGATCGCACCGTGCCCGACGACTTTGCCCAGAAACGCGCGTTCGATCTCGAACTCCTGCCGCACTCCACGCACACCTCCCTTCTCACTGACCGCCGGGTCGCACATCGCTCGGAACAGTGGATGATGCAGACCGTCTTCCCACAGATCGATCCCAAAACCGTCGCTCTCAATCTGGATCTCGGCACCTACGAAAGCTACGGCAACGGCCGTCGCCGCCTGGCGGGCGCCATCCTCGGCCAGATCGGTATCATTCTGATCTTTCCGTTCGCAGCTTTTATCGCCGGAAAGCTTTCCGGACGCGCTTTGATCGAAATGCCCGGCACTCGCCCCGCGCCGATTCTTGTCATCGTTGAAATGGTCGTGTGCGTTCTCGTCGCGATCCTGATTCTCCGCTTCGGAGTGCCGCTGCGATTCCTCCACATGTACTCGGCGGACTATCTCGTCTCGCTGCTCGCCATCGCGGGTTTCGTGCTTCTCTCGCTCAACCTCGGATTCCTGATGGAATACGCATGGTTCAAATCCGCAAAACTCCTCGCAGCCGCCCTCTTCGGCTTCGCCACGATTCTCGCCATGGGCGCCTGGATGAACTGGCAACTTACCGACGGTCTCCCCAATGCCCCGCGCTGGATGCGCTTCGTCGGCATGCTTCCCTTCCTTTATCTCTACTCGTTTGCGGAAGAAGTCGTCCTCGGCCCCGTGAAGCATGGCTGGCCCCGTACCGCTCGGTTCGTTTTGTTTGGCATCCTGCGTCTTGAAATTCTGCTCGCCTGCGTCGTCGGCTTTTACAGCCTTGGCAACGGGCAAATCCTTCTGATCCTTCTCGCCGTCTTCTTTATGGCGTTCTCGATCCTCCAGCGGCTGGCCACCGACGCCGTGCGCACACACACCGGCTCCGCCACGGCCGCCGCTCTGTTTGGTGCTATACTCGCTGCCTGGTTCGTCGCCACGATCTTTCCGTTGACTTAATGTATGTTTAGGGGCCCTGTATGAAGGAAATTGCGATCGTCGGCGGCGGTCCTGCTGGCGCTCTCTGCGGAGAGCGCCTGGCCCGCGCCGGCTATAACGTAACCATCTACGACGAACGCCTTGCCTGGGAAAAACCCTGCGGTGGCGGCCTCACCCACAAGGCCATCGAAGCCTATCCTTTCCTTCTCGACGCTCCGCATCCCAAGAAAATCGTCCGCACCGCCGAACTGATTTCGAGCAAAGGCCATCGCGCCACGCTCGAAATGAGCAAGCCCATCGTCATCTACTCGCGCAAAGTCCTGAACGGCTTGCTGCTCGATCGCGCCGTTGAAGCAGGATGTACCGCCGTTCGCACTCGCGTCACCAGCGTCAACACCGACGGCGTCGGAGTTCGCCTCACCGCTGGCGGCGAAGAACGTTGTGCTGACTTTGTGGTCGTCGCTTCCGGCGCACGCAACCAACTCGCGCCAGAGACCACTACGCTTGGCTCAAAAGATCTCGAAGTCACACTCGGCTATTTCATTCCCACCGAGGAAGACTCGATCAAAGTAAAGTTCCTCCACCAATTTGAAGGCTATCTCTGGTCTTTCCCGCGCGCCGATCATCTTTCGGTCGGCATCTGCGCCAAGATGGGCCAAAGCACCACCTCGTCGCTCCGCCGCCACCTCGACGATTTCGTGCGCGACGAAAATATTCCCACCGAAGGTGCGCAGTTCTACAGCCACGTGCTTCCCTCGCCCGGAGCCTGCACCATTCGCTCGCGAAAAATTGCTGGCCGCAATTGGGCTATGGCGGGCGACGCTGCCGCGACCGTCGATCCCATCACCGGCGAAGGTCTCTACTACGCTCTTCGCTCCGGCGACTTGCTCGCGCAATCCATCGCCGAAGGTGTGCCCAGCGAATATCCCGCGCGGCTGCGCTCCGCGTTTTCGGCCGACCTCGAATTTGCCGCGCACATCGCTTCGCGCATTTTCCGCGGCACGTTTCTGGGCGGCGCGATCACCACGCGCATGGTCCAGCTGCTCAATTATTCGCCGACATTTCGCGCGCTGATTCGCGACGTCTTCAGCGGCTCGCAGGATTACCGCACGATGAAGCGCCGCCTCTGGGCGCAGCTCGGCATCACCGTCACCGAGTTCACCCGCAATTTCGTCGATCCCCGCAAGCTTGCCGCGGCCACTCGCGCCGCCGACGAACGTCGTGGCGCCGCCGCCCGGTGAGCAGCGCTCCTGAATCCGCCGAGCGCGGCAAACCCCAGATCGGAGCCGAAGCCACCGTCGAGAAAATTATCCCGCCCGAATGGACTCTCTCAGCTTTCGATCCGCACCTTCCGCCGGTCCTTTCCACACCGGCAATGATCGGCATGATGGAAGTCGCTGCTGCGAAGGCCGTCCAGCCCTATCTACCCGAAGGCGCCATTACGGTTGGCACGCGAATCGAGGTCGATCACCTCAAAGCCGTCCCTTCGGGCACTCTCGTGTACGCGACGGCGCGTCTCGCGCGGTATGAAGGCCGCTTCCTGATTTTCGACGTAGAAGCGCGAACGCATAACGTCACTCTCGGCCGCGGCCGCGTCTTCCGCGCCATCGTCGAACCCAGATCCTTCACCGCTCGCGCCGATGCTCGCGGAAAAGACACTGACTAACCCCTCAAACTGAGGATTGAAGCCCCGCATTCCCGTTTCATATCGATGCACTGCTCCGACATATAATAGTTCCGATAACACACATCGGTTCCTGACCCGTACGGTTGTACCATTGTGCTACGCATCGCCGTTTCTTAACCTGAGGTCGTGGAGGGAGACTCAGATGCGCAACCTAGCACTTGGTTTTGCAGTGTTACTCACGGCCTCGGCGGTTAACGCCCAACAGGGGCAGCCCCCGCGGCTCGAATGCCGGGACCTCGCCAAGTCCGGTAACTTCATTAATTCCAACGAGACGTACGTGAATGGCATGGCCTGCAAGTACGCCGACCAGGCCCCTAGCGTGCAGACCGTGGCAGCGGTTCAGCCGGTCCATACGGCTCCGGCGAAGGCCCTGGTTTACTTCTACCGTCCGAACCGATTTGAGGGCTCTGGTACCAATCCAGAGGTCTACGTGGACGGGCAGAAGGCCGGCCGCCTGCACAATGGCGAAAGCCTCAGCGTATACGTTACCCCCGGCCAGCATGTCATTCACTCGCAGGGAAACCCGGTCAACGTCTTTGTCGACGCGAAAGCCGGTGAGACCTACGACGTGCGTTACGACGTGTCGGTCGGCTTCTTGAAAGAGCGCGCTAACCTCTCGCTCGTGAATCCGCAGGAAGCGGCGGGTGAAACGGCGCTCATCACGCACCAGAGCCAGGGTGGCAACTAACCGCGGGTAGTGCACTCCGGCGCTCGCGGGTTGGGCGCCGGGTCGGTGGTAGCGGTCGTCGCAGTCGGTGGCATGGGCAGGGTGGGGCGTCGGGAATCAGGTCAGTACGATTCGCGGCGCAGCGTGAGCAGGGCGGTTCACTCCTCGGACGGGTTCCCGGTAACGGCCTTCGATTCCGTTACACGTGTGTCTCTTCGTAAGTGCTGCTGGGAATCTAACGGTAGGTAAGTGGTGCCCGGAGAGGGAATCGAACCCCCACACTCTTGCGAGTACGAGATTTTGAGTCTCGCGCGTCTGCCAGTTCCGCCATCCGGGCGCGTCTGTGATTTTAGCAGGAAGAATTTCCGGGGCGAAACTTCATTTCGGCCGGCACCTCGCGCAAAGCTAGTTGGTGTTGCCCCTTATCAAACGCACAGCCTCCGGCAACGCGGCCGTCTGCGCTCCCGCACCGTTCTCGGGTTTGTCTCCATCCGCGGGCACCTGATTCCCTTCTCCCTCACCCGGCGCCAAAAACAAATTTGACTCGAGCCCATGCTGCTTTGTGTACAAGTCAAAGTAGCGGCCCGTCATCGTGTACAGCGTCTCGTGCGTCCCGCGCTCGATAATCCTGCCCGCCTCAAACACCAAAATCTGATCCGCGCGCCTCACCGTCGATAGCCGATGCGCGATCACAAACGTCGTCCTTCCCTTCATCAGGTATCGCAGCCCTTCCTGAATGAACGCCTCCGATTCCGAATCCAAGCTCGACGTCGCCTCATCCAGAATCAGAATTCGCGGATCGGCCAAAATCGCCCGCGCGATTGAAACGCGCTGCCTCTGCCCGCCGCTCAGCTTCACCCCGCGTTCGCCAACCACGGTGTCGTATCCCTTCTCGAATCCCTCCGCGAACTCATCAACGCGCGCAATTCGGCATGCCGCCAGCACCTCAGCCTCGGTAGCCTTCGGTCGTGAAAACGCCACGTTCTCTCGAATCGATCCGTCGAAGAGAAACGTTTCCTGCAGCACCACGCCCAATTGTGTCCGGTACGAATCGAGACGCACCTTTGCGAGATCAACGCCGTCGACCAGCACGCTCCCGCTCACCGGCGTATAGAACGCCGCGATCAATCCGATCACCGTAGACTTGCCTGCGCCGGACGGTCCCACCAGCGCCGTCACCGTTCCCGGCTGCGAATCAAAACTGATTTCGTGCAGCACGGTTTTCCCGGTGTCGTACGCGAAGCTCACATTCTCGAACTGCACTTCGCCGCGAATCCGTCCCAGCGTCTCGGTCCGGCTCGGATCTTCGTCTTCCATCTTCTCGTTCAGCACTTCGCGCGTGCGCTCGAGCCCTGCCAGCGCCTCGGTGATCTGCGGCCCGATTGCGACGATCTGAAACACCGGCGCAATCAGCAATCCCAGGAAAAACGTGAACGAGAAAAAGGTGCCGGGCGTCATCGTCCCCGCCAGAATCTGCCGCGCGCCCAGGAACATGATCATCGCGCTCACGACGCCCATCAGCGTCGTCGCTGAAAGGCTCATCATCGAAGTCGCCGTCAGCGTCTTCAGCACGTTTTCCAGCAGCCGGTTTGCGCCCGACGCGAACACTTGCTCCTCGCGATCTTCCGCGTGATAGCCCTTCACCACGCGTACGCCGCCGAGCGACTCCGCCAGCCGCCCCGTCACCTCGGCATTAATCTTCGGCCGCTCGCGGAAAATCGGCCGGATCTTCTTGAACGCAAAGCTCAGCGCCACGCCGAAAACAAGCAGCACCGCAGCCGCAACCAGCGTCATCAGCACGCTCGTGTGCAGCAAGTACACCAGCGCGAACACCGCCGTCATAATCCCGCCGGCGAATTCAATCAAGCCCGTTCCAACCAGATTCCGTATGCCCTCGACATCGCTCATGATTCGCGAAATCAGAACGCCCGTCTTGTTCTCGTCGTAAAACGCGACCGGCAGCCGCCCAATATGCGCCTGAATTTTTTCGCGCAGTTCCGCGATCATTCGCCACGAGGATTTCGACAGCAGCTGCGTCAACGTGTACGAGCTGATCCCCTGCATGATCGTCGCCGCCATCACCGCTCCCACGATCGGCCACAAAAGGTGGGTCTGCTTTTTCAACATCACGTCGTCGAGGAGGTATTTTGTAGAGGCAGGAAGAACCAGCCCGCACAGCCGGTTCACAACCATCAGCAGGAAGCCCGCTGCCAGCAGCCCGCGCCGCGGCTTCAGCAGCTCCAGAACATCCGGCAGCTGCGCCCAATCAAACTTTTTCTTCTTCTTTTCAGCGTCGCCCGTCGCGCCCTTCTTATCCTGCCGCGCGATTTGCTTCTCCATCCGGTCGACGCCGGAACTTCTGCTCACCCGCATTCATCAAGTATATCGCGGTTCAAAATTCGCCGCCCGTAAGCCCGGCTCTCGCTGTATTGTGGCGCTGAAACGTGGATGGTATCCTGCCTCGCATGCCACCCGTAAAAATCAATAAAGGTAGCGATCGAATGTCCAAGAAAAAGAAGACCAAGAAGTCCGCGACGAAAAAGAAACCCGCGCCCAAGAAGAAAGTGGTCGTGAAGAAGTCGGCCGCCGCAAAGAAATCCAAGAAGCCTGCACCGAAAAAGAAATCCGCCAAGCGCTCGCGCGGCAACCAGCAGCTCACTGAATCCGTGCTCGAACCCACGCGCCGCGGCCTCGGTTCTGGCTCGGGTGGTCAGTCCGGCGATACACAGGGTCTCTCTCTCCGTGAACGCGCCGACTCTGAATCCGTCACCGAACTCGAAGAAGAAGGCCAGTACTTCGAAGCCGAAACCGTCGACGCCATCGAAAACGCTCCCGATCCGGAGCGTGGTCCGCTCCGCACGCGCGAAGTCCCCGAAGACGACGTCCCGGAGGAATATCAGGACGAACGCGAAACCGACGACGACGAATAGCCGCTCTTAGCTCAGTTGGTTTGGGGGTCACGACTAAAGGCAGGCTCACAACTAGGCTTGCATTCGCATTTTACTTCCGCTTCCAAGGGGGAGCCGTCACGCGTCTCGGCGGCTCCCCGCAGCCCTATCTCTATCCATGCCGCGCTTCGTCGTGTCTCTCGCGCAATTCATTGATCGGACTCCGCGGTGAATCGAGCTCTGCCAGTCCGCGCGAGTCCACTAGGTACCAACCTTGTGCGCGAACATCTTCCCTCGGCTGTTGCTTGAGCGTCTTCACGAAAGAATCCACTTCCTTCGCCGCCCGGTCCTTCGCGTAGCCGTAGCGCTCCTGAATCTTGCCGATCAGTTCTTCCCGCTTGCCGGAGATCACATGGACGTCATCGTCCGTCAGTTCGCCCCACTTCTCTCGCACTTGGCCTTTGTACTGTCTCCACTTCCCTTCGACTTGATCCCAGTTCATGGGGTTCCTCCTTGCAATAAAGTCGGATCAACGCTTCGGAGAGGTTCTTGAGATCCGATTTTTTCCAGGTCAGTGTTGACATGACGCCAATTCAAGTCGCACGCCTGTTGCCACGCCGCTCGCAAATCGCTAATGCACGCCAACCATGCGACTTACCTCTCCCGGTCTACTCCCAGAGTGGTACTGCAGCGTCCCCAACCCCGTGCAAAAACCGCGTGTCTACCGCGGTTTTTGCATCCCTCGCGTCGTCTCAATGCTGTCGCCGGTCTCAGCGAGATTTGTTACATCCCTAGGGCAAACCCTGTACTCCACTCCAGCATCATTTAGTCCAGTTGATCGCGTGTCATAATCACGGCCCCTGCATGGCACGCGAAATGGAAAGGTTTCGAGTAGAATCATCCGCAAGCGTCTGTACCGAACTCATATTTTCTGTTTGGAGAGATCAGAGATGATAAAGCGCGTCGCGCAGTCACTCGCCGTATTGGGACTGTTTGTTGGAATGATCGCTTGCGGCGGAGGCGGCGGTTCGAAGCAAACCGTCGCGATTACGATTTCCGCGCCCTCCACTACCGTCAACGTTGGTTCCAGTTTGCAATTCAGCGCCACGGTAACAGGGACAACCGACACCGCCGTGACCTGGCAGGTGAACGGCGTCCCCGGCGGGAGCAACGCAACCGGCACGATCTCCTCAACCGGCCTCTACAGCGTCACCGCGCTTCCCAGTCCCGCAACTGTCACCGTCACCGGTGTCTCGCAAGCCGACCCGACCAAGTCCTCTTCGCTTCCCATCACCGTTCAGAATTCGGCTCCAGCAATTACCGTAACCGTCACGCCTGCGGGCAATTCAAACGTTCCTTACTCGCTGCAAATTTTCACCAAGCAACAATTCACCGCAACCGTCACTGGCACCACCAACACAGCCGTCAACTGGAGCATCAACTGCCAGGTCGGGGGCGCCGCCTGCGGCGCGATTGGTAGCGACGGCAACTACGTCACACCGAACTCCGTGCCCACCTTCGTCGGCTCCGACGGTAGCGTCACGAACGATCTAGTCGTCGTCACCGCCACTTCACAGGCGAGCCCCTCAGCCACCGGCACCAGCTACGTTTACATCAAGCCGCTCAATCAAAACGCGCTCACCGCGCCTGTGCAACTCGGCTCCTCGGGCTCGAGCGTCGGCGCGACATGCCTCAGCGGTAATTCCGGCTTCTGCTTCGGCGGCACTCTAGGATCGCTAATCACTCGCGGCGGCACCTCGTACGTCATGTCTAACAATCACGTACTCGGACTTTCCGATGCCGCCACCGCCGGTCAGGCCGTCACGCAACCCGGCGAAATCGAAACGAATTGCCAGACTGCCGGCACGATCACCGTTGCGAATTTCACGTCTTACGTTCCGCTTCAACCTCAGCCCACGACAGCCGTCGACGTTGCGATCGCGCAAATTATCAGTGGCGAAGTCGACCCGAAGGGCAACGTGCTTGAGTTGGGCGCCGTATCCAACGGCGTTCCGCAGCCAGGTCAGGTCGTTTCCGGATCAGGAATGGCCGCTTCCATCGGCGAAACAATTGCCAAGAGCGGCCGCACCACCGGTCTTACCTGCTCAACGGTTGAAACCATCGCCACGAGCGTCAGCGTTAGTTATCAGAAGGGCTGCGCGACCACCGGGGGCTTCAGCGTCCTCTACAACAACCAGGTCACCGTTGGTAACACTGCGAACGGAGACAGCTTCCTCGCCGAAGGTGATTCCGGCTCGCTCGCCGTCGATGAAGCCACGGCAACGCCGGTCGCATTGCTATTTGCGGGTGGGGCCAATAGCAATGGCACCACAACGGCCGTAGGAAATCCGGTTAGCGCCGTGCTCACCGCACTTAACAACGGCTCGGCCGCAACATTCGTCGGCACCAGCACGCCACACGCGATTGCTGGTTGCTTGCTACCCGCGCCGACCGCAAATGGAGTCGTCGCGAGAGGCGCGAATGCACCCGCCGCCACCGTCGGCCTTTCCGCAAGCGTTTCGCAAGCTGCACTCGCTTCGCAGGATCGCAATGCCGAAGACCTGATGAACGTCCAGGGCGTCTCTGCGGTCGGGTCCGGCGCGAGCCTCGACTCGCCGGGGGAAGCGGCGATGCTTGTCTTCCTTCCGCCGGGCGGTTCAGTTTCATTAGTGCCCGCCGAGGTCAATGGCATACGCACCCGTATCGTGGAATCCGACACCGACTTGCGCGGATCGCTGAACTCTGCCCAAACTGCGCAGCTCATGTCCGTTCAAGCTCAAGCCGGCCCTGCGATCTCAGACGACAAAGTCTCGAACGCCATCGCCGTCAAGGAAGCGCACGTTGCGGACCTGATGTCGCACGAACAAATCCAGGGCGTTGGCGTTGCGGCCAGCCTCGATGCTCCCGGCGAACCCGCCATAATGATTTACGTGCTTACCGGCAAGTCCCACGATTTCGTTCCGGTCATGATCGACGGCGTCCGCACGCGCATTAAGCAAACTTCCGCCTTCAAAGCCGGCGTAGCGAAGCCCATGAAAGCCGCCGCTTGCGTCCAGACGAAGCCAACGCCGAAGTCAGCGACCTCCACCCAATCGGCACCAAAGTCCAACTAGTGGAACAGCCTCCAGCGCAAGCTGTCCCTTAACAGCGGCGTGAATCACGAAGTGGCACAGGAATCCTGCCTGTGTGCGAGCGCAGCTCGCACTTTTTTCCACGCTCCTCATCACCATCACTTGTACGCGCTCAAAGGCACAGTACCCGTCATCCTACGGGGCGAAGGATCCCTCTTCCGTAGCCACCGCGCAGCCGCGCCACATCCTCGCGTCGTTCAATGCTAAACTGACCGCCGACCGACGCTCATGCCTGCCCGCAAACCCGCCACTCTCCAGTATGTCTGCCTCGCCGTCTTGTTCCTGATCACCTGCGCGTTCCAAAT
>Ga0210391_10000732_pt1 | contig 32347 bp, 22 predicted proteins | sample IncBWC12OmetaG_FD_160573 | JGI IMG/M metagenome (GOLD analysis project Ga0210391, IMG submission 160573) | Forest soil microbial communities from Barre Woods Harvard Forest LTER site, Petersham, Massachusetts, United States - Inc-BW-C-12-O ... | reverse complement strand
GAAAGACCCTAACTCGCCGGATGGCGATCGTTTCGTTCTCTCCAAAGGCCACGCCGCGCCGGTCCTTTACGCCGCCTTCGCTGAGGCAGGCGTTTTTCCGGAGTCGCGTCTGATGACGTTGCGCGAATTTTCAAGCGAGCTAGAAGGCCATCCGACACCGCGTATTCCCGGTGTCGACGCCGCGACAGGTTCGCTTGGCCAGGGATTATCTGTCGGTTCGGGGCTCGCGATCGGCGCGCGCATGGATAAGAGTCCAACGCGTGTCTACGTGCTGGTGGGCGACGGCGAAATGGCTGAGGGCCAAGTGTGGGAGGCGGCAGCGTTCGCCGCGCATTACAAACTCGACAACCTCACGGTTCTGGCTGACGTCAATGCCTTGGGCCAAAGCGAACCGACAATGTACCGGCACGACATGGAGATTTACCGCAAGAAATTCGACTCGGAAGGCTGGGCGACAGAAATCATCGATGGCCACGATGTCGCCGCCGTGCTCGCCGCCCTCGATCACGCCAAGGCGACGAAGGGCCAACCGCAGGCAATCCTCGCGCGGACGATCAAAGGTCATGGAGTAAGCTTCATCGCCGGCAAGGAGCATTGGCATGGCAAGCCGATTCCGAAGGATCAGCTCGCTGCCGCGATCAAGGAAATCGGACCGGCAATTAACCTGCCCCCTGACCCCGGCAAGTCCTATGCCAGGACGTCGTTGCCTAAGCCTCCGAATTTCCCGGCTCCGGCGCCGCCGGACTACGATCCTTCAAAGCCGGTCGCGACGCGCGAGGCCTACGGATTTGCCCTCAAGCGACTGGGCGCGGTGAATCCGCACATCGTGGCTATTTCAGGCGACGTGAAGAACTCGACTTTCTCGGAAATATTCGAAGACGCCTTCCCGGATCATTTCTATCAGGGCTACATCGCCGAGCAGAATATCGTGAGCGCGGGCGTAGGACTGGCCGCGCGCGGCAAGGTGCCTTTTCTTGATACCTTTGCGTGCTTCATGGCCCGCGCCTATGACCAGGTACGCATGGCAGCCATCAGCCGGAGCAACATCAACCTGTGCGGATCGCATTGCGGCGTTTCGATCGGCGAGGACGGTCCATCGCAGATGGCGCTCGAGGATATCGCGATATTTCGCGCCGTTCATTCCTCGACCGTTCTTTACCCAAGCGATGCCATCTCCGCGGAGAGGCTTACGGAAGCCATGGCGGGGCGTGCAGGCATCAACTATCTGCGAACGTCCCGGCCGAAATTTCCGATTGTCTACTCGAAGGACGAGAAGTTCCCGATCCCTGGATTCAAGGTGCTCCGACAGAGCCCGCAAGATAAAGTGACGGTGATCGGCGCGGGAGTCACCTTACACGAGGCGCTAAAGGCCGCTGATCAGTTGAAGGCAGAAGGTACAGCCGTGCGGGTGATCGACCTTTATTGCGTCAAACCCATCGACGGAAAAGAGCTCGCCAAGGAGATTGCCGCCAGCGACGGTCGGCTCATCACCGTGGAAGATCACTGGGCGGAAGGGGGAATAGGCGAGGCGGTCCTGTCCGCCCTGGCGCAGGCCGGCGTCGCCCCGGCCAAGTCGCAGCTCCTCGCGGTGCGGGAGATGCCACACTCCGGCAAGCCGGATGAGCTCGTTGAAGCCTTCGGCATTTCGGCAAGACATATTGTGGAGGCGGTGCGCGCAATTTCATAGCAAGCCTCGCGGAGCGCTTAGACGTCCTGAAAAGGGCAGGGAAAAGCAGCACCCTGAAGGCAGTCAGTTAAATCAAAAGGTATGAAGCTCGTGAGAGTAAAACGTGCGAATACAAAAGGAGTATGCATATGGCAGCACAGGTCCAACCACTGACGAAGCCGCCGAGGACCAGGCAGAGAGCGTGGAGCGCACTGGCCTCACATTACAAAACGGTTTCAAAGCTGCATCTGCGGCAGCTCTTTGCAGACGATCCGCAGCGCGGTGAGCGTTTGGCCGTCGAGGCCGTTGGTCTTTACCTGGATTACTCCAAGAACCGCATCACCGATGAAACGATGCATCTCCTTCTTCAACTGGCGGAAGAGTCTGGCCTGAAGGCGCGAATCGATGCCATGTTCCACGGGGAGAAAATCAACATCACCGAAAAGCGCGCCGTCTTGCACGTTGCCCTCCGTGCCCCGCGAGACGAATCCATCGCGGTCGATGGTGAAAACGTGGTGCCCAAGGTGCATGCCGTGCTCGACCGGATGGGGAATTTTTCCAACCGCGTGCGAAGTGGTGAATGGAAGGGACACACCGGCAAGTGTATTCGCAACGTGATCAACGTGGGCATCGGCGGCTCCGACCTGGGTCCGGTCATGGCCTACGAGGCGCTGAAGCACTACAGCGATCGAGCCATGACGTTCCGCTTCGTGTCTAACATTGATGGCACTGATTTCGCGGAGGCGGTCCGTGACCTCGATCCGTCGGAAACACTTTTCATCATCTCTTCGAAAACCTTCACAACCCTGGAAACGATGACCAACGCTCACACGGCTCGCGAGTGGTCCCTCGCCGGATTGGGCGGTGACGAAAACTCGGTTGCGAAGCATTTTGTCGCGGTCTCGACCAATGCGGCCGAGGTTGCGAAATTCGGGATCGATATCGCCAACATGTTCGAGTTCTGGGACTGGGTTGGCGGACGCTACTCGATGGATTCCGCCATTGGCCTGTCAACCATGGTCGCGATTGGGCCTGAGAATTTTCAGGCGATGTTGAATGGTTTCCATCAGATGGACGAGCATTTCCGCAGTGCTCCCTTCCGGCAAAACCTGCCGGTGTTGTTGGGTCTTTTGGCGATCTGGTACAACGATTTCTTCGGGGCGCAGACGGTCGCCGTCCTGCCCTACGAGCAATACTTGAAACGTTTTCCGGCCTACCTCCAGCAACTGACGATGGAAAGCAACGGGAAACACGTCACGCTTCAGGGGAAGAGGGTTGCGCACGACACGGGTCCAATTTATTGGGGAGAACCCGGAACCAACGGCCAGCACTCTTTCTACCAACTGATTCACCAGGGGACGAGACTCATTCCGTGCGACTTCATCGCTTTTTCGCAGCCGCTCAATCCGCTGGGGCGGCACCACGATATGCTGGTTGCCAATGTTTGTGCACAAACTGAAGCACTGGCTTTTGGCAAGACTCCGGAACAAGTCGAAGCGGAAGGCACTCCGAAGTGGCTGGTTCCCCACCGGGTTTTCGAGGGCAACCGTCCGTCCAATACGATCCTGGCTGAAAAACTCACGCCGGAAACTCTCGGAAAGCTAGTGGCGCTGTACGAACACTCCGTGTTTACCCAGGGCGCAATCTGGAATATCGATTCATTCGACCAATGGGGCGTCGAACTGGGAAAAGTTCTCGCGCAACGCATCATCCCTGAACTGGAGAGCAAAACAGAACCGCAGCTTGGGCACGACAGTTCTACCAACAACCTGATCAGGTATTACCGGAAATCGAAGCAGTCATAAAGGATATTAGCGATGCAACTCGGCATGATGGGTCTGGGACGGAGGAGTAACAGGTCGGGGCAACAGGCCGATAGTGCGAGCCCCCGGGGATTTCGACATTGTCTCTGTAACTGCTCGGTTTCGCCTCGCTGTAGCTCATCCCAAGGCCGCGATTGTGCCGAAGAGCAAACCAGGGTGCCATGACTGACCTGCCCAGCAGCGAAGACCGTGGGCAACGGCCCAAGCCGCTGACCGATTTTTATGGGGAGGATCGTCATGAACTGGTGCAGAAACTGGCGTACCAGCACTGGGAACAAAGAGGCAGTCCGCTTTGGTCACCGGAAGTTGATTGGTTCGCGGCAGAAAAGTCCATGCGGGCGTATCTTTTAGCGTCCGGAATAGAGCTCGGGCCAGACGAGGATCTGTACTCTTGACTGGCGTGGCTCTGAATATTGAACACGAACCGTTCCACAACCTGGAAAACGAAGGACCATCTTATGAGCACCAATCGCGTGGTGCGCTCGAATTCCGCAAAAGTCGTTCCCATTACCACCGGCGCAACTAATGTCTCAGATGTTCTGCAACAGTACGGGTACGGCGCTAGGCCGCTCATCGGGACGGAAAACGCTTTTTATGAACGGCACCTGGTTTTTGACAGGGCGATCGATCCCAAAGTAGCGAGTGCGCGTGAGCGCTTTGAGGCGTTCTCCCATGCCGTGCGAGACATTCTCGCTCAGCGTTGGGTGCTGACCAAGAACACCTATGAGCGAGGGAACGCCAAACGCATCTATTACCTGTCCATGGAGTTTCTCATTGGACGTTCGTTGGCCAACAATATCACCAACCTGTTGCTCGATCCGCTTTTGCCGGATGCAGCTCAAGAACATGGTATCGACTGGCTGGAATTGATTGAGCAGGAACCAGATGCCGGGCTGGGCAACGGCGGCTTGGGCCGCCTGGCGGCGTGCTTTCTCGACTCGATGGCAACCATGCAACTCCCGGGCACCGGCTATGGTCTGCGCTATGAGTACGGCATGTTCAAGCAATCGATTGTAGATGGCTGGCAAAAAGAGAATCCCGACAATTGGCTCCGCTACGGCGATCCCTGGGAGATTGCCCGGCTTCACGAGAATGTGGAGATCAGGCTGAACGTCTCATTCAAGTTGCAAGAGGGTAATTTTCAAGTCATTCCTGGCCGGCCGTCAAGCCTGATCGGTATCCCATTTGATCGTCCCGTCGTGGGCTATGGTGGAAAGACGATTAATACGCTTCGGCTCTGGGCCGCGGCGGCGCCCGATTATTTCGATTTTGAGAAGTTTGGCACCGGAGATTTCGTGGGTGCACTCGGCGAAACTCTCGAAGCGGAGTCGCTTACTCGTGTGCTGTATCCGGACGATTCCACAGCGAAGGGGCAGGGGTTGCGCTTCCTGCAAGAGTATTTCCTGGTCGCGTGTTCCTTGGCCGACCTGGTGCGCCGTTTCCAGCGCCACAACTCGGATTGGGAAATGTTGCCGGAGAAAGCCGCAATTCAACTCAATGACACGCATCCTTCCATGTCGGTCCCTGAACTGATGCGAATCTTGCTCGACGATGTGCACTTGGGATGGGACCAGGCCTGGGACCTGACGAAGAAGACGCTCGGGTACACAAATCACACCTTGCTGCCTGAGGCTTTGGAGAAATGGCCGGTGGCATGGTTTGAGACACTGCTTCCTCGTCACCTGGAGCTCATCTACGAGATCAACCGTCGGCTGCTCGATGAAGTTCGGGTTCGCTTCCCGAGCGACGAGGGGCGCGTGCAGCGCATGAGCCTGGTGGAAGAAGGTAGCCCGCGCAAAATCCGGATGGCCAACCTTGCCATTGTTGGCTCGCATACCACCAACGGAGTGTCTGCTGTCCACTCCAAGCTACTGCGAACCACGACGGTCAAGGATCTCGCGGAAATGTTTCCCGAGCGTTTTAGCAACAAGACAAACGGAGTGACGCCCCGGCGCTGGTTGCGCGAGGCCAATCCCGCGCTGGCCCGCGAAATTACGCAAGTCATCGGCGATCGCTGGATTACAGATCTTGGCCTACTCAAACAGCTCAAGCCGTTCGCGGAGGATTCCAATGCTCGCGAACGCTTCCTCAAGTCAAAGCGAGAGGCCAAAGTGCAGTTTGCCAATTGGCTCAAGTCAACGTCGGGGATTATCGTGGACCCGGATACCATCTTCGACTGCCACATCAAGCGTATTCACGAATATAAAAGGCAATTGATGAATGCGCTGCGGATTGTGATCGTTTATAACCGGCTGCGGGAAAATCCTGGCATGAAGATAGTACCGCGAACATTTTTCTTCGCGGGCAAAGCGGCGCCAGCTTACAAGCTGGCCAAGCTCATCATAAAGTTCATCAACAATCTGGCGGACACGATTGACGCCGACCCGGCGGCGCGCGGCCGGCTCAACGTCGTCTTTCTCCCTGAGTACAACGTTTCATTGGCGGAACGTCTGATTCCAGCCAGCGACGTCTCTAACCAGATCTCGACTGCCGGCTACGAGGCCAGCGGAACGAGTAACATGAAATTTATGATGAACGGAGCCTTAACCGTCGGAACCCGCGACGGTGCGACCATCGAAATGGCGGAGGAAGCCGGAGAAGAGAACATGTTCCTGTTCGGGCTCACCGTGGAGCAAGTCGAGAACAGCCGCGCCTGGTATGACCCGCACTGGCATTATGAAAATGAACCGGAGACGCGAGCCGCTCTGGACCTCATTTTCTCTGACCACTTTAGCCGCAACGAGCCAGGAATATTCTCTCCCTTGCGCGATATGCTTCTGACCCAGGGCGATCACTATATGCATCTGGCGGACCTGACCTCGTATTGCAACGCACAAGACCGGCTCGGCGCGCTCTATGCCGAACCCAGCGCATGGGCGCAGAAAGCAATCCTGAACGTCGCAAGCTCCGGAAAGTTTTCAAGCGATCGCTCGATTGCGGAATACGCAAGCGAGATTTGGAAGGTAGAACCATGCCCAGTACCTTAGAAAAACAATCCATGACAGGTGAACCGAACATTTCGCCGCTGGCAGGCAAACCAGCGCCGAAGGAGTTGCTGGTGGACGTGGCTCGCCTGGAGAGGGAATATTTCGAGCGGCGTCCCGACCTGGATGATCCAAACCAGCGAGTCAGCTTCGGCACCAGCGGACACCGTGGCTCGCCGCTCCGCGGTACGTTTAACGAAGCGCACATCCTGGCAATTACCCAGGCGATCTGCGAATACCGGCGCGAGCAGGGCACCGACGGTCCGCTCTATATGGGGAAAGACACCCACGCAGTCTCGGAGCCCGCACAGCGCACTGCCCTCGAGGTACTGGCGGCAAACAACGTGGAGACGATCATTCAGCAAGACAACGGGATAACTCCGACGCCGGTTATCTCGCGAGCGATTCTGGTTTACAACCGTGGTCGCAAGGAGAAAGACCATCTCGCCGACGGCATCGTGATTACGCCGTCGCACAATCCTCCGGAAGATGGAGGCTTCAAGTACAACCCGCCCAATGGCGGCCCCGCTGATACCGACGTGACCCGCTGGGTAGAGAATCGCGCGAACGAATTGTTGCGAGCAAAGAATGCAGGGGTCAAACGAATTCCCTTTGCTAAGGCGATCCGGTCCGCGACCACTCACCAGGAAGATTTCGTCCTGCCGTATGTTCGTGATCTCAAAAATGTCGTCGACATCGATGCGATTCGCGGCGCTCACCTCAAGCTCGGCGTGGACCCTCTGGGCGGAGCTTCATTGCCCTACTGGGAGCCGATCAATTCCATTTACGGGCTGGACATCGTCGTCACCAATACAATAGTCGACCCGACATTTTCGTTTATGACTGTTGACCACGATGGAAAAATTCGCATGGACTGTTCGAGTCCCTATGCGATGGCTAGGCTGGTCGGTCTAAAAGATCAGTATCAGGTGGCTTTCGGGAACGATACCGATGCTGATCGGCACGGGATCGTAACTCCGGTTGCGGGTCTGATGAACCCGAATCATTACCTTGCCGTTGCCATCCGCTATTTGCTTACGCACCGGCCCCAGTGGCGTGACACAGTTGCGGTGGGAAAGACGCTGGTGAGCAGCAGCATGATTGACCGGGTCGTCAAAAAGCTCGGCCGCAAACTCAGCGAAGTGCCGGTGGGTTTCAAGTGGTTTGTGCCGGGCCTGGTCGATGGCTCATACTGTTTCGGAGGAGAAGAAAGCGCTGGAGCGAGTTTTCTGCGTCTTGACGGCACAGCGTGGACGACCGACAAGGACGGGCCGATCATGGACTTGCTGGCGGCGGAGATCACCGCGCGCACTGGCAAGAATCCCGGAGAATATTACCGTGAACTGACGGCGGAGTTTGGCATCCCGTACTACACGCGCATCGACGCGCCCGCCACGCCCGAGCAGAAAGCAAAGTTGGAAAAACTCACCCCGGACGCGGTAAAGGAGTCAGACCTGGCCGGCGAGCCAATCACCGCAAAGCTGACCAAAGCTCCGGGCAACGATGCCCCAATCGGCGGCTTGAAAGTTGTGGCGGAGAGCGGTTGGTTTGCAGCGCGCCCCTCCGGTACCGAGAACATTTATAAGATCTATGCCGAGAGTTTCAAGAACCAGACCCATCTGAACGCGATCCTCAGCGAAGCCCAGGAGATGGTGAGTAATGCGCTGGGTTCGTCCGCGGTCGTTGCTAACCAGGGAGGCCGGACATGAGCGGCAATGGCGCGCTCATGGTTGTGCCGCCGTTTCCGTCCGAATATCGTGCTTCTGGCTTGCTGCTACATGTCACCTCTCTACCGTCTCCATATGGCATCGGCGATCTAGGATCGTCGGCCTTCTCATGGATTGATCGTCTCCACGATGCCGGCCAGAGGTGGTGGCAGGCGCTACCGCTGGGTCCGACTGGTTACGGAAATTCGCCCTATCAATCAATGTCGTCGTTTGCCGGCAATGAGCTGCTTATCAGTCCCGGCTCTCTCATTTCGGACGGGCTGATACAGGCGAGCGATGCTCAGTCTCAATTCTCCGCAGATGCGGTTGACTACGATTCTGTTATCCCGTTCAAACGGCAGCTGCTCGAAACGGCGTCGGCAAACTTCAAAGCCGCGCAGCCCAGAGGCAAGGACCTGCGGCCTGCTTACGACGAGTTCTGCGCCAGCCAAGCGCATTGGCTCGAAGACTACGCTCTGTTCCGGGCACTGAAAAAAAAGTATCGCCAAGTTTATTATCTGGAGTGGCCAGCGGAGTTGGTTCGGCGCAGCGAGAGTGCTCTCGCCGAGGCACGGCGAGAGTTAGCAAGTCAAATTGATCAGGTTCGCTTCGCGCAATTCCTGCTGTTCCGCCAGGCCGATCAACTCAAGGAGCATGCCCATGCCATGGGCGTGAGCTTGATCGGCGATCTGCCTTTCTTTGTTTCCCCTGATTCCAGTGATGTTTGGGCGAATCCTGAGCTATTCCTGCTCGATGAGCAGCAGCGGCCGCGCTTCGTCGCCGGAGTTCCTCCCGATTATTTCAGCGCGCAAGGTCAATTGTGGGGCAATCCCGTTTACAACTGGGATGCCGTGCGTTCGACTGGTTATCGGTGGTGCATCGATCGGTTGCGTGCCCTGCTGGCTCACGTCGACGTGATTCGCCTGGATCACTTCCGCGGGTTCGCGGCTGCGTGGCACGTTCCAGCCGGGGCGCCAACGGCTCAGTCCGGACAGTGGGTTGCGGGTCCGGGAGCCAGCTTTTTTCAAGCAGTGCAAACCGAGCTGGGCCATCTACCATTCATCGCGGAAGATTTGGGTGTGATTACGCCCGACGTGCAGGCCCTACGCGACCAGTTTCGTCTGCCGGGGATGCGCGTCCTGCAATTCGCCTTCGATGGTCATGCAGACAATCCCTATCTGCCGCACAACTTTGTCCACAATACAGTCGCCTACACCGGCACGCATGACAATGCCACAACTCGACAATGGTGTAAAGAATTGCCCGACTACCAGCGGCAAAACTTCTGGAGCTATCTCAAGCGTGCGCCGGGAACCAGTGCGGATGCCGCTCCGGAGTTGATGCGGCTGGCATGGTCGTCACCAGCGGCGCTCGCGATCGCTCCGTTGCAGGATCTGCTCAACCTGGGAAGCGAAGCTCGTATGAACGTGCCCGGCCGTGCCGATGGAAACTGGCGTTGGCGCGTGCGAGAAGACATGCTATCCTTTCAGGCTTTTCAATGGCTGCAGGATTTGACGGAGAGTTGCAAGCGCTCGGTCGGTACTGCAACATCCGTCAAGGCACAAGTGGACCGCGGATGGGCGAGCGCTCAAATTTCGTAACAGACGGGAGGTTAGCCTGGTCATTCAAGTTGCCAAGAGTATTCTCCTGGTCGTGAGCGCGCTCTTTCCGATCGTGGATCCGATCGGAGGCGCTCCGGTCTTTCTGCTGCTCACGCGAGACTACGCGGCCGAGACACGACGAGTGCTGGCACGCCGCATTGCGGTAGATAGTTTCATACTGCTGATCGCGTCCTTTACTCTCGGGGCGCACGTGCTCTCCTTCTTTGGCATTTCGCTCCCGGTTGTGCAGGTCGGCGGTGGGCTGATCGTGATTTCATCGGGCTGGGCGATGCTGAATCAGAAAGACGCGAACGACCAAGGCTCAGCTAGGCGAACGGTCACTTGCGCTGATGCTCTGAGCCAGGCGTTTTACCCGCTGACGCTTCCCTTGACAGTTGGTCCCGGCTCTATCTCGGTTGCGATCACTTTGGGCGCGAATGCGCCGCAGCACCTGGGCGCAAATCTGCTGGTGATTCTCGCGGCGGCGATCGGTTCCGCTTTCATTGCAGTAACCATCTATCTCTGCTACGGCTACGCCGATCGACTCGCGAGCAAAATTGGCCCGACCGGGACAAACGTAATTTTAAAGCTCACCGCGTTCCTGCTGGTGTGCATTGGGGTGCAAATCTTGTGGAACGGCGCGAGCAAACTGCTCGGTTCGTTGCCGCAGTTTGCCGGAGCTGTATCGCTGCCGCATTGAGAGCGAAGCCGGCGGTTTGGAGTAGATGAAAGAGAGGCGCAGTGAAGAGTTCTAGCATTGACGTGCTCGCCAACTTGGATGGCCCCGCCAAGGCTGCCAGCACCGTGGTGGCTCCAGTGATGAAACGACCGACTTGGGACCAGTCCGAGGGCAACCCATTGCCGCTTGGTGTCAGCTGGATCGAAGCGGAGCAAGCGTTCAATTTTGCCATTCACTCGGAACATGCGGAGAGCGTCACTCTGTTGCTCTATTCTCCAGCCGATCTGGTGAATCCTCTTCTGAGGCTTCAATTGGATTATTTGCACCACAAGTCGGGGCGGATTTGGCACTGCCGCGTCCCAGTCACAAAGATTGCTGAGGCTCGCTATTACGCATACTCCGTCTCGGGAGAGACCATTCCTCAACTCCATAGCTTCGACCCGCAGAAGGTGCTCCTCGATCCGTACGCGAAGTGCATTTTCTTCCCGCCTGGTTTTGATCGCAACTTAGCCATGCGAGAAGGAACCAATGCAGGCAGCGCGCCTTTGGGGGTGCTGATGGATTACCGATCGACATTCGACTGGTCGGGGGTTCGGCCTCCGTATCATGAGTCGGATGCGGTCATCTACGAACTTCACGTTAGAGGTTTCACGAAGAGCCCAAACTCGGGTGTCGACCCATCGCGTGCCGGCACATACGCCGGTCTCGTGGAAAAGATTCCCTATTTAAAGGAACTTGGGGTGACGGTTGTAGAACTGATGCCGGTTTTTCAGCGTGATCCACAAGAGGGCGACTATTGGGGTTATATGCCTTTGAATTTCTTCGCGCCGCATGCTCAGTACGCGAGCACACAGCGTGATGACGAGCTGCGTATTGAATTCAAGAATATGATGAAGGCTTTCCATCAGGCCGATATCGGCGTGGTGCTGGACGTCGTGTACAACCACACTTGCGAGGGTGACTACAAAGGGCCGATCTACAGCTACAAGGGTCTCGACAGCGCCGGCTATTACATGCTGTCCTCCGATCCGGCAAACCCCTACGCCAATTACTCCGGCACCGGCAACACCTTGAATTTTGGCCAGGCACACGTGCGCAAGATGGTGATTGAAAGCTTGCGTTATTGGAAGCGAGGGATGCATATCGACGGATTCCGTTTTGATCTGGCGTCCGTATTCAGCCGCAACGCGGACGGATCGCTCAACTGGGGTGAAGCGCCCATCTTCAGTGAAATAGCCGCCGACCCTGAATTAGGCCGGGTGCGTTTGATCGCAGAGCCTTGGGACACAGCCGCTTATCAGCTCGGGCGCGGATTCCCGGGCCTGACTTGGTTCCAGTGGAATGGCCGGTTTCGCGACGACATTCGCCGGTTTGTTAAGGGCGACGCCGGGATGGTTCCCGAGGTGATGCGGCGTATCTATGGCAGCGACGACTTATTTCCAGACAACCGCGCCGACGCTTATCACGCATATCAGAGTGTGAATTATGTAACGTCCCATGACGGCTTCACGCTCTACGATCTTGTCTCTTACGACCGTAAGCACAATTGGAAAAACGGAAATAATAATCAGGACGGTACGGACGCGAACTACAGTTGGAATTGTGGGCAGGAAGGGGATGAAGCTGTCTCCCCGGAAGTCCTCGCGTTGCGCCGGAAGCAGGTAAAGAATTTCTGCTGTCTGCTCTTCTTATCGAATGGGACGCCGATGTTTCGGGCCGGGGACGAGTTCCTGAATACGCAATTTGGCAACAATAACCCCTATAACCAGGACAACGAAATTGGATGGCTGGATTGGAGTCAGATCCAATCCAATAAGGACATTTTCCGGTTCTTCAAGAAGATGATCGCGTTCAGGAAAAATCATCCCTCCGTGAGCCGGAGCAGGTTCTGGCGGGAGGATGTTTCCTGGTACGGCGTCGGCCCCACGGTCGATTTGTCCTCCGATTCGCACAGCCTCGCATTCTGCCTGCACGGCGCTTCTCAAGGTGATGACGACATCTACGCGATGATCAATGCGTATTGGGAAGAGTTGGAGTTCAATGTGCAAGAGGGAACAGGACAGGAGTGGAAGAGAATTGTGGACACCGCTTTGCCCAGTCCAGATGATTTCTCGGACGACGGAATCCCTTTAGAGCGGACGCAATACCTACTGGCTCCAAGATCGATTGTGGTCTTATGTCGACCTAAGAAAAGCGACACTCGGGAGGGTCCATGAGCACGCGATCAAGGATCATTATCATCGGTGGTGATTAACAAAGATGCCGATAGTCTGGCCAGTTCGACTGTCCGCAAACGCGGAAAAATGTACAGCCGGCTCGCGGAATGAATTCGAAGTCTGGCACACGGCTGGTGCACCGGATTTTCCACCTGCGTCGCGGAAAGCTGCAGATTCCGACTGATTCGCAGTCGCTTGACCTCTAAGCGTCAAGCGTTCGATCGCGACGATACTGACGCAAGAAATCCCTCCCCATTAGGTGGAACCTGGAATTGTTTTTCGATACTCATATAAGACATCAAGCGGAGGTTTGCTATGAGGAGTCCTGTGTATCGGCCACAGTGGATGATCGTTCTAACTAGCGTAGTCCTTGCCGGAATGTCTGTTGCCAGCGGCGAGACCTTCCCTGCGTTCTTCGCGGAGCCGCACCCCAGCTCTTGCAGGCTAGACGCCCATCTCAGATTTCCGGGAAACCAACAGCAGCTTTTAGAGGCAGTCGCCGCCGTCGGTAAACAGATCGTCTTAATCGTCTTCAGCGGCCGGCCACTCATCCTCAACTGGGCCGCGAATCACTGGCAGTAGAGACTGGCGGGGCTGCTGTAAAAGTTGGGGCCACATTTCAACTGTAACCGTGACTGTGTGGTGACACCCTGTTCATAGCTTTTTCCAGTCTGTTAGTGCCACCAATTCGTCCAGGATTTCCTGCAATCTTTGAAGCCGACGTTCATGATCTCCAGCTGAGCCGGGCATCTTTTTCCCGCCTCCGATGTACAAACGATTCGCTTCACTGATTTGCGCTATTTCCTCTCGTAGTTTTACGATGCGGTCTTTGACGGGATTCTGCATCTCGATAGGCTATTAGAGTCCACAAACTTAGGTACGGTTTGCTAGCTAAGCTGCCCTTACATCACTCCCGGCGTCTCGGCTGCCAACCAATTCTTGTCGCAATCGCTCCACTTGTGCCGCCGCTTCTTTGATTTGCTCGGCATATTCCTGTCCGTGTCGAGGAAGAAATCCCCCGTAGGTTTCCAGCAGCAACCGGGAAATCGTGTTGATGGTACTGATATCGGAACGCGCTGGACCGGAAAGGGCAGACGTTATCTTTTCCAGTTGCAAATCCCGCACGGCTAATTCTTGCTTGCTCTTCGCTGCTTCTTTTGCGAGCACCCGCGCGTGGTGACCCATCAGTCCGAACAGGCATGCTGCCAGTACAAGCAACACGGAGTTGGCAACGATGGTCATCCTCACCGTATGTTTCAGCGCGGCAATCCTCTCGCTATCGAATCTTACAAAATTACTGCTTTCAATAGACGATAGCGAGGAGACGATGCGGCGAACCTCATCCATGTAGCCCTCCCCCTCGTTTGTATCCACTAGTTTGAATGAACGAAGGCGATATCCTTTTTGGCGCAAGCTGATGGAGCGCTCCATCTCCGCCTGCTTCGATTTGGCCAAAGTCTCCAACTGCGGCTCCAGCGATTGATCAGTCTGCGTCCGTTTGGCGAGCCCCGCCCGAAGATCGGAAAAATCACTTTCGGTTCTGCGCTTCGCATTATTATAGGGCTGCAAGTAAGAGGCGTCATCGGTAAGCAGGTATCCGCGTTGACCTGTTTCCATATCGGTCAAATCTTTCAGAGCACCGGAGAGTTCCGCTTGAATAGCGGAGCTTTCCAGCGTGAGCGTGGCGAAATTCTCCATACGCTTTAGGTAGCCGACGCTGAAATATGCATTGCATACGATGAAAGCAAGTAATACGAGAATTCCAATTTGCACAGCAACTGTCCGAATCATTCTTGGGCTCCTGCTGATTATTCTTAGAGGATGATAGGCTGTTTCACGCGAAGAATGCTTGTTACCTCTCCGGATACCCTGATCTTCTACGACTTTTTGTTCCAGGCTCGATGGGCACTGCGTAGGACGAGATTGTGAAGTACCTCCAAGAAATTAGCAGACTTCTGTAGAACGGAATTTCGCATCTGAGTCCGAGAGGAGAAGCACCCATGAAGGCTGTTCTGCTTTATGCATATGGCGATCCGATACAGTTGCGCTACGAAGAAACCGCCAGACCACAATACGGCGACAACGACGTACTGGTCAAAATGCACGCCACCAGCGTCAATCCGATTGACGTGAAAATACGCAGTGGAGCCGCAAAGTCTCGCATGCCAATCGAATTCCCGGCGATTCTAGGCAGAGACCTCTCCGGGGAAGTCGTCGAGACAGGTCGCAATGTTACCGGCTTTCAGACGGGAATGCGGGTGATGGCATTGGCAAATGGCACGTACGCCGAATACACAGTCGCCAAAGCTGATGTGTTTGCTCCGATCCCTGATGCGTTGAGTTTCGAGCAGGCGGGGGCACTTCCTCTGGTCACCACCACGGGCGCTCAGCTGATCGAACGGGCAGTAAAACCCAAAGCGGGTCAGACCGTACTCGTCACCGGGGCATTGGGAGGCGTCGGACGAACGGCGGTGCATGTCGCTCGGAAACACGGAGCGCGTGTGCTGGCAGGAGTGCGCGCGAAGGAGAAAGAAGAAGCGTCTGAATTAAACGTCGACGGAGTTGTCGGGATCGACAGCAAAGAAGAGATCGGTTACCTACATGACCTTGATGCCATCGCGGACACGATTGGCGGTACAACGATTCAACGGCTACTGAAAACGATTCGCAAGGGCGGCGCGCTGGGCTCAGTGCTCGGCGAACCAGAGGGTGCCAAAAATTACGACATCCGGGTCGAGGCGTTCATGGCACAGCCGGACGCTTCCCGGTTGCATCAATTGGCTGACGATGTTGCTCGCCATGAATTTTCCATTCCGATTGATCGCAAGATGAAGTTATCGGAAATTCAGGAGGCGCACCACATTTTTGAGCGAGGCGGACTAGCCGGGAAAATCGTACTGATTCCGTGACCCACGAGAGTCGCTATTGCAGCTTCGCATACTCGGCTTTGGCTTGCTTCAGGATGGATGCGATGCCGAAATAGCTCAACAATTCCAGGTGAGTCCAATGGTGCTGAATGAATCGTCCGCGCCATCCATTTGGGAGCGCGCGAATGCGGCCCTGGGAGATTTGACCACGCACGCCATCCTCCGACGCAGTGCGTGGTGGTTACAGTAGCTTTCCGCGATGCCATTCGCCCGCATGGCCCGCCACTTGTAGTGGTCCCCGTCTAGCCAGATTTCGAATAGATTTTCAAAATGCCGGTTCTCGACGATGCCCTTAGGAGATAGATGGTAGTGAAAATCGAGGATTGGCTGCTTGGCAGCGAAATCATGATACAGCCGCCGCGCGCGGCATCTGTTGAAAACAGAAAATCCTCGCCGATGAATTCCTTCGCCGGTCTTGCACTACTTTTCTGGCCGCAGAGCCCCCTTCTTAGTCGCGAATCATATCAGTATCAGATGCTTGACGCAGATGCCCGCCGCGATGTTTATTGGAGAAGGTCACGGACACTTCGTTTGAACTCTTCCCTTCCGCCCCGCCCCCAACCGTCACCCGCCTCCGCGAACGCCGGACGCCGGCGATGGTTGATCTGCGCCCTGCTCTTTTTTGCGGCGACTGTGAATTACATGGATCGCCAGGTGATCGGCCTTCTCAAACCCACACTGCAGCTTCAGTTCGGCTGGACGGAAAACGGGTACAGCAACATCGTGCTCGCCTTCCAATTCGCCTATGGCGCCGGAATTCTATTCATCGGTAGGTTGATCGATTGGATCGGCACGCGCCGGGGCTTTTCTCTTGCAGTGTTCGTGTGGAGTCTTTCCGCCATGGCGCATGCGGCTGCGGGGTCGGTATGGCAATTCGCTGCCGCCCGATTTTGCCTGGGAGTCGGCGAGGCCGGAAGCTTTCCCGCATCGGTGAAGGCGGTGGCTGAATGGTTTCCCAAGCGGGAGCGAGCGCTCGCGACCGGCATTTTCAACTCGGGCACAAACATCGGGGCCATCCTGACGCCGCTGATAGTGCCGTGGCTGACGAAATACTACGGATGGCGCATGGCTTTTATCGCTACGGGCGCTCTCGGCTTCATCTGGATGATCGCCTGGCTGCTTTTGTACCGTCGTCCGGAAGAAAGCGCTGCCATCTCCGCCGGCGAATTAGCGTATATCAAAAGCGACGCTGCCGAGGATGAGCCGAAGATTTCACTGCGCACCCTGGTCGCGGTCCGCCAGACCTGGGCTATCGCATTGGGGAAGTTTTTCACCGATCCGATCTGGTATGTCTATCTATTCTGGATTCCTGATTTTTTGAGCCGCAATCTCAAACTCGACTTGCGCGGCATGGCGCTACCGTTGGTGCTGATCTATACCGGAGCGAGCACTGGGAGTATTGCCGGGGGATGGCTGTCATCATCTCTGCTGAAGCGAGGATGGCCGCTCAATCGCAGCCGCAAGACTGCTCTTTTCGTGTGCGCCCTAGCGGTCACGCCAATTATGCTGGCGGCGCGCAGTACCAATGGGCGGCTGACAGTTTTGCTCGTCGCGCTAGCGGCTGGAGCACATCAGGGCTGGTCCGCGAATATATACACGCTGGCCTCGGACATGTTTCCGAAGAGCGCCGTCGGCTCGGTCGTGGGCTTTGCCACGATGTTGGGAACTGTGAGTGGAATGCTCCTAGCCAAGATTGTGGGCTTCACATTGCAACGCACGGGTTCTTATGTTCCCGTATTCATGATCGCAGGATTCGCGTATCTGATCGCGTTCGGATTTGTCCAAGCGCTTGCTCCAAAATTGGAGCCGGCCCGGCTATGAATCATTATTGATTGAGCGATTATCCACGCGTTTTGGTTACACTCATTTTGCAATCATTTTGAGGAGATCCCGTGAAGATCGCGGATGCGAAAGTTCTTGTCTCTTGTCCCGGGCGCAATTTCGTGACCTTGAAAATCACGACTGACGAAGGCATCTACGGTTTGGGTGATGCCACTCTGAATGGCCGCGAATTGGCGGTGGCGTCTTATTTGAGCGATCATCTGATCCCGTGCCTGATCGGCCGCGATCCGTTTCAAACGGAAGATATCTGGCAATACTTCTATCGTGGCGCATATTGGCGGCGTGGTCTGGTCACCATGACGGCGATCGCCGCAGTGGACGTGGCGCTGTGGGACATCAAGGGGAAAGCCCTGAACACCCCGGTCTATAACCTGCTCGGCGGCAAAAGTCGCACCGGCGTATTGGTCTATGGCCACGCCAACGGCCGCGATATTGAAGAGACCGTTGACCAGGTCGCAAAGTACAAAGAGATGGGGTACCTCGCGATTCGCGCGCAGAGCGGAATTCCCGGACTCCCCTCAACCTACGGTGTGGCGGGCGATAAACTCTTCTACGAACCCGCCGAGCGAGGGCTCCCGCCAGAAAATTCCTGGTCCACCGAGAAGTACCTGGTGCAAGTTCCCAAGCTTTTCGAAGCGTTGCGCCTGAAGTTTGGCGATGATCTCCATTTGCTTCATGATGTGCACCACCGGCTAACGCCCATCGAAGCCGCGCGGCTGGCGAAAAGTCTAGAGCCTTATCACTTGTTTTGGCTGGAAGACCCGGTGCCCGCGGAATTGCAGGAAGGCTTCCGCCTCATTCGCCGCCACTCAACAACTCCTATTGCGGTAGGCGAGGTATTCAATTCGATATGGGACGCGCAGATTCTGATCACCGAACAGTTGATCGATTATCTACGGATGACCGTGGTTCATGGAGCCGGTCTAACGCATCTCAAGAAAGCTGCCGCGTTCGCGGAAATCTATCGCGTGCAGACAGGTTGCCACGGCGCAACCGATCTTTCTCCGGTTGCGATGGCGGCAGCGCTGCACTTCGATATATCGATCAATAATTTCGGTATCCAGGAATATATGCGGCACACGCCGGAGACCGATGAGGTTTTCCCGCATTCTTACACGTTCGGCAACGGCTACCTTCATCCCGGCGAAGGAGCGGGTCTAGGTGTAGATTACGATGAGAAGCTGGGCGACAGGTTCCCGTACCAACGCGCCTACTTACCCATCAATCGCAAGCTGGACGGAACGATGTTCGACTGGTAAGCAAGACTTTCGAATCCAACAGATATGAGTTACAGGCCCCTCGAACTTAATCAAAAAGTTGCCGTTGTTGTTGGAGGCAGCTCCGGAATCGGCAAAGCAATCGCACTTGGGTTGGCGCAGGCCGGCGCGGACGTAGTCGCAAGCGCACGCCACATGGATCTTGTAAACCAGTTAGCCGGCGAAGTTGAATCGCTGGGCCGCCGGTCTTTGCGTGTAACCTGTGATGTCACTGACCGTGCCTCGCTCGAAAACCTGCACAAAGAATGTCTGCAAGCTTTGGGGAAGGTGGACATTCTTGTCAATGCTGCGGGAACCACGAAGCGCTCTGCAACGATCGATTTTTCGGAAAACGACTGGAACAGGATTCTCGACACGAACCTCACCGGAATCCTGCGGAGCTGCCAGGTTTTTGGCCGTCACATGATCGAACGCCACTATGGAAGAATCATCAACATTGCTTCCATGGGAGCCTTCCTCGCTCTTTATGAAGTTGCCGCGTACAGCGCCAGCAAGGCCGGACTCGCCTCACTCACGAAGTCTCTTGCCATCGAATGGGCGGGTTACGGCGTTTGCGTGAATGCGATTGCGCCGGGATATTTCCGCACTCCGCTCAGCGAACGCTTTCTGATCGGCACCGGACGCGGGCAGGAGGTTCTGATGCGAACTCCGATGAAGCGTTTTGGGGAACTCGAAGAATTGATAGGGGCTGCTATTTTCCTGGCTTCCGACGCAGCCAGCTTCGTCACTGGTACCGTGTTGCCGGTCGACGGCGGATTCCTGGCTAGCGGAGTAAATCAATGATCTGCTAGCTTACCTTCTTTCCCGCACATCCACTCCGCGCGGTAACTACGGCGTTCACCAGTTCGCGAGCGGCGATCGAGATCTTCTCCAGGTTGCCTTGACGCATAGCCGTCGCAGCAATACACCCCCTGTGTCCACAAGCGGGCTAATGGGAAGCACCGAAATCGCTTTCCAAGAACGCCAATAAAAATCAACTCGCTATCGCCGAATCCCGGGGCTTCTGATCGCATTGCATTCGCCTTATGCCCTTCTTGAAACTGGACTGCGCATGTGCCCTGCAGAGAAAAGCCCGGACATCGACCATGTTCTCTGCTGAGCAGTCCGTTCTCTGCAGTTCGGTGTGCTGAGGAATTATCGCGGAAAATTGGCATCTTTCGCGTATTTCACGGAAACCGGCGACGACATTTCTCTGCAGTTAAGACTTGCTGGCGGAGGAAAGTGGATTCGAACCCTCGGTACGATTTGGAAGCGTGCAAGAGCCGAGGTTTGCGTAGGTTGCACGGAATCAACGAGTTTGAAATTTTCCGGAGACTCTCTACTACCCCCTCTGACGCTCTAAACAGTCCCGTTTCGTAATGCTCCCGAAGGCGAATCGATGGCGATTGTGTGGCTAGAGAGCCAAACTTCCCCCAAGACGACTTCTGTCCCGGGATCAATTGGGATTGCTTGTCACGCCACCGGAGCTAGCGCCTAAGGCACACTCGCTTTGGCTCTCCATGCACGGTCTCTTAGCCAAAGTCTCCTACGTACTCGCGAAATCACAGGAGGATCTGCCTTCTCAGCCCGAGACAGGGCATTGTGGTTCTTCACAGGTTTCTCCTTATCGTTGATCTGGAGCTGCGTACCGCGCAGGATCAGATCACTGGCACCCAGCGCCCAGGAGCGCTGGGACATTGAAGAAGTTGTTGCCTGCGGGCACGGTTGTGAATATCTGATTGATAGTCCCATTAGGAGCACCATTCACAGTGTTGCTCTTGAGCGTGGTTGAATAGCAGCCCAGATTGATGCCGGCGCTGCCACTGTTGACGATGGTATTCGACGACAGGGTAATTCCGGCTGCTCCGATAACCACTCCGTAGAGCGAGTTGCCGAACAGCTGGTTGCTCGATACGGTACTGTTGGGCGCCTGAGCCAGTATTCCGATTTGTGCCCCTTGAACTGAATTGGTCGAGACCGCGCTCTTGGTGTTCAGCGACTGCTGCTGAATTCCCACCGACCCTATCCCATAAAGGTCAACGTTATTGTTGGAAATCGTCGAGGCAGTGTTGCCGTAGTTGTAGATGCCGGTGCTGCCGGCGCCGTAGGTGTCCACTGAGTTTGAGCTGACCGTGGCCGTCATCAGGCCCGAACTACTTCCGGATGTCGACGTAATTACTCCAAATGCGTTGACGTCGTGCACCGTATTATTGGAAAACGTCACACTCATCGGAAGGGTGGAGTCGTTTTCTGCCCAGATGCCGACGCCGCAATTGCGAATGAAGTTCGGGACCTGGTTCTGCGCTTCGACATCCTTTACCGTACCCGATGCGCTTTCCAGATAAATGCCGGCTTGCCATTGGTTGGAGTCGCAAGGAAAATTGGAATTGCTTCCGTCAACGACCAGGTTGCTGAGGGTCACCGGCCCCGCTGTGACCAGAATTTGCGCGGCAACCGGTCCTGCCAGCGTCGAGAATCCATTGACCGAAAGACCGGAACTGGGAACCGTGACGATAACCTCATCCCTGTTGTTGAATTTGAATCCCTGCAAAGTCAAGGGCTCACTGATTACGATTTGCTCGGGATAAGTTCCTGGGCAGATCTTAATCGTGGCTCCCGGGGGAGCGGCGGCAACCGCAGCCGAGATTGTCGGATAGCCGCCTTCGAAACAGCTGCCCACTTCTAAGACAGCGGTAGCGTGCAGCGGACGAACCTGGAAAGCGGCGAGAATGACGAGAGCAATGAGTTTAAAGCGGGACATCGGATGTTTCCTCCTATTTTGAAGTTGACTTATATTTTGCTTCTCATTTATTAAGGCGACATTCCGCGGGAAATTCCCTCATGCCCGCAAGAACTCTTCCGGGACAGCCCTTGTAATGCAAATACGCGAAGTGTGCGCTTTGCCTGGGCTGCAAACTCTTAGCGCCAGTCGACGCAGATCACCCCGGCTAGCAGGTACCGCCAAGGACGGGCTCAACCACGTTGTAAAACTGGTTCGACGCAGGGATCGCGCTCAATGGCAGAACCACTCCAAAGCCCCCGCCATTGATGACGTTGCCTTCGAGCGTGGCCGGCGAGCATTGCAGGTCGATCGCCGCATGGATCGTGTGGGAAATCGTGTTGGACGAGATGGTTTCGGGGCCAAATTCGACAAAGATACCCTCCAAGACCCCGGAGATCCGGTTGCCAGTGACGATCTGGCTGGGTGCGTAGGCGTTTATCCCAATTGTATAAATGTTCTGAAGGGTATTAGCGGTAGCCGTCCCGTTCGGAAGTCCGTCCATCAGGATGCCGCTATAGATCCCGGCGATCTGGTTCTTGTTTATTTGCGCCGCGACCGAGCCGGAGGCGGCGATGCCGTAAAGACCGTTGCTGGATTGTATCCAGTTGGAAGCGACGGCCGCCGTCAATGTGCCTGTTTCCGAACCTGTGCTCTCGACGAAGATGCCATAAAAGCTGAATTCGTGAATGTTGTTATCTTGAATCGTAATGCTGGCGTTGGAGGATGAGTTGATCTCCTCCCAGATGCCAACTCCACAAGGGACGGGCGCAGCGAATTCCTGGTTGCGGACTTCAACGTTCTCTACTGTTGCCGATGAATTGATCAGGTAGATGCCGGCTTGATAGGCGTTGTATTCGGAACACGCGACTTGCGAGTTATCTCCGTCGATCACCAGATCACTGATCGTGACATCCGTGTTTTCGACGAGCACCTGTGAGGAAATTGTGCCCCACAACAGGGACGAGCCGTTCCCAACCAGTCCAGTGCTGGGCGATGTAATGACGGCCGCGCCGCCGTTCCCGTTGCTGACCCCTTCAAGGGTGAGTGGCTGAGAAATCAGAACTTGTTCCGGATAAGTTCCGGGGCAAACCTGAACCGTCGCGCCCGCGGGAGCCGCAGCCACTGCAGCCGAAATGGTGGAGTAGCTGTGTGCCTTGCATCCCCCTACCGTCAGGGTGGTTGTGGCGCGAAGAGGCGAAACTTGCAGCGCGAAGAGTATGGACAGAGTAAGAAGTGTGACTCGGGACATGGTTATTCTCCAGTTTGAAATCGAGGTTTATCTGCCTTCATTCAGTAAGGCGACATTCCGCCTCGGATTCCCTCACCGGAGTTTCGCCGGCCACGCAAAATCATGAAAAGAATTGGGGACAAGCCGTCGAAACATCGGCTGCCAAGGTTGCAGGTGAGCTATAATTCGCCGAATCGCGCCCGCCCCGGCGGTGGTGTAAGGAAGGTTCAAGGTAAGTGGCTTTTCCCCAAGGAGATGCCGACGATGTCTCCAGAACGGCAGTTGGTGACTCAGCTCCTACAGCAGTGGAGCGAGGGTAGCAAAGACGCGCTGGATGAGCTGATACCCGTGGTGTATGAGCAACTTCGGAAACTGGCCTCGAACTGTTTGCGCGCGGAGCGCCCCGATCACACCCTGCGCGCTACCGCCTTGGTCCATGAAGCTTATCTCCGGTTGGTGGGCACGGATGTAGCTTGGGAAAGCCGGGTACATTTCTATGCGGTATCTGCACGACTGCTGCGCCGTATCCTTGTGGACCACGCGCGCACCCGCAACCGCCAGAAGCGTGGCGCCGGCGCCGAGAGAATTGCTCTCGATGAAGCTATCCTGGTTGGCCCTGACTCGGATGCTGGGATCCTGGAAATAGATGAAGCTCTGCAGCGTCTGGCAAAATACGATGCCCGCAAGAGCCAAGTGATTGAGCTGCTTTTCTTTGGTGGACTTACTTATGACGAGACGGCCACCGCACTTAGCATTTCCCCTGCGACCGTACATCGCGAGTTAGCGATGGCAAAGGCTTGGTTGCACAAAGAACTCTCCGGCAACTCGGCGTAGCCGGGCGCGTCCCATGGTATCGCTTACGGGCAGTGATCATTGGCACCGTCTCGAACAGCTCTTCTATCAGGCGCTTGATCTGGAACCCGCCGCGCGTGTGGCCTTTCTTGACCAGGCCTGTGGCGATGACTCTGGTCTGCGCAATGAAGTGGACTCGCTGCTGAAATCTTCCGAGAAAACTCTCGGCTTCCTGAAAAACCCAGTAGAGCAAGCCGTCCAGAGTCTCACTTCAGAGAGTCTCGGCCAACGAATCGGCCCCTATCAACTCGTCGACTTGCTGGGTGAAGGCGGGATGGGGAAGGTCTTCCTGGCGACGCGCGTGGATCACGTCTACGAGCAGGAAGTCGCCATCAAGCTTATGCACCCCGGGGCAAAACGATCCCAAGGAATGCTCCTCCGCTTCAGCACCGAAAGGCAGATTCTGGCCAATCTGAACCATACCAATATCGCCCGGTTGCTGGATGGAGGGGTTACTGCGGAAGGATCGCCCTATCTGGTCATGGAATATGTCAAAGGGATTCCCATTGATCAGTATTGCCGCCAACATTGTCTCACAATTAAAGGTAGGCTGCATTTATTCCGCACAGTTTGTGGGGCCGTCGAGTATGCCCATAAGAACCTGGTGGTGCATCGTGACATCAAGCCAGCAAACATTCTGGTGACAGAGGAAGGTGTACCCAAACTGCTTGACTTCGGAATTGCCAAACTGCTCAGCCCCGACCCAAATGAGCAGCTGTTGACACGTACCACCGAGAGAATGATGACGCCCGAGTACGCCAGCCCCGAACAAGTACGCGGTGACCAGATCACGACCTCGACCGATGTCTATGCTTTGGGCGTGCTGCTGTACGAACTGCTGGCCGAAAGACGGCCGTTCCGCCTGGAAACGAAGAGCCCTCTCGAGGTAGTACAGGTCATCTGTGGACAGGATCCGGAACCGCCGAGTGTCATTGCTGGAGACGATGTGGATCCCGGTAGTCGTGGCCGTGCAAGAGAACTCGCCGGCGACCTGGACAACATCGTGTTGATGGCGATGCGAAAGGAACCGGCACGCCGCTACATCTCAGTTTCCGCATTGTCGACGGATATTGATGCTCATCTCCGTGGCTATCCGGTGCACGCGCGTACTGACGCATGGGCGTATACCTCTGGAAAGTTTGTCAGGCGGCATAAGGCTGCCGTGATTGCCACCGCTTGTATTGCCCTAGCGCTGGTTGGCTTCAGTATTGGCATGGGGCTGCTGGCTCGCCGCGCCACCCGTGAACGGCTCACTGCTGAGCGCGAAGCGCAGTTCCTGAACAATATTTTCCAGGCGTCTACGCCGCTGCAGGCGCGAGGCAAGCAGGTCACCGCTCGCGAGCTTCTCGACGCTGGCGCTGCGAAAATTAATACTGAGCTCTCCGATCAGCCGGTCTTGCAGGCCAGCATGCTCGACAACATCGGGCACGCTTATATTGCGCTCGGAGTCTACGACCAGGCGGAATCCCTGTTCCGTCGAGCCTACTCCCTGCGCACGAGTACCTCTGGTTCCAACGCCGAGGACACCGCAAGTAGTCTCGATGGGCTGGCGCTGACACTACGTCTGGAGACCAAGTATCAAGAGGCCGAGCCTTTATTCCGCCAATCTCTCGCAATTCGCCAGAAGCGATTTGGTGACAACAACGCGTTGGTGGAGCAGAGCATGGGCAGTTTGGGGGAGTGCCTGTATTTTGAGAGCCGATGGAACGAAGCTGAACCGCTTCTCCGGCACGCACTGATGATCAAGCACCAGTTGCATGACGATTCCGATAGCGGGATCGAAAACTTTCTCGCACTGGTGCTGGAGCGCAAGGGAGATTATCAGGAGGCGGCCGAGTTGTTGCGCCAGGCACTTGAGATCAGCCGCCGTACACAAGGAACGGACGGGCCGGACTATGTGGTCGCGTTGCATAACCTGGCGGGCACACTCATTGATGCTGGCGATCTGTCAGGTGCGGAAACCATGGAGCGGCAGTCGCTCGACATTCGCCGACGGATTCTTGGCGAGTGGCATCCCGAGGTGTATTACTCACTCAATAATCTTGGGTGGATTCTGTTGCAGAAGGGAGAGTGGCAAACCGCGGAACTCTTCTTGCGCGACAACCTAATCTTAGTGCACAAGAATTTCGGGGATAACAATTCGAAGCAAGCCGTAGCTTTGAAAAACTGGGGGCTTGAGTTAGAGGAGAGATCTGATTACGGCGGTGCGGAGAAGGCTTTCAAGTCTGCGCTTGATGTCGCGATCAGAGTCTCCGGAGAAAAAAGCTGGTATGTGGCTCGCATCTTGGCGAGCCTGGGGCAACTGGAATTTGACCGGAGGCAGTACGACAAGGCGGAAAGCTACGCACGGCAGGCCCTCGACCTGAGCCGCCGACTAGGGGGCGACGACAGCCCAGACGTCGCCACTGCTCTTATCGATGTAGCCGAAGACCGCGTCTTTCAAGGCGATTCGCAAGGTGCGGAACCGATGCTGCGGCACGCTCTTGAGATTCGAGAGAAGAATTTGAGCAGCGGCAATCCTTCGATCGTTACAGCCGAAGTGAGGTTGGGTGAAGCCTTAACACTGGAAGGAAAGGCTGATTCGGCAGAACCCATTTTGCGCAAGGCTCTCACCTCTGCACGGTCTGAGCCATTTCGGTTATTGCCGTGGCAGATTGCAGAACCTGAGAGCGCGCTGGGCGCCTGTCTCGCCGCCCAGAACCGTTCTCAGGAAGCTGACCAACTGCTTCGCGACAGTGCGCCCGATCTGATGAAGGATCCGAGACCGGCTTTTCGATACCCCGCCAACGCTCGTACTACACTATTCCGCACAAAGCCCGCTCCAAGCAAGACAGGGATCCACGATTGAATTGGATTGGGACCGATGCCAGAGCAGTTGCCGCAAATCCCGGTTCTTCGGTTCCCGTGAGGATCAACACTCAGGAAGCCGACAGTCGTGGCACCGACCTACCCCGAAAGCCCGAGGAACCCGTTGGAAGAGAGGCGACAAAGGAAACGCCCGCATATCAGGACCTTTTTAGCGGAGTTAGGCTAGTGAGGCGCGGACACGTTCTTCAATTGAGGCGTCGACTCGCTGCTTGCCACCTCTGGAAAATATGCGTTCAACTTATCTTTCCAGATAATGATGCTGTCCTTCGACGCCCGCGCATCATCTGACCCAGGGACCAACTCCAGGTACTCTTTCATGTGCAGGATGGCGGACCCGTAGAGTTTCTTCTCGCCCGCCAGCGTCGCGAGGTTGAACTGGCCCTCTGGCCACGTCGGGAAAATCTCAAGGGCTGCGCTGTACTCAGTGATGGCCTTGTCTGTGTCCTTCTGCTTGAAAGCGTATTCTGCGAGAACCTGGTGCTCGCGCGCTGCTTCCGGCATTGCCGGCTTCGCGGCTGCTTCTCGCCAACCTTTTCCTTGCTCTTTGAACCGCTCAAACTGAGCTTCCTGTTGAGTCATCACGCTTTCATGCGCCGCTGCCGCAAGATAGTCCAGTGCGGCCTTGAAGCGTTCCAGGTGTTTTTCGTTGCCATGGGAGTAGCGCTCCTGCACAAACCCGATCAGTGGTTCGGTAGAGTAGTCCTTCCACTGTACGAGGTCACAGAGTCTGCCGCCGATCATTTTTCGAGTGTAATTGGTCCAGTAGATCCTGGGTAACACAATCACGTTTGTTTTCGTGGCATCGGAGAAGGAAATGTATTGATCGGTGATCTTCACGTCTTTGAAATGGTCTAGGCCCTGCTCGATCCATTGCCGTGCTTGGCCTACGTCGTCGGGTTCGGAATCCTTGTGGTCATGCGCCAAGGCGGTTCCGGGGAACAAGCAAAAGACGGAAGCAGCCAAAAGCAAGATCGAGCAGAGCAGATGATGAAATTGTCGCAAGCGGCGAGTCCTCGTATTTCCAGGGCAGGGAGTTACTAAACTCCGGTTTCCTCGAAGCGAGCTACATCCTCCTGGTTTTCCCGTGCGGATCAGTGGCGTCCGCTTGGAAGCGCGGCATTCACGCCTTGCAGCTTGTCTTTCCAGATAATGACGCTGTCCTTGGCGGCCTGGGCATCGGAAGAATCGGGCGCCAGTTCCAGATACTCTTTCATGTGCTGGATGGCCAATTCGTACATTTTCTTTTCGCCCGCGAGGGTGGCCAGGTTGTACTGTCCTTCAGGCCAGGTCGGGAAAATGGAGAGAGCCGCCAGGTATTCGGAAATTGCCTTGTCCACATTCTTTTCCTTGAAGGCAAACTCCGCCAGCACTTGATGCTCGCGCGCGGCCTCCGGCATCGTCGGCTTCACCGCCGCCTCACGCCAAATTTTCAACTGCGCTTCAAAACTTGCGTATTCGCGGGCGAGATTTTCTTTCGCCTCGGTGCGGGCGTTTTCGGCCATATATTCCAGCGCTGCTTCGAACTTGAGGACGTGACGCGGCCAGAGCGCAAGGGCATCACGCTGGTCGCGGGTATAATCCTGCCAGAACACCCTGGAGACGTAGCCGCCGCTGTACTCTTGCGAGATATTGTTGATCCGCGCCAGCGCGATTCCGTAGTTCCCTTTGGCGTCCGCGAACAAGATATATTGCGAGTTCACCTCGACATTGCGGTAGCCGTTTTTGGTGAGGGCTTCCTGCGCCCACTGAATGGCCTCCGCTTCATCGCGCGGGGCTTTTTCTCGAGCCGAGGCCTGAGGCCCTGCCAGCGTCAGAAAACCGAAAGCGAGGAACCAGGTGACCTTTAAGAAATTCGTCGAACGCATACCCTTGTACTCTCCTGTGGTTTCGGACAGATAGATAGAAGCTTAAAGAAGTTAGACTGGGAGCCTCAATCAGAAATCGCGGCGCTTGCCATCTTTGGTAACCTCCAGGGCCACCGCCCGCGGGCATCGGGCCAGAGGTAGTGCTAATAAACACCGCTGAAACACCCCGTGATCCTTCAAGCGTTTCGCGGTTGATGGTTGTGCCGAGCATTTCCACCTGCCGTGGCTTTGCTTGCGGTCACTCCCGTAACCTTGACGCTCTCTTGACCACCCTCGATTCTGAGTTAGCCCGGACCTCAATGGTAGGGCATAGGGAGCAACATGCAAAAGAGCGCATTGATGATCGCGACGGCAGTCCTGCTCACTGCCGGTCTGGCTCCCGCTCAATACATCCCGACACCGACAGCCACGGCCGTAGGCCCCTGGAGAACGGGCGTCCCTGTGCACTGTCCCGACGGCCGGACGATTCCAGCCAACACCGCCATCTCCGGGCCGGACGAGACGCCCGAACAATTGTGTGGAATCACTTCGTCGAGCGGCACGACTTCGACCGGCGGCGCAGTCATTTCCAACACCGGCAATTTCCAGCAGGACATGCTGACCAACAGCGTGAATCTCCTGATCGTCAGCAACACGAAGAACCCGTTTGTCAGCAGCTTCATGCAGGGCGCCGCCTCCAGTTTCATCAGTTCGATGTTTCAGAACAATGCGGAAGCCGACCGGCAAAGAGCGATCATGGCGCAGCAAATTCTTGAGCGTCAGCAGGAAGCAGAACGGCAACGTCGTATCGCCGAGCAGCAGCGCCTTGACGCCATGTTTGCCCGCTTATCGGCCGCCTTGAAGCTGGAAGGCGTTCCGCTGACCTTGTCACTGAAGAATATGGACTCTTCCAGCCCAGATAGCCTCCAGCTCAAGGGCATGAATTCGGTGGGTCCCGACGGCCTTAAACTAAAAATGAACGAGGCCAGCCCCACGGCTTACGGACTCAAGGGATTGCCCGGCATCTATGTCGGGGGGCCCGGGGGCACGGATTCCTCGTCATCGGGTGCCGTTGCTTCCGCCAGCCAGACAAGTGGCAACAACCCAAACTTGGTGAACGGTCCCGGGACGGGCACTACCGGCGTCGGCATCCCTGGATTGCCCGGCATTTATCTTGATACTGCGCAGCCCGCACAAGCACCCCAATTAGCGCAGGCGGCACAGACGATGACCGGGCCGGAGCGCACTGTGGCGGAGGACACAGCAATCCACGCCGGCGAGAAGAATTCTGAGCTTACGGGTTCGTCGCAGGATCCGAAAGTGCAAAGTTTCCAGCAAGCAGACCAAGACTACAACAAATCGCTGGAGGCAAACGCAGCCGCCGCGCAGCAACTGGAAGAGACGCAGCGCCATATGGAGTCCGACAAGAGTGCGGTCGATGTGGCACGTGCCCAGCTGGCGTCTATCACACCATCCGTGGAGCAACAGCAGAAGTTTGATCAGATGCTCTCGGCCGCAAAAACCGATGAAGAGGCATCCATGCTCGCACGGCAGAACTTCGACTCGACGCAGATCACACTTTCGGCCAGTCGTGACCGAGTTGTATCGGCGTTGTCACAGACTGCTCCATCGACGGCGAAAGTCTCCGCGCCGGCCAATATCTCTAGCCCGACAACTGCGTCGCCGTCCGCCTCATCGAATGCGGTTCAGCTCACACAAGCCTCACGGCCCGTCACCGCACAACTATTGCGTGCGGCCGTCGAGAAAGGCGGACCCATTGAAACTCCACCAACACCAAAGCCTGTCTCGATGACAAAGCCCCCGGAGATTGACGCCTGTCTCGCGGCCGCGACTCACTCCGCGATACCGCCCGCAAGCCGACCGAGCGTCGAACAACTCCGCGAGCAACTGGGCATCGCGAAGGAATCCCTGGCCCGCCTGCTGGAAGCACATATGCGGGAGAACGAGGAGCGGGAAGATTGGGCCAAGGAGATGAGGAAGAGCGGCGTCAGCCTGGGCCATCAGGCCTTCGACCTGACTGTCAAAGCCGTTCTCGGGCATTATGCGGCCGATGCAAAACTGGAATCCGATTGGGCCTTCCTCTATTCCAACAAGGAGACATACGAGAGGGCAAAGGATGCAGAAGAGCGATTCAAGTCTGCGGCCGAAGCGGCGGACAAGATCGCTACCCTCCGCGACACCGACCAGGTCTACCGCGACTCTAACGACCCCAAAAAGCTTCCCGGCGATATCGTCCCTGCGCTGGATGCTGCCAAGCTGACGATAAAGACCCTTCTTTCCCGGGAAGACGTGAGAAATACACTTGAGCGCTGGGCGCAATACGGCGTGAAGGCCGGTGAAACCGTCCCGTTTGTTGACAGAACCGTGACCATCGGTGGCGGGCTGATCGACGCTGGATACGACTTGACTGTCGAATACCTAGGTTTCCAGCAGATCCAGCAAGCCGACCGCAACTCTGAGCTGTTCTATCGAGGGGCCGCCCCGCTGCAGAAGAAGATTCAAACCACAGTAGATCAGTTGAAGTGTTTTCAATAGTCGGAACAGAGGACGGCTTCGCTTCCGCCACAGGTGCCATTGCCGCTAGCCTGCCCTCACGTATCGCCCGCCACAGTGCCACGTGTGCTTCAGTTTCTTCCTGCGACCCACTGATTCAACTCGACATATGCACAAAGAATCAGGACTCACCTTAATTCGAAGCTCTCGGAAACTCTGGTATGTCCATCGATGCCGTAGCCCACCCCCCAGATGGTCAGCAATGATGAAGTAGTCCGGGAGCCTTCAGCGTTTCGTCCTCGCGGTCCAGAAACGGGCTTATGAGAAGCGCCGAACCCGGTTTCCAAACAAGCCAACAAAAGTCGCCCTCTGTGGCGGGAATCCCAGACTTGCGATCGCATTGCATTCGCCTAAGGGCCCTTATTGAAACCGGACTGCGCATGTGCCTTCTAGAGAAAAGCCAGGTCAATGAGCGTTATCGTGATTTTTCAACAGTTGTTCGAGAAACGCTATAATCCGTCGTCATTGGCCAAGTACCGTTTTGCGAGTCCATGACTTCTTCGCGGAGATTGCGATGTCGCTTCCTCATCTCCCCGGCGGTTCGCCCCCGTTTCTGAGTGTCCTTTGGGTTGGCCTGTTCCTGATTTCCATGCAGTCGCATAGTTCTGCTCAGCGCGATCCGCTTCACATCTGGGTGGGCAAACCGGATCGCGCCGCTGCGGAAAAATGGGTGGGCGAGCATCTTGCCCAGGAACAGAAATATGTGGACGAATTGCTGGCGGTGAAAGGTCCGCGCACCATCGAGAATTGTGCCTCGTCACCAGCATCAGGCCGCGGCGACTGCGAAAAGTGCGAACAATGGCTCCGCACCAGAGCCGAAACAGATCAAACATGGCAGCCAAGTTATGGCAGATTGGATTCTGGGCTACGTTCCGATGTTGTTGAATTCAAAGGTGGACGGAATTGTGACGAGGGACAGATTCAGGCGATGCGTGGTATCTCGCATATTGCCGCCGTGACCCTGGTTTCTGAGATTGGGGACTTCCAACGATTCGGTCATCCACGCCAACTCGTCAGCTATGTGGGGCTGTCGCCCTCCGAACATTCCTCGGTAGAAAAGACCATCCGAGGGTCAATCACCAAGGCCGGTACAGAACGAGGACGACGCGTGCTTATCGAAGGAGCCTGGACTTACCGAATGCCCGCCCGCGTCGGTAACCATATCGCGAAACGCCACCATACTCTCACAAATGAGGTTCTGGATATCGCCTGGAAGGCACAAGTGCGGCTTTGCCAGCGCTACCGATCCATGACCGCACGCGGCAAGAACAAGAATGTTACTATCACGGCCATCGCCCGTGAGATGGTCTGCTTCATCTGGGCGATTGCGCGGACGGTTCAGTTGCCGTCCCCAGCGATGGCTCTTGTCTCATAGGGTGAAACACGGCGGGGGAACCTGCACGCTTCGCCTTCTCTGGCTTTGGCGCTACATACAGCTCATGGTCGGTGCCGGAGACAGAGTTCCATTTAGGCAACCCGGGACGGACGTTTCTTGCTGG
>Ga0210391_10000731_pt1 | contig 32378 bp, 23 predicted proteins | sample IncBWC12OmetaG_FD_160573 | JGI IMG/M metagenome (GOLD analysis project Ga0210391, IMG submission 160573) | Forest soil microbial communities from Barre Woods Harvard Forest LTER site, Petersham, Massachusetts, United States - Inc-BW-C-12-O ... | reverse complement strand
GTCGAAGCTGCTGCGGTAGGTGTTGTCGAAGAAAACGCCGTACGCAGTGCCCTTGCGAAGGCCGATGAAAAACGGGATCGTCTTGTAAAGCGGATCGTCCGATTCTTGCCAGCCGAAAAAGTCTGTATTCCACATGGTATATGCGTGATTGCGGCGATTCATCGGACCGGGTTTGTCGCCCAGACCGAAATAATTCTCATCGGAAGGCATTCGCATCCAGGCGTGAATGTACGTGCCGTCCCAAGCCATCGGCAAGGATGGCTGTTCGGCCAGAAGAACATTCCCCGCCGAGTCTGCGAAAGTGATCAGGAGAGGCGTCTTCTTGACAATGACAACGACGCGGCCAACCGTCATGCGCAGTTCGGCCTTGCCATCTTCGACGCTGACCGCAGGAGAGTTAGGAGGCTCAATCACAGCCCAGGAAAAATCCTTTGGGAAGGACCCTTGCGGCGCGACGCGCACGCGGATTATACCGTCACGAAAAGCCGTGATGCGCACCTTCGCGGAACCCGCAGTCAGTTCGACACCGTCCGGAAGTTTTTCCACACGCTGGACGTTTCCGATATGCTGCCAGCCTGTCGCCGCTGTGCTGCTTCCGATCGCGCAGAGCAGCAGGGCAACTCCGGTCCAACTGGCAAGACGTGGCATGCGGACCTCTCTTCTTGGGCTGGCGGAAGCACCTGCGCCTACAATACGCCGGCGCACCGGGCGGGGCGCATTGGATTTGTCGCTACGCCGCGAGCCACTCCTCAAAAAATGAGGAGGCTTTCGCGCCTTCGATACGCCGGCGCACGGCGTCCATCACGCGGCATTTCACCGAACCATTGTTTCCATAAAAGGCCAGCCAATACGGCAGATGGAGTTCCACGGGCATGCGCTCGATATCTATCTTTAGGGCGCGCAGCTTGAAAAAGCCCTGCTGAAAAAGCACTCGCAGAACTTTTGTCCTAAGAAGTTCTTCCGCTGCTTCCGGCAGCAGACGTGCCGCGAGTTGATTGCGTGTCTGAACGGTGATCAGATCATCTTCGGCAGGGACACGTGGGAACTCGAATAGATCAAGCGCGCCATGCACCGCATCGAGGGCAAAGTAACGCGTTTTCCGCGCCCGGCCTATTTCGTAACGCACCCGATAAACCCAAAACGGCACGTAAGCATCGGCAATTCGCTGCAACGGTCCGCTGCGAACCCTCCAGTAAACACCACTGAAGACACCGGATCGGAAGCCTCGGACGGCCTCTTCTTGCGTAACGTTAGGCTTCAACGTTCGAATCGCAGTGACTCTCATCTATGCCTGTCTGCGCGACTCCTATCGGAAATAAATCCACAAGCTGATCACCGTCGCTAGCAAAAGAAGACTGGCGACAATGTTGATCCGCCGCTCGGTGGTCGTTTCGTGAGCGGGTTTGCGCTGCGGAATGCCTACGGCGACGGTTTCCATTTTGTCGTCGACCGTTGCAAAAGTTAGTCCGGCAAGTTGTTTACGATCAGGCGCCTTGGTCATCAGGCTGACCGCGATCAAAACAAACGAGCAGACCACGAACATAAAAATCGCGTAATGCAGGAAGTTCATGTCGATGATCCATCGAGCGACGGGAGATTCGAAATGGCCGCCCGCCGCACGATCCGCAAGTTCCAAAATAAATCGAGTGGCGCCCAATACAAATCCAGTTAGAAGCGAGGTGATTGCCCCCGAACCGTTCAGGCGCGGCCACAGAATTCCGAGCACAAAGCACGCGGAAATTGGCGGGCTGATATAAGCCTGAACGCTCTGCAAGTAAATGTAGAGCTGGCTGCTGATGTAATGGATGAAAGGAACCCAAAGCAAGCCGAGCAGAACCATGAAGCCGGTCGCAACGCGCCCGAAATTAACAAGTTGCCCCTCCGAGGCTTGCGGACGAATCTTTTTGTAGAAATCCAGCGTCACCAGCGTGGATGCGGAGTTGAACACGGAGCTCATCGCACCCATAACTGCCGCCAGCAGCGCCGCCATGACCAACCCAACGAGGCCCGTAGGCAACAGATTGAGGATCAGCGTCGGGTAAGCAAAATCGGGCTTCTTCACCTGTTCAGGGAAAAGCGCGAAAGCGATAATTCCTGGAAGCACGAGCATGAACACCGGCAAAATTTTCAGAAAGCCGGCGAATATGGTGCCTAATTTGGCGTGCCCCTCATCGCGCGCCGAGAGCACGCGCTGGACGATTACCTGGTCGGTGCACCAATACCAAATCCCCAATATCGGCGCGCCAAAAAATATCCCCGTCCATGGAAAATCTTTGTCACTCGATGGTCTCATCATGTGGAAGTAACTCGCGGGCACCATAGTTCGCAGGTGCTCGAAACCTCCGACGCGGTGAAGCCCGATGAGCGTTAAAGCGACGGCGCCGCAAATCAAAATCAATGTCTGGACGGTATCGGTATAGATGACCGCCGCAAGCCCGCCGGCGACAGTGTAAATGCCCGTCGCGATCACCAGCACAACTGCCGTCTTCCACAGCGACCATCCCGCCACGCGCTCCAAGACAACGCTCGCCGCATAAAGCTGCACGGAGATCTTTGTGAAAATGTAGGCCACGATCGAAATCGCTGCCAGGTAAACGGCGCAGTTGCGATTGAACCGGCGCTCCAGAAATTCCGGCATGGTGAACACATTCGAACGCAAATAAAACGGCACGAACACCCAGCCCAGCACCAGCAAGATCAAGCAAGCGAGCCACTCAAAATGGCCAACGGCTAGTCCAGACGAAGCGCCCGTTCCCGACAAACCAATAAAATGTTCAGTAGAAATGTTCGACACAAACAAGGACGCGCCGATGAAGAACCACCCAATGTCACGGCCGGCAAGGAAGTACTCTTCAGAAGTTCGCTCTCGCCTGGAAAAATAAAGTCCAATCCCGAATACGATGGCGAAGTAGATCCCGATGATGACGAGATCCAAGGTGGCTACGCTCTGGTGAGCAACCGTGACCTGCGATGCAAATAGCATCCATTCCTCCTTGGCATCCGCCGGCAAGTCCCGGCTGGAATCTTTTGCTCAGTTGAACTTGCCTTCGCGAGTGCGCGACGCGCACCAAGCCCTCGTTGGCATGCGCGCTTGGTACAGTGGAATCCCTGCCGCCCCTAGACTGAAATTCGGCGTGCGCAGTCTATAACAGGGCAAGACCAGGCTCAATGACTGTTTCGCTCTTTGAGGTGAGCAAAAAAAGGTCTCTTGCCCATCCTCAATCGAGGAGGGCAACTGCGATTTGCCGTGATCCGCGGATCAGGGTAAAAGAGAGGTGGAGGAACTATGACCAAGCTGCTGTTCTGCCTGCTGTTCTTTGCGACCGCGCTCATGGCCGCGGATAAGTCCATCTACGATTTCACCCTCAATTCGATTGAGGGGCAACCCGCGCCGCTCGGTGCCTACAAGGGGAAAGTCGTGTTGCTCGTGAACGTGGCGAGCCGTTGCGGCTTCACTCCGCAATACACGGCTCTGGAAGCGGTCTACGAGAAATACAAAGACCGCGGATTCGTCATCCTCGGCATTCCCGCGAATAATTTTGGTTCGCAGGAGCCGGGCACGAATCAGGAGATCAAGACTTTCTGCCAGAGCAAGTACAGCGTAACTTTCCCGATGATGGCTAAGGTTTCGGTGAAAGGCGACGACACGACGCCGCTCTACCAATTTCTGACGGACAAGACCACCAACCCACAGACCGGCGGAGAGATAAAGTGGAATTTCACGAAATTCCTGATCGGGCCAGACGGCCACGTCCTTGCGCGTTTTGAACCCGCTGTCACGCCGGATTCGCCGGAAGTCACTGCCGCCATTGAAAAAGCGCTCGCGCAAGCAAAGAAGTAGTCGCAAGTCCAAAACAGAAAAATGATGGACGCCGCCGCCAGGCAATCGGCCTACGGCGGCTCCGTCGCTCTCTAGTGTTCTGCTAGCGCATGCTCTTGCGGAAGCCTCATCATAGGTTATGGCGATCGTTTCGCTGCAAAATGTCAGCAAAGACTACCTCACCGACGGCCAACCGGTCTGCGCGCTTCAGGACATTTCGCTCGACGTAAATCGCGGCGAGTTTGTTGCGCTTGTCGGGCGCAGTGGCTGCGGCAAATCCACTTTGCTCAATCTCGCCGGCGCGATGGATTTCCCGACGTCGGGTCGCGTCCTGCTCGATGACGTGGATACATCTACTCTCAAAGACGCGGGCTTGACTCTGCTACGCCGCGAAAAAGTCGGATTCATTTTCCAATCGTTCCAGCTCCTGCACACTCTAACGGTTTTTGAAAACGTTGAGCTTCCGCTACTTCTCGCAGGAAAGCCCAATGCACGCGCGGCTGCCCGAGACAAACTCGGCTGGGTCGAACTCGATGGATTGGGCGATCGGTATCCGCACCAACTCTCCGGCGGGCAGATGCAGCGCGTAGGCATCGCGCGTGCTCTAGTTCAATCGCCCGCCATTCTTCTGGCCGACGAACCAACCGGAAATCTCGATACTGTCACAGGCAACGTCATCCTCGATCTCTTGAAACGCCTGACGCGCGAACTAAACACTGCCACTCTGATGGCCACGCACAGCACGGAAGCGTCCGCGCTTGTCGACGCTGTCGTGCGCCTGCGCGACGGAAAAATCGAAGAGCTCACACGGCAATAACATGGCACGCCTCTTTCTTTTTTACCGCTTGATGCTTCGCCCGCTGCTGCTAGAACCAGTGCGCGCACTCCTTACAATTTTTGCTGTAACGCTGGGTGTGGCCGTGGTCTTGGCCATCGATCTGGCCGGGGGAGCGGCCACCGGATCTTTTCGCGCGTCGATGGAAACTCTCGCGGGCGATAACGATCTGGAAATAATCGCGTCTGGCGGAGTGCCAGAGACAGTTGTGGGAACGATTGCGACGCTTCCTTATTCCATTCGTGTTTCGCCGCGCGTAGAGGACTCGGCCGTCATCGTGGGCACTCAGCAAACCATTCCGCTTATCGGTCTCGATCTAATTTCGGAAGGCAGTTCCGAGCGTGGTGGAACAATCTTCGATTCAAGTCCAAATGAAACGCTTACACCGCCAGAAGATGTGATGAGGAATTTGCAAAACACTGACAGCATCTGGGTCGGTGCGAGTCTCGGAAAGAAACCCGGCGACACTCTTCGCTTGCTGACCAACGATCAAGTCCGCGAATTCACGGTTCGCGGCGTGTACGCCGATTCGAACGGCAGCGAATCGGCCATTGTGATGGACCTCGCCGCTGCCCAACGCGCTCTGAACAGGTTTGGCCGCGTCGATCGCATTCTTTTAAAAGTCCCGGAATCCCCGAGCCTCGAAGAGTGGCAAGAGCGAGTGCGTAAAGCGTTGCCCTCCGGTGTTGAGATTCGCACACAGGGAACGGCCACAAACGAAAATCGCCGAATGCTTGCCGCCTTCCGCTGGAATCTGCGGCTGCTCAGTTACATCGCGCTGATCGTGGGCGCATTCCTCATCTACAACACGATTTCGGTTTCCGTTGTGCGACGCCGTCCAGAAACGGGAATCGTGCGCGCGCTGGGGGCCAGCCGAAGCGCTGTGCTAACTGCGTTCCTAGGTGAAGCGGCATTTTTCGGCTTGACGGGAGCCGTGCTTGGTCTCCCCGTCGGACGCGCAATGGCCTCTGGCGCGGTCAAGCTCATGGCGGCCACCGTCGAATCGCTTTACGTGAGTAGCCGTCCCGGAGCGATCAAGTTGAGCGCGTGGTCCGTCGCGCTGGCCTTCATCATCGGCATCGGCGTATCAATTCTTTCCGCATACTCGCCCGCCCGTGAAGCCTCTCTCGTCTCTCCTGTGGAAGCCATGGCGCGAGGCAGGCGCGAATACATAACGCGCGTGCGCATATCCCGCGATCTGTGGCTGGCGTTGGTGCTGGGCGTTTTGGCAGTTGCGGCCGCGTTCGTTCCTGCCATCGAAGGCAAACCCATCTTCGGCTATCTATCCGCGGTCTTGCTTGTCGTCGCTTCGGCGCTCGCCATTCCATCCTTTACGGATGCGCTTATTTCCAGGTCTTCCCGATGGCTGGGAAAGATTCTAGGAGTCGAAGCTCTTCTCGCATCGCAAAGCCTTGCGGGCTCGCTTCGCCGCACTTCCGTGCTTGTTGGCGCGCTCTCCACCGCCATCGCGATGATGACTTCCGTTGGCATCATGGTAGGCAGCTTCCGCGAAACGGTCGTGATCTGGATGAACGATCGCCTTCCCGCCGATCTTTATTTGCGGCCTGCCGGTGATTCGGCGCCTGACCGTCACCCGACGGTTTCACTCGCATTGGCGGACAAAATCAGCAAGCTCCCGGGTGTCGCAGGGCTAGACCGGCTGCGCGCTTACGAAATCACTTACGACGGCATGCCCGCAACTTTAGCGTCGGTGGACCTCAGCGCTCTCCGCTCCGATCACCGCTCAAATTTTTTCTCAGGCCGGCCGGCCGAGGAAGTCCTTTCGCAGATTCGTGACGCGAATGCCGTGGTTGTGAGTGAGCCGTTCACATACAAACATCACGTTCGCGCGGGCGACACCATCACCTTAGCGCTGGGAACTTCCCGTTCGTCCTTTCGCATCGCAGACATTTATTACGATTACGGAAGTGAACGCGGCACCATCCTGATGGACCGTCAAACGATGTTGCGCTATCTCCCCGATCCCACGCCGTCGAACCTCGCCATCTATGTTGCCCCGAACGCCTCTGTCGAAACCGTACGCCAGGAAATCACACAAGCCTCTGCAGGTTATCGCGTGCTGCTCGCTTCGAACCGGGATCTGCGCACCGAAGCCGTCCGCATCTTCGACCGCACGTTTGCCATTACGTACGCGCTCGAAGCTGTCGCGGTCCTGGTCGCAGTGATGGGAGTCGCTGGCGCGCTTCTCGCTCTTGTCATCGATCGCCGGCGCGAAATCGGATTGCTGCGTTTTCTGGGCGCGGCAGCCGGGCAAGTACGCAAGCAGATCCTCGTCGAAGCAGGTCTTCTTGGCCTGCTCGCGAACTTCGCGGGACTCGCGCAGGGATTTGCACTGTCGCTCGTCCTCATTTATGTCATCAACAAACAATCCTTCGGATGGACGATTCGATTCCACTTGCCGGTCGCGGTCTTGATGGGGGGGCTAAGCGTGGTCTACGTAGCCACGGTGCTGGCCGGTTTGTATCCCGCGCAAGTTGCCGTGCGGCTCAATCCGCTTGAGGCTGTCCATGAAGAGTAAGCTGGCAGCCCTCGCGGCAGCGCTCCTGCTTCTCACGCCGCTCTCCGCGCAGTATCGGTCCGCGGTGCCCGGCTATCGCTTCGAATTCCCCCGAGACTATTTCGATCACCCCGACTTTCAGACGGAGTGGTGGTATTACACTGGAAATCTGAAATCTACAAACGGCCGTCGTTACGGATTCGAACTGACGTTCTTTCGTCAAGCGGTTAGCCGTGATCCCGCTCAAACTGTAACTTGGGACGTAAAGGATATTTACTTGACGCATCTCGCCCTGAGCGACTTGGATGGCCAGAAGTTCTATCACTCGGAAAGAACAAATCGCGCCGGCCCTGGAATCGCGGGCGTCAGCGCATCGAACGCTCGTATCTGGAATGGCAACTGGCAGATTCAGTGGGTTGACGCGGATCAGAAGCTACAAGCCATCGACAAACAGTTTCAATTGCATCTGACGCTGCACCCGGAAAAGCCGCCCGTCATTCACGGTGACAACGGCGTAAGTCAAAAATCAGAAGGCGCTGGCCACGCATCGTACTACTTTTCGCTGACACGCCTAGCCGCGATCGGACAACTCGAGTTGAACGGCGAAACGCTCAAGGTCTCCGGCATGGCCTGGATGGATCACGAATTCTTCACTCATCAATTGGAATCCAGTCAAATCGGCTGGGACTGGCTGAGCCTGCAACTGGAAGACAACACTGAGTTAATGCTCTTTCGCATCCGGCGGAAGGATGGCTCGCTCGATCCATTTTCTGCTGGCACTTACGTGGACGCGCAGGGCAAATCCACGCACTTGCGAGCGAACGATTATATTTTGCAGCCGCTCGGCGAAAGCTGGGCTAGCCCCGTCACTCACGCAACCTATCCCATCGCGTGGAAAATCGTAATCCCAAAATTAGAGATCGAACTCGAAGCACACACAGCACTGGCCGCGCAAGAGTTCCCGGGAAAAACAAAAGTCGCGCCATCTTATTGGGAGGGTGCTATACAACTGGGAGGCCGCCGCGGAAAATCGCCACTAGGCGGCGTTGGCTACCTGGAAATGACCGGCTATGATCGCCCCGTCAATCTCGCGCCGTAAGCAGTGACAAAGACTAACTCGAACGGAAACGCGTTAAGCAGGCTACGCAACGCGAGTGGTGCTGGCACGTACGATCAGCTCAGGCTCAACGACAATTTCCTTGGGATAGGGAGCCTTTGCAGGCGCGGTAATCCGCCGCAGCAAAGTTTCCGCCCCGATCATTCCCATTTCGCGCAGGGGCTGCCGAACAGTGGTCAATGCGGGATTCTGGTATGCGGCGCTCTGAATATCATCAAACCCAACGACAGAAACATCCTGAGGGATGCGCCGGCCTGCCTCCCGCAACGCATGAATCGCTCCGATGGCTGAAATGTCGTTAAAAGTAAATAGCGCGGTGAATGGTTCTCGGCCGGCGAGCAATCTTTGCGTCACTTGATACCCCAGCAACGGTGAAGACGATTCACCCTCGAGCTGGCCGATCAACTTCTCTTTCACGTTTATGCCAAACTTCTTAGCTGCCTCGCGTACCGCTTCCCATCGTACTTCTGTATCGGAACTAAACGCCTGTCCTTTAATGAAAGCGATCTTCCGGTGCCCCAAGTCAGCGAGATGTTGCAGCGCCAGGCAAGCCGCCTTCGCGTGATTCAGAACGATGTTCGTCACCCCTGGGACGTCCCGGTGTCCGGAAACTGCAACACTGGGAACATCCACTTCTTCCGCAAGAACCGTATCCACCACGATTAAGCCTTCGACCGCCCGCTGTTGCAGGAGAAGCGGATATTCTTCGATCAAATCATTTCGATGGCGGTGGCTAACCACAAAATAAAAATAGCCTTCTTGCAACAAGTGATCTTCGATACCGGACATGACCAAAGCCGCGTATCCCTCGCTGATTTCTGGAACGACAACGCCTATCGTGAAGCTCCGTTGCTGCCGGAGCGACCTGGCCAGATGATTTGGGCGGTAATTGAGTTCCTTGGCAGCGGCGCGGATCAGCTCCTGGGTGCGCTGCGGTATCGATTTCGCGGCCGGTGAACGGTTGATTACGAAGGAGACAGCGGCCTGAGAAAGCCCGAGGTGCTCCGCGAGGGACTTCAGGCTCACCCCTGAGCCGGAAGGCTTCCGCGCGTCAGGGGCGCCCTTTGATTTTGGACGCGGCATAGAGGTTGGTCTGGGCTGGTAGTCTCCCATAACGGGCCAAGGGAGAACAAGGTGCAAAGCCGGATATGAGTAGCACCTCCGGGCGGCTGCTTCCTTCCCTTGTGTATCCTACTAAATCGGTTTACTATGCTCTTTCCATCGAGGAGGACAGTGCGCCATAAGATTTGCCTGATTTAGAATTGCAGAAATTCCCAAAGAATAAGGATTTTGCTGGAAGCACGGCCCGGAATTCAGTATCGTTTGCCGTCCTTGTCGTCCCGGCCACGCTTAAATAATTTGCTCCTAATTTCCGTGCTTTCAAGGGCGGTTAACTCAACGTCCGACTGCACCATCGGAGTTTTTGATAACGTGCTCACCTCGCTGATTCGGTTCGCAATCGTGGCTTGTCTTGTGATTTCTTGTCAGGCGGCCACGGCGCAAGATTCGCCCTCTGCTGCGGCATCCAGCTCTGCGACTCCCCGTTCGAATCTCATCAGTCCCGCCACCGAACAAAAAATAGATGCTCTCCTTCATAAGATGACCCTGGACGAAAAGGTCGGCCAGTTGGTGCAATACTCGTCCGGACAGCCCACTGGCCCGGGAACGGGGCGCACCGATTACAACGACATGATTCAAAAGGGCCAGATCGGTGCAATGTTTAACGTCACCACCGCGCGGGATGCGAACGCGTTTCAGCACGTTGCGATGGAAAAATCCCGTCTGCAGATCCCTCTCATCTATGGTTTGGATGTCATACACGGCTATCGCACAGAATTCCCGATTCCTCTCGGGTTGGCAGCTTCTTGGGATCCTGAACTCGTCCAGCGGACTGCGCGGGTGGCTGCGCGCGAAGCTTCCGCAAGCGGAATCCGCTGGATGTTCTCCCCCATGATTGATATCGCACGGGACGCGCGCTGGGGACGAATGGTGGAAGGCTCAGGAGAGGATCCATATCTGGTCTCGGCGATGGCGCGGGCCTATGTGCTCGGCTATCAGGGCGAACGGCTCAATGCGCCAGATAGCGCCCTCGCATGCCCCAAACATTTCGTGGGCTATGGCGCAGCCGAAGGCGGCAGAGACTACAACTCGGTAGAGATTTCCGAGCATACCCTTAGGGAATTCTACCTGCCTCCCTTTCGCACAGCGCTGGACGCAGGCGCTGCAACGATTATGACCGCGTTCGATTCACTGAACGGAGTTCCTACCTCGGCGAACCCCTTCACCATCAAACAGATCTTGCGCAAGGAATGGGGATTTCAGGGAGTCGTTGATAGTGACTGGACTTCCATCGCCGAGCTTATTCCACACGGCATAGCCAATGATCCTGCGACTGCCGCTCGAAAAGCATTTCTAGCCGGCGTGGAAATGGATATGGTCAGCAGTTTTTACCATGACCATCTAGCGAATCTGGTGCGCTCGGGCGAAGTGCCCGAAGGGGCTGTGGACGAAGCGGTTCGCCACGTTCTGCGCGTCAAGTTCGCGTTGGATCTCTTCGAACACCCTTACGCGGATGAGAAACAAGAAGCACGGACGATGCTTCAGCCGGAAAGCGTGGCCCTCGCCCGCACCGCTGCGGAGCGTTCGTTTGTCCTGCTGAAAAATTCGCCGCTAGTCGGCGGATCGCCGCTACTTCCTCTTCCAGGCGATGCAAAGAATGTCGCCCTTATTGGGCCGCTGGCAGATGATGCTACGGTGATGCTTGGCTCGTGGTCGGCGCAAGGCCGACCCGAGGACGTCGTCACCCTGCGCGCTGCGCTGGTCGAGAAGTTAGGCGCGGATCACGTCCGCTATGCGAAGGGCGGCGACATCACCAAAGCATCGGACGAACAATTGGCCGAAGCCGTTAAGGCCGCTCAAGACTCGGACGCCGTGATCCTTGCGCTGGGCGAAAATGCTCCGGCGATGACGGGAGAAGCTGCTTCGCGTGCGCATCTCGGATTACCGGGCATGCAACAGCAACTATTGGAGGCGATTGTCGCCACCGGAAAACCTGTCGTCCTCGTATTGTTCAGCGGTCGCCCGCTCACTCTTCCCTGGGCGTTTGAGCATGTCCCAGCTGTCTTGGCCGCATGGTTTCCGGGAGTGCAAGCAGGCCCTGCGCTTGTGCGGACACTTTTCGGAGAATCGAATCCAAGTGGAAAACTTCCTGTCACTTGGCCGCGCAGCGTCGGGCAAGAGCCGCTTTACTACAACGCGCTCAATACGGGCCGTCCTGCAGGCGATGCGGACCTCACCAAGCCACCGTGGGAAGGCTCAGTCAAATATGTTTCGCGCTATATCGACGAACAAAACAGCCCGCAATTTCCTTTTGGATACGGGCTTACTTACACGGGCTTCAGCTACGGGCCGACGCAGGCGAGCTCCGCTCAATTGAGCGCGAAGACATTGAACAGCGGCCTTCAGGACACAAAGCGTTCGTCTAACTCCGATCTGACCGTGAGCGCCGACGTCACCAACAACGGCACGCGAGCGAGCGAGGAAACCGTTCAGCTTTATGTTCGCCTGGAAGGCACGAGCACGGCGCAACCGGTGCGAGCACTCAAGGCTTTCCAACATGTCAAACTAGTCGCGGGAGAAACGCGGCGCGTCACCTTCCGTCTTGGACCGGAAGCGTTCGCGCTTTGGGACGATCAAAATAAATACGTCGTCGAATCCGCGCGCGCTAAAATTTGGATCAGCCCGGACTCTGCGCACGGCTCTGAAGCAACCATCGAGATCGCAAAGTGAACGCGGCGAAGTAAACGAGAGAAAAGAAATGACTGACCATCGTTCCCATCCCCGGAGAAAAGTCATCAAACTTGGCGGCCTTGGACTCCTTTCTTCCTCGTTCGTGCCGCTGCTGAACTGCTTTGCAAGTTCACAGAAGACCTTCGTCGAGCCTGCTGGAACTCCCTATCAAGGGACCGACGAAAAGCTGCTGGACGAAATTCAGCGCACGACCTTCGATTTTTTCTGGTTTGAAGCAAGCGCAAAAACGGGTCAGGTGAAGGACCGCGCTCTGGCGAATGGCAACGACACGCGCGCCATGTCCAGTATCGCCGCCACGGGATTTGGCCTGACGAGCCTGTGCATCGGCGACCATCGCGGTTTTGGAGCGAGCAAGGAAATTCTGGAGCGCGTGCGCACAACGCTGCGTTTTCTGGCGAACGACCTTCATCACGAACATGGTTTCTACTACCACTTCATTCACATGGAAACCGGCGCGCGCTGGGAAAAAACCGAGCTTTCTTCGATCGATACTTCCCTGCTGCTCTGCGGCGTGCTGACCGCTCGCCAATATTTTGCGGACCAGGAAATCAAGGACCTCGCTACCAAGATTTACGAGCGCGTCGATTGGCCGTGGATGCTGAACGGCGGTACGACTCTCTCGATGGGCTGGCACCCCGAATCCGGCTTTCTGGATGCCCGCTGGGAACATTATTGCGAGCTGATGATGATTTATTTGCTGGGTATCGGTTCGCCCACTCATCCCCTTTCGCCAGACACTTGGAAAGCCTGGACGCGGCCGGTGATTAAATATAAAGGGCTTGAATATATCTCCGGCGACGATCCGATTTTCACGCACCAATATTCGCAGGCGTGGTTTGATTTCCGCAAAAAGCGAGACGCCTACGCTAATTATTTCGAGAACTCGATCACGGCGACGAAAGCGCACAAACTTTTCTGCCTGTCGCTGCGCGACAAATTTCCGGACTACAGCGAAAACCTCTGGGGAATCAGCGCCTCCGATTACGAGAAAGGCTACACGGCGTGGGGTGGGCCGCCGGCGCAAGGGCCGATCGACGGCAGCATCGTGCCGTGTGCCACCGGCGGATCGCTTGCATTTCTTTTCGACGACTGCATGCGGGTACTGCGCAACATCCGAGGGCGTTACAAGGAGAAGGCGTGGGCGCGCTACGGCTTCGTGGATGCCTTCAATCCGCTGGACGGCTGGTACGACCAGGATGTGCTGGGCATCGACCTGGGCATAACGATGCTGATGGCGGAGAATCACCGGACGGGCCTCGTCTGGGATACTTTCATGAAAAATCCCGAAGCGCGAACGGCGATGCAAAGGGCGGGGTTCCACTCGACGTAGTCCAATTCGAGGTAGCCGTTCGTAGCCGGCGTTCCGGGTCCCGGTTGGCATCGGCCCCCCACCGGGGTGTCCGCAAGTTATGAAGTAAACGATTGAATGGAAAAGAGTTGCGGCAGTTCTTGCGTGTAACGGTAGAAGCGTACGCAAGTGAGCTCCCTCCCCGGTGCTTTTCGTGCCCTCCCCCTATGTTTTTCGTAAGCGTTGCTGCTAAAGGACTTAGAGACGCTGCCTTGGTGGACTTCCGCGCGGTAGGAGGAGCGGAGGAAAGACAGGAGTGACGAAGGGGTTCGTGCAGAGTCTCATGTACCACGGCTGCGGGATTTGGAAGCTGAGGCTGAGCCCAAACACGCCGGGTATCGGGCTGGCAGTACGAGGAACGGTGAGGAGAACATGTAAAAGGGTAGCGTAGGGTTATCGAGAACGGCAAGTCTTTTACATGGAATAGTCGAATTGAGGGGCTGAAAGGTCGTTTTGGGGATGTGAACGACGGAGCACCCGAGTAAGCCGCGCGCAAAAAGACCTGCCAACGAGGGGAGGCCTTGCAGCCACTCGTTGGCAGGTTCCTCGATCAAATTATGGAGGCGCTCTCCAACTTCGAGCTACGCCTCCCGGGGTGGAAACCTAGAAGCTGAAGCGCGCTCCCAGCGTGATGACGCGGGCGGCAAGAGCGCCGGTAATCGTGCCGAAGTTTGAAGCGGCTATATTGTTCGAGATTTGATTCGGGTTGAGATTCAAATTGTTGAACAGGTTGTAGGCGTCAAACCGGAGCTCAATCTTGGCACCTTCGCCGAGCCCGGGGATTCTGGGCAAGCCAAAAGCCTTGGCCAGCGTCAGATCCACGGACTTATATCCGGGGAGGTTGAGCGAGTTGCGAGCCAAACCAGGGGCCGGAGGAAGGTTGGCGCCGAAGAGACCTGACGGATAGCTTGTCGGCGAAAAATAGGCCGTCCCACCAGGTGTTGCAGGGTTCGTCCCCTTAGGAAAGTTCGAGTTAGCCTCTGTCATGAATGCACTGTTGCTGGTGATGTTGCCCGCGCCACCCAGGTAGGCAGCGGGGAACAGCGACCCGTAACCGCACTGCGCGCAATACGTGTTTCCGAGGTCGACGTTCACCATAGGAGTCCAAGGGAAACCCGAGTGGATATTGAAGATGCCGCTGAGCGACCAGCCCCCGACCACCTTCTCTACCCAGCCGTTGCTGCCATGGAAGAAGACCGGCTGCCAGACGCCAAAGACCTTGAACGAGTGCGCTACGTTATAATCGCAGCGCCCGTAATCCAGGTTCTGGTCGAACGGATAGGGCTGCTCCGAGTACGGCGCGGAGCTGGTGTCCATGCACTTCGACCAGGTGAATTGCGTGTCGGCCTGGAATTGGTGAGAGAAATCATGCTTTAGTTCAGCAAGCATGGCGTTGTAATTTCCGCGGCCATTCACGCCCCAGTAGTCACCACCACCGCCGATTTGCGGATTCATGGGGTATCCCAAGGTCGCAGGCATGACAAGCGGGGTTTCGTGGAAGTAGGTGTCGCGCGACAAACTACCCTGATATCCCAACGATGCTACGAAATGGTAACCCAGATCGTATTCGGCATCCGCCGAGTAGTGATAGACGCGCATAGTGGGCAGGGTGCTAGGGAAAATCTCGAGGTTGACTGTGCCGGTTGTCGGCAGTCCATTCGGGCCAAAACTCGAAATCGTGTTGGGATTTACTGGAAAGCCAGTCAGATCATGCACGCCCGACGAAAGGGCATACAGGATGCCGCAGTTGGGCAGCGGCTGCACGCAACTCGCGGGGTTCGGAGTGGTTTGCTGGAGCGTGGGAGAAACGGCCAAACCGGGGTTATTGACGATATTTGCCGAAATCGCGAGTTGTTCCCCGTTAAAGCTCAGGCCGAAACCGCCGCGAAACACCAAGCGATTTTGGAACTCATAGCCGAACAGCGAAGTTGGACTCCAGGCAAAGCCGACCTGGGGGCCGAAGTTGTCCTTCTGGGAGTTCCAGGAATTGCCCTTTTGGACGACCATGCCGGTCAGGTAGTCCGACCCAACGCCGGGAATAGCTCTGAACATGTTGTCTTCTTTTGAGTACAGCGGACCAAAGTAAGACCAACGGATACCGAAAGTAAGGGTCAAGTTCGAGCGAAGTTTGAAACTGTCCTGAACGAAGAGGCCCACGATGTTTTCACGTTGGTCTTGGCGAATCGTCGTCGGAGCCCCGGTATTGGGATCGAAGTTCGAATTCTCCTGGCGTGGCGTATCGTTGAGGAAGTCCCAAAGATTGAAGAAGTTATAGCTGGGCACGCCGCAACCGGCACATTCTTGCTGATAAAAGAGCCGGGTGCCATCACCGCCAAATTTAATGGCATGGCGTCCCACAATCTTGGTGGCCACATCCTTGAAGACGTACGTCCACTGGTTCAGGATGCTGCCGACGTTCGGCCCAAAGGAATTCACACCGATGCTGCCGATCGTATCAATATTGTCTGTGGGAAATCCGATCGGAGACTGTGGGTTGGAGTTGATTTCGTTCCAGCGCCAGCCAGCAGCATTCACGCGAAATTCGTTGAGCAAGGTCGGTGTGAAGGTGTGATCCCAGATTGCCGACAGCGCTTCATTGATCTGCGAATGGTGAAAGATGTCGTACCCTCGATCACCGTTGAAGTTGTCTTTGCTCAGGGGAACCCAATAGATCGCAAAGCCGAGGCGGTCCTTCTGCGTGAGGTTCGCGTCCAAGCGGCCATTGTACTGAGTAGCCGTAAATTTCGTTGGGTTAATCGTGTTGTAATTCGCAATGTCGGCCACGTTGCCCAAGGGACTGCCAGGAGTTCCGCAGCCTGTGCCCGCTCCTCCACATCCGGGGTTCGTGGGACTCGTCCAGCCTTGATCCTGCGTCCCCAAGCCCGTCGTCAGAGGTGTACCAATATTGATTCCTTGCCCTGCAATCGTTCGGCAGTTCACTCCTTCCGTAAGCCCGGCGTTGGCACAGGTGGCGTTAGGGTTGAGGGTCCCGACTGGAGCATTGCCGGGGAAGGATAAATACTGCGAGGCGATGCTTCCTGAAGGCGCTAAGGCGTCGAAAGCCGGGGTATCGAACCAAGCGTTTCCTGTAACGTTGCTAATTGGTTCACGAACGGTTTCATAGTTGAAGAATGCGAATATCTTGTTTTTCCAGATCGGGCCACCGACGCTACCACCGATCTGGTCGAACTTATTGGCGTCCTTAGTCACGGCATTTCCAGCGCCGTTGAATCGCTGATATGCGTTGAAGCTCGGTTCGTGGTTCGTAAAGAAGAGGCTGCCATGGTAGTTGTTCGTTCCGCTTTTGGAAGTGATCTGAATCTGCGTGCCGGCGAAGCGGCCATCCTCGGCATCGTAGCTATTGGCGATTACTTTTACGCTTTCGACCGAATCTTCAGAGGGCGTGACGACTGTAGCTCCGCCCCAGACCGCGCTGGTGGTGCTGATGCCGTCAAGCGTAATGCCATTGTTCTCGGTCTGCTGCCCGTTGCCGATGACTTGCGCACCGTTTTCGGTCTTGAAGATGCCGTCCGCACCGCCGGACTGTCCTCCGCCTGTCTGCGTGCCGGGGAGGTTGTAGCCGTCACTGCCGCTCGCCTGCGAGCCATCCGCGAACGCTCCCGGAGCCAACTCGACAAGTTTGAGGACGTCGCGTCCGAAGGAAGGCATGTGCTGAATCTGGTTGGAAGTGACCGTTCCGCTGATGGCGGCTGTTTCCGTGTCGATGAGCGGGGTGGAATCGCCGTTCACGGTGACGCTTTCGGTGACCTGGCCAACTTCAAGCTGGAGATTCACGGCATTCGGTTGGTCCGCGATGACCCCGACAGTATCGAGGATCTTTTTCTTGAAGCCCGTCTTCTCTACGGTGAGGGAATACTTGCTAGCAGCAAGGGCGTTGAAGTTGTAAATCCCGCTCGCGTCGGTCGTGGCGGTCAGCGTTTGGTTCGTATCCAGATTCTTTAATGTTACAGTGGCGCCGGAAACTACGTCGCCCTGCGGGTCGGTAACCACTCCCTGAATCGAAGCGCGATACTGCCCGTAAGCGGGGCACAAAACTACGATTATGCAAGTCAACAATGCCAGAAAACGTAGGGAAATCTTAAGCAGGTCCATGTCGAATCCTCTCCCCGAGCTATTGCCGATAGACCGTGCACCGCGAGCTAAATCGGTTAACTAATCGTTTTGTCGAATTATAATGATGCCTTTTTTTAATGTCAACGATTCTTAATCTTGATGCTTGCGTGGAAACGTATGTTTCTCTGCTGATTTGATGTTTGCGGAGTGCAAAAAGGCACTAAGGTGCCTGCGGATACAAAAACCTCTTTAGCGAAGAATGCTGTTTCAGGATGAACTAAAAGAATTGGCTCCCCGGGCTAGATTCGAACTAGCAACCCTTCGGTTAACAGCCGAATGCTCTACCATTGAGCTACCGGGGAACCGCGCAGGCAGGAACGGTTCTTGCAACAGCAGCGAGTAGTCTAGCGAACCCTCCGCAAAAGTTCAACGAATCGCAACCACGAAGCTGCCTGCTTGGCATAGCATCGATCGAGGAAGACCTTGACTTTTCTTTGGGGCAGGCTATTGTCGGCGTTTCAGAATTTCGAGCGGAAACGAGTGCAGTACAACGGAGCGTAATCAATGATGCGCAAGTCGTGTGGCGTCAAGATTTTGGGTCTTTTGTGCGCGAGTTTTTTGGCGGGGGCGTCCACTTTCGGGCAGACGCAAAAGCCGGTGAGCAAGTCGTACGTGCTGAAGGCAGCGCGCATGTTTGACGGCAAGAGCGATGCGATTGTGAAGCCCGGGCTTGTCGTGGTGACGGACGGAAAGATTTCTGGTGTGGGCTCCGGCACAGCGATACCCGCGGGCGCGGAAGTCATCGACTTTGGAGACGCTACCCTACTTCCCGGCTTTATCGACGCGCACACACACCTCACGAGTATGTACAGCGATGACTACAAACAGGCCGCGCTCGATTACTTGCAAAAACCGATTGCCGAACAAGCTCTGGACGCGACCGTCAACGCCCGCGTGACGTTGATGGCCGGTATCACCACCGTTCGCGACGTAGGCTCGTCGGATTACGTGGATGTCGGTTTGCGAAACGCGATCCGCGATCATGTCGTAGTTGGGCCTCGCATGCTGGTCTGTGTGCACGCATTGGGCTCTACTGGCGGCCACTGTGACGGTTCGGGCGGCTATCGCGAGGGACTTTTCGGCCACGAGTCCGGCCCGCTTGACGGCGTCATCAACGGCCCCGATCAGGCGAGGTATGCGGTGCGGCTCGATCATAAGTACGGCGCTGACATCATCAAAGTCTGCGCAACGGGAGGCGTGCTCTCTCTCACTGACGACGTGGACACACCGCAGCTCACGCAGGAGGAGCTGAACGCCATCGTCGACGAAGCCCATGCACTGCGCCGCAAAACGGCCGCGCATGCCCACGGAGCGGAAGGTGCAAAACGCGCCATCCGTGCAGGCATTGATTCGATCGAGCACGGAACCTTCCTCGACGACGAAGCTCTCGACATGATGAAGCAACGCGGCACGTATCTCGTCCCAACGCTGATGGCGGGGCATGGTATTCAGGAGCAAATCGACAAGGGTATATATATTCCGCCGCCGATTCTGGCCAAAGCAAAGGCTGCGATTGCTGCCGGTCATCAGATGTTCTCGAAAGCGATGGCCAAGGGCGTAAAAATCGGCCTCGGAACGGACGCGGGAGTTTATCCACACGGACGCAACACGGAAGAGTTTCACTTGATGGTGGACTACGGGATGAAACCAATCGACGCGCTGAAAGCCGGAACCTCCGCTGATGCGGATTTGCTTGGCTTGGCTGACAAGATCGGAACGCTGGAGACGGGCAAGCTCGCCGATGTGGTGGCGGTGCCGGGCGATCCGGTGGAGAATATTCGGCAGACGGAGCACGTCTTTTTTGTGATGAAGGAAGGCGTGATTTACAAGAATGATCGTGGAGCAGCGGGGCGTTAGGTTTTGAAGAAGGCCTAGCTGAGCTCGCGAACAGAGGAATTTTCATGGCTGATCTTCCCAAAACCGTTGCAACAGACTTCGCCTGGTACTACGAATTCATTGCGGCTCACGTTCACAAGTGGGTCGACCCGCTAACGCAGGAGCAGTTCTGGCATAACCCGTTTCCTTACGGGAACAGCGTCGGGCACCTGATACTTCACCTGACGGGAAACTTGAACTACTACATTGGGGCGCGCGTTGCGGAGACGGGCTACATTCGGCATCGCGACCGGGAATTCACGGAAACGGAAAAACCGAACAAAAACGAAGTGTTGGAAGCCTTCGACCAGACCATTGCGATGGTTGTGTCGACAGTCAGAAAGCAAAAGCCCGAAGACTGGATGGCACCTTATTCAGCCGAACTCGAACCTGAAGCTGCGGAACGCTTCATGATTTTTCTCCGATGCGCGGGGCACGCTTACCATCACGTTGGACAAATTATTTTCCTGGCCAAAGAACTGGCACGAAATGCAGAGCCGCCATCCGCATCTGCCTGAGCGGATTAGCCTGAGAGATACGCGCGATAGGCAGAATCTGGAGCGCTTGTGTTGTATAGGGAGATGTCGAAGACCAAAACGGCATTCCTGGTCTCTCTCTCCGGGCTTGCGGCCGTTATCTCTGCGCTGGGGCTGCACGGCTGGCATATATACCTGGCACTGTCGCTCATTGGTATCGGGCTAATCATCGGATTCTTCCATTGGACGCGGAACTACTGAACGATTGAATTCAGAACGAAACTTGGGGAGCGAGACAATGCGCAAGGCATCTTGGGCTGCTGTGATTGTAACGATGATCTGTGTGCTAAGTGCGCGCGTCTTTGCTCAACAACCGGCTCCCGCAGCCGCGGCCCCCACTTCTACCACGCCGACGATTGACCAATCGCTCGAGATGAAAGGCGCGTTTAGCCCGGAGATTTCGCCCGACGGAAAGCGCGTGGTCTACGAAGTTTCGCGAACGAACTGGGAGGACAACGCGTTCGAGCGCGATTTGTGGATTGTGGAGACGGCGACAGGCGAAGGGCACCAACTCACGGCGTCGAAGAAGTCGAGCACCAATGCGGCGTGGTCGCCGGACGGCAAGTGGATTGCGTTTCTATCCGATAGGCCGGGACAGATTTCCGGGGCGCCCGAAGGCAAGAAGCAGATTTACGTGATTTCGGCAGACGGCGGCGAAGCGCGGCAGCTTACGAAGGTGGAAACGGGAGTGAACAACCTCGCCTGGTCGCCGGACTCCAAAAGGATGGCCTTCTCTGCGGAGGATCCTGAACCGAAAACGATGAAGGACCGCAAAGAAAAGTATGGCGAGTACGAGGTCGTCCATGCCGACTACAACATGTCGCATCTATGGACGCTGGACATTCCCACGAGCGAGACGGGAGCCATTTCCGAGCCGATGCGGCTGACAAAAGGACAAACTTTTAGCGTGGGCGAATTTGCTTGGTCGCCGGACGGAACGCGTATTGCCTTCAGCGCGCAGCGCGATCCGGATTTAATATCGGCGGAGACGACGGACATTTACGTTGTGACCGTGAACGATGACAAAGTGAAAAAGATTGTGAGCACGCCGGGACCGGACAGAAATCCGCAGTGGTCACCCGACGGAAAGCAAATTGCGTACGAAACGACCGCCGGCTCGAAATATTTTTTCTATACGAATGTGAAAATCGCTACGGTGAACGCGGATGGCGGGACACCAAGCGTATTGACGGATGCATTCGATGAAGATCCCGGCCTGATTGGCTGGGCTGCGGACGGAATTTACTTCGCTGCGGAGCAGAAGACCTATGCACATTTGTTCCGGCTGAATCCCGAAACAAAAGCGGTTGAAAAACTTAGCGGACCCGAGCATCTCGCAGCGTTTTCTTTCTCTTTCTCAAAGGATTACAAACAAGTGGCGTACCGCGCGGCACTCGAAAACGAATATCCCGAGATATTCACTTCGAGTGTAGCGCCATGGCAGGCCAAAAAACTCACGTCGCTCGGTGACCAACTGAAGCCGTTCAAGGTTGCGCGCCGCGAAGTGGTTTCGTGGAAGTCGAGCGACGGAACCACGATTGAAGGCGTTCTTTACACGCCGGCGGACTTCAAGGTTGGGAAGAAATATCCGCTGTTGGTCGTCATTCATGGCGGACCCACCGGCGTGGACCAGCCGATTTTGAACGCGGACCGGTATTACCCGATCGAGCGCTTCGTCGCGAAAGGCGCGCTAGTTCTGCGGCCGAATTACCGAGGATCTGCCGGATACGGAGAAAAGTTCCGCTCGCTAAACGTGAGGAATTTGGGAGTCGGCGATTACGCCGATGTGATTTCGGGAGTGGATTCGCTCATCGCGAAAGGCTTTGTCGACAAAGATCGCGTCGGCTCCATGGGCTGGAGCGAGGGCGGATACATTTCCGCGTTCATTTCAGCATCGAGCGACAGGTTCAAAGCAGTGAGTGTGGGCGCTGGGATTTCTGACTGGGTGACGTATTACGTGAATACAGACATTACTCCGTTCACACCTCAGTATTTGCATGCGACGCCGTGGGACGATCCAGAAATTTACAAGAAGACTTCGCCGATCACCTACATCGCCAAAGCGAAGACCCCGACGCTGATTCAGCACGGAGAAAACGACCGGCGCGTGCCCATTCCAAACGGCTATGAATTGCGTCAAGCTCTCGAGGATCGCGGTGTGCCGGTCAAGATGGTGGTTTACAAAGGATTTGGCCACGGGATCACCAAGCCGAAGCAGCAGCGCGCGGTGATGGAAGAAAATGAAAGTGGTTCGCGAAATACATTTGGGGTGAGGAGCCCGCCCCTTCCCCGGCGACAGCGCCAGCGACGCCGGTGAAAACCGAGAAAGCAGACAAAGCTGAAAAACAATAGAGCGAATGTCTGGCGAGCGCTAGGTTTCGAGTTTGAAACGCGTAGATGCGAGACGGTATAGCCGCCGCCAGAGCAAGCGATTGATAAGCACGACGATCGTGGCCATGATCAACGTGGAAGCCAGCAAGATATCGAAGCGGCCTGCATCGCTAGCGCTGCTGATAGCGCTACCAAGTCCCGTAGTTGAGACAATCCTTCCCTGAAAGTGAAAATACTCGGCGATGATGCTGGCGTTCCAGGCATTGCCGGAGGCGGTCACCATCCCGGTGACGAGATACGGAAAAATTCCCGGCAAAATCAAATAGCGCCAGCGGTCCCAAGAGCCGAAACGGAAGATGCTGGAGGCTTCCTTGAGATCTGTGGGGATAGCCATCGCCCCGGCAATGACATTGAAAAGGATGTACCACTGGGTGCCCAGAAGCATGACGAGCAAAGCAGCAAGCTCAAGACCGCCGCGGAACTTAATCAAGAATAAGAGGATGACGGGAAAAAGCGCGGTGGCGGGAATGGAAGCAGCGATCTGCGCGAGCGGCTGAGCAATGCGCGCAAGACGCGGGCTGAAGCCGATGGCCACACCGACAGGAACGGTCCAGAGAGCGCCGATAAGGAGTGCGGCGTTGACGCGAAGAAGCGTGAACCCCGCGCTGCGCAGAAGGGTTAAATAGTCAGCGCGGCGCAAGTCGGAAAGCTCACGGGCTGCGTGAACTATGGCAAATCCAAGACCAACAATAATCAGAGTCGCGAGAACGACAAGAACCGAACGACGAGTGCCTTTTCGTTTAGGAACCGAAAAGGTGGCGGCAGCGCGACGCGCGCCAACGGCAAGATTGACAGTGATCCAATCGATGACCGGGCGCACGGCGAGTCGGTAGAGTCTGATGACAAAAGAAGCGCGGCCCAGAAGACTGAGCAAATTGTGAGTGGTTGCTTTCGCTGTTTCGACTTGCTCGAACTTGAATTTATCTGCCCAGGCGATAACTGGGCGCCAGATCAACTGATCGAGAAGAACAATGACGGCAACCATAGCGCCGAGTCCCCAAAGAATGGCGCGAGTATTGCCATGGCTCGCGGCGGTTTGGAGAAACGAACCAAGCCCCGGCAACCGGAAATCGCGATCGCCGAGAACAAACATCTCGCAAGCCATCAGGAAGAACCATCCGCCAGCGACGGACATCATGGAGTTCCACACGAGGCCGATGGTCGAGAACGGCAAGTCCAACTCGACGAATCTTTGCCAACGACCGAAGCGGTAAATAATCGCCGCTTCTCTTAATTCGCGAGGAATGCCTTTCAACGAAGAATAAAAGCTAAACGCAATGTTCCACACCTGGCCGGTGAAGATGAGAATGATGGAACCGAGCTCGATCCCGAGCTGGCTGTGCGGGAAAAGCGCGACCATGGCCAGCATGACACCCGGAAGAAAACTAAGCACTGGGATGGATTGCAAAATATCGAGCAGCGGAATGAGGACGATCTCCGCGCGTTTGGAGCGGGCCGCAACATAACCATAGGCAAGCGCGAAGAGCATGCTTAAGCCGTACGCTACGCTCAAACGCACCAAGGAATAAAACGCGTAGAGTGGCAAAGCGCGCGGGCTCTGAGAGATTTCGACGTGGGCGGGGACCGGCCCGAGCCAGGTGTGGCCGATGGCGTAAACGCCGTAGATGGCAGCTACAACGAAAAGAAAAACAGAAAAGTCTATTAGGAAAGACCACGACCAGCGCGAACCAGCAGGCCTCCGGATAGCCGGGGGAACGGGACTTGCGCTCTGGGAGGCAATCGTAGGCGTCGGCACAGTTCGGTCAAGCCTCGGTGAGCGTCAGCTTGCCCGTGGCGGCGTCGTAATCAAAAATCTCAGCGTACCGTCCCCACTGGATGGCGGTTTCCAGTTGGCGGCGCGATTCATCCTCGCTGAAGTGTTCGTCGAGGAGGTCGCGAAAGAACTCGTCGGAGAGAGTGCGGTTTGATTTTGCTTTCAAGGCATTTTGCATTTGGCCCAGCAAAGGGACATGGGCAAGCGCGGCTTTGCGAAAGATCGCTTTGCGAACCTGGATGTCCGCTTCCGCGTAGGCCTGTCCTTCGGGGGTGATCATCGCGTCGCCCTCTTCGACGCGTAGCAGGCCGAGGAGGACGGCAGTGTCCACGGTGGGGAGGAGCGCGTCGACTTCGAGGCTCAACTCATCCGCAAGCTTGTGAAGATCCGCGCGGCCTCCCTGGTCCATAAGAATTTCGAGAAGGCCGGCCATACCGCCGGGGCGCGTATGCGGGAGCATGATGGCTTTGCGCGAAACCTGCTTGCCAGGCGCGGAGGTTTTCGGAGGAGCGGAATCATGTTCGTGGTCAGGCCGCGTGAGGACGCGATAAATATCGTCGACGAGCTCAACGAAGCTGGAAGACTTACGGTCGCGAGGATGCGGAATATTCACAGCAAAATCGGCGTGAATGTGCGCAGGGTTACGGCCGAGTACGACGATGCGATCGGCGAGGACGACAGCCTCTTCGATATTGTGTGTGACGATGAAGATGGCGCGGGTGGGAATTTTGTGGTCGAGCCAGAGTTCGAGAAGTTCGCCGCGCAGTGTTTCGGCAGTGAGCACATCGAGCGCCGAGAAGGGCTCGTCCATGAAAAGAACTTCGGGTTCGACGACGAGGGCACGGGCGACTCCGACACGCTGCTTCATACCGCCAGAGAGTTCCTTGGGATAGGCAGACTCGAAACCGTCGAGACCGACCGCGTCAATAATGCGCAAAGCGCGTTTGTGGCGCTCGATAGGAACCATGCCGCGGGCTTCGAGCGGAGCTTCGACGTTTTCGAGGACGGTCAACCACGGGAAAAGCGCAAAGCTTTGAAAAACGATGGAGACATTGGGAGCGCCATCGCCCACTGGAGCTCCATGCCAATAGACTGTGCCGGCGCTCGCGGGGGAAAGCCCGGTCAGCATGCGGAGCAGGGTGGACTTTCCGCAGCCTGAAGCACCGAGCATGGCGATAATCTGTCCAGGATAGATGGCAAGATCGGTCGCTGCGATGACCTGAATGCGGCCGCCGTCCGGCTGGGGATAAAATTTTTCGAGCTTGCGTGCCTCGATGATTGGCTCGGTGTCGATGGCGTCGGGCACTGTAATGGGAGTGCTCATAAGAGCGTGTATTATCGCTCAAGTTGATGCGGGACGCACAGAAGGATGAAGCTCGCATGAGAGTTTCTTTCCTGGTTACAATGGCATGAACACTGCATGACATCTCCCGTTGAACCAGTGAATCTTGAGTCGGAGCGGGCGCGGATTCGCGCATGGCTGCCAGCCATTCTCATTTCTCTTTTGATTTCCTTAGCGATTGTTTCTCCTTTTTTCTGGCTGGGGAATGCCACAGGGCATGATTTCCAGTATCACGCGGCCTCTTGGCTGGACGCCGCCGGACAGTGGAAAGAAGGAATTGTTTATCCGCGGTGGACGGAATGGGCTAACTACGGATTCGGCGAGCCAAGATTCATTTTTTATCCTCCATTTTCGTGGATGCTCGGCGCTTCGTTGGGTTCTGTTTTGCCATGGAATCACGTGCCTATTTTTTTCATCGTGCTGGTGCAGACTTTCGCGGGATTAAGCGCGTTTGCACTCGCACGCCGCGTTCTTCCGCAGAAGGCGGCTTTATTTTGCGCGGCGTGCTATGCCGCGAATCCCTATGCTCTGCTGATTGTTTACATGCGCAGCGATTTTGCAGAGCTGCTGGCTAACGCATTCTTTCCGCTGCTATTTATTGCAGCCTTCCAAATCTGCGAACTGCTTGGCAGCCGGCAGGCGCTGTGCGAACCCGCTTTGCGGCGCGCTACGGCAGGCTTCGCGGTGGTGTTTGCAGTCATCTGGCTATCGAATGCGCCAGCGGGAGTCATCGCGAGCTACAGCACTGCAATTTTGTTTGCATTCGCGGCGCTCAAGCGAAAGGTCTGGCAGCCGCTGCTGTACGGCGCTGGCGGGCTGGCTCTTGGTTTTTGCCTGTGTGGATTTTATTTGTTGCCCGCAGCGTACGAACAACGATGGGTGAATATCGCGCAGGCTCTTTCAGCGGGTCTGCTGCCTTCGGAAAACTTTCTCTACACGGCGATCAATGATCCCGAGCACACGCTCTTTAACTGGATCGCTTCGAGTATTGCTGTGCTGATGATTGTCTTGACGGGAACCGCGTCTCTGGCAGCACGCCCGCGAGATGGGGGGGGCAGCGGCACACTGAGCAATAAATTGTGGCACGCGTTGTTGCTGCTCGCGGGCCTCGCTACCTTACTGATGCTGCGCTTCACTTCCCCTCTTTGGTCTGTGCTGCCCAAATTGCGGTTTGTGCAATTTCCGTGGCGCTGGATGTCTCTTCTCTCGGTGGTGTTCGCCTTTTTTCTGGGAAGCGCGATGGGCCGAAAGCGGTGGGGAAGGGTTTGGGCGGTGATCACGTTTACGTTGATCGGAGGCACGGCGGTTGTGCTTGTGGAGCGCGGCTGGTGGGACACGCAGGATATTCCGGCTTTGCGCGCGGCGATCGCGAATGGAGAAGGGTTCGACGGCACGGACGAATATGATCCCGCGGGGGATGACCACACAAATATTTTGACGAAGTCTCCGCAGGCGATGGTCATGGACACGGATTCCATCTCGGGCCCTAACTCGCGACCAACGATTCGTGTGGAGCGCTGGAGTCCGGAGAACAAAGAAGTTTCCGTCAGCTCACGTGAGCCTTTTTTCCTTGGCTTGCGTTTGCTGAATTATCCAGCGTGGCGAGTGGAGGTGAATGGTGCGGTAGTTACGCCACGCGGTGGAGATGACTACAACCAAATGATCGTGCCCGTGCCAGCCGGAGAATCGCACGTTACCGTGCGATTCGCAAGGACCTGGGACCGTACTCTCGGCGGCGGCATCAGCTTGGCAGCTGCATTTTTCCTCTTGTGGCTCGGTATCCAAAGGAAGCTCACAAACCCTGAGCGGCTAGGAACTTAGCGAACGTGCTGAGGGGTTCCCAATCGCCCGTGGCGCTCATAAATAAGAAAGCGGCAGCAGAGCTGCCGCAGTCCATAGATTTGCCGCGAGACTTCTAGGGGTTAGCGGCGGTCGACTGTTGGGTGACGGACGTCTTGGCCTTGGACGATGTAGATGACGTCTTCGGCGATGTTGGTGGCGTGGTCGCCGATGCGTTCGAGATTTTTGGCGACCAGGATTAGCTCGAAGGCCGGGAAGACTACGCTGGAATCGCCCATCATATAGGTGAGGAGTTCTCGGAAGATCTGGTCGCGATAGTGGTCGACCTGATCATCGGTGGCGAGAACCATTTGCGCCAAATCGACATCGCGGCGAACGACGGCATTGAGCGCGTTGCGGACCATTTCTTCAGCGAGTTCGCTCATGCGCGGCAGATCGACATAAGGTTTCACGCGCGGATGGCGAAGGATGCGCGTGGCGGACTGCGCGATGTTGACAGCCTGGTCGCCGATGCGCTCGAGGTCGTTGTTGATGCGCGAGACGGCGAGTACCAAGCGGAGATCGACAGCCATCAATTGATGAAGCGCGAGCAACTGTACGACGCGGTCGTCAATTTCGATCTGCAATTCGTTGATGGCGTCTTCTTCATCGAGAACACGCTTGGCGAGTTGTTCATCGGCCTCGAGGACGGCGTGCACGGACTGGTGAACGGCGCGCTCGGCCAGACTGCCCATCCACAAGAGGCGCTCTTTCAATTCATTCAAATCTTTTTCGAAGTGGCGTTCCATGAAAATTTTCCCTCAATAGTTTACAGCTCCAGAAGAAGAAAAAGCAGATTCCTCGCTTCGCTCGGAATGACAGTCGCGGAGGTGATGCCCGCAATGACTGACACCGCGGCGATGCATGACGTCGTCATCATCCAAAGCGGCCGGTGATGTAGGCCTCCGTGCGCGGGTCGGTCGGTTTGGTGAAGAGATGCGGCGTGGGGCTGAACTCGATGACCTGGCCGTTCAGCAGGAAGGCCGTGAAATCGCTGATGCGAGCGGCCTGCTGCATGTTGTGGGTGACGGTGACGATGGTGCAAAGATCTTTTAATTGTACGAGGAGCTCTTCGATTTTTGCGGTGCTGATGGGATCGAGGGCGGAGCAAGGCTCGTCGAGGAGAAGAACCTCGGGCTCAACGGCGAGCGCACGCGCGATACACAGGCGCTGCTGCTGGCCGCCGGAAAGTTCGTAGGCAGACTTGTGCAAATGGTCTTTTACTTCATCCCAGAGTGCAGCATGGCGGAGGCTCTTCTCGACGGCATCGGCCATGGGGAGCTTTGAACCATTGATGCGGAGCCCATAGGCAACATTTTCAAAGATGGATTTGGGGAAGGGATTCGGGCGCTGGAAAACCATGCCGACACGACGGCGCAGCTGAGTAACGTCCTGATCGAGAATATTCTTGCCGTCAAGCAGGATTACGCCTTCGAGTCGGGAGTGGCGCACGGTCTCGTGCATGCGGTCGAGTGTGCGCAAGAGAGTGGATTTGCCGCAGCCGGAAGGACCGATGAGAGCGGTGACTTTGCTGGTGGCGATGCCGAGATTGATGTCAAAAAGAGTCTGTTTGGCGCCGTACCAAAAATTAACTTTCGAAATAGTCATCCGCATGTCCGCGGGTGCCGCAGTTTCGCGGCTCGCGGCTGTCGTTACGGGAGGGGTTATATTTACGGACACTGCCTGCCTCACAAAAGCGTTCATGAATTACTACCTCGGAACCGAAATGCCGCGGGACAGAATCGCGCGAGCAACAATATTGGTAATCAGAATTAAGGCCAGAAGAACAAGACCAGCGGCCCACGCCTGGCGGTGCCAGTCCTCGTACGGTGAAAGGCCGTAATTGTAGATCATGACCGGAAGCGAGGCGGTGGGCTCGGTCCAGCCACGGCTCCAATAACGGTTGCCTAAGGCCGTAAAAAGAAGCGGGGCCGTTTCGCCGGCAACGCGCGCAAACGCCAAAAGGATCGCGGTCAGAATGCCGCGATAGGCTGCAGGGACGATGACGGTCGCGATCGTCTTCCACTTGCTGGCGCCCAGAGCCATGGCGCCCTCTCGCAAGGTGCGAGGTACGGCCAGGAGAAATTGTTCCGTGCTGCGCAGGGTGATGGGAACCATCATGATGCCGAGAGCGAAACCGCCGGCGAGAGTAGAAAATTGCTTGAAGGGATGCACAGCAATGCTGAAGGCAAAGATGCCGATGACGATCGAAGGCGCGCCATTGAGCAAATCCGCGGCGTAGCGCACGACAAAAGCGACCTTGCTGCCGCTGAATTCCGCGAGGTAGATGGCACCCAAAAATCCGATAGGAACACCGAAGAGCGTGGCCAGGGCAAGCAACTTTGCGCTGCCAACAATGGCATTGGCCATGCCGCCACCCGTTTCGCCGACGGGAGCGGGCAATTTCGTGAAGAAATTCCAGTTGATGGAGGTTCCGCCGTAGTAGACCAGATAACCCAAAATGAAGAAGAGCACGGAGACGGCGACTACGGCACAGAGACCAGTCATGGTGAGCATAAAATTGCTCACGAATTTGCGCCAGCGGAGGCGGGTGTTCATGCATTCCCCATTCCACTGCCACGCTGAGACGTGGCGAGGATCATGACGCGAGCAAGGCCATTGAGGATGAAGGTGAGCAAAAAGAGCACCAGCCCGAGTTCAATGAGTGCTTGAGGGTAAAGATCGCCGGTAGCCTCGCTAAATTCGTTAGCGATAACTGCAGCAATCGAGTAACCGGGAGAGAAAAGCGAAGAACTAATCGCTGGCGTGTTGCCGATGACCATAGTGACCGCCATGGTTTCGCCAAGGGCACGGGCTAGGGCGAGGAAAATGGAACCCATAATGCCAGCGCGAGCAAACGGCACGACAACCTTCCAGGTGGATTCCCAGCGCGTCGAGCCAAGAGCCAAAGCAGCTTCGCGCTGGTCTCGGGGCACAGACAGAAGTACTTCGCGCGACACCGAAATGATGTAGGGAATGACCATGATGGCTAAGACGAGGCCGGCAGTCAGGAAGCCAATGCCATACGCCGGGCCTTTGAAGAATGGAAGAAATCCCAGAGTTTCCTTGAGTCTTGGCTGAATGAAGTCACGCATCAGCGGGACAACGAATAAGAATCCGAGAAGTCCGTAGATGACGCTGGGAACGGCGGCAAGCAAGTCGATGAAGAATTCCAGCGTGTCGGAAACTCTTGCTGGCGCAAGCTCCGCAAGAAAAATGGCTGCTCCGATGCCCAGAGGGACGGCGATGAGTAGGGCAAGCGCCGAGGTGACCAGCGTGCCAAAAATGAAGGGGAGTGCGCCGAAATCACCAGCGTTGGGGTCCCAGACGCGGGTGACGAAAAAAGCGAAACCGAATTTGTGGCGAGCAAGAACGGAACCTTGCCAGAGTTCGAAAACCAAGAGCAAGGTGATGAGCACAACCGCGCCGGCAAATACGAAGGTAATGAGCCTTACGATTTCATCGCCTTCGCGAAGGCGGCTTAAAAACGAGCGCGAGCCCGCGACGGGGCCCGCACTCGGAAGGGTTGTGCTGGTGGTTGACATTTCGTCCAGACGAAAGCTACTTGATGCCGTCGAGAGCTTTCGACTCTTTGGCTACCACTTCCTTGGGCAGCTTTGCGTAGGAAAGAGCCTCAGCGTAGTTTTGTCCGTCGGCGAGCATCCATTTTACGAAGCCTTTGATGGCATCGCGCTTGGCGCCATCCGAAAATTTAGCCGGAATAAGCAGCCAGGTAAAACTGGAGATGGGATAAGCAGTTTTGCCAGGGGCGTCGGTAATGGAAACGCGGAAGTCATCTGGCATGCTCTTCGCAGCACCGGCGGCAGCGGCCGTCACGCCAGCGAGATCCGCCTTGATGAAAGCACCAGAAGAGTTCTTCACGGTTCCATAGGGCATCTTGTTTTGGATGGCATAAATTAGCTCTACGTACCCAAAGCCGTTGGAGGTCTGTTTGACCAGACCAGCCACGCCTTCATTGCCTTTACCGCCAAGACCGACCGGCCAGTTAACGGAAGAGCCTTTGCCTACCTTGTTTTTCCACTCTTCGCTGACCTTGGAGAGGTAGTCGGTCCAGATATAGCTTGTGCCGCTGCCGTCCGATCGATGAACCACGACGATGTCGTTGCCAGGAAGATTTACGCCCTTATTCGCGCCAGCGATTGCCGGGTCATTCCACTTGGTAATTTTTCCAAGAAAGATTCCCGCCAATGCTTCGGGTGTGAAATTCAAATCCCCTGTGACGCCAGGGATATTGTAGGTCGGGACGACAGCGCCGAGAACGGTGGGGAAATGCAGGATGGCGAAACCGTGCTTGTCCTGGAAAGCTTTTAGCTGATCGTCATTCATGGGGCCGTCGGAGGCGCCGAAATCCACGGTGCCTTCGGTTACTTGCTTGATTCCGCCGCCGGAACCGATGGACTGGTAATTGATCTCAATGTTGGTGTCTTTTTTGTGGTACTCGTCGAACCACTTGGAATACATGGGGTACGGGAACGAGGCACCCGCACCCGTAATGGTAAGTGCGTTGGCCGCCAAAACTGCGCTGGCCAGTCCGAAACCAGCCAGAAGAACACCTGCGCTTCGCTTCATCCGTCATCTCCCCCGCAAAAATTTAAATTGACCTAGGACGAATCAGTGTCGTTCATCTGTGTTACAGCATTGTTACAAACCGTTCAGAGTTTTTTGATTTATCCGAGGAAGAAACAAGCTCTTCGTTAACCCACGTGAGTCCAGCGACTTGCAGCTAAGGAAGCGCAATTCCGCCAGTTCATCCAAAAAATAATGAGCAGGCATATCTATGTACGACCGACTTAAAGCGTATTGCTTTAACGTATTGATACGAGCTAAAGTGAGGCCCGACGTTAACTTCGATTTCTAACTGATCCGGGGGTGACTGCTTTGCGATTTTCTCGTTCGCTTTTTACCATCGTGAGACGCTCTGATCGGTCGCAGATCCTCTTCCAGCACACGAGGCGATGGAAAACTCTGACGCGCGCCGGCTACCTTCCAAGGGCTGTCTCATTGCCTCTTGTCCAAGT
>Ga0210391_10000730_pt1 | contig 32392 bp, 29 predicted proteins | sample IncBWC12OmetaG_FD_160573 | JGI IMG/M metagenome (GOLD analysis project Ga0210391, IMG submission 160573) | Forest soil microbial communities from Barre Woods Harvard Forest LTER site, Petersham, Massachusetts, United States - Inc-BW-C-12-O ... | reverse complement strand
AACATGCGCGTAGCGGTAGGTGAAGCCGGTGTCGACCTGATTGGCCACCGCTCCGAGGTTGAAATTGAACTTGAAGTCGGTCTTGTTTTCCACCGTGTAGCTGCCGATGGCGGTATCGGCGTAATAATCCTCGGTCTGGTTGTAGCGGTTCATGTAGTCGTAGAACGTATTGTTCACGATCGAGAAATTGTCGTTGACCCGATAGGTCTGGATCGCCTGCAGCATGGCATGCTGGGAATGCGCGCCCGTGCCGTCCGGTTCATCGATGATGGTTCGTTCATTGAGCCGGGTGCTTCCGGTCAGATCCACCAGGGTTCCATAACCTTCGACCTCATCCAGCGGCGGAGCACCGGTGAGATAGGTGCCATTGTTGATGAGCCCCTGGTTGAGGCGGTTGATACCATCGTTCTCCCGGTACTTGGTGTCGACGAAGCTGCCGTTGACCGAGATCGTATAGTTTGAAGTGATCTGGTCCACCAGCACCGCATAGACCTGTTGCTGGTGAAAGAACATGTCGTAGTAGTAGCTGCCGCTGTCGTTGCTGATGAAGCTCACGCGCCCGGCGACATTCGAGGACAGCGGGCCGCCCACGTCGAAGCCCACGATGCGTTTCTGCTGGGTGTCGAACTCGGTATCGAACAGGGCCGAAAAATTGGTGCTCGAGGGCACCTTTGTGGTGATGTCGATCGAGCCACCCACGCCGGCCCCGGCCCCGCCCTGCACGCTCGCCGGCCCCTTGACGATGTCGATGGAGTCCACCATCACGAAGCTCATCGGCGCGCCGTAGCCATTGAGCGTGAAGCTGTCGCGCATGCCGTTGAAGAACACGTCCGCAAGCTGGCCGCGGATGCGCGGCACATTCGGCTGGCCGAAGGAGGCGTCCGAATAGGCGCTGGAGGTCAGGGCGGAAAATCCGCCCGGGTTCTGCACGTTGAGGGCATCGATCTGCACTTTGGACAGCACCGTGTTGTTGCGCGGCGTGTCCATCACTCCAAGATCCAGGCCGTAGGCCGAGTCCGAGGTGACCGTGGTCGGCATGATGAGATCGCCGCGCTTGATGCCGTTGACCACGACCTCTTCCATGTCACCGCTGGTGGTCGCGGCGGAGATGGACTTGGTGGCAACGGGGGCCGAGGACGTGGCTCCCGCGACGCTGCTTTGTTGTGCCTGAGCAACGCCAAGGGCAGTGCACAGCCAGAGGGACGCAATGATCAGCAAACGATTGCGCAAAGTCACAGGACACCCCCGGTCAAGTATTAGTTGATCGATGCTAGCAAGCAGCGAGCGCTGCGTGTCAAGCCGGGGCCCCGTTGTGGTGCGCCATCGACTCTGGCGCACTTTTTCAAAGCATCACTCCCGCATCCGTCATTTCGCCGCCGGTGTCTGCTGCGCATACTTGGGCCAATTGCCCACGATCTCGTTCACTACCGGACTTCCCACCCGATAGGCGGCCTCAAGTGCGGGCACGTAGGCCGACAGGGCGGCATCCTCGGCCGCCTCACTGGCCAGTAACCGCGTGACCGTTTCCCCGGCAGCCGGCACCGTGTAATCCGAACCGGTGCGCAGCACCAGCACCCGGTCCAGTCGCACGCGGTGGTCGCGCGCCAGTGAGCTAAGAGAGGTCAGGATGCCGCAATCCTCCATGGCCGTCGTGACGGCACGACCCTTACCGCCGCTCCAGTAAGCCATCCACTGCTCGGCGAGGGTATTCATGCGCTCTCCCAGCCACCAATCCGAGGCCGAAACCTCATCGCCCTTGAGAACGAAGGGTGGCTTCAGGGCCTGCGGGTAGCGTGCATAGCCGGCACGAATGCCCTGCAAGGCGGCGGTGTCATCCAGATGCACCGTGCGCGTGAGCTGATAGGCCCACTCGACCAATCCGGGGTTCAAGTGATAACCGTTGACGGCATTGGGCCGATCCAGCTCAGGGGTCGGCGGCTGAAAGGGCTTGCTGCGGCCCAGCGGCACGTGACCGGTTGACCAGTCCGCGGGGATCTCGCGCGCGTCGATCTCGAAGTTCAGGTCCCTATCGATGATCCACTCTGCCCATGCTGCCGACCCCACCGATGCATAACTGGGATCAATGCCCGCGATGGCCGGCACCAGCCAGTAGGCCTTTGACAGATCGAAGCGCTCATCCAGGCCGAGCGCCATGATCGAGGCCGCGGCGCGCAGCGAGCCCTCGCCGGTGACGATTCCCAGCACCTGCTTCTGCGCGTTGTAGCGCAGCGCATGATTGCCCAAGGGAAACGGCAGCGTCTGCGGCAGCGGCAGACGCTCCACCCAGGCCTGAAATTCCCCCGGTGTGTCGCCCGTGTCGTTACCCAACTCGAAGGTCGTGACCACCACCACCCGCACGGGCAGCCTGGCCGGTTCGGCGGCGCTCACCCGCACCACTGCCAGCGACAGCAGCACCACGCCGGACAGGAACCAGCGGCCGATTATCCGGGTACACATCAGGGCTGTTCCTTCTGAGGTTCGGCTCCGGCCAGCTGCCGCAGGTAATCGCCCCATTTTGGCTGGTATCCCGGGATGCGATTGCGCAATTGGGCCCCGTCATTCCACCAATGCGCCAGGTCACGTCCCATCTGGGCGCCGCGGCGGGTGTGCAGGTCGAGCATGTAGTCTTCCACCACCGGCTTGCGCTCGCCCCTTTCCACCACCGCCCGTGTCCAAGCCGCCAGCTCCATCGACATGGGGTCCTTGGGAGCGGTGGCCAGCAAGCGCACGGCATGCGCACAGTAGATCCAGCGATCGGCGCGATCCAGCATGCGCGTGGCCTGTGCGTACAGCGCCTCAATGAGCGCCGGCGCGTTGCGCAGCCCCAGGCCCACATCCTCGGTGGCGATGATTTCGAGCCTGCGCCACAGCAGCTCTTCGCTCTCCAGCCCATTGGCATAAAGCTCATAGGCTGCCAGGGCCGCCTCCTCCACCAGCCCGCGCCGGATGGATTTTTGCAGCACGGAACGCAACTCATCCACCGCAAATCCGTTCACCGTCGTCGCGCGGCTCCATGCGTCGCCGCTTTGATAGTTCCTGGTCACGCTCCGCTCCTTCTGACATGCATGTACCATATGCAGCATGCACTGCCACGTGTTGTCGTTCAGCATAATCCGATCCTGTTGCGGGTGAAAATGCGCCGTCGCAAATTCCTTCAGCTTGGCGCAACGCTGGCGGGCACTGCGCTGCTGGCGGGGTGCCGGCGGCAACGCTCCGGCGAACTCACCATGTCGCTGGGTTGGGTTCCGGATGTCGAATACGCTGACCTGTGGGTTGCCCTGGACCGGCGCTACATTGCCGATTCCGGAGTGCATTTCAACTACCTGCCGGGCGGCCCCAATGCACCCTCACCGGTGCTGGAGATCTCCGCCGGCGAGGCGGATTTCGGCGACGCCGACTGGCTGTCCTTCTGCGACGCCATCACCCAGGGAAATGATTTCGTGATCATTGCCTCGCTGTTTCCGGTCGGTCCGGTGGGCCTGATTTCATTGCCCGCTCATCCGGTGCACACACCCGCGGACCTGGTGGGCAAGCGGTTCTTGGTGCAAGGGCCCACCGAGCGCGCGGTACTGCAGGCGCTGTTTCGCATCAACGGGCTGGCCGAGAACTACAGCATGGTTCCGGTCGGATTTTCCGCCGAACCGCTGCTGCAGGGCGCGGGCGACGCCTATTTCTGCTTTGTGACCAATCAGCCGCAGAGCCTCGCGCGCCGCGGACTGCGCGAGGGCACCGACTTCATCGTCACTCGGCTGTACGATCTGGGTTATCGCGTCTGCACTTCGCTGCTCACGACCGAACGCACGACACTGCAACGACGCCGCACTGAGTTGGTGCGTTTTCTGGGCGGTCTGCTGCGCGGTCACGCGGCCAATGCGGCCGACCCGTCCTATGGCGCACGGCTGGCGGTGGAGCGTTATGGCGCGGATTTGGGGCTCGACCTGCAGCAGCAGACGACCCTCAATCGGATACAAATCGCACTGGAGAAAGAACCGGGCGCGCAGATACCGTTCTGGTTCAGTGAGCAGGCCTTCGCCGGGCCCATGTATTCGATTGCGCAGGTGTCGGGCCGGCCGCCTCTTCCGCCACCGGCTCGCCTGCGCGATATGAGCGTATTGGAAGAGGCGTACCACTCGCTGCCGGGGTCCGCCCGATGAGCCTGGACGGTGACCCAATCGCGCTCGACCTGCTCCTCACCGGATGCCAGGTGGTGTGCTTCGATCAGGGCAATACCATCATCGAGAATGGCGCGCTCGGCATTCTCGGCAACAGCATAGCCTGGCTGGGCAAGGCCTCCGATCGGCTGCCCGTGGCGCGCCAGATCCTGGCCGCTCCCGACACCATCGCCATGCCGGGCCTCATCGATTGCCACGTGCACACCGCGCAACAGTTTCTGCATGGCAAGCTGCAGGCGATCCAGCGCCGTGGCGAATTGCGCCAGCCCATGTGGCAGCGCTATCTCATTCCCTTCGAGAGCGGTCTGACTCCCGAGGACGTTTACGCCAGCGCTCTGGCCGCCTATGCCGCCATGATCCGCTCGGGAACAACCTGCTTTCTGGAGGCCGGCGGCCCCTTTGCCGACCAGATGGGTCGGGCGGCCGATGAGATCGGCATTCGCGGCCGAATCGCCCTCTCCACCATGGATGCGCAGGAGGATTTGCCGGCCAACATGCGCTGCAGTACCGCCGAAGCCTTGCGCCGATCCGAGCAACTGGTATTGCGCTGGCAGCATCATCCGCGCGTCAACGCCTGGCTTTCCTTGCGTCAGATCATGGTCAACAGTGATGAACTGCGCATGGGCATGCGCGAGCTGTCGCACGCGCTGGCCACACCGATCCACACGCATCTGGCAGAGGGCACCCACGAGGTGGAGTATTCCATCGCCCGTTGGGGAGTCCGACCGGTCGAATATCTGGAGCAGTCCCAATGCCTGGACCACTACATTCATGCGGCGCACTCCGTGCTGCTCAGTCCGCAGGAAGTGGATCTGTATGCACAACGCGATGTCTCGGCCTGCCACTGTGCCCTGAACAACTACCGCATCGGGGTGCCGCGCGTGGTGGAGATGATGCGCCGCGGCATCCGCCTTGGTTTTGGCACCGACGGCGCCGCGACCCGCGCCAGCCTGGACATGTTCCAGGTATTGCACGGCACCGTGCTCGGGCAACAGGCGGTCGCGGGCACCCCGTATCATTTTGATCTGCCGGTATCTCATGAACAGATACTCAGGCAAGCGCTGCGTGGCGGCGCCGCCTGCGCCCGTCTTGGCGACTGCCTGGGTTCGCTGGAGATCGGCAAGCGCGCGGACATTGTGCTGGTCGGCACCGGGGATCCGGATCAGTTTCCGGTGGTCGATCCGCTGATCACGCTGGCTGAAAGTACCGTCGGGCGCGACGTGCAGACCGTGATCATCGACGGGCGCATCGTACTGCGTGACGGGCAGCTGACAACCGTGGATCTGGCGCCGATGCAGGCGCACCTGCGCAGCCAGTATCAGCGCCTCATGCAACGCTACGACGAGGCGATTCGCTGAGAATGGCGACACTTGCCCTAGCCGCGGTCACGCGTTCCTATCTGCGCAGCGCCGGTGGCGGGCGCAAGGAAACCTTTGCCGCGCTCGGCCCCCTGGACCTGCAGATAGGCGATGGTGAGTTTGTAGCCCTGATCGGCGCCTCCGGATGCGGCAAGAGCACGGTGCTGCGTCTGCTGGCGGGCCTGGATGAACCCACCACCGGGACGGTTCAGATCAATGGCCAGCCACCACGCGAATTGCAGGCCCAGCATGCCCTGGGTATCGCCTTCCAGGAGCACGCGTTGCTACCGTGGCGCTCGGTGGCAGGCAATCTGCGCCTGCCGTTCGAGGTGGCCGGCCGCACGCCATCGCAGGAGCGCATCAGTGAGCTGATTGCTCTGGCCGCACTCAAGGGATTTGAACATTCCCGCCCGGCGGAGCTATCCGGGGGTATGCGTCAACGCGTCGCCATAGCGCGCGCGCTGGCGCTGCGACCCAAGCTGCTGCTGCTGGATGAACCCTTTGGTGCCCTGGATGCGGTGACCCGGCGCCGCATGAATTTCGAGCTGGAGCGCATCTGGCTGGAGAGCCGGCCCACCACCTTGTTGGTGACCCACAGCGTGGAGGAGGCCGTGCTGCTGGCCGATCGGGTCCTGGTGCTCACGCAGCGACCGGGTCGACTGCGCAGCGACACCCGCGTCACCTTTGCCCGTCCGCGCCCCACCGAGCTGATGCGCGGCGCCGAATTCCATCGCCTGGTCGATGAACTCACCGCCAGCCTGGAGGACGCATGAGGCTGCGAGGTCTCATCTATCCAGCGGTAGGCTGTGTGTTGCTGCTGTGCGCCTGGGAAGTGCTGGGCCGCACTGAAATGCTGGGCAGCACCTTCCCAGCCCTGAGCCAGGTATTGCGCGTCTACGGGGATGCGCCGCGCCGGGCCCTGTTATTGCGTTCGACGGCGGCAACCCTGGAATCGGCAGCCACAGGCTATGCGGTGGGTGTTTGCCTGGGTGCCACGGTCGGGCTGCTCGCCCACCTGGTGCCGCTGCTGCGCGGCGGCCTGGACCGCCTGTCGGTGCTGGTGAACGCATTGCCGGTGATCGCCCTGGCCCCGGTGCTGATCATCACGGCAGGCCGGCAGGACACTCCGGCAGCACTTGCGGCCATTCCGGTCTTCTTCCTGCTGTATACCTCGACCGGGGTGGGCCTGGGCGGCGCGAGTCAGCGCCTGGAGGCGCTGTTCACTACCCTGGGCGCCAGTCGTTGGCAGCGGCTGGCCAAGTTCGAAGCCGTGGCCAGCGTGCCGTCGGTTCTCAGTGGCATGAAGATCGCCGCCTCCGGGGCGATGATCGGCACCATCGTCGGGGAATGGTTTGGTGCGCCCTCCGGATTGGGCGTGGTGGTGCTCAACAGCATGCAGAACTTCCAGATTCCGCTGCTGTGGGCCACCGTCCTGGTCATTGCGGTGATCACTCTGAGCGGCTACGGTCTGCTGAACCTTGCAGAGCGCGCGGCGCGCACCAGGATCGGTGAATGCGACGCCTGATCCTTGAGCTGTGGCCGGTATTCTTGCTGTTGATCCTGTGGCAGGTGTGGGTCGCTGCCGCCGGCTACAACAGCATCGTGCTGGTGCCACCCAGCGCGGTGGTGGCTGACCTGGTGCGCCACCCTGCGGTCTACCTGCTGCCTGCCCTGCATACTCTGGCCTTCGCCCTGGGAGGCCTGCTTCTGGGCATGGCAGCCGGCATGCTGCTGGCCCTCGCCGCCTCGTTCTCGCAGCTGCTGGCGGGCATTGCCACTCCCTTTGCCCTGTTGCTCAGCTGCACCCCGGTCGTGTGCCTGATTCCCATCATTGCCCGACTCTTTGGCTACGACGGCCGCAGCGAACTGACCGCAATCGGGGTCATGACCCTGTTCCCGACTTTTGTTTATTGCGGCACGGGCCTGCGGCAATGGCCCGTCATGTCGCGCGACGTGTTGCGCGTGTTGCATGCATCGCGTTGGCAGTACCTGCGCCTGCTGGCGCTGCCCGCCGCACTTCCGACGCTGGCCACCGCGCTGCGCGTCGGCGCGACGTTGAGTGTGCTGGTGGCACTTCTTGCCGAATATCTGATGCAGACGGGCGGTCTTGGCACGCTCTTCGCAGTCACCATGCAGCAATTTCATCTCGCCAGGGCGCTGGGCGCCAGTGCCGTGGCGATGATCCTCTCGGTGCTGCTGTTCGAAGCCACGCGCGCGCTCGAGCAGCGGGTGTCCACATTCTATCGGGCCGGCAACTAAGGAACGATCATGGCGAAATTCCCCCTGAAGAGACTGTTCGGAAGCTCACTGCTGCTGCTGCTCGGCTGGGGCGCGACTTACCCGGGCATCGCCGAGGAGAAAATCCCGGTCAAGGTCATGATCATCAGCATGTTCAGTCTGGAGGGTCAGCCCTGGATCGCGGCCCTCAAGCCGGAGCGCGAGGTGCGGGTACCGGGATTGTCGAGCGACTATCCGGTGGTGCATTGCACGACCACCGGGGTGTGCCAGATGACCACCGGCATGGGCCATGCCAATGCCGCCGCATCGCTGATGGCGCTCATCTACAGCGGCCGGTTCGATCTGCGCCGTACCTATTTCCTGATTGCCGGCATCGCCGGTATCGATCCCGGCCATGGCACCATTGGCGCCGCCACCTGGGCGCGCTACCTCGTGGACGTGGACATCGCCCATGAGATCGATGCCCGCGAGATACCCAAAGGCTGGGCGGACGGCTATTTCGGAACCCTCACCAACGGCCCGGCAGAAAAGCCACGCTTCGACTACCGCACCGAACTGTTCCAGGTGGACGAGGGCCTGCTCCAGAAGGCGCTGCAGCTGTCACGGCACGCGATGCTGGAGGACAGCCCCGACGTGGCGGCCTACCGCAAGTCCTATCCGGATGCGCCGGCCAACCTGGCACCCCAGGTCATCCAGTGCGATACGGCCTCAGGTGATGTGTGGTGGGCCGGGCCGCGCCTGGGACAGCGCGCGACGCGCTGGACCAAGTTGCTGACCGAGGGTCACGGGGACTATTGCACCTCGCAGCAGGAGGACAACGCGACGCTCGTGGCCTTGAGCCGCGGGGCCCACTCGGGTCTCACGGACATCCATCGGGTTGCGGTGCTGCGCACCGGCTCGGACTTCGATCGTCCCTATCCGGGTCAGAGCACCTTCGACTCCCTGGTGGCGCAGCGCTCGCTGTCCGGTGCCATTCACACCTCCACCGCCAATCTGGTGCATGCGGGCATGCCGCTGGTCGATGACATCGTGGCCCACTGGGCGCAGTGGGAAAACGGCGTCCCGAAGTAACTTCACCGCCCCTGCCGGATGCGCGACAGATGGTCCACGTAGGCGCCCTGGACCAATTGCTGCGCGCCAATCCCCAGCTCGGCCATGATTGCATGGGCCTGCGCAACCCCTGCTTCAGCCGTCTCACCATCCTTGAGCACGACTTCCAGTTCCAGAAACTCCCCCAGCCCCTCCACCGTGTCCAGATGGATCCGGGTCCGACCCACCAGAAACAGCACCCGGCGCTTCCTGACCCGACCGGTCTGACCATGGGCCTGCTCGAGCAACGCGCGCATTGCCGCAGGTTCGGCAACCGGCACGCGCAGGTAATAGGATTCCTTGGGGCCTGACAGGTCCGCCCGCTGGTAGAAAATCAGTTCCGCGCCCGCGGCAAACTGATCGCGCAACTTCAGTCTGCCGTTGGCGCAGGCAAAAAACGTATCGTCCTGCTCGATGAGGGTGGGTGCGCCGTCGGCCAAGCGTGCGGCCAGCGGCATGAGCGCGGCTACGCTGTCAATCCTGGCCTTGATTTCCACGTTGCGCGCCACCCGGGCATCTTGGCGGTAAACTGGCCGCATGTCGCGAAAACTCTTCATCACCGTCGCCCTGCCCTACGCCAACGGCCCCCTGCACATCGGCCACATCATGGAGTACATCCAGGTCGACATCTGGGCGCGCTTCCAGCGCCTGGTGGGCTCCAGGGTGCACCTCATCTGCGCGGATGACGCCCATGGCGCGCCCATCATGCTCAAGGCCCAGGCGGAGGGGATCACGCCGCAGGAACTGGTGCGCGGCGTGGCGGCCGGGCGGCGCCAGTACCTGGACGGGTTTTGCTTAAGCTTCGATCACTGGTACAGCACGGACTCCCCGGAAAATACGGCCCTGGCGCAGGATGTCTATGCCCGGCTGCAGCAGGCCGGCCTGATCGACATCCGCCCCGTCGAGCAGTTCTACGATCCGGTGAAGGGCATGTTCCTGGCGGACCGGTACATCAAGGGGGAGTGTCCCCACTGCCACGCCAAGGACCAGTACGCCGATGCCTGCGAGGTGTGCAGCACCGTCAATGCGCCCACGGAGCTGATCCATCCCTATTCGACGCTGTCGGGGTCGGTGCCGGAGCTGCGCACCTCGGATCACCTTTTCTTCAGGCTCTCGGATCCGCGCTGTCGTGCGTTTCTTGAGTCCTGGATCAGCGCCCCCGGCCATCTGCAGCCGCAGGTGGCCAACAAGGCGCGCGAATGGCTCGACGGCACGGGGGCGGATGCACTCGGGGACTGGGACATCTCCCGCGATGCGCCCTACTTCGGCATTCCGATTCCGGATCAGCCGGGAAAATATTTCTATGTCTGGCTGGATGCGCCGCTGGGGTATCTGGCCTCGCTGCAGCACTACTTCACCACCGGCGCCGCGGCCCGCAACGGCGAGCCGGAGAGCTTCGGGGAGTTCCTGGCCGATCCTGCCACCGAACAGATCCACTTCATCGGCAAGGACATCATCTACTTTCACACCCTGTTCTGGCCCGCCATGCTCAAATTCGCCGGCGCCCCCTACAAGGTGCCGGACAATATCCATGTGCACGGCTTCCTCACCATGATGGGCGCCAAGATGTCCAAGTCCCGCGGCACCGGCATCGACCCGCTGCGCTACCTTGAGATCGGCATGGATCCGGACTGGTTTCGCTATTACATCGGCGCCAAGCTCAATGCCAATGTCGAGGACGTGGACTTCAACCCGGAGGATTTCCTGGCCCGCGTCAACAGCGACCTGGTGGGCAAGTACGTCAACATCGCCAGCCGCTGCGCGAATTTCATCACGCAGCGCTTCGCCGGACAGCTGTGCGCCGCGGATGGCAGCGCCAGGGCCCTGCTGGATGACTTCCGTGAGGAAATTACCGCCATCCGTGACGCCTACGAGCAGCGTGACTTCGGCCTGGCGCTGCGGCTGACCATGCGCCTGGCCGATCTCGCCAACCGCTACGTCGCCGACCAGGCGCCGTGGGAAATCGCCCGCGACGGCGCACGCAGCGCCGAGCTGCACAGCGTATGCACGGTCGCGCTCAATCAGTTCCGGCTGCTGACGCTGCTGTTAAAGCCGGTGGTACCGCAGCTGGCCGCCCGCGCCGAGAAATTCCTGGGAATCGCTCCCCTGCAATGGTCGGACAGCGCTACGCTGCTGCCGGGCGGACACCGTATCAATCCCTACGAACATCTGCTGACACGCGTGGATAGCAAGACTCTGGACAAACTCATGGACATGAAGGAATCGCCCAAAGTGACCGCGCCGGCCGCAGCCGCGGGGGCCGCCGCGAGCGCCACCATCGGCATCGAGGATTTCGCGAAAGTCGAACTGCGCGTGGCGCGGATTGTGGCCGCCGAACTGGTCGAGGGTTCCGACAAGCTCCTCAAACTCACCCTGGATCTAGGCGAACCGGAGGCCCGTATCGTGTTCTCCGGCATTCGTGCCGCCTACGACCCCGCGACCCTGGTGGGACGCCTCACGGTGGTCGTCGCCAACCTCGCGCCGCGCAAGATGCGCTTCGGGGTCTCCCAGGGCATGGTGCTGTGCGCCAGCGGCACCGGCGCGGGCCTTTATCTGCTCGCGCCGGACTCGGGCGCCACCGCGGGCATGCGCATCACCTGAAAGCCTGCCGACCGTGGACGTCAAAGCCATCGATGCCGTGCTGCCCCAGACCCAGTGCACCCGCTGCGGCTACCCGGGGTGCCTGCCGTACGCGGCGGCAATCGCCGCAGGCACGCCCATCAATCAGTGTCCCCCGGGGGGTGCCGCCACCATCGCCGCACTCGCCACGCTGCTGGGCCGCGAAGTACTGCCGCTGAATCCGCAAAACGGTGTGGAAGCCCCGCCGCGCGTCGCCGTGATCGACGAGGAGCGTTGCATCGGGTGCGCAAAATGCCTGCCGCCCTGTCCTGTGGATGCGATCATCGGCGCGCCGCGTTTCCTGCACACCGTCGTCGCCGCACTGTGCACCGGCTGCGAGCTGTGTATTGCGCCTTGCCCGGTGGACTGCATCATCATGGTGGATGTAAGCGCCGATTCGGTACCCGAGGGCGCCCCGTGCGCGCCGGCAAATCGCGATCGTTATGAGGCCCACCAGGCACGGCTGCAGCGCCGCGCGGCCGAGCGCGACGCCCTGCTCGCGGCCCGCAAGAAACTGGCGCGCACCCCGGATCCACACACGCCATGACCAGGACGGCGGCGCGCAAGCGCGTGCGCAAATCCCGGAGCAAACCCCAGCGCAAACGCTTCAGTGCCGCGCGGCGAGTGGAGTTGTTTGAACGCCTGCAGGCTGCCAATCCGCAACCCATCTCGGAACTTCAGTACACCACGCCCTTTGAACTGCTGGTCGCGGTGATGCTCTCGGCCCATACCACCGACAAGAGCGTCAACGGCGCCACCGCGAAGCTGTTTCCCATCGCCAACACGCCCGGTACGCTGCTGGCCCTGGGGGTGGATGGCGTGAAGCCTTACCTCAAGACAGTCGGCCTGTACAACGCCAAGGCCGCCAATCTGATCGGGCTGTGTCAGCAGCTGGTGGACCTGCACCATGGCCAGGTGCCGGCGGATCGGGAGTCCCTCGAAGCGCTGCCCGGGGTGGGCCGCAAGACGGCCAATGTCGTGCTCAATATCGCCTTTGGCGAGCACACGATCGCCGTGGATACCCATATCTTCCGCGTGGCGAACCGCACCGGCCTGGCGCCCGGTCGCACCCCGCTGCTGGTTGAAACCGAACTCGTCGCCACCACGCCGCCGCAGTTTGCGCGCGAAGCGCATCACTGGCTGCTGCTGCATGGCCGCTACACCTGCACCGCGCGCAAGCCCAAATGTCCCACCTGCCTGATCCAGGACCTGTGCGAGTATCCGGACAAGACCCCGCTACGCTGAACCGATCCAATGCCCATCTTCGCCGACCAGAGCCGAGAGCAGCTGCGCCAGATGTATCTGGCCTCGTGGCGCAAGTTTTGCGCGCACGAACCGCTGCAACCGCTGGAAAGGCAGGTCGCCGCCGTGATTGCCGAACATCCGGAATACATCCAATGGCTGGAGAGTGGCCGCGACGTCCTGCGTGCCGAATTCACCCCGGAAGGCGGCCGCGAGAACCCCTTCCTGCACATGGGGATGCACCTGGCCATCCGCGAGCAGCTGGGCACCGATCGGCCGGCGGGCTTTGCGGCCCTGCATCGCGCGCTGTGCGCGCACTATGGCGACGCGCATGAGGCTGAACATGCCTTGCTGACGCCGCTGGCCGAAACGCTGTGGGAAGCCCAGCGCGCCGGGCGCGCGCCGGATGACCTGGACTACCTGCGCAGGGTCGAGGCGCTGGTGGCGCGCACGCTCACGCGCCGCTGAGGCGCTACTTCTTCTTGGGGATGTACAGATCGGTGAGTGTGCCGTCGAAGGCTTCGGCGGCAAACGCCACGGTCTCGGACAGCGTCGGGTGCGGATGCACCGTCAGGCTGATGTCCGTCGCATCCGCGCCCATCTCGATGGCCACGGCCACTTCGCTGATGAGGTCGCCGGCATTGGGACCGACGATACCGCCGCCCACCACGCGGTGGGTCAGCGGGTCGAACAGCAGCTTGGTGAAGCCGTCATCGCGCCCCAGGGACAGGGAGCGGCCACTCGCGGCCCAGGGAAACAGGCCCTTTTCGATGGCGATGCCCTTGGCCTTGGCCTCGGTTTCAGTCAGCCCCACCCAGGCCACTTCCGGATCGGTGTAGGCGACGGAGGGAATCACGCGTGCGTCGAAGGCGGCCTTGTGGCCGGCGATGACTTCGGCGGCCACCTTGGCTTCGTGCGTGGCCTTGTGGGCCAGCATCGGCTGGCCGACGATATCCCCGATGGCGAAGATATGCGGCACATTGGTGCGCATCTGCTTGTCCACCGGGATGAAGCCGCGGTCACTGACCTTGACCCCCGCCTCCTCCGCGCCGATCAGCTTGCCGTTGGGTGAGCGGCCGACGGCGACCAGCACCAGGTCGTACAGCTGCGGCTCCGGTGCCTTCTCGCCGGCGAAGGTGACGCGAATGCCGGCCTGGGTGGCCTCCACGCCGGTCACCTTGATGCCCAGCAGAATCTGTTCGTAACGCGCCCGCAGGCGCTTCTCCAGCGGCTTGACCAGGTCCGGATCACAGCCGGGCATCAGCGTCGGGGTGAGTTCCACCACGCTCACCTTGGTGCCCAGGGCGTCGTAGACGCAGGCCATTTCCAGTCCGATGATGCCGCCCCCGACCACCAGCATGCGGCCGCCCGCGGCCGGCAGCTCCAGCGCGCCGGTGGAATCGATGATGCGTGGATCACTCGGCCAGCCCGGAAGTTTCACCGCTTCGGAGCCGGCCGCGATGATGCAGTAATCGAAGCGGATGCGCTCCGTGCCCTTCGGACCGGTGACCGCGATCACCTGCGGGCTGAGGAATTTGCCGGTGCCGGTGACCAGCTCGACCTTGCGCTGCTTGGCCAGCATCGACAGGCCACTGGTCAGCTTCTTCACCACGCCGCTCTTGAAGCCGCGCAGCTTGGCCAGATCCAGTGCGGGCTTGCCGAAGGTGATGCCGTGCGCGGCCATGGCATCGGCTTCCTCGATCACCTTGGCGGCGTGCAGCAGGGTCTTGGACGGAATGCAGCCGACGTTGAGGCACACGCCGCCCAAGGTCTCCCAGCGCTCGATGAGCGTGACCTTAAGGCCCAGATCCGCGGCTCGAAACGCCGCGGTGTAACCGCCGGGACCCGAGCCCAGCACCACCACCTGGGTGCTGCGATCGGCCTGCGCTTCCACGCGCTTGAGGGCCGACACATCCGGAGCCGGCATGCGCACCGTGTCGCCCGCGGCATCCGGTGCGGCCACCTTGGCAGGCGCAGGAGCGGGGGCCGCTGCGGGTGTACTCGGCTCCGCGGCCGCCGCGGCGGGTGCCGTGGCCGCAGCACCGGCGGTGCTCGCGCGGGCGATGATCGCGCCCTTGCCCACCTTGTCGCCGCGCTTCACCAGAATCTCGGTGATGGTGCCGGCCGCTGCCGAGGGCACATCCATGGTGGCCTTGTCGGTCTCCAGGGTGATCAGCGGGGTTTCCACTTCCACGCTGTCGCCAACCTTGACCAGCACGTCCACGATCGGCACGGCATCGAAGTTGCCGATGTCCGGCACGACCAGATCGATGGTGCTCATTTAAGGGACCGCCTCGAGCAGGCCGCGTGGCTCGGCCAGCACCTGCGTCAGATAGGTGGTGAATCTCGCGGCCAGCGCGCCATCGATGACCCGATGATCGTAGGATAGCGACAGTGGCAGCATCAGTCGCGGCACGAAGGCCCCGTCCTTGAACACCGGCTTCATCGTTGAGCGCGAAACGCCCAGGATCGCCACTTCCGGTGCATTGATGATGGGGGTGAAGTAGGTGCCGCCGATGCCGCCCAGGCTCGAGATCGTGAATGAGCCGCCCTGCATCTGCGCGACGTTGAGCGTGCCGGTTCGCGCCTTCTCCGACAGTTCGCCCAGAGAGCGGGCGACCTCGTAAATGTCCTTGCGATCCGCATCGTGGACGACGGGGACCATCAGCCCATTGGGCGTATCCGCGGCGAAGCCCATATGAATGTACTTCTTCAGAATCAGATTCTCGCCGTTCGCGTCCAGCGAGGAATTGACGGTCGGGAAGTGATGCAGCGCGCGCACGCAGGCGCGGATGATGAAGGCCAGCGGCGTGAGCTTGATGCCCTGCTCGGTGGCCTTCACTTTGAGCTTGTTGCGCAGATCCTCCAGGTCCGTGATATCCGCCTCATCAAATTGCGTGACATGCGGCAGGTTCACCCAGCTGGCATGCAGGCGCGCGCCGGAGATTTTCTGGATGCGCGTCAGCGGCCTGGTTTCCACCTTGCCGAAGGCCGCGAAGTCCACCACCGGCACGCCGGGCAGGCCGCGGCCACCGGCCACGCCGGCCTTGCCGGCCTGGGCCCCGCCGCTGAGCGCCTTCTTCACGAAGCCTTTGACGTCCTCCTCGGTGATCCGGGATTTGAAGCCGGTGCCGCTCACCCGTGCCAGGTCCACACCCAGTTCGCGTGCGAAGCGCCGTACCGAGGGACTGGCATGGGCCGAGGAGAAGCCGCTTTCATTGATGGCGGCCAGGGTTGCGCCGGGCGGCGCCGGGGCCGCGGCAGCGGGCGCGGCGGCCGCTGCCGGCGCGGCAGCAGCCTTGGGCGCCGCAGGGGCAGCGGGCGCCGGGGTGGGTGCGGCGGCGGGCGTGGCGCCGGGTGCCGCGGCCGGCGCGGCGCCTGCCGCGTCGGCGACCTGCACCGTTGCCACCACGTCCCCGGGCGAGACCGTCCCGCCCTTGGTGGCGATGACCTTCTCGATGGTGCCGGCCACGGTGGAGGGCACATCCATGGTGGCCTTCTCGGTCTCCAGCGTAACCAGCGGGCCGTCGACTTCGATGGCATCGCCGGGCTTGACGAGGACGTCGATGACGGCCACGTCCTTGAAATTGCCCATGTCGGGCACTCGCACTTCTATGACGCGAGTCACTGGTGATTCTCTATTGCTTTGGTCTTTGTGTGTTGATCAGGAGTTCAAAGGATCGGCCTTCGCCGGATCGATGCCCAGGGCCGTGATGGCCTTGCCGACCGTTGCGCGGTCGATCTTGCCTTCATCGGCCAGCGCCTTGAGCGTCGCCACCACGATGAAATTGCGGTCCACTTCGAAGTGCCGGCGCAGCGCCGCGCGGCTGTCGGAACGGCCATAGCCGTCCGTGCCCAGGGTGACATAGCGCTGCTCCACCCACTGACGGATCTGGTCGGGTATGGTGCGCATGTAGTCGGTGGCCGCGATGATGGGGCCGTCGACCTCCTTGAGGCAGGACTTCACATACGGCACCTTGGCCTCGGCCTGCGGATTGAGCAGATTGTGGCGCTCGCAGTCCAGCGCCTCGCGCCGCAGTTCGCTGAAGCTGGTCACCGAATAGATGTCGGCCGGCACGCCGTAGTCCTGCTCCAGGATCTGGGCGGCCGCGATGCACTCGCGCAGGATGGTGCCCGACCCGAACAGCGTCGCGCGTACCTTGCCCTTGCCGCCGGACTGCAGGCGGTACATGCCCTTGAGAATGCCCGCTTCGGCGCCCTTGGGCAGGGCCGGCTGCGCGTAGTTCTCGTTCATCACGGTGATGTAGAAGAACACCCGCTGCTGCTCCACGAACATGCGGCGCATGCCGTCGTGGATGATGACCGCGAGTTCATAGGCAAACGTCGGATCGTAGCTGACGCAGTTCGGAATGGTGCTGGCGTGCAGCAGGCTGTGGCCGTCCTGGTGCTGCAGGCCCTCACCGGCCAGGGTAGTGCGGCCGGCGGTCGCGCCCATCAGGAAGCCACGGGCCTGGATGTCACCGGCGGCCCACAGGAAGTCGCCCACCCGTTGAAAGCCGAACATGGAGTAATAGATGTAGAACGGCACCATGTTGATGCCGTGGTTGGCATAGGCAGTGCCCGCCGCAATCCACGAACAGGTGGCGCCGGCCTCGTTGATACCCTCTTCGAGCATCTGGCCTTTCTTGTCCTCGCGATAGGACATGAGGGTCTCGGCATCCTGCGGGGTATACAGCTGCCCCACCGAGGAGTAGATGCCGATCTGCCGGAACAGACCCTCCATGCCGAAGGTGCGCGCCTCGTCCGGAACGATGGGCACGATGTTCTTGCCGATGTTCTTGTCCTTCAGCAGCACGGTGAGGATGCGCACGAAGGCCATGGTGGTTGAGATTTCGCGCTCGCCGGTGCCCTCGAGCATGGCGTCGAAGGCCGACAGCGGCGGAATCGTCAGCGGCGGCGCCGTATTCTTGCGCGCCGGCAGATAGCCGCCCAGGGTGTTGCGTCTGCCGTGCAGATACTTGGCTTCCGCGGATGCTTCGGGCAGCTTCAGGTACGGAAGCTTCTCGATCTCCTCATCGCTCACCGGCAGCGCGAAGCGATCGCGGAATGCCCGCAAGCCCTCCACGTCCACTTTCTTCTGCTGGTGCGCGACCATCTGGCCCTCGCCGGCCTTGCCCAGGCCAAAACCCTTGACGGTCTTCGCCAGAATGACGGTGGGCTGGCCCTTGTGATTGGTGGCAGCGTGGTAGGCGGCAAAGACCTTCTTGGCGTCATGGCCACCACGCTTGAGGGCGTAGATGTCCGCGTCGCTCATGTTGGCGACCATCTCCTTGGTCTCGGGGTACTTGCCGAAGAAGTGCTCGCGGGTATAGGCGCCGCCCTTGGCCTTGTAGTTCTGGTATTCACCGTCGACGGTGTCCTCCATGACCTTCTGCAGCAGACCCTTCTGGTCGCGCGCCAGCAGCGGATCCCAGCGCGAGCCCCACAGCACCTTGATCACATTCCAGCCGGCACCCAGGTACGCCGCTTCCAGTTCCTGGATGATCTTGCCGTTGCCGCGCACCGGACCATCCAGGCGCTGCAGGTTGCAGTTGATGACGAACACCAGATTGTCGAGCTTCTCGCGCACCGGCATGGTGAGCGCGCCCATGGACTCCGGTTCGTCGGTTTCGCCATCGCCCAGGAAGCACCACACCTTGCGATCCGTCGCCGGCACCAGGCCGCGGTGTTCCATGTAGCGCACGAAACGCGCCTGGAAGATGGCCATCATCGGCCCCAGGCCCATGGATACGGTGGGGAACTGCCAGAAGTCGGGCATCAGCCACGGGTGTGGATACGAGGACAGTCCCACTCCGGGACCTTCGGATTCCTTGCGGAAGCGGTTCAACTGGTCTTCGGAAAATCGTCCTTCCAGAAAAGCCCGCGCATAGATGCCGGGCGAGGAATGGCCCTGCATGAACACCATGTCGCCGGGGTGCGCGGCCGAGGCTGCGCGCCAGAAATGATTGAAGCCGACTTCGTACAGCGTCGCCGAGGAGGCGTAGCTCGCCAGGTGTCCGCCAAACTCCGAGGACACCTTGTTGGCCCTGAGCACCATGGCCACCGAGTTCCAGCGCAGGTAGGCCTCGATGCGCCGCTCCAGCGCGCGATCTCCGGGGTATTCCTTTTCCTGCGTTACCGGGATGGTGTTGACATAGGCGGTATTGGGCTTGAACGGCAGATAGGCGCCCGAGCGTCGCGCATGGTCGATCAGGCGATCCAGCAGAAAATGCGCACGCTCAGCACCGTGCGTCTTGAGGACGGAATCGATCGACTCCAGCCACTCCTGGGTTTCTGTCGGGTCAAGATCTTGCAATTTGGGAAGTTCCGTCATGGCGGCTCTCAAAACTCCGCCGCGATCGGCGGCGTTATACTTCCGCCGCAGGCCGCGGCCCCGCAGGCACGGGCGCGAACGGATGCTGTGCTAGGATGCGCAATTGGACTGCGCGTGAAATCGCGATGAATCAAGCTGCGTAATGATCCGGATTTCACTGGCGACGGTCAAGCAAGCATGGCGGAACGGGCCTCTTTCCGGGACGCTGCCCTCAATCTGCGCAATCCGGTCATGACATCTCGCTCAACATCGCTGCTGCCGGCTCAGGCACCCCCCAGGATCGAGCGCCGGGGGCGTTTGTCGGCGCGGGCCGCCGACGGCCTGGATGCCATACTAGTCATCATTCCCGCAGATACTTCCCCGGCGGTGTTTTCAGCACTGCCGCATGCGCCGCTGTGGGGCCGGATGTACGCCCGCAGAGCCCCTGCGGCGCGCCGCAGCGACGCTCACAAGGCGGGTCCGGCACCCGGCAGTATCCGCAGCATCAACCTCAGCAATGAGCATCAGACCCGACTCATATTGGGTGTGATGCCGCGCAATGCAAGTGCCTTTGAAATCCTCTCGCTCGCCGGCCGCATGGCGCGGGAACTGGGCAGCTGCACCCGGGGCGCGCTCGCGCTGGCGGCGCCGGATGAGCCAAACGGGGTTCAGGAGCGCGCACTGGAGGCCTTGCTCAGCGCCACCCTTGCCTGCGCCTTTGACATGCCAAGCTTTCGCACCTCGCGCAAGCGTGAGGCGAACCTGCATCAGGTCATCGTGGTCGGCGGAGCGCTGGATCTGCAAGCCATCCAGATCGCGGCCCGCGCCAACAGCCTGGCGCGCTGGCTTACCGCCATGCCGCCCAACAAGCTCGATGCCGGCGGCTATCAGCGGCTGCTGCGCGAACTGGCGCGCCGCCATGGACTCAAATTCCGCTGGCTGTCCGAAGCCGCCCTGAAGCGCATGGGCGCGGGCGCTTTTGTCGCGGTAGCGCAGGGCAATTCGCGGCGCAACGCCGGCATCGCGCACTTAAGCTACCGGCCGCCGCGCCACCGTGCCGGCGTGGATCTGGCCCTGGTGGGCAAGGGCGTCCTGTTCGACACCGGCGGCACCAATCTCAAAGCCCATCGCGGCATGCTCGATATGCACACCGACATGAACGGCAGTGCGGTGGCGCTGGCGAGCCTGTGTGCCCTGGCCGAGCAGCGCTCACCCCTGGCCGTGGATGCCTGGCTTGCCATCACCGAGAACCGTACCGGTCCTGAAGCCTTCGTTCCCCAGGATGTGGTGAGCGCGGTCAATGGCGTCAGCATCCAGGTGATCCATACCGACGCCGAGGGCCGCATGGTGCTCGCGGACACTCTGGCGCTGGCGGGCCGCACGCGCCCTGCCCTCATCGTGGACTATGCGACGCTCACGGGCGCCTGTGTGGTCGCCCTGGGAGAGCGCATGAGCGGCATCTTCGTGCAGCCGCCGGCGCTGGCGGCGAAGGCGCTGGCGGCCGGCGAGGCCAGCGGCGAGCGGGTCTGGAATTTCCCGCTGGAGGCCGACTACGACACCGAGCTGGAGAGCCGCATCGCCGATGTCATGCAGTGCACGCCGGACAGCAAGGCGGACCACATCCTGGCGGCGCGCTTCCTGTCGCGCTTCGTACCCGAGGCCACGGCCTGGATCCACATGGATCTTTCCGCCGCGGTGCGCAGCGGGGGCCTGGCGCATGTCAATACCGATATCACAGGCTTCGGGGTGCGCTATACCCTGGAGCTGCTGCGCGGTGGCAAGTTGCCGCTAGCGCCCGGGAAGAGCGCTCGATGACCACTGTGACGCTGCGCCGTCCGGATGACTGGCACCTGCACCTGCGCGATGGCGCGGCGCTGGCGGCGGTGCTGCCGTTTACCGCCGCGCGCTTCGGCCGCGCCATCGTCATGCCGAATCTGGCGCCGCCGGTGACCACGACCCAGCTGGCGGCCGCCTATCGCGAGCGGATCCTGGCCGCGCTGCCGGCCGGTTCGAACTTCAAGCCGCTGATGACGCTGTACCTCACCGATCGCACCGCGCCCGAAGAGGTGGCGCGGGCCAAGGCCGCCGGCATCGCCGGCTTCAAGCTCTACCCGGCCGGTGCCACCACCAATTCGGAGTCCGGGGTCACGGATCTGCGCAACATCCGGCGGGTGCTGGAGCAGATGAGCGAACACGAGGTGGTGCTGCAGGTCCACGGCGAGGTCACCGGCGATGTGGACGTCTTCGATCGCGAAGCGCGCTTCATCGATGAGGTGCTGCTGCCGCTGTGCGTGCGCCATCCCGGATTGCGGATCGTGTTCGAGCACATCACCACGCGCCGGGCGGTGGAGTTCGTGCGCTCGGCGCGCGCCGGCGTGGCCGCCACCATCACACCCCAGCACCTGCTGCTGAATCGCAACGCCCTGTTCGCCGGGGGTATCCGCCCACACCTGTACTGCCTGCCGGTACTCAAGACCGAGGCGGACCGCGAGGCGCTGATCGATGCCGCGACCAGCGGCGATCCGCGCTTCTTCCTGGGCACCGACAGCGCCCCGCATGCGCGCCATACCAAGGAAGCGGCCTGCGGCTGCGCCGGGATCTTCAGCGCCCATGCGGCCATCGAACTGTATGCTGAAGTCTTTGACAGCGTCGGCCGACTGCCGCTGCTGCCGGGCTTTGCCGCCGAATTCGGGGCGGATTTCTACGGCCTGCCGCGCAATCCGGATTTCATCACCCTGGTCGCCGAACCATGGCAGGTGCCTGACAGCTATGCCTTCGGCAAGGAGACGCTGGTGCCGCTGCGGGCGGGTGAGTGGGTGCGCTGGCGCATGCTCGAGAGCCCCGCCAAGTGAGCGCGGAGCCGGGCACGCGCACCGCGACCGCCGCCCTCATGAGCCGTCGTTTCCGCGGCTTTCTGCCCGTGGTGATCGATGTGGAGACGGGCGGTTTCAATTCGCGTACCGATGCGCTGCTGGAAATCGCCGCCGTGTTCATCGAGATGGACGCCAGCGGCACCCTGTCGCGCGGCCTCACCCACAACTTTCACGTACAGCCCTTCCCCGGGGCGCGACTGGATCCGGCCTCACTGAGCGTGACCGGCATCGATCCTTATCATCCGCTACGCCCGGCATTGCCGGAGCGCGAGGCGGTGCAGCGCATTTTCCGGGAAGTTCGCCACCAGCTGAAGAGCTACGACTGCCGCCGCGCCATCCTGGTGGGTCACAACGCGGCCTTTGATCTGGGCTTCATGAACGCGGCGCTGGAACGTACCGACATCAAACGCAATCCCTTCCACCCCTTCTCCTGCTTCGACACCGCGACCCTGGCCGGCGCGGCACTGGGCCAGACCGTGCTCGCCAAGGCCGTCACCGTCGCCGGCATCCAATGGGATGCCAGCTCGGCGCATTCGGCCTCCTACGACGCTGAGCGCACCGCGGATGTGTTCTGTTTTGTCTGCAACCACATGCAGTCGACCTATGCGGCGGCCCAGGAGCGGGCGGCACAGCTGGGATGGTTCGACAACGCGGTGGTCGAACCGGGCATCGGCGAGGTGTGAGACGCTAAGATCAGGCGGCGACGGCGCCGCTTTCGTGCAGCAGTTGCTTCAGTTCACCGCTGTGATACATCTCCAGCGCGATATCGCAGCCGCCCACCAGTTCACCCTTCACGTACAGCTGCGGGTAGGTGGGCCAGTTGGAGTAGCGCTTCAACGCCTCACGCAGCTCCGGCTCCTCGAATATGTTCACATGCTTGAATTGCGCGCCCACGGCGTTCAGGGCCGCCACGGTCTGCGCGGAGAAGCCACACTGCGGAAAATCCGGCGTGCCCTTCATGAACAACACCACCGGGGCCGAGTTCAGCTCGGCCTTGATCTTTTCCACTACGTCCATAATCCGATCCTCTTGATGGCGGCCCAAGGCCGCTGCGGGTGACATGCGCCAGATTATGGGGGCTGGGGAGGCATTCTTCAAACCGCGGCGCCTGCCACCTAGGAGGACACCTCCACGAAAGGGTGCGGGCGCCGCGCGAGTTTGCGCAGCGAATGGATGGTCAGGCCGACCAGGAACGTCACACCGCCGGCAACGACCGCCCAGGCCACCCAGCGGAACAAGGCTGGCAGGCCCTGCCAGCGGGCTGGATTGACATTCCAGGCGATCCACAACCACCACCAAGTCTGAGAATACATGACCAACGCCCCGGCCCAGGGATTGGGCGCGCGCGGTTTGGTCAGCCGGTTCGCCAGAACGGGCAGCGTCAGCAGCGGAATCAACACGAACACCGCAGTCACCTTCACATAGGCTGCGAGCGGCTGATGTTCAAGTTCCAACAGACTCAGCGCCAGGGCCAGCAACACCAGCAACGCGCCCACAGGAACGCTCAGGGCCACCAGACAAAGCCGTCGCAGCTGCTGCCTGCCGCCACCCTGACCCGGCAGCAGCGCCAACTCGGCCAACGCCTCGCTCTGCGAGACAAAAAGCCCCACCACGCGCGACAACGGCCCCAGCCAGCACAACCCAATGGCAACCACGAAGCTCATGGCCTCGGCGATATGCAACAGGATCGGGAACCCGCGCGGGCTGAGCGAGTTTTCAAACGACACCACCAGCAAGGGGACGCCCCCCAGTACGGCGCACAGTACCGCGAGCTCCAGCACACGCCGCTTCCATGACGTGGTGGCATAAGGCGGTCCTAAGGCCAGGCGCATCGCCCGCCAGGGCCGCGGAACCTGCGCTGGGTCCGCTGCGCTGCGGACCGCCGCGCTCAGACGCACGCCCGGCACCTTGCGTGTCCGTGAGCCCCCATGCCACAGGAGCGCCCCGCCGCTACCGGCCAGCGATCCCATTGCGATCAGCAAAACATCCCGGGCCGGTGCGCCCAGCGACCCGATGAAGGCGCACGGTGCGATGAAAACCAATGCGAGAATCAGGCACAGCGCGGCAGCCCGCAGCGGGCGAAGCTGCGGAATTCGCAACTCCTCCAGGACCTGCAGCAGCTCCCGCACCGAGAACACCAGCGACCAGGAGTACACCAGGTCCATCACAATGAGCACGAGGGTCGCGGATTCGCCGTGGTGAGGCACCTGCAGCGCCACCCAATAAATCTCCGCGGCCGCGCACCACGCACAGACCATCACCACCAGCGTGACCAGCTGAGTGGGGTTTGCGTAGATCGCAACGGCTGCCAGCCGCAGCCAACGCATCATTTCTGAAACCACGGGGCACCAGGATGATCCGTCACTTCAATGAACAGATCCTCAAGACTCATCGCCTCGAGGGAGCCGCCGCTGGCCACAGCCTCGCCTGGCCAAGCGTCAAGGCCCTGGCGCGTCAGCACAAGGGACACTCCGCCGTCGGGGCGCCGGCGGCGGGCAAGCTCGCCCGGCAGGCGCTTGCTCAGGGTGGCGGCGGCCTCCCGCGACAGACTCAATCTCGCGTGCGTTTCCTTCAGGTCATCCATCGGCGCATCGAGCAACAGCCTGCCCTCGTGCAGAAAGCACACGTGGGAGGCGACACGCTCCAGATCCGACACGATATGGGTGGAAAACAATACGGTGGTGCCGGCTTCCCCGGCGCGCACCGCGATCTCGCGCAGGAAGTCACGCCGCGCGACCGGATCCAGGGCAGAGGCGGGCTCATCCAGGACCAGCAATTCGGGGCAACTGGCCAGGACCCGAATCAGGGCGACGCGCTGGCGTTCGCCCGGGGAAAGCTTCGCAAGCCGCTGTGATGGGGCAATGTCCCAGCGCATCAGGGAATTCCACATGAATTCGCTGTCCCATTTCGGATAGAAGCTGCCGACAAACTGCAGCATGCGTTCTACCGTCATCCACTTCAGGGACTCCGGCAGCTGCGGCACATACCCCAGCCGGGATTTCGCGGCGTCAGTCAGATGCAGCGCCGGTTCGTCGAGGAGCATGGCGGAGCCTGAGTCCGGCATCAGCAGTCCCACCAGGATGCGCATGAGGGTGGTCTTGCCGGCGCCGTTGCGCCCGATGAGTCCCAGCACCGCTCCTTTGGGTATGGAGAAACTCACATCATCAAGGACCTTGCGGCCGCCGAAGTGCTTACGAATGTTCCGGCAGATCAGCGCCGATTCGTGAGATTCAGTCGTCTCGGATGCGCTCGCTGCGTTCATCATTCTGCCTCCCATAGCGCTCGCAATTTCTCGATGACCGCCTCAGCGCTCAGTCCGAGTTCACGGGCCTGACGCGACAGATCCTCCAGCAGCGGCTGCAGCTGCTGCAGGCGCCGATCGGTCGATTGCGCACGGCCGCGCACCGGCGCCACCACCATGCCCTTGCCGCGGCGTCGCTCCAGCAGACCTTCGAACTCCAGCTGGCCGTAGGCGCGCGACACGGTCATGGGGTTGATGGCGTGCCGGCCCGCCACGTCCCGGACCGAGGGCAGCTCATCCCCCGCACACAGCCGGCCGCTGGCGATCAGACGCCGTAGCTGCTGAGCAATCTGCCGATAGATGGGCTCGGCGGAGCCGGGCTGGATGACTAGCTCGTCTGACTCCATGTGTATCAAGACACTAATACAGTCGGGCCGCCACTGCAACCACCCCGGCGCCCGAAGGCTCAGCCGGGCCGGGTATCAGAACAGGCTGGGCACCCCGACATACAGCTGGTCTTCCAGGGAGTTGATCTGACGTAACAGATCATCGGACACGTGGCCTGCCATCAGGCGCCCCAGGTCCCAGACCTGCCAGGCGGCGAAGGGCTCCCAGGCGCCGATATAGAAGTCACCGGTGTCCTTGGTGAAGTTCACGACCGGACTCGCAATCAGTGCCGCCAACAGGTCCCGTTCGGTGGCCTCGCGAACGATGCCCTTGCCGGGTGGCCTCGTCGCCCACAGCAGCCGCAGCAGGTAAGCGTTGGGCAGGCTGTCGAACTGCGCTCGCTCGGACAGGTCAGGGGATTGTCGGGCGAAGGCGATGGCATAGCGCGGGTCGTTCCCGAACAACGGACCGGCCTTCTCGACCAGCGCACAGAACGGGCGCGGATCAGCGGGCATGCAGGCCGTGGCCGCTGGTCCTCGTGCGAGATTCATTTCTAGCACGGTGACCAGGGCCTCCAGACCCGCGCCACGATCGATGGCGCCCTCGGCACGGGATACATACACATCCTGGGCGGGCGGCACCGCATGGTTGGCGACCTCGCGGGACAGCAGCGCGAAGATGTCCGGGAACACGCTGGGCCACGCGGGCACCGCCGCCGCCGCGCTCAGATGCGGTGGCAGCGGAAAAGGTGCCTGCGCGCGCCACTGACGGCGGGTGAGCTTCCAGTGCATGACGACCGGGTCCTTGCCCGGACGCTGCGCCATGACCCAAAGCTCCTGCGGCACCTGGCCGGTGGCCGCAAGATCATCGGCAATCAACGGATGGATGTGCACAAAGCTCGCCCAGAACCGGCGCAGTCCGCCGCGCACGGCCTCGGGCACGGGTTCGGCGTCGTACCGCACCGCGACCACTTCCGCGCCGCCCTCCTCCCAGCGCGTGCGCCCATCCAGAACGCTGCGCTGCACCGATGGTCGCGGCAGTTTCTCGGACACCACACCCAGACCACTCTCCATCCAGAACGGATCCTGTGAATTCGGGTCCTTGTCCATGGGTAGTCCGGCCGCCTGCATGGACTTGCGCAGCGCAACCCGATTCTCAAGTTCCGCGACCCGGAACCAGACTTCGGCAAAGAGCGAATTGTTGAAGAAATGTTTGTCAGGATCGACGCTGTAGACACGGCGCAGCTGATAGTCGTGGAGCCGCAGACCATGCTGATCTGCCACGTAGTCGTAGTCCTTGCTCAGTCCAGCGCTGATTGTCTGCAGGTCCTGCCCGGCCACATCGCTTGAAAACTGCAGCTGCAGTTCACCCGTTCCCGGTGGGTGCAGCGACCGAACCTCGTCGCTGCCGGCGGCAGGCGACACAGCGGCGGCGGCGGTGCAACACAGGAGCAGGCACAGGGCCCCGGCGCAGCGCAGGCGTGTGTCCAGGCCATTACACCTCGAAGGTTTCATGCAGGCGCTCCCGGCTTGCCAATGGCTGGATCACATGCACAATTGTATCCGAACGTGCCAGTCATTCTGTGCTGAGGCCTGACCATGAAGAAGCTCGACCTTGCCCGGGTGCCCGCCAAGAGCGGCAGCAGTTATCCGCATCCCTTCGACACCCAGTGCCGCGGTCAGTCCTGCCAACGCCTGGCGCGCCATGCGGGCCTGACACTGTTCGGCGTCAACTTGACGGTCATCGAGCCGGGCGCCTGGTCCAGTCAGCGTCACTGGCACACCCATGAAGATGAGTTCATCTGGGTGGTGGATGGTGAGCTGACCCTGATTACCGATGCCGGCGAAGAGCTGCTGCGGGCCGGGGACTGCGCCGCCTTCCGGCGTGGCGAGCCCGACGGCCATCACCTGGTCAATCAATCCGGCCGAGCCGCCACAGTGCTCGAGATCGGCAATGCGGATGCGCAGGATCGCTGCACCTACTCGGACATTGACATGATCGCCGAAGGACGCGGCTACGCCCACCGCGACGGAACGCCGTATCCGGCGAATGAATGAAAGGGCGGCGGCCTCAGTGGGTGTAGGTCACCAGGATCTGACCCGCCGCCAGAATGTGGCCATCGATCGCCGTCAGTAACTGTCGTCCGGTCGTGTCCACCGGCAGGCCCAGAACCGTATCGAGCGCATACACGGTAATGGCATAGTGGTGCGTGGACCCTGGAGACGGGCAAGGCCCTGAATAGCCGAACTCACGCGCGTCATTCTTGCCCTGCTGGGTGCCATCCGGCAGCGGGTCCCGCGGCAGACCTTCATCCAGATCGCTTCGGTCGGCAGGCATGTCGAACACCAGCCAGTGGACGTAGTTGTGCCGATGCAGATGGCCGACGGGCGCGTCCTTGTCCTCCATCATCAGCACCATGCTCTTGGTACCGGCCGGCGGGGCACTCCAGGAGATCTGGGGTGAAAGGCTGGAACCCTTGCACCCGGCACCGTCCGGCAATGAACCGCTCGTGACACTGGTGCTGGTGACCTGCAGGGAAGCACTCACCTGCTGCTGAATCGTCTGCGGGCTGCACCCGTACAGGGCTGCCGCCAATGTCAGGGTCGCCAATAAGGGTCGCAGATGCTGCATGCCTGCAGTGTACACGACGGCCTATCCGGCGCTTACTTCGGTGCACACCAGTTTGGTTTCCAGATATTCACTCATGCCGAAGCTTGAACCCTCGCGACCCAGGCCGGACTCCTTCACGCCGCCAAAGGGGGCGACCGTGGTCGACATGAGCCCGGTGTTCACACCGACCATTCCGTACTGCAGGGCTTCGGACACGCGCCAGGCGCGATTCAGGTCGCGCGTGTAGAAGTACGCGGCCAGACCCGCCGTAGTGTCATTGGCGAGCGCAACGGCCTGCGCCTCGGTATCGAACTTCACGATTCCCGCCAAGGGTCCGAAGGTCTCCTCGCGAAACAGCGCAGCCTGTGAACTCACCTCGGTGATCACGGTGGGCTGGAAGAACGTGCCGCGCAGCCGCTTGCCGCCGGCGAGCAGCTTTCCGCCCTTGGCCAGCGCGTCCTCAACATGCCGCTCCACCTTCTCCAGCGCCGCTTGATTGATCAGCGGTCCTTGCTGCGTGACCGCCTCGAGGCCATCGCCAATCACCAGGTCTGCGACCTTGGCAGACAGCCTGGCGACGAATTCATCGTGAATGCCCCGCTGCACCAGGATACGGTTGGCGCACACGCAGGTCTGGCCGGTGTTGCGGAACTTTGAAGTCAACGCGCCCTCCACCGCCTTGTCCAGGTCGGCGTCATCGAACACGATGAAGGGGGCATTGCCCCCCAGTTCCAGGGACACATGCTTCACCGTGCCCATGCAACGCGCGGCGAGCAGCTTGCCGACCCGCGTCGAGCCGGTGAACGTGAACTTGCGAATGCGCGGATCGGTGGTGAGGACCTCGCCGATGGCGGTCGGCTCACCGGTCACCACGTTGAACACGCCATCGGGCACACCGGCCTTGGCTCCAAGCCAGGCCAGCGCCAGGGCCGAGAACGGGGTCAGTTCCGAGGGCTTCAGAATCACGGTGCAGCCGGCGGCCAGCGCCGGACCGACCTTGCGCGTGATCATCGCGGAGGGGAAATTCCACGGTGTGATGGCCGCGACCACCCCGACCGGCTCGCGCAGCACCACCAGCCGCTTATCCGGCATGTGTCCGGGAATCACCTGGCCGTAGACGCGGCGACTCTCCTGTGCAAACCATTCGATGAAAGAGGCCGAATAGGCGATCTCGCCGCGCGATTCACTCAGCGGCTTGCCCTGCTCGGCCGTCATCAGCCGCGCCAGATCCTCCTGGTTGGCCATGATCAGATCGAACCAGCGCTGCAGGATGGTGCCGCGCTCGGCGGCCGACACGCGTCGCCAGGACTCGAAGGCGCGCGCCGCGGCGGCCACCGCCCGTTCGCTCTCCACGGCACCCAGCGCCGGTACCCGACCCAACACCTGCTGGGTCGCGGGGTTGAAAACCTCCAGGGTCCGGTCCCCTTGGATCCACTGCCCATCGATGTAGGCCGCTTCGCGCAGCAGCTCACCGCTGCTCAAAGCCAGGCGCCCCTGCTCCTGATTCGTGGCATGCAACATCATGGCGACCTCCAGCCGCTGAGGATATCATTGCGGCAATGAACGCACTTCCGGCAGATCTCCCCGGTTCGCTGCCCGCGGATCTTGGCCGGCAGGTCGCTCAGGCCCTGAGCGAGGACGTTGCCGGGGGCGATGTCACCGCCAATCTGGTGCCGGCGCGGCAGCGGGTGCGCGGACGGGTGATCACCCGCGAACCCATGATCCTTTGCGGCATTGCCTGGGTCGAGGAGACATTCCGGCAATTGGACCCGCGCATCAGCCTCAACTGGGCGCTTGCCGAAGGCAGCCGGGCGCAGGCCGACGCGACCCTGCTGATCATTGAAGGCTCGGCGCGACCCATTCTCAGCGGCGAGCGCACGGCGCTGAACTTCCTGCAGCTGCTGTCGGCCACCGCCACCGAGGCACGGCGTTTCGTGGATGCCGTGGCCGGTACGGGTTGCACCATCCTGGATACGCGCAAGACCATTCCCGGATTGCGCACCGCACAGAAGTACGCCGTGGTCTGCGGGGGCGCCCGCAACCACCGCATGGGCCTGTACGACATGGTGCTCATCAAGGAGAACCATATCGCGGCGGCCGGTTCGATCACCCAGGCGATTGGCAATGCACGCCGCTCGGCGCCACGCCTGCAGGTTGAAACCGAAGTGGAGTCCCTGACGCAGCTCGAGGAGGCCCTGCTGGCGCGTCCCGACATCGTCATGCTGGACAATTTCACCCTCGAGGATCTGCGCACGGCGGTTGACCGCAATCGTCAGGCCGGATCCCCGGTGAAGCTCGAGGCCTCGGGGGGCGCCAGCCTGGAAACCGTACGCGCCATCGCCGAGACCGGAGTTGATTTCATCTCGGTGGGCTCGATTACCAAGCATGTGCACGCGATCGACCTGTCGATGCGATTGGAATATTCCCCTTAAGGGCACTCAGATGCGCAGCGGCGTCGCCATTTGTTTGGGCAATGCGCTTCTGCTGTTGGGGATTGCCGCCCAGGCGGATCCCGCAACTCCAGATCTGCATGCGTTGCTGAGCATCGGCACCACCAAGCCGCAGACGAACCTGAGATGGGGAATGGGCCAGGCACAGGTTCAGGCGCTATATCCGCAGTTTGTACCGCAGACCTTGGCCCTGGGCACCCACACTCTTCAGGGCGCGATTCGCTTTCGTGGCTGCAACTTCACCTTGCGGCTGGACAGCGATAACAACCCCAAGCCCCAAGGCATGCTTGAGTCGGCAGGTGCGGAGTATGCATCGGGCAATCTGCCCCGCTGCCGAGCCGGCTTGGAATCCGGGCTCAGGGCGCTTTATGGGCGACCTGAAATCACCCAACATCCGGCGGGGTGGCCCGACGGCTCGGGGCCTCCCGCCACGGTGATCATGGACTGGTCGAGCCCCAACACTTGCATACGTCTGTGGTGGGAAGACACCGCAGGACATTGGCGCCAGTCCTTGCGTGTGACTTTGAGCGAGAAGCGCGCCGGCTGCGGCGGCTATGACGATCAGGTCGTCACCCAATGAGGTTAGGTCCCGACCGCCTTTAAGACCCGCTGCGGCTGCGCGATGCCGTAGCCCTGTGCATAGTCGACGCCCAGGCCGGTCAGCATCTGAATGATCTCGGCGTTCTCGGCGAACTCGGCGATGGTCTGCTTGCCGGTGAGGTGGCCGATCTCATTGATGGAGCGCACCATCTCACGATCGATGGGATCGCGCAGGATTTCGCGCACGAAGCTGCCATCGATCTTCAGGTAGTCGACCGGGAAATGCTTGAGGTAGCCGAACGAGGACAGGCCGGTGCCGAAGTCATCCAGCGCGAACTTGCAGCCCAGTTCCTTCAGCGACTGGATGAAGCGGTTGGCCTGCGAGAAGCTCGCCACCGCCGCGGTCTCGGTGATCTCGAAACAGATCTTCGAAGCATCCAGGCCGCTGCGGTGGAACTGGTCGATGACGAACGGCAGGAACTTGTCATCTCCCAGGCTCTGCCCGGACAGATTGATGGAGCACAGTTTCAGGGTCTCGCGTTCGTCGGCCTCGGAGACCAGCCAGCGCAGCGCATTCTCGATCACCCAGCGATCGATGGCCGGCGCAATGCCATAGCGCTCGGCCGCGGCGATGAAATTGTCCGGCGAGACGATGCGGCCGCCCTCATCGCGCATGCGCAGCAGCAGTTCATAGTGCTGGCCCGGATCGGGGCGCTGCAGCGGCTGGATGGCCATGCGGAAGAGCTCAAAGCGGCCCTCCTCCAGCGCCGCGTTGATCCGCGCCGCCCACTGCATCTCGCGCCGCCGTCGCATGAGCTCGATGTCGTTCTCGGCAAAACTGTGGACCCGGTTGCGTCCGGCTTCCTTGGCCGCCTGGCAGGCGCTGTCGGCGGCCGACAGAATCGACGCCACGTCCTCGTTCTCGGCGGTGATGGGCACCACGCCGACGCTGGCACCAAGCCTGAATACCCGATCCTCCCAGGTGAAACGGAAGGTGCGCACCGCCTCGCGCAGCTGCTCGGCGGTGTGCATGGCCTCATCCAGCGAGCAGCTTTCCAGCAGGATTCCGAACTCGTCCCCGCCCAGGCGTGACAGCGTGTCGCGCCAGCGGACCTTGGATTTGAGCAGCGCGCCCACCTGGCCCAGCAGCGCATCACCGGCGCTGTGTCCGCAGCTGTCGTTGACGATCTTGAACTGATCGATGTCCAGGTAACACAAGGCGTAGGAGGCCTCGCGCGCCTTGGCGCTCTTCAGCGCCCG
>Ga0210391_10000729_pt1 | contig 32417 bp, 22 predicted proteins | sample IncBWC12OmetaG_FD_160573 | JGI IMG/M metagenome (GOLD analysis project Ga0210391, IMG submission 160573) | Forest soil microbial communities from Barre Woods Harvard Forest LTER site, Petersham, Massachusetts, United States - Inc-BW-C-12-O ... | reverse complement strand
AGCAACGCACACAGGCGAAACAACCCACGCATCCTAACGACTCCTGACTTCGGAAACGCTCTGCTCAGGAAACACAAAGCTCGCTGTATAGCCAACCACACACGTGACGAGGGAGCCGATCAGCACCCACCAGGTCCACGCAATCTTCGGGACGCCGAGCGGGTGGCCAACCCAGATGAAGGCCAGCCAGCGCGGCTGTACCCATAAGAGCAGGTTCACTACCACTCCGGCGACCATTCCGGTGATCGCGCCATTTTCCGTGGCGCGGCGGCTCAGTGTCCCGAGCAGGAAAACGCCCAGCATCGCGCCCCACAACACGGACGCGATGGAGAGGCCGATCTCGACGACGTGGCCGCCATTCCGCGAAAACATGGCGAGCACGAAGAGCACAACCGCCCAAATCACGGTCAGCAGACGCGATAGTCGAGTGCGCAGCCATTCCGGCATGTCCGGATGGCGCGGCAAATAAAAATCGACCACCGACGTCGACGCGAGCGAATTGAGCGCCGCGCTCAGGTTCGACATGGCCGCCGCAAGAATGGCCGCCACCATGAGCCCGGCAATGCCGACAGGCATCTGTTGGACGATGAACTGCGGGAAGATGCGATCCGCGCTGAGCCCGGGCTGCGCGCCGGTATTCCGGTAATAGACCCAGAGGCCTGCGCCGATGAACAGGAACAGCGTGAACTGGAAGAACACCACCGCGCCGCTGACCAGCAGCGCCACGCGCGACTCGCGCAGGTTTTTCGCCGCGAGCAGCCGCTGCACCATCAATTGATCGGTGCCGTGGCTGGCCATGGTGAGGAAGCATCCGCCGACGATGCCAGCTTGAAAAGTGTAGGTCTCCGCGATGGACCAGGAGAAATGCAGCACGGTGAGTTTGTGCGCAGCGCCGGCGGCGGACACTAGCGCGCTCCAGCCGCCAGGGATACGGTGACACACCGTGGCCAGCGCCACCAGTGATCCAACCACGTAGAGAAACATTTGCACGACGTCGGTCCAGATCACCGCAGCCATACCGCCTTCGAACGTGTAGAGCAGGGTGAGCGCGGAAAGAATGGCAATGGACGCGAGGTCGCCCGTGCCAATGGCGACTCCCACCACTATGGCCACGGCAAAGACGCGCACGCCTTCTGCAGCGGCGCGCATAGCCAGAAACAGCGCGGCGGTGAAGCGGTGCAGGCGCCGCCCGAAGCGCTCGCCGATCAGCTGATAGGCAGTGAGCAGCTCTCCGCGAAAATAACGGGGCAGGAAAATAATGCATATGACCATGCGGCCGAGCAAATAGCCCATGGCAAGTTGCAGGAATCCGAAATCGCCTGCGAACGCGAGGCCCGGCACGCTGATGATGGTGAGGGTGCTGGTCTCCGCTGCCACAATCGACAGCGAGATGGCCCACCACGGAAGATTGCGGTCCGCCAAAAAGTAGGAGCGCAGCGAACGCTCTCCGGATTTGCGAAAACGCAGGCCGAACAGCGTAATGCCCGCCAGATAGACCGCGACCAGGACCAGGTCAATCGCGCGCAGATGGGTTGGATGGGCGAGCAATGAGGACATCCGCGAGATTCAACTCCTGGCAGGCAAAGGCATCGGACCAGCGTCTTCCGGCAGTGCCGACCGCGCCTGGGTCATCTGCCCATCCTCCAACGGTCCGGCAAAAAAGTCCAATCGGCTCGCACACAAAAGCAAATGCCACCAGTGACGGTGGCATTTGCCTGGTTGGAGCGGTTGGGTTAGTAGTTCAGTTTGAGTGAGAACTCGACCTGGCGGCCGGGATTCGATCCATCGAGCAGACCGAAGGCCCCAACGGTTCCCGCGCCGCCGCCGTAGTAGCCGGTGGTGCGCACACCGTTGCATGCTCCGCAGGAACTGTACTGACCCCACCAGCTTGCGGGAACGCTGAAGACGGGGGTGTTGGTGAGGTTGATGAACTGCGCTGCAAGAGCCACGTTGACCTTTTCCGTGATGGGGAAGTGCTTCATCAGGTTCAGATCGGCGGTCTTGAGGGCGGGGCCGCGCAACGCGCCGGTCTGGCAGTTGCCGAAATCTCCATCCGCAACTTCGGAGACCGCTCCCGGATCGAGATTGGTCCTGCCGATGCTGCCCCCAATCTGCACAGTCTGCATGCCCACGGAACGAGGAGCGCCGGCTACGCAATCCGGACGAGGTTCATAGGAGCCAACCAGTGAAGCGGCGGACAGCGGGTTTTCGTCGCCCATGTACGCGCCGGCAAAGGGCGTGATGCCAAAGCCGGAGTGGAAGGAGAGGTCGACTGCCGTCTGCCAGCCGCCGATTACTTCATCCACCGCGTGATTGACGTTGCTGGCCAGCATCTTTCCCCGCCCGATGGGCAGGCTGTAGACGCCGAACGCAGTAAGGTTCTGCGACGTATCGATGGTGCAAATGCCGTAGTCACCCTTGGGGTCGTACTCGTTCTGGAAGAAGTTCTGGGTGGCCTGGGTCTGCGATTCCCCTGTTCCTTCCTCGTCGCCGTAGGAACCGAAGTAGCCAAGAGAGTTTGTCAGGCATTTGGACCATGTATAGCTGGCCTGCAGGTCGAGACCGTGATAGTTACGTTGGGCGAACGTTACTTCCAGCGCGTTATAGCGGGAGATGCCGTCGGACGCGTTGTAACGAGCCTGCGCGCCCGCATTGACGATGGGCTGCATGAAGGGTCCAGGCGTCACGACGCCAGACGAGTTGATCTGCTTCTGGTTGTAGAGGTAGATGTCAGACATGTGGTCATCTTTGTTGCCCACATAGCCGAGAGTCGCCACAGTGTTGGCGCGGAACTGGTGCTCGACCACCAGGTTCCACTGCTGGTCAACGGCCGGTTGCAGATGGGGATTCGTCGCGTGAGCCTGACCGCTGGCAAAGCAGGCCGCAGCGAACGACACGAGCTGCGTCGGAGTGCAGGCGGCGGAGAAGGGCGTATATCCCTGGTCCAGCGTGGTCACGGGATACTGCAGGCCCGCGCCGGAGTTATTGATTTCGTTATGTAACTCGACATTGGGAGGATTGACGACGGCCATGTTATTGACGCCGTTGCCTTCCATGTAGCTGGAAATATCGTAAGCGCCGCGGAGCACGGTCTGCGGAGCCCAGCCCGGTTGCCACGCAAAACCGATGCGCGGCTGGAAGTTGTCAATGCCCGTGTAGGTGTCATAATTGGTGCCGATCTCGGGCGTACCGGTCAGCAGATCGTAATTCACGTTGTTGCTGGAGTTCTTGTCGCCGCGCGGAGTAGTGATTTCATAGCGAAGACCGAGGTTGAGGGTCAGGTCATGCGTCGCGCGGTAATTGTCCTGCGCGAAACCTGCGATGAGGCTGTTGCGAAGGTGGAAGCGGAACGGCACGCCCTGTTGCACGTTATTCGGCAAACCAAGCAGGAAGTCGGCAAATGCGTTGCCGTAGTTTCCGTTGCTGCCGGTGTATTGGCCGTTAAAGCTGAATGAACCCGCAGCGCCCTGGTTGCCGGCATACACGTCGTTCATCATGTAGTGGTAGTACTCGAAACCGCCGTGGACGGTGTGCTTGCCGTGGGTCCAGGTCAGCGCGTCTTCCGCTTCATAGGTGGTGTCGTGGAAGATTTCCACGCCGTCGGAACTGCCGATGCCTGTGTAGCCGAAGCCCATCGCGGGCAGGATGGTTTCCTGCACACCGGGAAGCCCGAACTCCTGGGGTAAATTGCCGCTGGTAGCGTTGGTGTAGATCTGGTCGTTGGCCGGGAAAATCTGCGCGCCGAGGCGAACTTCATTCACCAGGGTGGGAGAAATGGTGCGATCGTAGTTCACGACGAAATTCTTGAGCGGATATTCGCGCGTGAGATTCGGCGTCAGAACGTCGGTGCCGTTGGTGCTGGTGTTGATGGTGTACTGCTGAGAGTAACGGCCCATAATGTGATCGCTGGGCGAGGCCTGCCAGTCGATCTTCAGGTCGCCCTGATACGAGTGGACGTAACCGGCAGTGTAGTAAGTAGGATCTTCTTCCTGGGCGGCAAAGAGTGGAGACGCGACCAGAGCCGCGGCCACTTTGCTGTTGATGGGCACCTGGTTATTCGGATACGGCTGCCGGCTGGCAACGGGCGCCACCTGGCCGGCGTTCGGTCCAGTGAGGTAGGTGGGGCTGTAGAGCTGATAGGCGGTGTTCGAGCAGACGCCGTTGACAAATGAAGCGTCCTGGCTGGTACACAGCGCGCCAAGGTTACCAGTAAGGAATGCCGTCGGGAGAACGGTGTTTGTATTGGCCGTCTTCGGCGTGTTGTTCATCTCTCCCTGGAAATCGGCGAAGAAGAACAACTTGTTTCTGATAATGGGACCGCCGATGGTGCCGCCAAACTCGTTCCACTGGAGATCGGGACGCGGCAGCACGGAAGACGTCACATTGGGAATCACCAGCGCGGCATTGGCCTTATCCTGCCAGGAATTTGCATCCAGATCGGTGTTGCGGATGTATTCGAAGATGTCGCCGTGAAACTCGTTCGAGCCGGACTTGATGGACTCGACGATGACGCCGCCAATGTAGTTGCCGTAGTCGGCCGGAGCATTGCTGGTGATGATGTTCATGTTGTCGACGGCGTCCGGGGCGGCCACGTACGCAACATCGTTGTTGTCAGGCTGGTTGACATCCATGCCGTCGAGCGAGAAATTGTTGTCCTGCTCGCGCGCACCGTTGACGTAGGGGCGGCCGGTGCCGAAAGTGGTTTGCGACGACTCAAAGGCATAGATGTTCGGGCTGACTACGCCCGGAACCAGTAGCGTGAGCTGGTTCACGTCGCGAGTTGCCAGCGGGAGCGAGCTGACAGCATTGGCGTCGAGTAACGTCCCAATCTCGGTGGAATCCGTCTTCAGCAGCGGCTGTGCGCCGCTGACACTCACCGTTTCATTCACCTTGCCTACGGCTAGCTTGAAGTCGATGCGGGCTACCTGATTTAGTTCGAGAGTGAATGCAGCACGCTCTTCGGTCGAAAATCCCGGCGCCTCCACTTTCAGGGCAATGTCTCCGACGCTGACGCGGGGAAACTCGTAAACGCCATCGCTGTCCGTTTTTGTGGTCCACGTTGTACCCTGCTTCACGTCGCGGGCGGTGACGGACGCACCCGGGACCGCTGACCCGGCCGGATCCGTCACTGTCCCTGTGATAGAAGCGGCAGATTGCTGCGCCCGCATAGACGCCGGCGCGAGGAATAACAGGCCGATCAGACAGCTACAACTGATCGCCGCGAGCAAATTCCTTTTCCTGAAGTTCACTGGATTCTCCTTAAAATGGCCATTCAATGCGCCGAAGGTCTTGCACGAGCTATATAGCACCGTAGTATTGCTATATAGCTTTCCTCGCAACATGTCAAGAAGCGTCTTGCAATAAAATCTGTGGATATCCGGTTGCGATGGACCGGCAACCGGTTTCATTTTGGTGTCCACTGCGCGTCGTCGCCCTGTTTTGAAGCATAGATTTCATTGCGTATTCAATACTTCAGGGCGAAGGCTGCGGCGTAGTGCAACTTTGCCGCTTGAACTTTCAAGGCATGAACCACAAAACGCTTTCTTGCAAGCTATATAGCAGTCTGCTAGGATGCAAATCCAGCACTATAGCACCTCAAAGCGGTAAAGCGATTCTGCTATGGTGTGTTGGGTGGCCGGACTGTTGCTGAGGCAGCTCGTTCCGGGGTTCGAGCCGAAACCGAAGCTTAGAGAACGATGCCAACTCGCATTGAAGAACCCGCCTATAAGCGGATCCAGGGTGTGATTCGTCGCCGTATCGACTCCGGGCACCTCAAACCCGGCAATCTTGTTCCCTCGGAACGGGAACTGGCGAAGATTCATCGCGTTAGCCTGATGACCGCGCGCCACGCGCTGACCGAACTGGCGCGGGACGGTGTCGTGGAGCGACGCCACGGAGCCGGCACCTTTGTTGCGCCACCCAAAGTTCACTTCAACAAGCTGCTGGGTTACACCGAGCAGATGGCGAGCCTCGGCCTCACCGCCCATTCGCGGATCGTGTCGTCAGCAATCGTCAACCGCGAGCATGAAATTGCGGCGAGGCTGGGCCTCGCGCCCACCAGCCGTCTGGGCCGTTTGGAGCGCGTTCGTCTGGTAGCGGACGAGCCGGTGGCGCTCGAGGTCTGCTACTGGTCGGCCGACGAGTTCCCTGCCCTGATGGAGGCTCCGCTGGATCGCGTGTCGCTCTTCTCCATGCTGGAGCAGGAATGCGGGATCGAAATGGCCTATGCCGACGAGGAGATTGACGCCACCGACGCCGATCAGCGCATGGCCGAACTGCTGTCGATCCCGCGAGGAGCGCCGCTGCTGCGCATGCGCCAGCTCATCTTCTCAACGACCGGGCGTGCCACCGTTTATGTGACCGGCTTCTATCGCTCCGGTCGGCACACGCTGAGGATTCGCCGCTTCCGTTAATCGTCTCAATAAGGAAGGGCAGCCGGAATCGTGCTCCGGCTGCCGTTTCTTTTGCGCGGTTGCGGGTTATCCCTGCGCGGGATGGAGGACGCGGAAGGTGTTGCCGCCGTTCGACCACACCAGCAGCAGAGCATCCTGTCCCTGCGGCACGCTGCCGAGCGCCTCGGCCACGTCCGAGGCCGAACGTACTGGCTTGCGGTTGACCGAAACGATGACGTCACCCTGCTGCAGACCTGCATCGTCCGCCGGACTGCCCGAGCGCACATTCTCGATCACCGCACCCTCCACGTTTTTCGGCGCCTGAATCTGGCTGCGCACATCAGGTGTGAGGTCGGCGAGGCCCAGGCCCCATTTCCCTTTGCCGTTGCCGTTCTGCGCCACGTCATGCGTCGAACCCCCGTTCATCGATTCCAGCGTGACGGGTACATTCAGCGTTTTTCCGTCGCGCGAGACTTCGAGGTGAATGGTGGTCCCCGGCTGCTGCTGGCCCACGCGCATTTGCAGTTCGCCCGCGTCCGTGACCGGCTGGCTATTCAGCTCCGTGATGACGTCGCCGGTTTTCAGGCCAGCTTTTTCACCAGGCGCATCCGGCGTCACGTTGGTTACGACTGCGCCCACTGCTTTCGTCATGTTGAAGAACTTCGCGTTCTCCGGCGTGACGTCGCTGATGGTCACGCCCATCATGCCGTGGTTGACGTGCCCGTCTTTGATCAGCGCGTTCACGATCGGTTCAGCCACTTCCGTGGGGATCGCGAAGCCCATGCCGGAAAAGGAGCCAGTGGGAGAAATCAGGAACGTGTTGATGCCGATGAGCTGGCCGCGCGCATCCACCAGCGCTCCGCCGGAGTTGCCCGGATTGATGGCGGCATCGGTCTGGATGAATTCGCCAGGCTTGCGCGCATCCGCTTCAGGATTCGGCCGGTTCAGCGCGCTGATGATGCCGCGCGTCACCGTGAAGCGGAATCCGTACGGGTTGCCGAAGGCCAGCACCAGTTCGCCGGGACGCAGTTGCGCTGAATCGCCCCACGAGACGCTGGGCAGGTTCTTCGCGTCGATCTTGATGACGGCGAGGTCGTTGAGCGGATCGGTGCCGACGAGCCTCGCCGTGTACACGTCGCGGTTGCTCATGGTCACATGGATATCAATTGCGCCCTGCACCACGTGATTGTTGGTCACGATGTAGCCATCCGGAGAGATGATGACGCCGCTGCCCAGACCCTTTTCGATCTGCGGACCGCGCGGCTGCATCGGTCCCTGGAAGAACTGGCCAAACGGCGAGCCGGGGCCGAAGAATTGCTGCATCTGCTGCTGCTGTTGTTGCCCCTGCTGACCCTGGTCACTATCGTCCTCCGCGAATTCCTGCGGACCCTGCTTCGACGTGACCGTCACGTTGACCACGGCCGGCGTAACACGTGCTGCCAAGGATTCCATGGCCTGATCAAGCGCGAGCAGCGCGTTATTTTCGTCGGGCGGAGCCGGCGCCGGCGCTGCGATGGCTGCTGATGCGGGCCTCGCAAATTCCCATGCTCCAGCGCCCACCAGCACTCCGGCGGCAAGAACCGGAATCACCATGCGATGGGTTAACAACGATTGCATTTTCATTTCTGTTTCTCCTTTTGCAACTAATTACTTAGTTGATTGATTCAAAAAATTTGATCTAAATCGACGACTGCATCGATCCAGCTTCTGCCGCGGGCATGAATGTCACCACGCGATAAATCCGAATGTGCCATGATCCTGATTCGTCCTGTTCCAGCACCTGTAGCGTGTGCACCTGCATTACGCCAGTTGCGCTGACCGGTACGGTGTCCGACTTCGATGCGGAGGCTGGGCCCGCAACCGCATAGTCGGTCTCCGCGGTCTCAACCACCATCACCATCTGCATGGCGGGCGCTGCGTTCTCGGGCTGCTTTGCCGCGTGCGGTTGGCTCGGTTCATCGAGCTTCGCCATCACTACAGCAGGCGCCGCGTTGTGTGAAGCGGTCTGCTCCGGCGCTGCAGATCGAACCGAAGCCACCATACTCGGCGCTGCTTTGCGAATCACAAGCGGCTTGCGCTGCTGCACTGGATGAAACATCGCAGGCACGACGGCCGCGCCGTGCAGCGTCGCATTGAACGATGCAGAGCGAATGGCGCGATTTTGTGTGGCGGCCTGCACGGGCGATCCAGCCCGATCCGGCGCGAACTCCACCAACTGCGGCGTAAAGGCCAGCACGCCGCAGGATGCGACGCACAAAGCCGCAGCCAGTCCCAGAGCGCCTCGGCCCACGCGCGTGGTCGCCGCTGATTTTCCTTCGAGAATCCGGGCAATGCGCACGGATGCATCGCGAGCCCGCGCCACAGCGGCCTGGGCCATCGTCCATCCGTGACGCGCGCAACTGCGCTCCAGCAGGCCGATCAGGGTTCCCGCATACGCATGCGGATTTCCGGTTTCCGCCAGTACCGCATCGTCGCATGCCATTTCGCGTTCAACGGCCAGTCGCGCATCGATCCACCAGACGGCGGGATGGAAGAACAGCACCGCGCGCACCGCCTTCTGCAGCAGATTGGTCCAGTCGTCGCCGCGCCGCAGATGCGACCGCTCGTGAATCAGTATGGGCTTCAGTTCGTCTGCGGTCATTTCGCGCAGGCACCAGGCGGGAAGAACGATAGCGGGATGGAAAAATCCAATCGCCGCGGGCACGCGCACTTCTTCCGACGTCAGCAGGCGCACGCGCCGGCGCTTTCCTGCGCCATCCTTCGGCTGCATGACTTCCTGAAGGATAGGATCAAGCGCGGATATTTCAACCTCAGCACATTTTCTGCGCAGATCGCGCACCTGCCAGACGCCCGCGATCACGCGAGCCATCGCTACAGCTGCGATCGGAATCCACAGTGCGACAAACAAAACAGCCCAGAATCCGGGGACGGTGACTTCGGCATGACCAACGCTAAGAGCATGCCGACCCGCCTCCATGCCGCCCAGCAACGGCAGCCCGGCGACGCTAGCCAGCGCAACCAGCCAAACCGCGAATCGCGTTCCGGCATTGTGGCGACCCATCAGGCGCAACAGGATCCACGCGCACAATGCGATCAGCAATCCTTCAGGAAGAGAATTGAGCACGCGCTCCACAGCAATTTGCGCGAAGCTTTCCACGCCCGGCATCTGGATGGGGAATACGGTCATTGCGCATCGCTCCGCATCTTGCCGCCGCCATCGCTCGCTTCCAGCATTTTGCGCAGCCGCTCCAGTTCTTTCGGCGCGATGCCGCGATCTTCCAGGATGTTAAGCACCAGATCTTCGTGAGAGTCGCGAAAGAACCGGCTGACGAGATGGCGAATTTCGAGGCGGCTCACCACCTCGCGGCCCACGGCGGGACGATAAATGTGCGCGCGCCCATCCTTCACGTGCTCCACATAGCCCTTGCGCTCGAGAATGCGGATGGTGGTCAGCACGGTGTTGTACGCCAACGCAGGCTGGGCGGGCAGCGCATCCAGAATCTGCTGCACGGTGCCCGACTCCTTCTGCCACAGCACCTGCATGATGGGCAGTTCAGCTTCGGTCAGCGTTTCTGAAGTCTTCCGTGCCACCTGGAAACCAACCCTCCACTTCGTTAGACACAAATCTGAATCAAAAGTAACTAATTTTATAGTTGCTGCGCAAGCCCCGGCTTAAGACTGCGGAAACTTCAACATTTCATGAGGTTTATCCGAAAGCGCGGCTCGTTTCGAGCAACGATCCCCATCAGCAGTCCACAGCGATCCCCGCCAAGGGCGTTCAATCCTTCCACCTCTATGCGTGCAATTTCCCGCAAGGTACAATCCTGGACAGTTCCAGCAGACTGAATGCACTTTCACCTTGCAGGGATGCGGCTTCCCTCCAATCGCACCGGGCAGGGACCAGGGATCACGGCGGCGCCGAACCTGTCGAGGTAACCTGCGGAGGGCTGGGAAAAGCCAATGGCGAGTACTGAAGAACGAGTCGGAAAGTTCCTTCGCAGCCTGCTGCAGAACAAGTCGGCCCTTGAGATTGCGCAATCGCTCGTGGGCGAACCGAAGGCGATACCGCCGCGGATCCCGGGCGGCAGTTCAACATCGCCCATCGCGATGGATAAGCGGTGGCAACTGCTCAACCTGCCCGAGGCCCGCCACGAACTGCTGGATCACCGCACCGCGGAGCAGGCAGACACATATCAGAACAATATTGAAAACCTGATTGGGACAGTGAAGGTTCCAGTGGGGCTGGCCGGACCGTTGCGCGTCCGCGGCATGTTCGCATCCGGCGACTACTACATTCCGCTGGCCACCACGGAAGCTGCGCTCGTCGCATCGTATTCGCGCGGCTCCCAGGCCATTACCGAAGCAGGCGGATGCGTCAGCATTCTGCTGCACGAAGGCATGCGCCGCTCCCCGGGCTTCGCATTTAGATCCCTGAAAGAGGCGGGCCTGTTCGCTATTTGGTGCATCGACCAGCGGGCAGCGCTGGGTGCAGCCGCCGCCACGACAACGAAGCATGGAGAGCTGATCGATCTCGGCATCGCCATCGAAGGCAACCACGTTTATCTGATTCTTGAATTCACCACCGGCGACGCGTCCGGACAAAACATGGTCACCATCGCCACGCAGGCGATCTGCGAGCATATCGCCGCCAATTCCCCGATCACGCCACAGTTTTATTGCGTGGAGGCGAACCTTTCCGGCGACAAAAAAGCGACGGCCCACTCCTTTGTTACGGTGCGCGGCAAAAAGGTCTCCGCTGAAATCACCCTGCCCGCCGAGATTGTGAAGAACAAGCTCAACTCCACGCCGCAGCAGATGGAGCGCTACTGGCGCATCTCCTCGATAGGAGCGGTGCAGAGCGGGAGCATTGGCATCCAGGGCCACTTTGCAAATGCGCTGACCGCCCTCTACATCGCATGCGGACAGGATCCGGCCTGCGTTGCTGAATCTTCGGTAGGCGTCACGCGCTTTGAAATTACTGACTCCGGCGACCTCTACGCGGCGGTCACGCTGCCCAGCATTGTGGTGGGCACGGTCGGCGGAGGGACTGCGCTGCCCAGCCAGCGCGCCTGCCTCAACATCCTCGGCCTCGCTGGCGAAGGCAAGGCACGCGCGCTGGCGGAGTTGTGCGGCGCACTGGCGCTGGCGGGAGAGATTTCCATCGCCGCCGCATTGGCTTCCGGCGAATTTACCCAGGCCCATCGCAAACTGGCCCGCGGGCGCGATGCGGCTCCCGAGGAGAAACATGGCTAACCGCTGGTGGGTGTACCAGCGAGAACGCTTTCCCCTGTTCGTTCACTCGCCGGTCATCCTCGCGTTCAGCCTGTCCGCGGTCAGCTACTCCGCATTGCTGCGCGGAGCGACGGCTCTGCCTGGATGGAAACCGTGTTTCGTCGCCTTCGCGAATTCCATGCTGTCGTTTCTGCAACTGCGTCTGGCCGATGAATTCAAAGACTTCGACGAAGATTCAAAATTCCGCCCGTATCGTCCGGTGCCGAGCGGCCTGATCAAACTGCGCGAGCTGGGATGGGTGTGGGGCGCGTGTATCCTCACGCAACTGGGGCTTGCTTTGTGGCTGTCACCGCGGCTGATCGGGCTGCTGGCCGTCACCTGGATTTATCTCGTCCTCATGAGCAAGGAATTCTTCGCCCGCCAATGGCTCAAGGAGCGCCCCATCATTTATATGGTCACGCACATGGCCATCATGCCGCTCGTGGACCTGTATACAACGGCGTGCGATTGGGTTCCGCTCGGCTACAAAAAACCTCCGCATGGACTGCTGTGGTTTCTGCTGGTCAGCTATTGCAACGGCGTGGTTCTTGAAATCGGCCGCAAGATTCGGACGCCCGTGGATGAGGAGAAGGGCGTCGAAACCTACAGCTTTCTGTGGGGGCGCCGCAACGCGGTGCTGGTGTGGCTCGCGGTGATGACGCTGACCGCGGCCCTTGCCGTCGAGGCTGCGCGCGGCATCGCCTTCGGCATCCCGGCCACCGTTCTTCTGGGATCGCTGGTCGCCATTTCGGGCTTTCTCGGCGCGCGTTTTCTCGCGGCAGAAGTTCCAGGGCGCGGCAAGACGCTGGAGACGATCGGCGGCGTCTGGAGCCTGATTCTCTACCTCAGCCTCGGCGTCATTCCCATCGCACTCCGTTACGGGTGGCACAGATGAAATACACGCTGTGCAGCGGGACGATCCACGAGCTCGGCGGCAAGGCCCTGGCGCTGGCGCGGCTCACCGCTGCGGAGTTGCCGGTCCCGGAGTGGTTCGCGGTGCCGCCTACTGCATTTACGCAGAGCCTCTCGCAGGAACAACAAGTCGCTCTCTCGGAGGGCCGAATTGAATCCGTACAATCTGCGCTGGCATCGCTGCGACCGGGACCGCAGGTTGCGGATGAGATTGCAGCGGCCGTCGAGGCGATGAAGTCCGGCGGCGCACGCTTTGCCGTGCGCTCATCAGCGGTGGAAGAGGATGGCGCGGAGAATTCCTTCGCCGGGCAACTGGAGAGCTATTTGTTCGTCGAACCAGAGTCCATCTGCCAACGCATCGCCGACGTGTGGCGCTCCGGTTTTAGCGAGCGGCTGCTGGAATACCGGCGACAACGCGGCATGCCGGCATTGCCGGCGTCTGCTCCGGCTGTGCTGGTGCAACGCATGCTGGATGCCGACCGCGCCGGTGTAGCGTTTAGCGCCAACCCCGTCAGCGGCCGGCGCGGCATCGCCGTCGTCTCCGCGGTCTTCGGCATTGGCACCTCGTTGGTCGGCGGCGACGAGGACGCCGACACCTACGACGTCGATCGTGGAGGACGAATCGAGCGGCAGTCGATCGCCGCGAAAACAATTCTCCATCATTTTGATCCGGCATCGCGCGAAGGGGTCTCGGCGCAGCCAGTTGTTGCTGATCTCGAAACACAGCCTGTCCTGTCCCCCGACGAGGCCGCGTCTGTGGCCGCTCTCGCGCGCAAAGCCGCTGCGGTTTTCGGTCAACCGCAGGATATTGAATGGGCCATCGAGCGAGGCACTCTCTATCTGCTCCAGGCACGCCCCATCACGACTCTGCGTACCCTGCCCGATCCCGACGGCGCATTGAATCTGTGGGACAACAGCAACATCACCGAGAGCTACAGCGGCGTCACCACTCCGCTCACATTCTCGTTTGCGCGCTCCAGCTACGAGAGCGTCTACCGGCAATTCTGCCGGATGCTGAACGTCTCGCCGCGCACGCTCGCGGCCAACGATCGCGTATTCCGCAACATGCTCGGCCTCATTCGCGGACGCGTGTATTACAACCTGCTCAACTGGTATCGCGCGCTCGCCATGCTGCCCGGTTTCACCGTGAATCGCCGCTTCATGGAGCAGATGATGGGCGTGCGCGAGAGCCTGCCCGATGAGGCTATCAGCGGGAAGAAGAGCGCGAGCCTGGGCGCGCGCATCGTCGATGCTCGCGACGTCGCCGCGATGATCTTCGGCCTCGGCTGGAATTATCTGACCCTCGAAGATCAGATCCGCAAGTTTTATCTCCGCCTCAACACGGCCCTCGCTGAGCCTTCGCCGTCACTTGCCGAGATGCGGCTTGATGAGCTCACCGCGCATTTCGAATCCCTGCAGCGCGAATTGGGATCGCGGTGGGATGCGCCGCTCTCCAACGATTTCTTCGCAATGATCTTCCATGGCCTGCTGCGCAAGCTCACGCTCGCGTGGTTCGACGACGCCTCCGGGATGCTGGCGAACGATGCGATCCGCGGAGGAGGCGGCATGATCAGCGCCGAACCAGCGGCCCGCGTCCAGGACATGGCGGCCGTTGCAGCGACGTACCCGGACCTCATCACGGCTCTGTGCGAAGCTCCCGCGAGCGAGGCGATCCTGACACTGCGCGCCTATCCCGACTTTCGGTCGCGCTATGACGCGTATCTCGCCAAATTCGGCGACCGCTGCCTCGAGGAATTGAAGCTGGAGAGCGAAACGCTCCACGAAAATCCAGCCGTGCTGCTGCGCAGCGTTGGCGAACTGGCGCGAACCCGGAAAACCGCACCGGAGGCCAAAGCTGTTCCCGCGACCATCCCGGACGCATGGCCCGCGTTGCGCAAAAAGCTACAAGGCTCGCCGCTAAAAACAGCCGTGCTGGGATGGGTCCTGCGCAATGCCCGCATCCGCGTGCGTCAGCGCGAGAATCTGCGCTTTGAGCGGACCCGCCTCTTCGGTCGCATTCGCCGCATCTTTCTGGAAGCCGGAAAGCGCCTGCACGCAGCCGGCGCGCTCTGCGATCCGCGCGACGTTTTCTATCTCCAGGTCGAAGAAGTCGTTGCTCTTGCAGATGGCACGGCGGTCACCGCGGATCTTGCCGCGCTGGTGGCCGTGCGCAAGGCAGAGTTCGAACGCTATCGCCAAATGCCTCCGCCCGCGGAACGCTTCGAGACTAGAGGCGTGGTCTACTTTGCCCAAAGCTATGCTCCAGCCATCAAGGCGGGCGCCGCAGAACCGGGCGGCGAAGAACGGCGCGGCCTCGGCTGCTGTCCCGGCATCGTGCGCGGCGTGGTGTGCGTAGTGCGCGATCCGCGCAACGCACACCTTCCCGCGGGCTGCATTCTGGTGGCCGACCACACCGACCCCGGCTGGATCATGCTCTTCCCTTCGGCGAGCGGCCTGCTCGTCGAGCGCGGCAGCCTGCTGTCGCACTCCGCCATTGTCGCGCGCGAGTTGGGCATTCCCGCCGTGGTCTCCATCCGCGGCCTCACGGAATGGCTGCGCGATGGCGACATCGTTGAACTCGATGGCGCGCAGGGCATCGTGCGCCGCATCGCCGCACAGGATCCCCATGCGTAGCGAAGCCCGAGAGCGCGCAGATTTTTCCGGCATCCGCTACGCGCAATGCTGGGAGGACGCAGACGTGCTGCTGGCGGCGCTCGAACCCGGCCCCGGCAAGCGCTGCCTCTCCATTGCCAGTGCCGGAGACAACACGCTGGCGCTGCTGGCTCGCAGCCCGCAGCGCGTGCTCGCGATTGACCTCAGTCCCGCGCAGCTAGCCTGCCTCGAACTGCGCGTTGCAGCCTACCGTGCTTTGCAGCATCAGGAATTGCTGGCACTCATCGGCTCCATTCCTCACCCGAATCGGAGGAAGCTCTTCGACGCATGCCGCGCGCACCTCAGCGGCGCTTCGCTGCGCTTTTGGGAAGACCACAGCACGCTAATCGACGCCGGCATTGGAAGCGCAGGCAAATTCGAAAGGTATTTCGCGATGTTTCGCAGGCGCATTCTGCCGCTTGTTCACAGCCGCGCGCGCGTGCGCGAATTGCTGCGACCGCGCTCCCGCGAGGAACGTATCGCGCTCTACCAGCGCCACTGGAACTCAATTCGCTGGAAGCTTCTTTTTCGCATCTTCTTTTCACGCCGTGTAATGGGCAGGATGGGCCGCGATCCCGAATTCTTTCGTTACGTAGAGGGCAGCGTCGCGGATCGCGTCCTCTCCCGCACGCAGTATGCGATGACGGAGTTGGCCCCAGCCGAGAATCCCTACCTGCAGTGGATCCTGACCGGCGAACACAACGGCGTGCTCCCGTTTGCGCTGCGCGAGGAGAATTTCGAGCCGATCCGCCGCAATCTCGATGCCCTGGAATGGCGTTGCTGCGCGCTGGAGGAAGCTCTGGACAGCACGGAACAATTCGACTGCTTTAACCTGAGCGATATTTTTGAATACATGTCGCCGCAATCCTCTGAACTACTGCTGCGCCTGATCGTTGGGTCTTCGCGCGGAGGCGCGCGCCTGGCGTATTGGAATATGCTCGCGCCACGCAGCCGTCCGCAGTCGATGGCCGCGCTGCTGAAGCCGCTGCCGGAGTTGAGCGCTTCGCTCTTCAGGAAAGACAAAGCATTTTTCTACAGCGCCTTTGTTGTGGAGGAACTGCGATGACCCACGCCGACCTCCTGAGCGTCGCGGCAGTTTTCGGCGTGGTGGTGCTTTTGCTGGTGCTGCTGCGCGTGTTGAAGCGATTCGTCGCGATCACGCCGGAACAGGTTCGCAAAATGGCCCACATCGGCACCGGCGCGCTCGCCATCAGCTTCCCGTGGATCTTCTCGTCGCCGTGGGCTGTCTGCCTGGTTTGCTCGCTTGCCGCCCTTTTGATGGCCGGCATTCAGTATTTCCCGCCATTGCAAAGCCGGCTCGGCGGAGTGCTGCACAGCGTGGGGCGCACATCGCGCGGCGACCTCTATTTCCCCATCTCGGTCGCGCTGCTCTTTGTGCTGGCGCGCGGCAACAAGTTGCTCTACGTCGTCCCGATCCTCGTGCTCACACTGGCTGACAGCATGGCAGCGCTGCTCGGCGAGCAGTACGGCAAGCACGGCTACTCCGGAATTGGCGGCATCAAAAGCATGGAGGGCTCCGTCGGATTCTTCACGGTCGCATTCTTCAGCGTGCACGTCCCGCTACTGCTTTTCACCCAATTGGGACGCCCTGAGACGCTGCTGATTGCGGCGGACATCGGACTGGTCGTCACGCTGCTCGAAGCGATTGCCTGGCGCGGCCTCGACAACATCTTCATCCCCCTCGGCGTTTTTATTCTGCTGCATATTTATACGGCGATGCCCGTATCGCTGCTGCTGGCACGGCTCATCGTCGCCATCGCGTTGTTGCTGTTCGTTGCTCTCTATCGGTCGCGCACCACTCTCGAAGCCAGCGCGCTGCTTGCGGCTGTTCTCGTGCTCTATACCGCATGGGGGCTGGGAGGCTGGCGCTGGCTGCTCGCCCCCGCTACGCTGCTCGTCACCTATACGCTGTTTCATCCGGGCAAACTGCTGCGCGAAGATCGCACCCACAACGTCTACGCGGTCATCAGCGCCGCCTCTTCCGGATTAGTCTGGGTCTTCATCGCGCAGTCGCGGCGCGGCGATGCCCTGCTCTTCCCCTACACGCTGGGCTATGCCATTCAACTCGCTCTGTTGGCATGGACGCTGAGCGTCGCGCATCGTCCTGAACGCGAGCCCTGGAAATTCGGGCCGTTGCTCGTCACACAAAGCTGCATCTTGATGTTGGCTCCCTGGGCCTTCGAGCAGCATTTTAAGCGCACTGCGCTCCTCGAATGCGGCATCGCGTGGGCGCTCTCCGGAATCGCCTTCGTAATATTTTGCGCCGTCGAACGGCGCACCGAGGGACTCTATTCCGTTGGGCCCGCACGATGGGCGCGGCAGGCGCTGCTTGGATTTCTAATCACCCTGGCCGGCGCCGGAATTGCGAGCCTGCTGTGAACATCCGCCCCGTGCACAGTCCGAACGAGCGCTCGCGCCTGGCGCACGCAGCGAATCTCCCTCCCTTCGACTCTCGGCAATTAGCGGATCATCGACCCGACTTGCATCTGTGCGCGCTCTCTGACACAGGAACGGTTGAGGCCCATGCATCGCTGTGGTGGAGCGATACTCCCGTTTTCGAATCGCACCGGGTGGGAGTCGTCGGCCACTACGCCAGCGCCAACGACCAAGCCGCTGCCCTCCTGCTCAGGGCGGCCCTTCACACGTTGCAGGAGCAAAACGGCACGCTTGCCGTAGGGCCGATGGACGGCAACACGTGGCGGCGTTACCGGTTTGTCGTCGATGCCGGAACCGAGCCGCCGTTCTTTCTTGAACCCACCAATCCGCCCGCGGCTCCGCAACAGTGGGAACGCGCAGGATTCACGCCGCTCGCGCATTATGTCTCCGCGATCAACACCGATCTGTCGCAGCAAGACCAGCGCATGCTGCGCGTGGCCGAGCGAATGGAGCAACGAGGTGTGAGCATCCGATCGGCGCGCGCTTCTGAACTATTGTTTGAATTGTCCAGAATTTATCGCGTCAGCCAGGCAGCGTTTGCGCGCAATTTTCTCTACACCGAATTATCGGAAGCCGCTTACCTCGCGCAATACGAGAAATTGCTTCCGCACATTCGACCTGAGTTTTTGTTGCTCGCGGAGCGCGGTCCCGAACTCACCGGCTTCGCCTTCGCCATCCCCGATCTTGCCCAAACCGCACGCGGTCAGGCGATGGACACGCTCCTGGTAAAGACGGTCGCGATTCTTCCCGACCCCGTGTTGGCCGGATTGGGGGCGCTGCTCCTCTCACAGGTGCAGCAAATCGCACGCCAGGCTGGATTCAGACGCTGTGTGCACGCGCTGATGTATGAGGGCAATGTCTCGCGGAACACCAGCCTTCACTACGCCACCGTCATGCGCCGCTATGCAATATTCAGCCGGGAGCTGCACCCGTGAATATCGCAAGTGTGCTGCAACAGACCGCCGGTGAGCGCGGGTCCGCACCCGCGCTGATCGACGTCTTTCGACGAACAGACCGCACGTTGAGCTTTGAGGAATTGGAGTGCGCGTCCGCGGAAATGGCCGGCCAACTTGTGGCACACGGAATCGCGCAGGGAGACGGCGTCCTCGTGCTGCATCGCATGTCGCTCGAGCTGTACGTGCTGCTGATGGCGCTCTTTCGCCTGGGGGCGGTGCCGGTATTCCTCGATCCATCCGCGGGGACGCAACACATCGTGCGATGTTGCGATCTCTTCCCCATTCGCGGATTCTTCGGCAGCGTCAAAGCGCATTCATTGCGGCTGGCGATTCCCGCGCTGCGACGCATTCCCAGGGCCTTTTGCCCGGATTGGCTTCCGGGAACGATAAGGATCAGGATGCGCGGAACGCGCGCGCAGCCAGCCGACATCGCTCCGCAGGAACCATCCGCCCCGGCACTGATGACCTTCACCAGCGGAACGACGGGCCAGCCGAAGGCCGCGTTGCGGACGCACGGCTTTCTGCTCGCGCAGCATCGCGCGCTGGCGTCGAGCATCGGGCTGCGGTCGGGCGTCGTCGACCTCACGACGCTTCCCATTTTTGTTCTCGCGAACCTTGCCTCCGGCGTCACCAGCGTTCTGCCGGACGCTGATCTGCGTCGCCCGGGAGCCATCGACGCACGGCCTGTGCTTGCCCAGATCGATCGCCACAGGATCACCACCATCGGCGCATCGCCCGCCATGGTGGCGCGCCTTGTCGCAGAGTGCAGTCGCACGAGCAAGCAGCTCGCCGGTGTGGAGCATGTCTACATGGGTGGCGCGCCCGTGTTTCCTGGCGATTTGCGACAGGCGCACGAGGCCTTCCCTCACGCCGAAATTGCAGCTGTGTATGGTTCCACTGAAGCCGAGCCCATGGCCGAGGTTTCGCTTTCCGCCATTGCGAGTGAGGACTTCCTCAGCATGGAACACGGTGCTGGCCTGCTGGCTGGCGTGCCTGTTTCCTGTGTTGAGTTGCGCATTCTGCGCGACCAGTGGGGGCAACCCATTGCGCCGCTCGATGATGTTCAGTTTCAACAGCTCTGCCTCGGGCCAGACGAAGTCGGAGAGATTGTGGTAGCCGGTGATCACGTTCTGCCCGGCTATCTGCAGGGCGCCGGCGATGCCGAAACCAAATTCGATGTCGGCGGCAAGCGATGGCATCGCACTGGCGACCTGGGCCGGATCGATGCCCAGGGCCGGCTCTGGCTGCTGGGACGCGCATCCGCAAAGCTCACAGACGATCGCGGCGTTCTTTACCCATTCGCGGTGGAATGCGCAGCTCAGCAAATTGCGGGAGTGCGGCGTGCGGCCCTTCTGCATTTGGAGAACCAGCGCGTGCTCGCTGTCGAGGGTGTGCCCACGTCGATGCAGGATACCATTCGCAATACCCTATTGTGGGCGCAGCTCGATCGCGTCAGCGTGCTGAAATCCATTCCTGTCGACAAGCGCCATAACGCGAAGGTGGATTACGCCGCGCTGCGCGTGTTGCTAACCAAAGACACATAATCGGGCGTAATCTCCAGGAGCAACTATAGGAAGATGGGTGTGGATGGTCTCCGATGCGCAGCCAGGACCTGACATTTACCGCCGCTGTGACAGGAATCAGCCGCACGCTGATCGCGCGGGATCGCCTGCTCGGCCGCATTGGCAGAAACGTCGCGACCGAGCCGCCTCACGTGAAAATTGCGCGCCACGCGATTCCCTGCGGCGAGCTTATTCTCGATGCCGTCCTCGTTGAGCCGCGCGACCTGCCCCCACAGGCTGCGCTGCTGATCTGTCACGGAATCGGCGAAACCGTTGACCACTGGACTTCTGCGCAAGTGCTGCTCGCCGAGCATGGCGTCGCCTCGCTGGTCTTCGACTACTCCGGCTACGGCAAGAGCACGGGCGCAATTCAATGGGGCCGCTGCGAACAGAATGCAATCTCCGCATACGAAGCCCTCAGGTCGCTCGTCCCGAACGTCCCCACTTCGCTCCTGGGATTTTCGATGGGCAGCGGCATTGCCGCCGCCATCGCCGGACGAGTGCATCCGGCGCGCCTGGTCCTTTGTTCCGCGTTCACATCATTCCGAGATGCCGCTTGCGTTCTCGGATTCCCGCGCTCATGGTCCTCCGCACTGCCGAAGATCTGGAATGCGAAAGAGTCATTGCGGCAATGCTCTTTCCCCATATTGATCGTGCACTGCGAGCGGGACCGCGCCTTTCCTGTGCGGATGGCGGCGGAGCTCGCCACGAATTGCGGCGCGAATGCCGAATTTGTCGTGGTCGCCGATCAGGCTCACAATGAGGCTTTCTATCGGCCGCAATTGTCGTATTGGGATCACATTCTTTCGCGGCTCCTTCCGTAATTTGTTAGCCGGCCCGAGTGAACCACAATCGACGAACTGCGCTTCAGTAGGATGGAACCAGGAATGACTTCGGAGTTCAACGTGCTGCCCTCTTCACGCCGTCAGTTTCTGCAACACCTCGGTCTTCTCGGTGTCGCGTCGTCGTTGCCGTCAGTGCGGCTCTTTTCGCAACCTGTTTCCGTTCTCGCAGCATCCACCGTTGCAACAACGCCCGTCATTCGCAATCGCGCACCGCTTGCGCCCAGCACATTCGACTTTCTTCCGATGGGATCCATCCGTCCGCGTGGCTGGCTTCTCGACCAGCTCCGCATTCAGGCAAACGGCCTCAGCGGACACCTGGATGAGATTTGGCCCGACGTAGGACCCAACAGCGGTTGGCTTGGCGGCAATGGGGAGTCGTGGGAGCGCGGACCCTATTATCTCGATGGCCTGCTACCGCTGGCGTATCTCCTCGATGACGCGCGTTTGAAAGCTAAAGCGCAGCGATTCGTTGACTGGACGCTGGAGCATCCCGCGGCTAACGGCATGATCGGCCCGGCGACGAACGATGACTGGTGGCCGCGCATTGTGATGCTGAAGGCGCTCACGCAAGTTCAGGAGCTCAGCGGCGATCCACGCGTAATTCCTGTCATGGACGCCTACTTCCGCCATCAATTGCAGGCGCTGCCCGCGCGTCCCCTGCGCGACTGGGGCAGGTTCCGCTGGCAGGATGAAGTGCTGAGCGTGATCTGGCTCTACAACCGCACCGGCTCTCCGTATCTGCTCGACCTCGCGCGCCTGCTGCACCTGCAGGGCTACGACTGGATCGCTGAATTTGCAAACTTCCCGTACAAGCAGCGCATCACTGCGGATTATCTGAAGCTGAGCGAAGGCCAGGGGCTGAAGGATCTCGCGCTCTCTACGCACGGCGTGAACAACGGCCAGGCGATCAAGTGCGGCCCGGTCTGGTCTCAGGTTTCCGGCGATGCTGCTGACCGCGCGGCCGTGTTGCACATGATCGGTGAGCTCAACGAATATCACGGCCTGCCCAACGGCATGTTTTCCTGCGACGAACACCTCGCCGGCCTCGATCCCTCGCAGGGCTCGGAGCTGTGCACGGTCGTTGAGACGATGTTTTCGCTGGAGCGCTCGCTGGCCATTACCGGCGACGCGAGCCTCGGCGATCGCATCGAGCGTCTCGCGTTCAACGCGCTGCCCGGCACACTCACCGACGACATGTGGGCGCACCAATACAATCAGGAACCGAATCAGGTGGAGTGCAGCCTGCATCGCAAACCATGGGTCACCGACGGGCCGGAATCAAATCTTTACGGCCTGGCGCCTAACTTCGGCTGCTGCACCGCGAATTACCACCAGGGCTGGCCAAAGTTCACCAACAGTCTCTTCATGCTGTCGTCCGGCAACGACGTTCCGGATGGCCTCGTCGCGGCTGTCTACGCGCCATGCGACGTTCACACCGCCCTGCGTAGTACGCCACTCCATGTGATCGAAGAAACGGATTACCCCTTCAGCGGTGCTGTGCGCCTGACGATTAATCCCGCGGCATCGCTACGCTTCTCATTGCACCTGCGCATTCCAGCGTGGGCCGCTGGCGCTACCCTGCGCGTAAATGGCGAGTCTGTAACCGCGCCGACGGCCGGCAGCTTCGCGCGCATCGAGCGTACCTGGAAAGCTGGAGACCGCGTGGACATCGCCTTCCCCATGGAGGTGCGCACCTCCCGATGGTTCCATAATTCGATTGCTGTGGAGCGCGGGCCGCTGGTCTTCTCCTACGGAATTGGCGAGGACTGGGTGCAGTTGCGGAAAAACGGACAGAGCTCGGCGGATTGGCAGGTGTTCCCCACAACGCCGTGGAACTATGCTCTCGACGTCAATCCCGAGTCGCCCGGCAAGACCATCACGGTTGCCGAAACAGCAGTGGGAGCAGGGCCATTTACCACGCGCCATGCGCCGGTCACGCTCAAAGCAAAGGCGCGCAAGCTTCCCGATTGGCGCGCGGAAGATGGTGCCGCGAATCCGCTGCCGGCCAGCCCGGTCGCGAGCGATGAGCCCGAGGAGACGATCGAGTTAATCCCCTACGGGGCCGCGAAGCTGCGCATCACGGCGTTCCCGCACTTGAAGAGTTAACAACAAACCGCCTACAACACCGCGACTGGAGCGGAATCGACCGCGAGTTGTTTCACTCCGCGCAGGTCAATCTTTCCAGTACCCAGCATGGGTAGAGCTTCGACGCGCACAAATTGATTCGCTCGCGGCTTCCATAGTGCGGGCAGATCAGATTGTGCGAGCTTCTCCAGCACGAGCGCCAGTTTTTCGTCGGGCAAAGTGTAGACCACAATAATGCGCTCGCCCTTCCTTTCGTCGGGAATGGCGGCAACCGAAAAGACCTGTTCGGAAACTCCGGCCATTTCGTGCAGGTTGTCTTCGATTTTGATATGGGGCACCATCTCGCCGCCAATTTTGCTGAAGCGCGAAAGGCGCTCCGTGATGGTTACAAATCCACCGTCTTCCATCCGCGCTACGTCGCCGGTGGAATACCAACTGTCTTTAAGGTCCTCCGCGGTCTTCTCCGGACGGCCCAGGTAGCCCTTCATCATGTTGGGACCCTTCATCAGCAGCATGCCCGAACCACCCGTTGCAACGGGCTTGTTCGCTTGAGACTCCTAACGGCTGATGAGGTCAGAGATCTTTCGAACCCGGCTCCGGCGCTTCAGGAATATGAAATCGCTGGAGCTTGGTGCGCAACCCTTCGCGGCTGATGCCAAGAATCTCCGCAGCGCGGGTACGGTTGCCCCCGGTGTGTTCGAGTACGGAGAAGATCAGCTGCTTTTCCATCTCCAGGAGCGACATGGGCGCAACCGATGTGGCTTCGGGCGACTCAATTTTGCCGCGTTTGCGAATTCGTTCATTCAGGCGATCGGCGCCGCAGGGCACATCCGGTAACGCCAGCACGGCGAGACGTCCCATCTCACTTTCCAATTCGCGCACGTTTCCCGGAAAGCTGTAGGAGGCCAGCGCAGCCAGACAATCCTCCGTCATCCGCGGTGTGGCGTGCCCATACCGCGCGGCTGCCGCTCGCAGGAAATGCTCGGCAAGCAAACGAATGTCGTGCGGCCGGTTACGCAGCGGCGGTAAGCGAAGCGTGATGGCCGACAAACGGAAGAACAAATCGGCGCGAAACCGGCCGGCATTCACTTCATTTTCCAGATCGCGGTTGGTCGCAGCAATGAACCGCACATCCACTTGCTCAGTTCGCGAATTGCCCAGCCGCGTAAACTCGCCTGACTGCAGCACCCGCAGCAGATGCGGCTGCAGTTCCAGCGGAAGGTCACCGATCTCATCGAGAAACAGCGTGCCTCGATGCGCGGCTCCAATAAAGCCGACGCGGTCGCGATTCGCGCCTGTAAATGCCCCCTGCACGTGGCCAAACAGCTCAGAGCCGATGAGCGTTGCGGGAATGGCAGCGCAATTCAACGCCACAAACGGGCCTTTCACCCGCTTGCTGTGGCGATAGACGGCGCGCGCGACTAGTTCTTTGCCGGTTCCGGTTTCTCCCTCGATCAGAACGGGAAGATCCGTAACAGCGATTTGCTGAACCGTTTCGAGAACGCGCGCCATCTCCGGATCGGAAGTCAGAATGCCGTCGGACTGGCTGTGCGCATGCTCCAATGCCTCGGCGCGGCGCTGCGCCTGGCTGATCGCTACGGCAGCCCGCAGGCGTGGGGCCGACAGGGCGCAGACTTCATCCAACACCTTGCGCTGCTCTTCTGAGAAACAATTCGGAACCCGCCGATTCTCGAGATAAATCAACGCAAACGCTTCATCGCTGGTGACGAGCGGCGCGCATAAAACGGATCGAACCGCGAGTTTGTGGATACTCTGCTGGCCGCTGTACGGTTCCGATCGCGAAGCGTCGTCGATCAGGACCGTTCTGCCGCTCTCCATCACGGCTCGCGAAATCGAGCGGCTGAAGACCGCTTCCGCTTCAGAGAGCGCTTCGCTGCGAAAGTTGCGCGCCGTCGTCGCGCGAAACTCCCCATCCTCCCGCACGACGACGAAACCCCGGTCGGCGCCCAACTCTTCAATCAGCGTGTCGAGAAGCAGAGCCAGCAGCTCGCCGAACTCGCCATCCTGCAGCAGCGTTCGCGACACTCGATAAAGAAGGCCCAAATGTTCGGGTGCGGGGTTCTGTTGATTCGGAGCCATGCGCAACTCTATCGCAGCCCCCTGATATTTTGCGGAGATTCGCTGCGGATTTCTTCCGCCGGGAGTGTGGTGCCGGTCAACTTGGCAGTCGAGATGCATTGAGTGTTCGCGAATCCCAGTTGCAATTGGTTCCCCGAAAGGAACGCCCCATGAAAAGCAAGGCACTTACGGTTTCGAGCGGTTCTCCAGATGCCAGAAAAGCGGGCCACATGCTGCCCGGTTTCCGGGCACCTCGGCTCTTCGCCCACCAGACTGCGACTTCCGTAAGCAGCGTCGTGTCGCCGATGAAATCCTTCGCGACACGCCTTTCTGTGCTGCCCATTGCCGTGGTGGCGGCCATGGCGATCGTGGTGTGCTGCGGCATGCTGCAGCCCGCGCTTGCAGGCAGCGGCCCCGCCGGCCTGACCACTTTTGACGCACCAGGTGCGGGCACAACGACCGGCGCACTCCAGGGGACGGCCGCGTTCAGCATCAACGCATCGGGCACAATCGCGGGGATTGAGACAGATGCCAACAACGTGCATCACGGCTATGTGCGCGCCGTCGATGGCACCTTCACAGAATTCGATGTTGCGGGCGCAGGCACGGGGAACAATCAGGGAACGCTCGCCCTCAGCATCAACGCCGCGGGCGATGTCACCGGACCGTGGGCCGACGCGAACACGCTCTATCACGGCTATGTGCGCGCCGCTAACGGCACCATCACCACTTTCGATGTCTCGGGCGCAGGAACCAGCCGGAATCAGGGGACCACACCGTTCGGCATCAACTCCGGCGGCGATATCACGGGATATTCGACCGATGCGAGCGGCGTTTTGCACGGATTTGTGCGCGCCAGCGGGGGCATAATCACCGTGTTCGACGTCGCCGGCGCCGGCAGAACCAGGGGCCAGGGTACGCGGTCGCTCGGCATCAATGCGGCGGGGGTTGTCACCGGCACGTACTCGGACGCGCTGAGCGTCTTGCATGGATTTGTGCGCGCCGCCGACGGCACCATCACCACCTTCGATGCCACAGGCGCTGCGGAAACTCTGCCCTTCAGCATCAATGAAGCGGGAGATATTGCCGGCGTCTATATCGACGCAAATTTTGCATTCCACGGCTTCGTGCGCGCTTCCAATGGCGCCGTCACCGAGTTTGACGCGTCGAACACCGGCGCCGGCATGCTGCAGGGCACCTTCCCTTTCAGCATCAATACAGCGGGAGTGATCACCGGTTTTGAACTGGACGCGAGCACGGTCCTACACGGCTTTTCGCGCGCCGCCAACGGCACCGTCACCACCTTCGATGTGCCAGGCGCGGGCACAGGTTCGGGCATCGGCCAGGGCACGATGGGACTGCAGGGGACTGGCGGCATGAGCGTGAGTGATTCCGGAACGATCACGGGTTCGTATCTGGACGCCAACTCTGTGCTGCACGGATTTGTAATCGCCGCTGCGCAGGCAACAGTCACCGTAATGCCGGCGTCACCGAGCATCACCACAGCGCAGGCGTTGGCAGTCACGGTTGCGGTCAGCGGCGGCACCGGCAATCCCACGCCCACCGGCTCGGTAACTCTGACGAGCGGAACGTACACAGCGGCGCCCACGGCGCTCAGCAGCGGCAGTGCCACCATCAACATCCCCGCCGGATCTCTGGCAACCGGCGCGGATACTCTGGCGGTGAGTTACACGGGCGACAGCAACTATGGCGCGGCGAACGGTTCTGGCGCGGTCACAGTCACTGCCGCTGCCGCTCCCGGCTTCACCATCAAGGGCAACGCCGTCGCCCTCAATCCCGGCGCCCCCACCGGCAACTCATCCACCGTCACGATCACGCCAATCGGAGGATTCACGGGCAATGTAGCTTTGACCGCTGCTGTCACTTCCAGCCCCAACGGCGCCCAGGACATTCCAACCCTCAGCTTCGGCTCGACAAGCCCCGTCAGCATCACGGGCGCCACCGCCGGCACGGCTACGCTCACTGTCTCCACAACCGCAGCCAGTTCCAGCGCACTCACGTGGCCAGAGCGATCTGGGACTCGCTGGTATACCGGAGGCGGCGCGGTCTTCGCCTGCGTCCTGCTCATCGGCATCCCGGCTCAGCGGCGTAGCTGGCGCACCATGGCTGTCTTTGTTGGTTCCTTCGTTGTCCTTGCGGGCGGAATGGTGGCATGCAAGCTGGGGACCCCTAACAACATCAATGGCAATCCCGGAACCAGTGCCGGCGCTTACACGGTAACGGTGACGGCCACATCGGGCGCCATCACGCAGACCGGCACACTTACAGTGACGGTCCAGTAGTGCACACCACAACAAGCACGGGAGAACGCATGAGAAAGCTTTTTGTCTTGGTTTGTATTCTGCTGGCCGCTGCGGCCGCGCAGGCGCAGGGAAAAACAGCCTCGTGGCAGAACCTCAACGTGCTGCAGCCCGGCGAGAAGATCCACGTGCTGGAAGCCAACTCAACCAAAATCACCGGGGAGTTTCTGAGCGTCTCCGATACCGCGATCTCCCTGAACTCGAAAACGGGCCCGCAGACGGTCAGCCGTGACCAGGTGATCATGGTGCAGCGAATGAAGAATAAGCACCGCCTGCGCAATGCGCTGATTGTCGGCGGAATCGCAGCAGGCGCAGGCGCTGGCATCGGCGCAGCAGCCCACCAGGGATGCTCGTCTACACAGACCTTCTGCCTGGACTTTGGAGGCCGCAGTTGGCCGGCAGGCATCGGTGCAGCCGCGGGTTTTGTCGGAGGAGCAACCGTAGGGGCTCTGCTGCCGAGCCGCGAGACAATCTACCGCGCAGGCGCTCACTAACCCCATTCAGCCTTGCTGACGAAAGAGTCCCCGATTCCGTACAATGCAATCGGATTTCATTCTCTTTCGTTTGGATGGCCAAAGTGGCGCGCGCACCGAAGGATCGAAATGCCGGGCACGACTCGATGCTGATCGACGAGAGGCGGCGCCATATCCTTGTCGAGATTCAGAACCATGGACGCGTCGTGGTGCAGGAACTCGCGCGGACCCTGGGCATCTCGCAGATCACCATCCGCAAAGACCTGGAGTATCTGCAATCGAAGGGGTTGGTGCAGCGCACGCATGGCGGAGCGCTGCCCGTTCTCACCGGCGCGCTTTTCGATCCGTCGCTCCACGAAAAAGAAACGCAGCACTCGCACGAGAAGCAGCGCATCGCCGCGGCCGCAGTCCGGCTCGTGCAGGAGGGGCAGTGCGTGATGCTCGATTCCGGGACCACGACCACCGCCGTGGCCCACGCCCTGCGCCGCTTCAGCCGGCTCACCGTAATTACGAATGCCATCAATATTGCCGCTGACCTGACCGGCACCGAGTTTGAAGTGATCGTCGTCGGCGGAGCCCTGCGCAAGAACTCCTTCTCCCTGGTCGGGCCGCTCGCCGAAGACGTGCTCGACGAAATGCATGCCGACATTTTGTTTCTCGGCGTCGACGGTTTCGATCCCGAGGGCGGATTGACCACCCCCAATGTTTTGGAGTCGCGTGTGAATCGAAGCATGGTGCGCGCCGCCAAACGCGTGGTTGTGGTTTGCGACTCTACGAAATTTGGACGGCGCAGCCTGTCGCGCATTGTCCCCGCGACCCAGGTGCACTGCGTGATCACCGACCGCGGCCTCTCGGAGAAAAACGCGGAGATTCTGCGCGGTGAAGGCATTGAACTGATCCTGGTTTGAAGGGGCGCCTGGAACGGCCAGTCGCAAGATCCGTTTAATTACGAATTTGCACCCTTATTGACGATTCCTTTCGTATTCTTTTAAAAGAAAGTGGACGGCCTAACCCGCGGCCGCCGGGAGCGTACCGAGCGTGTTTGACGTCACCATCGCCGGGGAAATCAATCTGGACCTGATTCTCTACGGCCTGCCCGAGAGTCTTCCCCTGGAGCGAGAGTTGCTGGCCAGCGATTTTCAAGTGACTCTGGGCAGTTCCTCGGCCATTGTTGCGCACAATTTGGCGACACTGGGCGCGCACGTTGGATTTGTCACGCGCGTGGGAACGGATGAACTGGGAGCGACGGCTCTGAAGCGGCTGGCTGCCAGCGGAGTCGACGTGAGCCGCACTGTGACTGATCCGGAACGCGCTACCGGAGTCACGATCCTGTTGCAGCATGGGCCCGCGCGCCGGATTCTCACCTACCCTGGCACCATGAGCGAAATGACCGTTGCCGACCTCGACGTTTCGTATTTGAGCGCAAGCCGGCACTTCCATTTGTCGTCGCTCTTCCTGCAGAGGAAGCTGGCGCCCGATCTGCCTGAGCTGTTCCGCAAATTAAAGGATGCGGGACTGACGCTTTCGCTGGACACCAACGACGATCCTGACGACCAGTGGGGCGGCGTGCTCGATGAGTTGTTGGACCTGGTCGATATTTTGCTGCCGAATGAAGCGGAGCTTCGCCGTATTGCAAAACGCGCTACCGTGGATGAGTCCCTGGCGGTGCTCGCCGCGCGAGTTCCCTGTATCCCTGTGAAGTGCGGGCGGCGAGGCTCGGTCGTTCAACAAGGCAACACACGCTGGGAAGTGCCCGGAATTGCAGTTGACCCGGTAGACAGTATCGGCGCGGGAGACAGCTTCGATGCCGGCTTCCTGTTTGCATGGCTGCAGGGGCTTGATCCTGCGACCTGCGCACGGGCGGGCAACATCGCAGGCGCGCTTTCGACCCTGCGCTCCGGCGGGACAGAAGCATTTCGCGACCAGCCGCTGGTGGAGAGCTTCCTTATCGAGCATGGCTTTCCAGCAGCGCGGCCATCCACAAATCCGAACGGACAAAATTCATGAGCGCAGAGCAGGACAAATTCGTTGCGATGGTGACCGCGAAAGCCGAGATACGCCTCCCGCTGGGCGAGTTCCAGCCGAAGTCGATGTTGGTGACTCCGGAGCATCCCATCGACCGCCCGCGCTTTCCCACCATCGATTATCACAATCATCTTGACGCGCTGGAACCGGCGGATGTGCTGCGCGTGATGGACGCATGCGGCATCGAACAAATCGTCAACATCACCATGCAAACCGGCGACGCGGCGCTCGCGATGATCGACAAGTTTCACGCGGCCGACGCGAGCCGCTTCCACTCCATCGGCTGGATGGACTGGAGCGAGGTGACGCGGCCCGACTTCGTCCGCCGTACCTGCGACTGGCTGGACCGACTCGCAGACCGCGGAATCAAAGGCATCAAGTTCTGGAAGGACCTGGGCCTCACCGTGCGCGATGCCGATGGACGGCTGTTGCAGATTGACGACGACCGCCTGGCGCCTATGTTCGATAAGGCTGCGGAACTCCGCATTCCAGTGATGTTTCATACCGCCGACCCGGACGCGTTCTTCCTGCCCATCGATCAGTTCAACGAGCGCTACGAAGAGCTGGCCGCGCATCCTGACTGGAGTTTCTATGGTTCGGAGTATTCGAAAGAGCAGTTGCTCGACCAGCGCGACCGCGTGATCGCCCGTCATCCTCGCACCACCTTCGTTTGTGCTCACGTGGCCGAAAGCAGCGAGAATTTGTCGCGTGTGACGAAGCTGCTTGACCGCTGCCCCAACGTTTATGTGGACATCAGCGCGCGGGCCGCGGAGTTGGGCCGCCAACCGTACACCGCACGCGAATTCTTCCTCCGCTACTCCGAACGCATCGTCTTCGGCACAGATCTTTTGCCGGAAGAATCGATGTACCGTTTATATTTCCGCTTTCTCGAGACAGCCGACGAGTATTTTGAATATCCCTCGCACGCTTCGCGGCAGGGTCGATGGAACATTTACGGCCTGAATCTTCCCGACGAGGTGCTCCGCAGGGTATATCGTGAAAATGCGCTGCGGTTGCTGCATCTGCAGGCAACGAGCGCGTGAGGCAAACTCCGGTCATGATGATTTCAATCTCAACCTCAGCAGCGTTCCATGAACGCTGAGCGCAGCGGTTCTTCCAGCGCAGCCTTTTACAGCCGCTATCTTCTGTTCATTGCCGGAGTCGGCGGCCTGCTGTATGGCGCGGACATCGGCATTATCGCCGCGGCGCTGCTCTACGTAGGCAAGACCATTGAGCTGACGCTCGAGCAAACCTCGCTGATCGTCGCGGCGGTGCTGGGCGGCAGTATGGTGTCGTCGCTGGCGACCGGAGTGCTGGCCGACTGGGTCGGACGCCGCAAAACGATGATCCTCAGCGGGCTGATGTTCATCGTCAGCGTCGGAGTGATCGTCTTCTCGCGCGACTTTACGACGCTGTTCGCCGGCCGGTTGCTGCAGGGCATGAGCGGCGGCGTCATCGCCGTGGTCGTGCCGCTCTACCTGGCTGAGTGCCTGAGCGCAGGATCGCGCGGGCGCGGAACCGCCATCTTTCAGTTCTTCCTCACCTTCGGCATTGTCGCCGCGGCTCTGATCGGGTACCTGTATACAAGGCAGGCCGAGACCGCCGTGGCCATGGCGCATGGCAATGTGGATATGATCCGCGCTGCGCAGAATCACGCGTGGCGTGGTATGTTTCTGGCCGTTATTTACCCGGGGTTGATCTTCTTTGGCGGCTCATTCCTGTTGAGCGAAACGCCACGCTGGCTGGTGCGCAAGGGAAAGACCGAGGAGGCGATGAAAGCACTGCGGCGCTCCGTCACCGAAGAGGAAGCGCAACGGGAAATGGCGGAGATGCAGCAACTGGCGAAGGAGTCGGACGGATCTGACGCATCGCGCGAGTCTCTCTTCCGCCGCAAGTACATCGTTCCGTTCGTGCTGGCGTGTATCGTCCTCAGCCTCACGCAAACAACGGGCATTAACTCCATTCTCAGTTTCCTCGTGGTCATTCTTCGCCAGGCTGGGATGACGGCGCGCCATGCGACCCAGGGCGACGTGCTGGTGAAGCTGATCAACTGCTCCACCACTTTGCTGGCAGTGTTTCTGGTCGATCGCAAGGGCCGCCGGTTCCTGCTGCGCATTGGTACAGCAGGCATCATGGTCGCACTGGCAATTGGCGGCACCATCTTCCTGCGCTCGGAAGCAACGCGCAACGATGTCAAGAGCACAATCGAAACATCAGCGATAAATAACAAAATTCATCTGCCCCTCGACCAGGCAGCGCTCGGCAGCGCAGTAAACGGGCGCGTCATGGCTCTTACGGTTGCCTATTCGTACGGCCACGGCGAACACCTCGCGACCGTCCTCAGCGACACCGATCACCCGGTGCTGGACATCGCCCCGGAAGCGAAC
>Ga0210391_10000727_pt1 | contig 32444 bp, 31 predicted proteins | sample IncBWC12OmetaG_FD_160573 | JGI IMG/M metagenome (GOLD analysis project Ga0210391, IMG submission 160573) | Forest soil microbial communities from Barre Woods Harvard Forest LTER site, Petersham, Massachusetts, United States - Inc-BW-C-12-O ... | reverse complement strand
TGAGACGCGCCTTTGACCTGGATTTCCGCAGTGTCGTTCTCAAGGACGCCTGCTTCGATGCCGATCAGGAGGTTCACCGCGTTTTGACCGAGAAGGTTTTTCCCCCGCAGGCCTGGGTCGCCGCGACAGACGAATTCATCGCCGCGCAAAAGGGCTGATTCACAAGAGTAAGGAGTCTTAGTATGGAAATGCGAGAATTTGGGGGCACCGGAGTACGGGCGTTCCTGCCAGTTACCGTCCGTACGTGCCAGAACAGGGTCTGCTGCGACCGATGACGCTGTCGGAGTGGCTGGGAGCATCTTCGGTGAGCCGGCCGCAAGATCACTCAAATCGCTGTTGTAGCAACGTGAAAATGTCACCCTAATGGCCCGATGAAAATGTCACCCCCTGTTCGGTTTAACCACCCGAGCGGTGCAGTTTGGTGTCACCGTAATAGATGGCCACTTTCCCTTCCAGAGATTCGTAGAGCTTCACTTTAGCCCCCGCGAAGCTGAAGCGTTTTGGCTGGGGCGGAATTTGAAAGCGGCGGCCGTCCCACTGCACAACGTTGTCATTGCTGACCGAGCGTTCGTGAAGGAAGCAGCAGATGCGCTCCAGATTCCGAGGAGCGGGACGCCAAGCTTTTTCGGTTTCGCGAGGGGCGCGGCCGAAGCGCCGGTTATAGTCCGGTAGGACATTTTCACTGGGCCATTAAGGGGTGACAGAATTATTGGGGCAAGACAAGATCACTCAAATCGCTGTACGAGAAATCAATTCGTAAGTACAATTCGAAATGACGAGCGGGCGTCGTACAATGGCAGTATAGAAGCTTCCCAAGCTTCGGACACGGGTTCGATTCCCGTCGCCCGCTCCATACGCTCAATTGACGCGGTTGGCTTCACTGGTTTCCTGTAGTGGAATTTGCCCCCCCCCGAGAAGCCTCGGTTTTGGACGCAGTTGGACGCGAAATCTCGCTGACCATTCGATTGGGCGCGGAGAATATTCGTTTGCGTGCCAGTTTTCTCGTTTTCATTTCTCCGCGTCGTTTTTGACAGACATGGGCCGATTCTGAAGGAACGCAGTCACCAGTGCCTTGTTTATTTTCAAACCGCCGTTGTAGGTAACCAAGCCTTTCCTTCTGAAATTGGTCATGAATTTACTTACGTTTCCCCGCGTAGTACCGACCATCTCGGCCAACGTCGACTGGCTCACCTTCAGCGGGGATTCCGGCTTGGATTCCTTGGCTATTTGCCCGAATAACATCAGGACCCGGGCCAACCGCCTTTCGCTGAAATTGAAGAACTGATCGATCAGGTCTTCCTCGATTCTTACAACCCTTGAAAGTAAATATCCGATAAACAAAGCTGCAAACTTCGGATCTCGCTTGAGCGTGCGAATCACGCTGTCCTTTTGCAGTCGAACAACATTGGAATGTCCAATTGATCTCGCCGTACAAATCCGCAGAACTTGCCCTGTCAGACAGCCTTCGCCAAAAAAGCTACCTCGCTGAAGGATGGCGATTATTGCCTTTTTGTGGGTGGTGACTACCGTTAACTTCACCGTCCCGCTGTCGACGTAGAAGACAGAATCAGCTGAATCCCCTTGCGAAAAGACGATCTCTTTGTCTCGGTAGTTTCGAAAAGTCATCCCGGTACGGAACTTTCTGCGTAGAGCTGCCTGGCTAATACCGAGACTTCGCTCACTCGTCATTCAGGGTCTGCTCCTTCGGCCAACGCAAGGAAATAGGTCCAGCGGGCACCAATCCTAGGCTCATAGCAGCAACCCGTCTAGATGAGCAAAGTTGGACACATGCGAGATGTACACAAGTGAACAGCCAGAAGTGAGTAACTTGCCGTCCGAATACCCGGGAACGATGCGGCGAGCGAAAGCCGTTCAGCGCATTCACCAGGTGACGGAGGCTTCGCGCGAAGCGGTCGTAACGATAGACCAGCACACAATCGAAACGCCGGCGCGCGGCGTCGGGTTACGGCGCTGGGAATCGGTAGTTTGGCTAATGAGTTGTGCTATTTTGGCCTTACTTTATGGGGAAGCTTCTCATGCTCGCTCTGTTCCTGTCCGCGCCCCTGGCTCTCTGTCAGACTGCGACAATGTCGGCTCGCGATTACTACAACGAACTCCATAAAACTGGCGGCTTGGATATCGCCGGTGACTACGTTTGCTTTTACAAAGATGAGTCGAATCCGAATTTCTTTATTTTTATACTGAGCCAAAGACATCCGCGAACGCATGAAGGCAGGCGGAAGTTTGTCCAAATTGACGAAAGCGCAGCATGACGCCATGAAGAAGGATTCGCTTATAGAACGGGGATATGCCAAGGGTATTCCATTTCCCGATCGGCACATTATGTCGAAGGACGGCGATTCTTGGGTGAGGGATGATCGCAAGCCAGGCGAAGACGGCAATCTTCTGAGAGAGAAACTAACCGTTGACTGGCAAACCCTGCGCTTCAAACAGTCTATAAAGACATACCGCGCTGACTCCACGTTAATCGGGGAGGTGCGCAGTTTCGGAAAATGCGAAGTGATTTTGCCCAGCTATAATTGAGCAGCGCGGCCGATTAGCTCGAACGCTTCGCGCGATTGGTGGCGGGTGGGATTCTTCAGGCATACGGCGTGTTGCTGCTCGCAGAGGCCGCATTGAGAAAATTCCCACTCCGTGGCTGAGCTCACACGCAAAGCGGGCACGACCGCGCAAACGCACTTATCGGAGGAGAAGCGGATACCCGCCGGGTTCGTTCTCGTCTTCCATTTTCCTTCTATTTTCCATTCAGGGCTCCCCTGGGTAAGCTAGGTGCCTACTTTTCAACGTGTTAGCTACGTTGTTCTCTAGCTTCCCAAGCTTCGGACACGGGTTCGATTCCCGTCGCCCGCTCCATCATGAACCCTCGTACGCGGCCAGGACCAAGCGGAGGCCTCAGCTAGACCCCGAAAAAATCGCATCGCTGTCGCGCGGCTCTCGTCAGGTTGCGGGCGAAAAAATCCAATTAAAGGGCAGGATCCGCAGAAGCCTCGCCTTGGAAGCCTTGCCGCGCCAGCCGCAATCGGGATGACCGCAGGAGATTTTTTCGTTGCCGAAGATTTTGCCCGCGTCCATCTCAGAAAGCGAGGGCTTGGTGCATTTCTTCTGGAAGTTGATGTTGTGGCCGTTCGGGCACTCAAAAACGATGCGGTAAGCTAGGCTCATGGTCCATGATAGCGCGTTCGCGGGCATTCTCGACCGACATATGCGGAAAATGTGAGGGATTGTTCCGAAACCAGCTACGCTGGGCGCTGCCTCCACTTGTCGACCTTGGTATTATGCCGGGATTTGTAGTCTTCGAGCTCGCTGTCGGTAATCAGGAAATTCGTGTTCGAAGGCAGTTCCGTATTGGCGGTCAGCTCGCGTTTCAACCTCAACGAGCAAACGTCGGGAGCGTCCTGGAAGCGAACCAGACGCGAGTCGAAGGCTTTGGTCGAGATCGTCACCGTGAAATCGCGAACGTCTTCGGCCGCGAACCGCACTTGAAAACCGTATTCCCGTCCCTTTATTCCGGACTCGAAACCTGTGTATTGCATATACATCGACTGGCTCATCGCTTCACCTGTGGGAACCGCAGCGGCCTTCTCCGTAACGAGCTAGCACGTGAGAAGGGTATTGTCATTGTTTCAGTGTGGCCCTCTTTGGCGGTTTCTACCAGACAAATCGGACGCGCCTGATCGGAAATTCCGATGAGATAAGTCGATTCAGTAGCGAGCCGGCGGTTCGCGCTCCTTCCTCGGCCGCCTTTTCCTTCGTCTTGAGATCGGCCTCGACTTGGCGCGCTGGTCGGCGGCCATGTTCTTCTCAAGTTCATCGGGCGTTTCCCGCGGCAGGCGCGGAAAAAGCGTGGGCCCTTCGGCGCTACCGTCGAGCGGTGAAGCTTCGACACGCGCGCATCACGTCGCTCGTATCCATTCCCGAATCGACGCCGTAAACCTCGCGGCGCAATTTCTGAATGGTGCAGCCGAGCCGAACCAGCGCCGTTGGGTAGGCTTTCTCCAGGCCCTGTCCGGCTCCGCGACCGAAATTGTCGACGGCAATACGCTGGACAGCGTCGGGGCGAGGAATGTCGATTTCCCAGGTCATCCATGAATCGACAACCCAGCCCAGGAGTCCATACCTTTGATTGACGCGTAGCAGTTCCGGGGCGCCCAGAACGTCCCGCAGATTCTCGAACTCAGCCGGCGCCAATTTCTTGATCCGTACCTTTTCCTTCTCGCCTTCGATTCCCCACCTCCGGTAATGACACTCGGCCGTGCGGTCGGAATACACTCGCAGAAACACCGAATGATAGTGTCGGCCCACCGTGACGTGAGCGTTGATGACCTCGATCATTACCGGGGACTTCGACGCGTACGCGTCGAGCGGAGGCCAGTCGGATTCCGAGGTCGCCCTCTGAGCCTGACAACGAATCGAAAAACCGCAGACCAAAACCAGCATCGCGGCTAGCGTCAGCAGCCGAGCGGCATGTGCGGGTGCGCTCAAGCTTCACGCAATCGCCAGAGGAATCGCTTTCTTCCACTTCCCTTGCGCCTTCAAGATCAGCTCCACCACTTCGCGGATCGCGCCCTTGCCACCATCCACAGTCGTGACGTAGTGCGCCGCGCGTTTCACCTCCACGCGCGCGTCGCCGACGGCAACCGCAAGCCCCACGCGCTCCAGAATCGGCAGATCGGGAAGATCGTCGCCCACGTACGCAACCTCTTCATCTGTCACCCCGGCGCGGACCAGAATCGCTTTGTACGATTCCAGCTTCTTCGGCTGCCCCTGAATCACGAATTCCATCGACGCTTCGCGCGCCCGCCGCGCCGTCGCTGTTGAATCCCGGCCCGTGATGAGCCCTGTGCGGATTCCCATGATGCTCGCCAGCTTGATCCCCGCGCCGTCGTGCGCGCTGAATACTTTCATTTCCGCCACGCTGCCGTCGGGGAACGATTGCAGGCACACCACGCCCGGCGTCATCGTTCCGTCGACGTCCATCAACAGCACGCGAATCCTCTTTGCGCGCTTCATCGCTGATAAAGGGAATTTGATTTCGCGAATCGGCATGAGGTGGGCCCTCGGCGCCCGTGCCCGCGGTCACCACGGCCCATCGCGGACTGCCGCATATTCTACGTGCGCCGGCCGCGCTAGAAAAGCTGCAGCGTCCACAAATCGTGAATGTGCACGATGCCCTCGAGCCGCCCGCCGTTGTCCACCACCACGACGGACGTAATTTTCCTCTCTTCCATCAGCCGCAGCGCCGAGGCGGCCAGCTCCGTCCGCGGCAGCGTCACCGGTTTTTTCGTCATGCAGTCGATCGCCGCGAGATCCAGAATGTTCTGCTTGCGCCGCTGCATCACGCGCCGCAAGTCGCCGTCGGTGATGATGCCCATCACGCGCCCGTCCGGCTTCGTCACCACCGTGAGGCCCAGCCCTTTGCGGCTCATCTCGTAAATCACGTCCGGCATTTTCGTCGTCGGCAGCACGCGCGGGATATCCTCTCCCGTGTGCATCATCGAATCGATGCGCCGCAATTTCTTGCCTAGCCGCCCGCCCGGATGCAGCGCTGCAAAATCGTGCTCCTGAAAATCCCGCCGCTCCGCCACCACCACCGCCAGCGCGTCGCCCATAGCCAGCGCCGCCGCCGTCGAAGAAGTCGGCGCCAGATTCAACGTGCAAGCTTCTTCCTTTACGCTGATGTCGAGCACCACTTCGCTCGCTCCGCCCAGAGGCGAATTCGGGTTCGCCGTCAGCGAGATCAGCGCGATTCCCAACCGCTTGGCCGGTTCGATCAAATCCACTAGTTCCTGCGTCTCGCCGCTCGACGAAATCGCCACCAGCACGTCGCCCTCCGTCAGCATCCCCAGGTCGCCGTGCAGCGCGTCGGCGGCGTGCAGGAATACCGACGGCGTTCCCATACTCGACAACGTCGCCGAGATCTTGCGCCCGATCAGGCCCGATTTGCCCAGTCCCGTCACGACCACGCGGCCCTTGCAGCGATAGATCAAGTCCACGGCCTTCTCGAATTGCCAGTCCAGCCGCTCGCCCAACCCGGCGATCGCCTCCGCTTCCACCATGAAGACGCGCTTCGCGCCTTCGATGGCCATCTTCACTCGCTCGTCCTTGCTCATTTCCCGTTGTCCAATTCTCGCGTCAGGGCCGCGATCCGCAGGATTCGTTCCAGCATCGGCTGAAGCTTCCCGAGCGCCAGCGCGTTGGTGCCGTCTGAGAGCGCCTTCGCCGGACGGTCGTGCACCTCCAGAAACAATCCGTCCGCCCCAATCGCCGTGCCCGCCCTGGCCAGCGGCTCGATGAACTCCGGCTGCCCGCCGCTCGATTTCCCTTGGCCACCCGGCAGCTGCACCGAGTGGGTCACATCGAACACCACCGGATATCCCAGCTTGCGCATTACCGGAAATCCGCGCATATCCACAACCAGATTCTGGTAGCCAAACGAACTGCCGCGCTCGGTCAAAATAATTTTGTGGTTTCCGGTCCCGGCCACTTTTTCAGCCGCGTTGCCAATGTCCCAGGGCGAAAGAAATTGCCCCTTTTTGATATTGGCCACGCGCCCTGACTTGCCGACCGCCACCAGCAAATCCGTCTGCCGCGACAGAAACGCCGGAATCTGCAGCACATCGCATACTTCCGCTGCCGGCGCCACGTGCGAAACCTCATGCACGTCGGTCAGCACCGCCAATCCCGTCCGCTTCTTAATCGCGGCCAGAATTCGAAGCCCTTCCTTCAACCCCGGCCCGCGATAGGACGCCAGCGATGAGCGGTTCGCCTTGTCGTAGGAAGCCTTGAAGATCAGCGGCACCCGCGTCGCCGCGGCGATCTTCGCCAGCTGTTCGGCCATGGACGTCGCGTGCGCCTCGCTTTCAATCACGCAAGGCCCCGCGATCAAAAACAGGGGCGCGCCGCCTCCGAACTGGACCTTGCCAACGGCAAAGCTCACCGGCGGCCTGGCTTCTGCGGAATCCATGAAAGGGTTACGTCCTCCTATACGATCGGAGCGTAGGGGCGAATACTCCGGTTTTCAATGTTCCATTTTGCCCCAGGTTCCATCACCCCGCGAAACTATCGTGCTAAGGCTCGGTTCTGCAAGCGGTTGGCGAACGTAGTACTACCCATCGCGAAAACGTACGAACGTACCACCCTTCGCCATTTCATCGGCCCGCCGCCCTGCGGCATGCGCACACTGCGGCATGCGCACTCTCGACGAGCAGCCGCGATCCTGATATCGTCTGTGCCTTTCGGAGGCCACCATCTCGACGGTTCCGCAATCCGTACTCGACAGCGCCGACATCACCGCCATCACCCAACTGATTTGTCGCGAACGCGAAAGCCGCGATCTGGCCCTCTGGGAACGCATGCGCACATGTTTCTGGCCCGATTCGCTCGTGCGCGTCAGCTGGTTTCGCGGAACCGGCCCCGATTTCGTCACCGGCTCGATCGACATGTTCCGCCGCGGCGTTCCCGCGAAGCATCGACTCGGCCCAATTCTCGTCACGCTCAGCGGCGACCGCGCCGTGGCCACGCTTTCTGGAATCATCGATCTCCCGGTAAATATAAGAGGTGTCCCCGGAACGCTCTCGACCCACGCGCGCCTTCTCTATCGCGCCGAAAAACGAGCCGAACGCTGGGCGCTTTTCGGTTTCGACGCCGTTTATGTCCGCGACGAGCTGATCCCGTCGATTCCCGGCCAAGTCATCAACATTGATCCCGCTGACCTCGAAGGATTTCGCCCGACGTACCGCTTACTTTCGTACTATCTGAAGACACAAGGTTACGAGATCGATTCAGGGCTCGCAGGCGAAGATCGTCCCGACCTGGTCCAAGCCCTCCATCACGAGCTTTTCGGCTGGGCCGCCCTTCCCTTTCCGAGGTGAAATAGCGTCGCACCGGTCCGACGAACCCATATCTCTATGACAATAAACGTGTTAAAACTGTACCGAAACAGTCGCCTATTCATGTATACTACCACCGCAGTAGGGCACCCTTATACACGGGGATTTTTTCTCATATCCAAGAAACTATAAATAGAAGGAAAGCATCGAACCACCATGAGCCAAAAACGAAAAGGATCGGGACGCCTAGTACCCACTCGGCCCACAGGTGTCGAGTATCGTGTGAATTACGGACTTCACTTGGTAGTCGAGGTCAAGCAGCACGGCCGCGGTATCCGGCCGGCTCGTTGGGCTCGCTGCTCGGTGAAGTCGGCCAATGCCAACCGCATTCCCGAGGGAAATTATTTTCTCCATGCGGATGAAGGCGGCGTCTTCCAGGTAAAGTCGACGGGCAAGGTCTGGCATTACCTAGCGGCAGCGTAATTCGCCGAACCCCCGCAAATTCAACAGCCGCATCACCGAGCGAGCGCACAGGCATGCCCGGTGACGGAGTTCTCGTCATCGCCGTGTTTGCGACGCGGCCGCTGTGACCACTGTCGGCGCCGGCAGGGCTCGCAACAGCACCGTTGCTGTTTTCCGCCCCCCGGCCTCTCTGCTTCCTTGCCTCGCTCTATCAACGGGTCTATGATTGCGCCCGTTTGGGGGAATGCCACGGGTGACGGCGGTTGCGCATCGCGCGCTGCCGTCGCACGAAGGAGTCCACATGCGAGTCATCGACGAACACACCATCACCAACGCCGCGCTCGAGCAGATGTCGGGTACGCCGGACCCGCGGCTGAGACAAATCATGGCCGCGCTTACGAAGCATCTCCACGATTTCACGCGCGAAGTCGATCTCACCCCCGAAGAATGGCTCGAAGGCATCAAGTTCCTGACCGCCGTGGGCCAGAAATGCACCGAGCATCGCCAGGAATTCATTCTCCTCTCGGACACGCTCGGCCTCAGCGCGCTCGTCAACGCGCTGCACGACCGCCGCGGATCGGATTCCGCCACGAAATCCAGCCTGCTCGGCCCGTTCTACCGCCACGACGCTCCGATGATGAAGCTCGGCGACTCGATCATCTCGAGAAGCAAAGGCACCGAAATCGTTTTCTACGGAAAAGTGGTCGACGAGAACGGCGAAGGAATTCCCAACGCGCTGGTGCAAATCTGGGAGCCGGACGAAACCGGCAACTACGACCTGCAACTACACGATCCGTCCGAGATGGATCTCCGCGGCTGCTTCCACTGCGACTCCGAAGGCGGCTATTATTTCCGCGGACTCTGTCCCACTGGCTACATGATCCCGATGGACGGCCCTGTCGGCGACATGATCCGCGCGCAAAAACGCCACGGCTTCCGCCCCGCGCACATCCATTTCGTGATCGGCGCGCCCGGCTACCGCGAGCTCGTCACCGCGCTCTACATTGCCGGCGACCCGCACATCGAGTCGGACACCGTCTTCGGCGTGAACCAATCGCTCGTGGTGACGGTAAACAAAAAAGACGACAAGTCACCGCTACCGCATCTCGCCGGCCTGCGCTACGACTTCAAACTAGCCGCGGCCAAAGATAAAATGTCAGGCCGAGTGGGCGCCGACCCAGCCCAAATCATCGGCAAATCCGCGCGTTGATGGGCGGCCTGGCCGTCGCCCCCCGAGCGAGCGACTTCCGGCGGACGCTGGGCCCTAGGAGAGCGCGGCTTTTCGTAGCCGTCATCTTCGCCGTTGCCCTAATTCGCTGCGGCGCGCCCCGCGGCCACTTCCTTGCGCACAATCGCCGCCCCCGCCGCCAACGATTTCAACTTCCCGAGCGCCGACTCCGCCGGCAAATATTTCATCCCGCAATCCGGCGCCGCCACCAATCGCTCCGCGCTCACATAGGGCAACGCCCGGCGAATCCGCGCCGCCACGGTCTCCGGCGTCTCCACCTCGGTCTTCGAAAGATCGATCACTCCCAGAATAATCGTCTTCCCCGGCAATTGAGCCAGCACCGCCGTATCCAGCGACGCCTGCGCCGTCTCGATCGAAATTTGCTCCACCGGCGAATCCGCCAACTCCTCCAGGAACGAATACTTCGGCGGCCGGCCCGGCACCATCGCCGCATAGCCGAAGCAGATGTGCAGCGCCGTGGTCCCCTTCACGCCTTCCAGCGCTCGCTTCAGCCCGGTCAACCCGAGCTTGCGCGCTTTTTCCGGGTGCGCTTCCATCCACGGCTCGTCCAACTGCACGATGTCCGCGCCCGCCGCGAACAGATCCTTCATCTCTTCGTTCACCGCCGCGGCGTAGTCCAGCACCATTTCTTCTTCGGTCTTGTAGAAATCGTTCTGCGCCTGCTGCGACATCGTGAACGGTCCCGGCAGCGTAATCTTGATTTTGCGGTCCGTATTCGCGCGCAGGAATTTCAGATCGCGCACTTCCACGGGACGCAGCCGCTGAATTTTCCCGGTAACCCGCGGCACCAGCGCCTCGTTGCCCGTGCGGCTCACGATCTTTCCCGGATTGTCCAGATCCACACCGCTTAGCGCGGTCGCAAAACGATTGGAGTAGCTCTCGCGCCGCATCTCTCCGTCCGTCAGGATGTCCAGTCCCGCCCGCTCCTGCGCCCGGATCGCCAGAATGGTGGCGTCGTCCTGCGCCTGCTCCAGAAATTCCGGAGCCACGCGCCACAACTCCGCCGCCCGCGTCCGCGGCGGCATCCGGTGCCCCAGCTTCTGCCGGTCAATCAACCACTCCGGTTGAGGATAGGAACCAACAAGCGATGTAGGTATCAGTGTCATGGCCACCTACGATGGAGTTTCAGGCGCTGCCTGTCAAGCCGGCTGCGCAGCCGATCGCAACGGGCGGCGAAGGCCAAGACGAAGAGCCGATCAGGCGCCAGGGTTTCGAACCGCTTACGAAGCGGCGGCTGAGGCGCGATTGTCCGGATCGGAATCGGGCGGGCGATGGGCGCGGACGTCGGCGGCTACTGCGTCGGCTGGTTTGCCGAGGCGCAGGTGGCGATTTTCCAGCGCGGCGCGGACGAAGGCGGCGAACAGCGGGTGCGGGGCAAGCGGCCTGGACTTGAATTCGGGGTGGAACTGGCAGCCGACAAACCACGGATGGTCGGGCACCTCGACGATTTCGACATAGGTGCCGTCCGGCGTGCGGCCGGTGATTTGGAAACCGGCGGCGGTGAGCGTCGGTTCGTATTCGCAATTGAATTCGTAGCGATGGCGGTGGCGCTCGGAAATTTCCAGCGTGCCGTAGGCTTTCGCGGCGAATGAATTCCGTTCGAGCACGCAGGGCCACGCGCCGAGGCGCATCGTGCCGCCCATTTCGTCCACGCCCAGCAGCTCGCGCAGCTTGTAGATCACGCGATTGGGCGTTGACGGATCGAACTCGGTAGAATCGGCCTGATCGAGCTTGGAAACCTGGCGCGCGTATTCGATGGTGGCGCACTGCATGCCGAGGCAGATGCCGAAGAACGGAACTTTTTTCTCCCGCGCGTACGTGATGGCGTGCACCATCCCCTGGATGCCGCGCTTGCCAAATCCGCCGGGGATCAGAATTCCGTCCACATGGCGCAACAGGCGCTCGGCCGTGGCGGCGGAGTCGATATCCTCGGCTTCGATCCATTCGATCACCACGCGCTGGCGGCTGGCGAGCCCGCCGTGCACCAGCGCCTCGCGCAAACTTTTGTAGGCGTCCTCAAGCTGGACGTACTTCCCTACCACGCCGATACGCACCTCGCCCTGCGGCTGCTCGAGATTTTCGAGCATCGCAAGCCATTTGCTCAGATCGCGCGCGGGCGCTTCGAGCTTGAGGAGGCGCAAGACCTGCTCGTCGAGCCCTTCGGACGCGAGCGTCATCGGCACTTCGTAAATGTTGGCGACGTCGGGCGCGGAAATGACGCATTTTTCGGCGATGTTGCAGAACAACGCGATCTTGGCTTTCAGGTCGTCACCCAGCGGACGGTCGCTGCGGCAGATCAGAATATCGGGCTGGATGCCGATGCTGAGCATCTCCTTCACGCTGTGCTGCGTCGGCTTGGTTTTCAATTCACCCGCGGTGGCGATGAAGGGCACAAGCGTGAGATGCGCGAAGACCACGTTTTCCGCACCGAGCTCGAGGCGCATCTGACGGATTGCTTCCATGAAGGGCAGCGATTCGATATCGCCCACGGTGCCGCCGATTTCCACGATCACCACATCGACACCGTCCGCCACTTTGCGGAAGGCGGCTTTGATCTCGTCGGTGACATGCGGAATCACCTGCACGGTCTTGCCGAGGTAGTCGCCGCGGCGTTCCTTGGCGATGATCGATTCATAGATCCGGCCGGTCGTCCAGTTGTTGGCTTTGGTGAGCTTTACCGAGACGAAGCGCTCGTAATGTCCCAGGTCGAGATCGGTTTCCGCGCCATCGTCGGTGACGAACACTTCGCCGTGCTGATAGGGCGACATGGTGCCGGGATCAACGTTCAGGTAGGGATCGCACTTCTGAAGGGTGACGCGCAGGCCGCGACTTTCAAGCAGGCAGCCCATGGAAGCCGCTGCCACGCCTTTACCGAGGGAAGAAACCACGCCGCCCGTGACAAAGATATACTTCGGGCCGGTGTGCAAGGCGCTCGAAACCCTCCGGTGGAGTCGGCGTACAACTGATTATGGAGTCAACCCGCGCGGCTGTCAATTTTTTAAACCAAGAAACTTTTGATCGAACCCAAAAGTTTTTCGGCGCGAGCGCGGTGGCTTTCGGGCGGCACAAATTTGCATCGGCGGGCATGTCCTTGCCGCCGGCCGCGCTCCCGTAGTACATATGTCGGCACTTGGCACCGCCCCTGGGACGCCAAAGGAGACCGAGCTGGACATGCGCGATCCTGCTCCGAGCCAGAGTGACTCCGGCGCAGCCACGCCTGCGGGCGTCGGATTTGCGGCGATTGACGCGGCGCGCGCACCGAAGATTCCTTTGCCCACACGGCCTCGCGAATATTACAAGCAACACAGCCTGGCGGCGCAGAATTGGGGAGCGATCGGCGGATCGGGAGCGCCGATGCGGCAGGTTTCGGCCGAGGAAGCGCGGGCGACCGTGCTTCGCGGGCTGCTCGATACGCCGCTCGAGAAAAGCGGACGAAGTCCGCGCGAGTGGGCAGTGGCCGCGGCGATTCACGTGGTGATCGTGGCGGCGCTGGTGCTGATACCGCTGGCCTTCCTGCAGAAGATCGATTCGGACAATTTGCAGGCGATGTACCTGACCATGCCGCGGCCGCCCGCGCCTGCGCCGCCGCCGAGTGCGGCCGAGTTGCCGGCGCGGCACGTCGTCCACCCAATGCGGTTCGCCCCAGCGATCACGATGCCGACGGCGATTCCGAAAAAGATTGTTGAAGTGAAGGACGATGGGCCGCCGGAAGTGGATGCGGCCGGCGCGGCGCCGGGCGGCGTGGCCGGCGGCGAAAATGGGGGAGTGCTGGGCGGCGTACTCGGCGGGATGTCGAACGGCCCCGCTTCCCCGCCGGCGCCGCCGCCACCGCCGAAGCGCGGAATCCAGCGGGTGGGCGGGGACGTGCGAGCGCCGCGACAGATTTTGCGGGTCGATCCGGACTATCCGCGGATTGCCATGACGGCGAAGGTCGAAGGCGTTGTGGTGATCGATGCGGTGATTGACGAGCACGGAAACGTAATTCAGGCGCGCGCGGTTTCGGGGCCGGGGCTCTTGATCCCGGCGGCGCTGCAGGCGGTTTTGAAATGGAAGTTTGAGCCGACGTATCTCGACGGTCAGTCCGTTCCAATCGAGATGAGGGTGGAAGTTGGTTTTCACCTGCACTAGCCGAGCGGAAGCGCGCGGTGGTGACGGTCAGGCGTTGCGTTGCTCGCTGAGAAGCTTTTCGACGCGCTGGATGTCGGGCGGGACGTCGACGCTGACGGCGTCGTAATCGGTTTCGACCACCCGGATGCGGAAGCCGTTTTCGAGCCAGCGGAGTTGTTCGAGCTGCTCGAGATGTTCGAGTTCGCCGGGCGGCAGCGTGGGAAATTCAAGCAGCGCGTCGCGGCGGAAACCGTAGAGGCCGAGGTGCTTCCAGTGGTGGGCGGTGACGGTCTGGGCACTGTCGCGCACCCACGGCACGGGCGCACGCGAAAAATAGAGCGCGTTGCTTTCGAAATCGCGGACGACCTTCACGATGTTGGGATCCATGATGTCGTTGGCCTGCGCGATGGCTGTGCACGGCGTGGCGAGCTGGATGGATTCGTCCTCGAGTATCGCTTCGATGAGCGCGTCGACCGTGCCGGGATCGATCAGCGGCTCATCACCCTGCACGTTCACGTAGATTTCCGCGGTGATGTGGGTCGCAACTTCGGCCACGCGGTCCGTTCCGGTGCGATGGTCGGCGCGCGTAATCAGGGCTTCCCCGCCAAAGGCTTCGACGGCAGTTTTGATGCGCGCGTCTTCGGTGGCGACGACGACTTCTGACACACGCTGGGCCTGGCGCACCCGCTCAACCACGTGCTGGATCATGGGCTTACCCGCGATCGGCGCGAGTGGCTTTCCCGGGAAGCGCACCGACGCGTATCGCGCTGGGATCACCGCCAGTACCTTCGTCGCGCCCGAATTCGCCATGAAGACTCCTGCCCTCCCCGCCGAGGGGCATGGTAGCACTCTTGGTGGGGACTGCCGAGCCCCGGGGCCGCGGCTGTTCTTGGCAGTTTGTGGGGATGAAGTTGGACTCGTGCTTGATTTGAAATAGCGGAGTGCTACTATCCTTCCTAGCGAGCCCGGGGGTCCCATGAATCACCGCGCCGTTCAGCCAGCTCGAAACTGGGGTCTGGCGATCGCCTGCGCGGTAGTCGGAATTTCCCTCGCATCCCTGGGCGCTTTGCCGTCGCGCGCGCAAGATGAGCCGCAGGCGGGTCCGGCAACTCCTCCTCCGAACGGCGATTCCTTCAAAATAAAAAAGGGCCAGTCGATCCGCACAGAGACCCAGATCACGCTGGTGGGCGCTACCGTGACCGATCCGCTGGGCCGCCTGGTCACGGGACTTCAGCAGGAGCATTTCCGCGTGTTCGAAGACGGCACGGAACAGGAGATTGTCCGCTTTTCGAGTGAGGACGTGCCGGTTTCCATCGGAGTGATATTCGACATGAGCGGCAGCATGGCCGATAAGATCGACAAATCGCGCGAGGCTGCGGTGCAATTCTTCCGCACGGCGAATCCGCAGGATGAATTTTTCCTGGTGAATTTCAACGACCGCGCGCAACTGATCAGCCCGTTCACGGAGAGCGTGGACGATTTGCAGGACCGACTGATGTATACGGGCGCGCACGGACTCACAGCGCTTTACGACGGAGTTTATCTCGGGCTGAGCCAAATGCGCGGGGCACACAACACAAAGAAAGCTTTGCTCATCCTATCGGACGGGGGAGATAATCATAGTCGGTACAGCGAGACGGAAGTCCGCAAGTTCGTAAGAGAGGCGGACGTCCAAATTTATGCCATCGGATTGTTCGATCCGGATGGAGGCCCCACGCCTGAGGAACGGGAAGGCCCCGGACTTCTGGGTGATTTGACGATGATGACCGGCGGCCGCATGTTCGCGGTGAAAAACGTGAGCGAGCTGCCCGATATCGCTACAAAAATAAGCATGGAGCTGCGCAATCAATATGTCCTGGGATATCGGCCAAGCCAGCGAGCGCACGACGGCAAATGGCGCAAAATTAAAGTCCGGCTCAACCCGCCCAAAGGAATGCCACCGCTCACCGTTTCCGCCAAGAGCGGATATTTCGCGCCGGGGCATTAGTGATCTTCCCGTCGTCTTCGTAATGAAAATTTTGTTTTTAGCGATCGTGGTGCTGTCGATAAGCTCTGGTGCTTGGGCGCAGAACCCGCCGCCGATCCTTGCGCCTTCTCCCCTGCCGCCTCCGCCGCCCACTCCCGGACAGGAGGGCGGGCCGAAGAAGATCATCCAGAACACGGAGCTCGTGGTGCTGCACGTAACGGTGTCGGACGAGCGGGGCGAGTTCGTGGCCGACTTGCATCAGGGGAATTTCAAGGTTTCCGAAGGCGGCATCGAGCAGAATCTGTCGTTTTTCTCGCGCGACGATATTCCCGTGACGATGGGGCTGGTGATCGACAACAGCGGGAGCATGCGCGAGAAGCGCGATCAGGTGAACGCCGCCGCGATGACTTTCGTCCGCACGAGCAATCCGCAGGATGAGGCGTTCGTGGTGAATTTCAACGACGAGTATTACCTCGATACCGACGGCGACTTCACCAACGACCAGGCGAACTTGCACGACGCGCTTTCGCGGATCGAAACGCGCGGGAGCACCGCTCTGTTTGACGCCGTGATCGGTTCGCTCGAGCATCTGAAGAAGGGGCACAAGGACAAGCGCGTACTGTTGCTGGTGACCGACGGCGACGACACCGCGAGCGAGAAGACCTTCGAAGATGCCTACAAGGCCGCGCAGGAATCGAACGCGACGATCTATGCGATCGGCGTGTACAGCGAAGACGATCTGGAGCACGACAAGAAGACCGTCCGCAAATCGAAACTGATATTGCAGAAGCTCGCCGAAGCCACCGGCGGCCTCGCCTATTTCCCGGACAACCTATCGCAGGTCACACCCGTGTGCGAACAGATCGCGCGGGAAATCCGCAATCAATACACGCTAGGCTACTACCCGACGAACACGGCGCACGATGGCTCGTTCCGACAAGTAGCTGTCAAAGTGATTCCGCCGAACGGCCGCGGCAAGCTGAACGTCCGGACACGCACGGGCTATTTCGCGCCGAAATCGACCGCGAACGGCGATTAAGCCGCGATGGTAGGCTAACTCCCTAATCCTCGCTTTTCTGCCTGCCCCCGTCTTGACGGCGTGCTCCTTTCGAGTGGTTCCGGGCTTTGGAATTGTGTGGTCATCGTGTCGCAACTCCCCGGTCCGCTGTCAGTATCCGCGTGCGTAACGGGTGAAGCCAAAGACGGCAGTCATCACTCACTTCGATGTATCGCAGGGTCAATTCTCGACGAGCTGCTGGCCGCCGTCGATGTCGTAGGTCGCTCCGGTGATGGCTGTGTTGGTCATGAGGTGGACGGCGAGCCTGGCGATGTCGGCAGGGTCTACCACGCGGCGGATTGGGAGCGTGGTGCGCAGCTGCTCGCGACGCGCGTCGAGCTGAGGGCCGAGCAGCGATGCCGAGAGCGGCGTGTCGACGAAGCCCGGGGCGATCAGGTTGACGCGGACAGGCGCGAGCTCGAGCGCGAGCGCTCTGGTGAGCGCGGGCATCGCGGCCGTGAACGCTACGATGAGCGGGCCCGCGGCCGGCCGGCGACCGCCCGTTCCGCCGATGAACAGGAGCGTTCCGCCCGGGCGAACTTTGCCAAGGGCGCAGCGAGCGATGTGGAGCGGCAGCCAGAATTCCTGGTCGACGTTGCGGCGCGCCCGCGCGAAATCGATGTCGGCCAGCCGCGCGTAGTACGGGCCGCCGGCCGTGACCAGGACGTGGTCGATCGGCGTCGGCAATCCGTCGAAGAACCGCTCGAGGCGCTCGAAGTCGGTGGCGTCGAAGGCTGCACTGCTGAGCGCGCCGACCTCGCGTGCGGCGTCCTCAAGGCGTTGGGGGTCGCGGCCGGTGAGAACGACATTGCCGCCCTCGGACCGTGCTCGCATGGCCGTCCCGAGACCGATCCCCGAGCTGCCGCCGATCACGACGACAGTCTGTCCGGCGAGTGCCGATTCGCGGGTCGGGCCAGCGTCGCTCACTTCGGCAGCTCCGTCCCGGCCTGCTCCGCCGCCATGTACTTGGCGTACCAATCAGGCCAGTTCGGATCTGCCTGGCCGATGCGCTTCTCATGCTCGCCGTGGGCGGCCGAAGCGCGCCGCATCGCGCTTGCCAGATCGTTCGTCGACGCAAAAGTTGTGGCCGCGGGGTCGATCCGGCCGGCTAGTCGCGCGGTGATTTCCTGGAACAGCCAGCCGTTGCCGTCCGGATCGCGGAACGAGGCGAACGAGCGGTAGCTGCGATGGTCGGGATCCGGGCCGCTGACGCGGACTCTTCCAAACAGGTAGGCCTCATCCGTGCCCGCGTACGCGCCGTCGTTGTGGAACACTTCGCTGATCGGGACTCCGCGATCAAGCAATGCTTTGCGGGCGGCCTCGATGTCGGAGACGATTAGGTACAGGCCCTGGGCGGAGCCGGGCGCCGCCGTGGTAACGTTCCTGCCGAAGATGACCGAGCACCCGGAGCCCGGCGGCGTGAACTGGATCACGCGGAAGTCTTTGCCGTTATCGAAATCGGCGTCGAGCCGCCACCCGAGCTTTAGGTAGAACTCCTTCGCGCGGTCGACATCCGAGACGGGGATGACCACGATCTCGAACTTCATGTCGACGGGCGCGACGCTGGTGTCGATGCCACGGACTGCATTCGTACTCATAGCTGCCTCCTGAGTTGTTTCATTTTCTGCGACTCCCTTGCCATCGAGCCAAGTGGCCGATCGTCGCTCGGCCGAGCGCGACTGTCAAACCCGACATCGAGCTCGCCTGGAGCAGCGAACGCCGGGATCTGGCGTCTGCTTGTTTCCATGTCTTCCTTTCGAGTGTAGTTCTGAGTTCTTGGGCTGCTTCGTTACGCTCTTCGCCGCTCTTAGCACTAAGGTGCGTAACGAGTGAAGACAAAGTCGCGATCTTTGACGGCTTCGTGGCAGGGAAAGCAAGTCTTGAGCTTCGCCTCGTCGGCAGGTTTGCCGTCCTTATTAAATTGAGCGTAGCCCCAGCCGCCCGTCGCGGCGAACTTTTTCGAGTCCTTGACCATGAACTGAAGGTACCAATCCGGCGCGGGCCCTGGGACGAAAGACTGCGCTCGGCCGAACACCTTGTCGTTTTCCTCCGACGGGACGTAGGCCCAAGCAATCCGGGCGATCATTGTTCCGTCAGGGAACAAAGGCGCCGCTGCCCGGTAGGCCCCGATCGCTTTATCGTTGCCAAGAATGGCGCGGATATCGTTGAGGCTTCCTTCTTCGTGGGCCACGGAGATCAACCTCCAGTCGCGGTATCCGGCAGGAATTCTGATTCCGAAGATTGGGACCGCGTCTTCATCGGCGCGTCCGGATGCGGACACCGTGGAGGCGACAACGCCTGCCACCGACGCGATTGCCAGCAGCCAGAAAGCGATCTGTCTCATAGCCTCACCGTTCTGAGTGGTCGGTGCCTGATTGCGGCGGGAGCAGGACAATTTCGCCCCAGTATGAACCTGTCCCGTGATCCGACTTCATTTCATGGCTGCTTGTTGGGTGCGGGGTTGTTGGGCGCAGAACTGGGCACGGGGTTGCCGTTCACCCGGACATGGTAGCCCGGCGGCACGTGCGTCAGGGTGTGCACGTATCGCAGCTTGCCGTTCTGTATGCGAAAGAGGTGGGAATCGGGCAATCCGCCGACGCCAAAAGTGCAGAACGCGACAATCGCCCCCGTCGTCTCGTCAACGATGAAGCGCCGGGCGACGATATTCACGCCGGCCGGCACGCCGACCGTGCAGCTATCGTCCGGGGCGCCTTTGCCGGTGCGGATACCGCCTTCGGTGCGGTTGCAGGGCTCTCCCCATGGCACCAGGTCGAGCTTCTTTTCCAAAAAAGCGTCAAGGTAGGCATTGGCCGCGGCAACCAGGGTATCGCGGCTGTCGCGCTGTCCCGGCGGAATCACCCCCCAATCCTCGGTGGGCGACCACTTGTAGTAGTTGTCGGCGCTGAATAACCAGTCGCCGTCCTGCGTTACCATTGACTCGATCTCCACGATTTTGTCGTGATTGATCCTGAGGCGCGTGCCGAGGACGTAAGGGTGGCTTTTGTCCGTGACGATCACTTCGGTAAACGTCTGGCACGTGGCCGCGTCAATCAGGGTTCGATGAAAATCGATCTTCAACGGTTTCTGCATGACCCCGGATTTGATGTCGACAACCTGCATGTTCTCGATATAGGCAAGCCCGGTCGCCAGCGGCAGCCCGGATGGATCACCCTTGGCTTGAGCGTCAACGTAGAGATTGGTCGCAGCTTGCAGGCCGTCCCGCGTGCAAGCCACCTGTGCGTAACTCGCCGCCGGCGCCCACAGTGCGGCCGAGAGCAGGATCCACTTACCAAGAACACGAGTCATCGAACTCCTCCCAGTTCAGGTGTGCATTGCGAGCGGAGTCTACCACCGAATCGGCGCCCTTCGGTGTGTCTTGCCACCGTTGAGCGTCCCTCCGGATTCGGTTTGTAGCGTGCCCCGAGGCCCTGGCCGACACCTGTCCGGCGGTCCAAGCTTATTCGGAGTTACGCGCGGCGTTGCAACTGCGAAGGCCTACGGGGTTGAATTCAGGTTCGATAGAGCGGAGGGCGACGAAGTTTTGCGTACCGTCTGGAGAATGCGATTGATTTCCGCTTGGGACACACGCGGAGACGTCCCACCGCCTTGAAAAAATATGAACTCGATTCCACCGTCATCCGCGTACAAGTCCTCACGAATCCGAGACGGCCGACTTTGCGGATTTCCGAACTGGAACCCCTGGAAGCCCGTCGCGCGAATCAAGAAAACTCCGGAGTCCGCCTCGGGAACAGAAATCGCTTTCATTAGAAGCAACACGGTCGATGGCCCCGCCTGTCTCTTGGACATGAAAGGACTCATGTCCCGCGGCGTTATCTGAAGCATCGTTCGCATGAAGCCCAAGTCGGACTCGAAAGCCTCATTTCCAAAGACCTGACGAAACTGCTCGGGAGTTAACTTTGTCTTTTCGACGACGTTTTTTACAAAATCCCGCGCCGGAAATGTCGAAAACCAAAACGCGTTTCCAGAATGGAAGGCGGTCACGTGAACGTGAACGGTTTCCGCCGTTCTGCTTTTCTTCTCGTCGACATCGTCCCAGGGAAGCTCGAATTCATATCCAAAATAGGCGACTGTCTTGTGCGCTACGCTGGAAACAGACACATCTGGAAGGGCCACAGGAATTTTTCCCGCCGCGGGGATGTCTCGATATTTGTAGCGCGCTATCAATGTCAACACGGTTTGAGGGCCGAAAGCCCAGACGTAGGCTGCGACGGCGGCCGCAATTCCTAGCCAGACCAGAAGTCGCTTTGATGTGGACAAGGGCTCGCTCCAGAGACAGCTTTGCGACCAGAATGCCCGCGATTTCTGAGTCTAAGGCGGGCGACCGTGGTGGGAGACCTGGCCAAAGTACAGGTGTTCTCAGACAGCAATCCGCTTACCGCGGAGCGTCCCTAGCTGATGAACACGTGAACCCAACGCGTGCTTCTCACTGCGAGTTGCCTCCGCCGAACTTCGGCGCATTTGCGGGTGCTTGCGCGCGGGCGTATAATTTTCTATTTAGGCTGATGCCAACGGAACCCACAGAGACGGCTGCCGTCGCGAACAGACCTGTGCCGCAGACGGCCGCCATCGCGGCCGGCCAGGATGTCGAGGAGATCCGCGTCAGGGGCGCGCGCGTCCACAACCTGAAGAACATCGATTTTGCGATTCCCCACAACGCCATAACGGTCGTGACCGGCGTTTCCGGCTCGGGCAAATCCAGCCTGGCGTTCGATACGCTCTATGCCGAAGGGCAGCGGCGCTACATCGAGTCGCTTTCCGCCTACGCGCGGCAGTTCCTGGAGCGGATCGAGAAGCCCGACGTGGACGAAATTACCGGGATCGCACCGGCGATTTCCATCCGTCAGAAGAATTCCACGCGAAATCCGCGATCGACCGTTGGCACGGCGACGGAAATCTACGACTACCTGCGGCTGTTGTACGCGCGTGTGGGCCATACGTACTGCGTGAGCTGCGGCGAAGAGGTTCGCAAGGACACGCTGGACGAAATCGCCGCGCGCGTGCTGGCGCTGCCTGAAGGCCAGCGGTTCTATGTGCTCTACGAGCTGACGCTGGCGCCGGAGTCCGTGGCGGGCTGGTCGCCTAAGGAGTCGTCCGCTCGTCCGCGGAAGACCGCGAAACCGGCGCCTGAGGTGATTCGCGGGGCGCTCACGAGCTTGCGCAAGCGCGGGTTCAATCGTCTGTTCCAGGGCGGCCGGGTTTTCGAATTTGCGACGCCGGAGGATTTGCTCGACGTCGATTTCGCGAAGCCCGTGTTCGTGCTGGTCGACCGATTGGCGCTATCGCCGGATATTCGGGCGCGGCTGGTGGATTCAATCGAGATTTGTTACCGCGAGGGGCGCGGCGAAGCAATCTTGCAATTCGTAGCGAACGAGGGCGATACCGCGCCGCCCGAGCGGCGGGTCTTCAACGAGCGCTTCGACTGCAAGAAATGCGGCACGGTCTATCAGGAGCCGGAGCCCCGGCTTTTTTCGTTCAACAATCCCTACGGCGCGTGCCCGCGCTGCCAGGGATTCGGCAACACGATCGACTTTGACCTCGACCGCGTGGTGCCGGACAAAAGCAAATCCCTGGCGGACGGCGCGATCGAGCCCTGGACGAAGCCGCGCTACCGCCAGCTGGCGATGGACATGAAGCGCTACGCGCGGGCGAAAGGGATCCCGTTCGACGTTCCCTTCCGCGAGCTCACCGCTGCGCAGCGCAACGCGATTCTGGATGGCGACCGCGAGCAAGATTTTCCGGGCGTGAAGGGATTTTTCGCCTGGCTCGAACGCAAGAAATACAAATTGCACGTACGCGTGTTTCTGAGCCGCTATCGCGGATACGCGCTGTGTCCCGGCTGCAAAGGCACGCGGCTGCGCGCCGAGGCGCGGGCCGTGAAGATCGCCGGCCGCTCCATCACCGAGGTCTGCCAGATGACGGTGAAGCGAGCGCGGCCATTTTTCTCCGGCCTGCAGCTGAGCCCGGCCGAAAATGTGATCGCAGATAAAGTGCTGGAGGAAATCCAGCAGCGGCTGCGTTTTCTGGACGAAGTCGGCCTCGACTACCTCACGCTCGATCGTCTGACTTCGACGCTTTCCGGCGGCGAGGCGCAGCGGATTCAGCTGGCTACTTCTTTGGGGTCGCATCTGGTGGGCGCGCTGTACGTGCTCGACGAGCCGTCAATCGGATTGCATCCCCGCGACACGAACCGGCTGATCGAGATCCTGAAAGGCCTGCGCGACCTGGGAAACACGCTTCTGGTGGTGGAGCACGATCCCGATACCATGCTCGCGGCGGACAAGATTCTCGATCTGGGCCCCGGCGCGGGCGAGCATGGCGGCGAATTGATTTTCTCCGGAACGCGCGAGGAGCTGCTGAAAAGCCCGCTATCGCTGACGGGCCGCTACCTGCGGGGCGAACTCAAAATTGCGGTGCCATCGCGCCGGCGCAAACCGCAGGGCAAATTCCTGAAGATTACCGGCGCGCACAGCCACAACCTGCAGGGCGTCGATGTGGCCGTGCCGCTGGCGATCTTGGTCGCGGTCACCGGAGTTTCGGGATCGGGAAAATCCACGCTGGTGTACGACGTGATTTTCAAAGCTTTGGAAGCGAAGCGCACCGGCGGTAACTGGCGCGAGTTCTGCGACCGCATCGAAGGCGACGCCGCGATTGAAGCCGTCGAAATGGTCGATCAATCCCCTATCGGGCGGACGCCGCGTTCCAATCCGGCGACGTACATGAAGGCGTTTGACGCGATCCGCGATCTTTTCGCGGCCACTCCGGAAGCCAAGAAGCGCGGGCTGGGCGCGGGACATTTCTCGTTCAATATTCCCGGCGGGCGATGCGAAGCGTGCCAGGGCGACGGCACCGTGACGGTCGAGATGCGTTTTCTGGCCGATGTCGAGCTGGTGTGCGAAGAATGCCGCGGCACGCGATATAAGAGCAGCGTGCTCGAAGTGCTGCATCGCGGCAAGAATATTCATGATGTGCTGCAGATGACGGTGCGCGAGGCTCTCGCGTTTTTCGCGCCATATCCGAAGGTGACCGCGCGGCTCGCTCTCCTCGACGAAGTGGGACTGGGATATTTGCGGCTGGGCCAATCGGGAACCACGCTTTCAGGCGGTGAAGCGCAACGCCTGAAGCTCGCTGCGCATCTCACGCGGCAGGACAACACCGGAATCCTGTACATTTTTGACGAGCCGACCACGGGCCTGCATTTCGACGATATTCAGAAGCTGCTGACGTCATTTAGAAAATTGCTCGAAGGCGGCGCATCCGTGCTGATCATCGAACACAACCTCGACGTGATCAAGTCTGCCGATTGGATCATCGATCTCGGACCCGAAGGCGGCGACGCCGGCGGCCAGGTGATCGCGGCCGGCACGCCCGAACAGGTGGCGCGCAATTCTCAATCGCATACCGGCAAATATCTGGCGCGCGCGATGAACGGCCGCAACGGGAACGGCAAGGACCTCGATAGCCACGCCGCAGCCATCAAACCGAGGCTGCCGGGCGAAACTCGATCCTCCGCATGAGAGGGCGCTCGGGTCCGCTTGCAGTTTACGCGCTGTGCGCGCTCCTCGGCGGCGCCGAGCGACTCCCCGCGCAATCCACATCGGCACCGCACAAGCGCCTGATTACCGATCCGGCGGCCAAGGAACTCAACGATCTCCTGGATGCGGCCCAGGCCGCGCTCGACAACCAGGATTTCGAAGGCGCCGCCAAGAATTATCGGGATTATCTGGCGAAAAAGCCCGACGACGCCGTCGTTCACTACGACCTTGGCTACATCGATTCGGCGCTGAAGCGTCCCGACGACGCCAAGGCCGAGTATCAACGGGCCATCGAACTCGATCCGAAAATGGCCGCGGCGTACAGGAACCTGGGCGTCTTGCTGATGCCCACCGATCCGGCGGCGGCGATCGATCCGCTTGAAAAAGCCGCCGATTTGAACCCGGGCGATGCACACACGAAATGGGTGCTGGGTACAGCACTCGAAAACGCCCGAAAACTTCCGGACGCGATCGAACAATTCCAGGCCGCGCGGAAACTCGACGACGGGGATATCAAGATCCGGCTTTCGCTGGCGCACGCGTTACTCGCTTCGAATCGGGATGCCGACGCGGAAGCCGAATATCGCGCTGCGCTCACCCTGCAGGGCACGTCCGCCGAAATGGCCCAGGCCCACCGCGGACTGGAGGAAACGCTCCTGGCGGAAAAGAAATCCCCGGATGCGGCCGCCGAATTGGCGGTGTACCTTGAATCGCATCCCAACGATGTGAACGCGCGCGTGGATCACGCCTCCCTGCTCTTCGACCTGGGCAAATATGACGATTCGCTCGCCGAACTCGACCGTGCCGCGAAAGCCGGACCGGAGGATTTGCGCGCGCTGAGGCTGCGTTCCGACATTTCGTGGAAACAAAAGCGCTACGCCGACGCGGTCGTTGCCCTCAACAAGGCCGCGGCGCTCGCTCCGCGCGACCCGGACATCGCCGCGCGACTGGGTGAAGCCTACCTGCAAGCAAAGGATTATCCCAACGCCACACACTGGCTCGCGGCAGCCTACAACGCGAATCCGGACGCCAACGACGTGCTCGCCTATCTGGTTGACGCCGAGTACGGCAGCAAGAATTACTCCCAGGCGCTGGCCGCGCTCGACGCACTTTCCAAACGCGAAGAGCTCCCCGTCGCGAGCTGGTACGTCCGCGCCTCGTGCTTGGACAATCTGGGCCAGATCGAGCCGGCCATCGAGGCATATCAAAAATTTCTTCAGTTGAACAAAGATCAAAACAGCGATATGTATTTTGTATCCACGGCCCGCGTACGCGTCCTGATCCACGAATTGCAGAACAAGAAGAGGTAGCAATGCCCGTGAAGGTTCGCATAGTGGCGATCGTTCTGGCCGCCGCGTCGATCTCGGGCCTTGTTTTGTGTCAGGACCGCGTCGCGGACCTTCGCAGCCGGCTGGCGCATGAGCCAAGCCCCGTCAACCGCGCCAAGCTGATGCCGCAGCTGGGCGACGCGGAATTTGCGGAAATCGATAGCGACGTGATGCAGGACAAGTTGCCCGAAGCTCTCACGATTCTCCAATCGTATCGGGATGAGGTGGAATCGTGCGATAAGGCGCTCGACCTATTGGGGCAGGATGCGCAAAAGCATCCGGGCGGCTACAAGCAGCTGCAATTTTCGCTGCGCGATTCGTTGCGGCGGCTTGACGCGGAAATCGTCAACATGACCAGCGACGACCAGGCGCCGTTTGTGGCGATTCGCCAGGAACTCGGCGACCTTAACCGGCATCTTATCGAGCACCTGTTTGGGCGCGCGCCAGCGGGAAAGCCGGATCATCCCGACGCGCCGCAGTAAACGGATTTGCCCTCTGGTCAGCCCCGGGTGCGCGGCTGGGGCGAATCCGTTCGAGCGGATTTGTTTTTTTGCCGAGACGAACTTAAGCTAATGCACTGCGCCATGAAGCACCGCCTCGCATTCATCGCCCTGGCCGCTCTGGTCCCGACCGGGCTCGCGCGGCCGCTGATCGCACATCCCGCGCCGGCTCCGCAGCAAAAAGACTATCTGAGCGATGGCGAAGCCGATAAAGTCCGCGACGCGCGCGAGCCCGCCGAACGCATCAAGCTCTACATGGCGTTCGCAGAAGACCGCCTCACCAAATTCCAATACGAGCTGGACCGCAACGTGCAGGAGCGCCGCCGCGACGAAATCCTCAACGGCCTGCTGAACGGCTACGCCGGCTGCATCGACGATGCCGCCGACCAGATCGCACTGGCGACTGAAAAACACGCCGACATCCACGAAGCGCTGAAGCTGATGCGCGCGAAGGACACGGCGTTCCTGGTAACGCTGCAGAAATGGGAGAAGGACGGACCCGAGCTCGACACCTACCGCGACACGCTCGAAGACGCTATCGCCGGGACGAAAGACGCGCTCGACGACATCACGGAGGCGGAAAAGGAATCGCAAGCTCCCCCGGTGAGGCGAAAACAGTGATCGAAACGCGCCGCGCGGCGCAACGGCCGAATCGAATCGTTCCCGGCGGCGAGCGGATTTTTCAGCGTATCTATACGCGCCTGGGTTGCGCGGGGCGCCCGCCCCATTTCGTAGTCGAATATCATCCCTACGCGGACCTCTCCCACACGATCCGGCTGCGCGAAGACATTGCCCACGTGAGGCTCTCGGACGTGATGCGGCGCGCACCGAACCTCGCCGTCGAAGCCATTGCGTCGATTCTCCTGGGACGCCTGTATCGGCGCCGCCCGCCGGCCGATCTGCTGGAAATTTACCGACTTTTTTCGGCGGCGCGATCCACTCGGCAGCAAATCGCGGTCAATCGCCGTCGCCGGGCGCGCCGCATGGAGCACCGCCCGGTCGGTGTCCACCACAATCTGGCGCCGCTGTTTGACGAGTTGAACCAAACCTATTTCGAGAGCGCGCTGCCGCGGCCGCGGCTGGGGTGGAGCCGGCGCGTCTGGCGATCTCAACTCGGCTGCTTCGATCCGGCCCTGAATCAAATCGTCCTGAATCGCCAGCTGGATCACGAAGGAGTTCCGACGTACGTAGTCGCTTACGTCCTGTTTCACGAAATGCTCCATGTGAAGCACCCCATCCGCTTGGTGCGCTGCCGCCGAGAGTCGCACTCCCGGCGGTTCCGCGACGACGAAAAAGGGTTTACGGATTACGCACGCGCCATGCGCTTCTTGGCTCGTTTTCCGGCTCCAAGAGTCCACTAAAGGTTTACCCGTCAATAGGTTACAGACAATCCCCGGGAAATGTGTACTTTTGCGCAGCAAACTAAGCATTAACCCCACCCGATGAGGCCGATATAGCACCCATAGATACTGAGAACGGTTCACTATGAAACGGCCTTTGCAAAGCAACATTCGAGTGGGCATGCGTCGCATCGAGCGGCGGGAATGGGTGTTGTGGTCGTCCGCCATTCTGGTCACGCTCCTGCTCACACTCGGCATCATGTCCTTCAGCTTCCCGATGCTGCGGCAATACGCCGGCGGCGAGTTTGACAGTCTGCATATGAGCCTGGCGATGCGCGGGCTGGTCGGCATGGTGCTGCTCTTTGACCTTTACACGATCTATCAGCAGTTCCAGATTTACCGCATCCGCCATCAACTGGTGGAGCGCGAGGAGCTGTTCCGCCTGATCAGCGAGAATGCCATGGACATGATTGCCGTGGTCGATCCGGACGGGCGGCGGCTCTATAACAGCCCAGCCTACGCGCGAATTCTTGGATTCACGGACGACGAACTGGCGGGCACGTCCTTTTACGCCCACGTTCACCCCGACGACGTGCACACAGCCCAACAAGCCGTGAAGCAGGCGACCGCCACGAACCCGGGCGGCGCTGTGCAATACCGCATGCGCCACAAGGATGGCACCTGGCACACCATCGAATCCGGCGCGAGTGCGATCCTGAACCAGCAAGGCAAGGTCGAGAAATTCGTCGTGGTCAACCGCGACGTCAGCGAACAGCGGCAGCTCGAGGAAAAATTCCGGCAGGCGCAGAAGATGGAAGCGGTGGGAAGACTCTCGGGCGGGGTGGCCCACGATTTCAACAATCTTCTCGGCGTGATCATCGGTTACGCGGAATTTCTTCAGGAAAGTCTCGATCCCGAAAACGAATTGCGCGGAAGCGTCGACGAAATCCTGAAAGCAGGCAAACGCGCCGCTTCGCTCACGCGCCAGCTTCTGGCTTTCAGCCGTCAGCAGGTACTCGATCCCAAGGTCCTCGATCTCAACGTCGTCGTTCTCGACATGGACAAGATGCTTCGCCGCCTGATCGGCGAGGACATCGAGCTGTCGACCGTCCGGGGCCCCGACCTCGGCCGGCTGAAAGCCGATCAGAGCCAGCTTGAACAGGTCCTGTTGAATCTGGTGGTCAATGCACGCGATGCCATGCCTCAGGGTGGGAAGCTCGTGATCGACACTCAAAACATGGTCATGGACGAAGCCTTCGTCCGCCGCTACCCGTACCCCGTGCAGCCCGGACCCTACGTCTGCCTGACCGTCACCGACAGCGGGATCGGCATGGACGCCGAAACGAAAGCGCGAGCCTTCGAGCCGTTTTTTACCACCAAGGAAAAAGGCAAAGGCACCGGGCTCGGCCTTTCGACCGTCTACGGCGTGGTGAAGCAGAGCGGAGGCTACATCGACATTTACAGCGCCCCGGGCGCCGGCACCACGTTCAAGATCTATCTCCCGCGCGTAGACGACGCCCTCACCGCGGACGCACCCATCGGCGCCGCCACTTCGTTCACTGGCAACGAGACGATTCTGCTCGCCGAAGACGAGTCCTCGCTGCGCACGCTCACGCGAAACACCCTCGAGCTTTGCGGCTACAAGGTTCTCGAAGCCAAGGACGGGCTCGAAGCGCTCGAAGTGAGCGAACGCTTCAAGGGACCGATCGATCTGCTGCTCACCGACATGGTCATGCCCGGCATGGGAGGGCGCCAATTGGCCCAAGAACTTACGCGCCGCCGCCCGGAAATTCGGCTGGCGTATATGTCCGGTTATACCGGCCAAACGGTCGGTTCTCAGGGACCGGTCGATCCCGGCAGTGTTTTTCTTTTGAAACCGTTTACCCGCGAATTGCTGACGCGAAAGATCCGCGAAGCACTGGATCGACGCGTAGTCACGGAGATAATCTGATGTCGACCGTAACGCAAGAACCGAAGACAGGACCAGGGAACGCGGGCGCGAAGCCCATGCCCAAGCTTCTGATCGTGGATGACGACGAAGCAGTGCGTGGCCTTCTCCGCATGCGACTCTCCGGGTCCTACCAGATCGTCGAGACCGGCAATCCCGAGCAGGCACTCGGTCTGGCGCTTGAAAGCAAGCCCGACGCGATTCTGCTCGACCTGATGATGCCAGGATTCTCCGGATTTGAGCTGTGCCAGAGCCTTCACTCGCTGAGCTACACCTCGCGCATTCCGATCTTCGTGATCACCGGCGAGGCCGGCACGAAATACAAAGAACACTGCGAGAGCCTCGGCGCCAAGGGCTACTTCCACAAGCCCGTCGACTTCACCGCGTTGAAATCGGCGCTGGCCGGAGAGCTGAAGGACAAGCAGCCCGAGCGGCGCCTGCACAAGCGCGTGCAGATGCGGGTCGTGCTGAAGCTTCGGGGCAGCGACGCCAACGGGAAACCGTTCGATGAGCAAACCACGACGGACAATGTCAGCGTCGGCGGCTTCCTCTGTAGCTGCGTGGTTCCGCTCGTCAAGGGCACTTCGGTCGACGTGTTTCTGACATCGGGCGGCGCCGAACGTCACGCCGGCCGCGCGCACGTCGTGCGTAGAGAGTCCACCGGCTCAGCCTTCAACCGCTTCGGCTTCGAATTCGACCAGACCACATCCGACTGGGTGCTTCAAGGCAAGTAGCGCTCCGCAGCCTGCAGGTCGGAAATGTGCGTCTAGGAGGAAATTGTGGGCGCGAGAACATCGATCGCCCCCCGGAAGAGGGCGCTTCCAGGGATTCGAACAGGCATCCGTTAGTCGGCGGAAAGCTTTTCGATCCTGCTTTGAATTTTCTTGGCGTCCGGGGCTTTGGGCAACACCTGCAGATACTCTTTGTAATACTTCACGGCGTCGACTTTGTCGCCCTTCTTCTCAAACGCCTCGGCCGCGAGCAAGCGCGGTTTCGCAAAATTCGACCGCAGCCGGATAGCGTCCTGAAATCGGCCAATCGCGGCGTCGATATCACCCTTGCGCACATAGAACTGGCCGACTTCGACGTCTTCTTCCGCAGTCACGGGATCGTAGGTCGTCAAGTCGGACGCAGGTGGCGCCTTCGGCGTGGAACTGGATGATGATTCGCCGGAAGAACTGTCAGCAGGAGGTGCCGGCGGCCCATTCGGCGACGAGGACGATTCGCCCGAAGAATTCCCGGCCGGGGGCGGACTGGGAGGCGCCTGATTCTTTTGTTGTGCCCTCGCGGGCGCGGCGAGCAGGGCCGCGAGTGCCATCCCGATCATCACAGAGCGCATAGGCTTACTCGATCTCGTTCGATGCCGTTTGCTATCATTAAGTATGTCTCGGCGAGCCGATCTTCTGGCGCCGCGCGGGCGATCGTCTCGTCAATTGTAGCGCGCCCTCGATGGAACTTCGCGAAAAAGTCGATCAACTGCCGTCTTCGCCCGGCGTGTACATGTTCCAGGATGCGGCGGGCAAGATCCTCTACGTTGGCAAGGCGCGCTCGCTGCGCAGCCGCGTGAAATCCTACTTTCTCGAATCGCGCTGGATGGACGCAAAGACAGGATCGCTGGTCCGCGAGATTGCGGACCTCGATTACATCGTCGTCGACAACGAAAAAGAAGCCCTCGCGCTCGAGAACAACCTGATCAAGCGTCATATGCCGAAATTCAACGTACTCCTGCGCGACGACAAAACCTATCCCTACATCCGTTACACCGGATTCGAGAAATATCCGCGAGTGTATGTGACGCGGCGGCTGAGCAAGGACGGTTCGACCTATTTTGGACCGTACTTCCCCGCCAGCCTCGCCTACCGGCTGGTCCATCTGATTCACAAGCATTTTCTGGTGCCGTCGTGCGCCGTCGATCTCGACCGCACGCATCCCCGGCCGTGCCTGCAGTATTACATTCGTCGCTGCCTCGGCCCGTGCGCCGATCTCGTCACCGACGAGCGCTACGCCGAAGCCGCCCGCGATGTCCGCCTGTTCCTGGAAGGCCGCCGCAGCGATCTTTCGCGCAGCCTGAAGGAGCGCATGGCGCGCGCTTCCGAACAACAGCGCTACGAAGAGGCGGGTGGATACCGTGATCTGCTGCGCACACTCGCCGAGATGGAGGAGCGCCAGAAAATCGCCGCAGCGGAAGGGGACGACACGGACGTGATCGCCTGGTACGCCGAACCGCCGCAGGTGGCTGTGAATCTGTTTCACCTGCGCGGCGGCCGCGTGGTCGATCGGCGGGATTTCTATTGGGAGGATCAATCGGAATTCGATCCCGCGGAGTTCCTTCCCTCGCTGCTGAAACAGCTCTATCTTGAAGCGCGTTACCTTCCTCGCTACATCCATACGCAGATCGATTTCGAAGATCGCGCGCTGCTCGAAGATGTGCTGACGGAGCAGGCTGGCCACCGAGTCGAAATCTTCAATCCGCAGCGCGGCCAGAAACATCAATTCCTCGAGCTCGTCGAGAAAAATGCGCAGCATTCCTTCATCCAGAGGTTCCGCGTGCTGAAACCGAGCCCGAGAGTCATCGCGGAAGCGCTTCAGTCCGCGCTCGGTCTGCCGGAACCGCCGCGGCGAATCGAGAGTTTCGACATTTCGCACATTCAGGGATCCGATACCGTGGGCTCCATGGTCGTGTGGGAAGACGGCAAGATGAAAACATCCGACTACCGCAAGTTCATCATTCGCGGCGATCAGATGATTCCCGGCCCCGACCGGACCGAAGGGCGGTTGCGCGACGATTTCGCCAGCATGCAGGAAGCGGTCGAACGCCGCTACCGGCGCTTGCAGGAAGAGCAAAAGCCGCTGCCGAGCCTGATCCTGATCGACGGCGGCCTGGGCCAATTGCACGCGGCCGCGCAGGCTCTCGACAAGCTCCAGATCATCAATCAGCCCATCGCTAGCATTGCGAAAAAAGAAGAGATTCTCTATGTGCTGGGCCGCGAAGACCAACCCCTCGCCCTGGATCATCACTCACCGGTACTCCACCTGATCCAGCAGATCCGCGACGAAACGCACCGTTTCGCCGTCCGCTTTCAT